>Ga0302140_10001991_pt1 | contig 26647 bp, 22 predicted proteins | sample I_Bog_E1_1_FD_202095 | JGI IMG/M metagenome (GOLD analysis project Ga0302140, IMG submission 202095) | Peat permafrost microbial communities from Stordalen Mire near Abisko, Sweden - I_Bog_E1_1 | ecosystem: Environmental > Terrestrial > Soil > Wetlands > Peat | place: Sweden: Abisko, Stordalen... | reverse complement strand
TGTCCCTGTTATTTGCCTATGCAGAATTTTGAAAAAATCCGCTCGAGAACATCCTCAACTCCAACTCTTCCGATCAAGCTTTCGAGGAAAAAGCACGCCCGGCGTAAATCCTCAGCAATAATCTCTAATGGCGCGGTCTCATCCATCGCGGCCCTGAGCGCTACCTCGGCAGAGCAAATTGCCGAACGTTGCCGCTCGTTCGAGACGATCAATGATCCTTCAACGAACATGGCATGTCTCGCATAAACCTCCAGCTCTTTGATGAGCATATCAAGATTCCGACCATTTTTGGCCGAAATTTCAATCTGCACATCTACCATTGTCGCTGAAGTCTGGCTTTCAAGGTCCTCATCTGCTTTTGTCAGAACGCACCATAAGGGCCGATCGGTCAGTTCGCGGGGCGGCGAATGACGCGGCTCGCCGATCGGGTTAAGCCAAAGAACAAGATCCGCTACCGCGCTCTTCTTGAGCGCCCTTTGGACACCTTCCCGTTCTATTGGATCGTCGCTTTCGCGAATTCCAGCCGTATCGACAAGGTTCACTGGAAACCCCCCGAGGTCGAGTCTAACCTCGATCAAATCCCGAGTGGTCCCCGCCCGTTCTGAAACGATGGCCACGTCCCTTCGAGTAATCGCGTTTAACAGTGTCGACTTCCCCGCATTCGGAGGCCCCGCGATTAGAACCGTCATTCCTTCCTTTATACGCTCAACTTGAAAACTTTCTGCCGTCAGTGGCGCAAGGCTGCGCAGTATCTCGTCGCATTTCACCCGCACCTTAGGACGCGATGCCGGCGGGGCATCCATTTCATCGGAGAAATCAAGATCGCATTCGACCATGACCAGAGCATCAAGAAGATCGTTACGCCAATGCTCTACGGTTTCTTGCAAATGGCCGCCGGCCTGATCTATCGCCAATCGCCTTTGTTGCTCGGTTTCCGCCTCGATCAGATCGCCAAGAGCTTCGATGGCGACCAGATCAAGCTTGCCGTTTTCGAGCGCACGCCGCGCGAATTCACCCGGCTTTGCCAGGCGCAATCCGGGAATCCGGCCTAATACTTTCAAAAGCAGAGACACCACCGACAACGACCCGTGGACCTGGAACTCGCCGCTATCCTCACCAGTGAAGCTATTGGGACCAGGAAACCAGAGCACTAGCCCGCTATCGATGATCCTGAGATCATCCGGATCAATAATCTTCCGATATAACGCTTGGCGGGGCAGCGGCAATTGCCCAATTAAAGCTTTAATTGCCCGGGCCGAACTGGGGCCAGAAACCCGAATGACAGCTATTGCCGCCTTGCCCAGTCCCGACGCCAGCGCGAAAATTGTGCTGCGATCTTCGAGACTATAAGCCATCCACCATACCCGCTTGTGCTCTCCGCCATGTTTCACGTGAAACATGGCGGCGCATCCCGCCGCTGAAATCCGAGCGTCAGGTGTTCATGGAATCGAAGAAGGACGAGTTGCCCTTTGGCGTTTCACGCAACTTACCAAGCAGGAACTCGATTGCATCGACAGTTCCCATCGGATTGAGAATTCGCCGCAAGACATACATCTTTTTCAGGATGTCGCCCGGCACCAACAATTCCTCCTTGCGTGTTCCCGAGCGCGTGATGTCGATTGCAGGGAACACCCTCTTGTCCGCGACCTTGCGATCGAGAATAAGTTCGGAATTGCCCGTTCCCTTGAACTCTTCAAAGATCACTTCGTCCATACGCGAGCCCGTTTCGATCAAAGCCGTCGCAATGATTGTCAGAGAACCGCCCTCTTCGATGTTGCGCGCGGCGCCAAAAAAGCGCTTCGGCCTCTGGAGTGCGTTGGCGTCAACGCCACCTGTCAACACCTTGCCCGAAGACGGCACGACCGTATTATAGGCTCGGCCGAGGCGCGTTATCGAATCCAAAAGAATGACGACATCACGACCGTGCTCGACCAGCCTCTTTGCCTTTTCGATGACCATCTCAGCCACCTGGACGTGACGAACGGCGGGCTCGTCGAAAGTCGACGAAACCACTTCGCCTTTGACCGACCTTTGCATATCCGTCACTTCTTCGGGACGCTCGTCGATAAGCAATACGATTAGATAGCATTCGGGATGATTGGTCGTGATCGACTGCGCGATGTTTTGAAGGATGACCGTCTTGCCGGTGCGGGGCGGAGCGACGATCAGGGCGCGTTGACCCTTGCCTATCGGGGAAACAATATCGATTACGCGGGCCGAAAAGTCCTTCCGTGTCGGATCGTCAATTTCCAGCTTGAGCCGCTCATTCGGATATAAGGGGGTCAAATTGTCGAAATGGACCTTGTGACGGACCTTTTCGGGATCCTCAAAATTGATAGAATTGACTTTAAGAAGAGCAAAATATCGCTCGCCCTCCTTTGGGCTACGAATTAGTCCTTCAACCGTGTCGCCCGTCCGCAAGCCGAACCGTCGGATTTGCGAGGGCGAAACGTATATGTCATCTGGCCCGGCGAGATAATTCGCGTCTGGGGCGCGCAGAAAACCAAAACCATCCTGTAGAACTTCGACGACGCCCTCGCCAATGATCTCGATATCTCGAGAAGCGAGCTGCTTGAGGATCGCAAACATCAATTCCTGCTTTCGCATGATTGAAGCGTTCTCGACCTCGTGTTCTTCCGCGAAGGCAAGCAAATCTGTCGGCGATTTGGCCTTCAAATCCTGGAGCTTGATCTCACGCATACGGATTTCGGTTTCGGTTTTTTCGATGTCTGACATGGGGCGAGATGCCCTTCCAATTCATGGGGGAAACAATCGGGGCGGAAAGCGCCCTCTTGCCGCCGAACGCCTTCGCGGCGTTAACTGGCAAGCGACTGCTAAAGAGGAGAGAAGTCCAATTTAGCGCTTTTTCGACCCGGCGACAAGATCGCGCCTCGAAAAATGGCTGCCGATCAGCGAGCGATATTTGCGGCGATTACTCCGCTTGTCGCGAGTAATGCGCGGCGCGATTCTCCTTGCTGCCAAACATCGGCCGTGCTCAATAAAACGAGTTGTCGGTAGTGAGGCGCGAGGCGATCCGGTGAAACTGAAAATTGCAACTTGGAACATAAATTCTGTCCGTCATCGCCGTGACCTCGTCAAAAAATTTTTAATAGACCATCAACCCGATGTCCTTTGCCTGCAGGAAACCAAATGTCGCGATAGCGAGTTCCCTGAGTCCGAAATTCGCAAACTTGGCTATGAGCACATCGCAATCAATGGACAAAAGGGCTATCACGGCGTCGCCATCATTTCGCGTCTGCCATTTGAAAATATAGAGAAAAGAGAATTCTGTTTGAAGGGTGACGCCCGACATTTGGCTGTAACTTTACCGGTCAGCGGGCGCAAGATACGGGTCCATAATTTCTACATTCCCGCCGGCGGCGACGAACCTGACCCGCAAGCAAATGATAAATTTGCTCATAAACTTGGGTTTCTGGACGAAATGCACCGATGGACCATGGAGACGTCGTTTGTTGACGCCGACACAATTTTACTCGGCGATTTCAATGTTGCTCCCTATGAAAATGATGTCTGGAGCCACAAGGCCTTATTGAAGGTGGTAAGTCATACGCCGATCGAAACCGAAAAACTCACAGCGATTTTGAAAGCTGGGGACTGGATAGATGTTTTGCGGCGTTTCACGCCGATGGAACAGAAGCTTTATACATGGTGGAGCTACCGTGCCCGTGACTGGGCAAATGCTGATAAAGGCAGGCGGCTCGATCACATATGGGCGTCTCGATCTTTGGAGCCCGCCCTTTCTGCAATTGATATCCTCCGCGATGCGCGTGGTTGGGAGGGGCCTTCCGACCATGTTCCCGTCAGCGCAGTCCTGCAATTGTGACAGGCTCATCATTCCCAGGCACGAATGGCATCGGAATTTGTCAGTCCAGGAAGGATTTCCGGGCCTTTTCGAGGTCGTCGACGAATGTCTTCAATTCACGGCTTAGTTCAACTTGCAAACGTTGTGCGCTGGCCGGCGATTCGGCGAGCGTGCGAAGAAACAACGCTCGTGAAATTTTAAGCACGGTCAAATTTTGTCTTGCGATCGCCGTCGCCGCATTTCTGGTCGCGACCATGAGCGCCAACTCACCCAAAAGTCCCCCTGGGCCCAAGATTTTCGTCGCTACGCTACCATTTTGTGACGAATCGAGAGCCACCGCGCCTGACACAATGACATAGCCGCCAAAAGACGACTCGCCTTGGCGATAAAGCACATCCCCGGCCATGAAGGTCCGCGCCTCGGCCGCAAACGCGATCAATTTAAGCGCTTCCGCGTCCAGGGACGAAAAAAACGGCAAGCCAGCCAAAAGTTTGACGTCACTATCCAAACTCATTTGGTCACCAACCAGAAATCGAGCCTATTTTGGAAGCCTTAAAAGGCTAACCGATATCCGCCCGCATCCGTAACCAACAACTGAGCATTGGCGGGATTGGATTCGATTTTCTGCCTGAGACGATAAATGTGTGTCTCCAGCGTATGCGTGGTGACGTTTGCATTATAGCCCCAAACTTCGCGCAGCAGTTCATCACGGGACACGACAATGCCTTTTGCGCGATTCAAATAAAGTAATATTGCCGTCTCTTTCTCAGTTAACCGCAATTTTTCGCCTCCGGCCGACGTCAAAAGCTTCCCGCTGGGGAAAAACACGTAGGAGCCGATTTGAAATGTCGCATCTTCGCTCATTTCATGCTGACGCAACTGAACTCGGATGCGCGCCAGCAAGACAGCAAACCTGAACGGCTTGTTGACGTAATCATTGGCGCCAGATTCGAGGCCATACACAATATCTGTTTCAGAATCGTGGCCTGTTAAAAGTATAATTGGCTTTTGAAAGCCCTCCATCCGTAACCTTTTAACCGCCTCACGACCATCGCCATCGGGAAGACTGATATCCATAATGATTAAATCAATAGAATCTTTTCGCACCGCCACCAATGATGAGGCTATATTATCCGCCTCAAGCGCCGCGAATTCATGATGCACAGCAAGCTGTTCAACGAGCGAATGGCGTAACAGCGCGTCATCGTCAACTATCAAAATCCGGCGGAGTTGTGACATGAATTATCCTGTAACCGGCGCGAATCGCATTTGATGGTGAACTCAAGTGAACAAATTTTGGACGAGCAGGTCGATAGCAGAACTTACGCTTTCAACGAATTTTCGTCAAAAGCACACCGTTTTCGACCCTCGCGGAGGCGCCACCGTTTCTCGCTTATCCATTCGCGCCTTGCCTTTATTGCCCGATCGCCCTCATCTTGGGCTGATTGCAATGGGATCGCTAGCGATTCCTTGCGCCATCGGTCGGAATGGAATTGGACCCAAGCTCCATGAAGGCGATGGGCGCACACCAATCGGTCGATTCACCATCGTTGAATGGCGCAGGCGAAAAAATATTTGGGCCATTTTCAGACCAGATTGCCGCACGATCAAGCGCACCGATGGATGGTGCGACGATCCGGCATCCTATTGCTATAACCGTCCTGTGACCCTGCCCTTTCGAGCGGGCGCCGAATATTTGTGGCGCGACGACGGCGTTTATGACGTGATCGGCATCCTGGATTTTAATTTCTCACCGCGCGTCAACGGTCGTGGAAGTTCGATCTTTATTCATCTCGCGCATGATGACTGCCGCGCGACAGCGGGATGCATCGCAATCCGACGTGCGACCATGCAAAAAATGCAAATTTTATGCTCCGCCAAGGCTAAGGTTAGCATTGGCTAATCCGTCCTTCTCAGTCGCGTTCCGAAAATTGCCGAGCCCACCCGAACAGACGTCGCCCCAAGTTGGATGGCCAATTCGAAATCCGAGCTCATGCCCATGGACAGTTTTTTCAGTCCGAATTCCGAAGCCAGTCGGCCAAGGAGCGCAAAGTGGGGCGAAGCCAATTGATCTACCGGGGGAATGCACATCAATCCTTCAATATCCAAACCCACTTCGCTTCGGCAAAAGTTCAAGAATGCGCCCAGGTCGCAAGGCGCAACGCCTGCTTTTTGCGGCTCTTCACCTGTGTTGACTTGAATGTACAGTCGCGGATTTCTTCCGCTCGCGCGCATGGCCTGCGCGATAGCCCGCGCGATCTTCGGTCGATCCACCGTCTCGATGACGTCAAACAGTTGCACCGCTTCTGCTGCCTTGTTGGATTGCAGCGGACCGATCAAGTGAAGGGCGAGATCGCTATAGTTCGAACGAGGTCCGGGCCATTTTTCCTGAGCCTCCTGCACCCGATTTTCGCCAAAAACTCGGTGGCCCGCCTGTAAGGCAACTTGAATAGCCTCCGAACCAAAATTCTTTGAAACGCAAATCAGTTCGACATCGTGAGAATTACGGCCAAAATCAAGGCAGCTTCGGTCCACGCGAGTCCGAATTTCTTCCAAATTTGCCTTGATATGATACGACCGAGCGTCCGTCGTCAAAAGCCACCTCTTAAGTTCGATTATGGAAGCGCGACGAATCCGTGTCCGGCCGTCGCCTGGAGATCATAATTCGGTTGATCTCTGAAGCAAGGAAACCATGTAGCCCGGCCTTCGAGAAATCCGGCAAACCAATTGACCGTGGCTCGGAAATGATGCTCATTGCGCAAAATATCAAAGTCTAAATGAGCGGAATCCCTATGCGATCTGAGCGCTATAACGCCCTCGAAGCCGAACCAAAATGGCAAAAAATTTGGCGCGACAGGGATACCTTCGCAACGAACAACGAAGATCCACGGCCCAAGTATTATGTCCTTGAAATGTTTCCCTATCCTTCGGGACGGATACACATGGGCCATGTCCGAAATTATGCGATGGGCGACGTCGTCGCGCGATCGATGAGGGCCAGAGGCTTTAGCGTCCTGCATCCGATGGGTTGGGACGCCTTCGGCATGCCGGCTGAAAACGCGGCGCGCCTCAATCGATCGCATCCCGCTACGTGGACCTACTCCAACATAGCAACAATGCGCGCACAGTTGCAAAGCATGGGATTGTCAATTGACTGGTCGCGCGAAATTGCGACTTGCGATCCAAGTTACTACAAGCACCAGCAAAAAATGTTTCTCGATATGCTCGGGAAAGGTCTCGTCTATCGCAAGAACGCGAAGGTCAACTGGGACCCTGTCGATAACACTGTTTTGGCCAACGAGCAGGTTATTGACGGCCGCGGCTGGCGCTCCAACGCGCTCGTCGAACAACGTGAACTGACCCAATGGTTTTTCAAAATCACTGAATATTCGCAAGACCTGTTGCAATCACTAGACACGCTGGACCGTTGGCCAGAAAAAGTCCGACTGATGCAAAAGAACTGGATCGGCCGCTCCGACGGCGCCTTGGTCCGCTTTGCCTTGAAACAGCCCGCGTCAATCTCCGAAATCAAAGTCTACACCACCCGGCCTGATACTCTTTTCGGGGCTAAATTCCTTGCTGTTTCGCCCGATCATCCGCTCGCGGCGGCGCTGGCGGGGAAAGATGAAAAACTACGTGCGTTCATCGATGAATGCCATCGGATCGGCACGTCCGTCGCAGCCCTCGAAACCGCCGAGAAAAAAGGCTTTGATACCGGATTACACGCTGTCCACCCGTTCGACCCGAATTGGCTTCTGCCTGTTTACGTCGCCAATTTCGTGCTGATGGACTATGGAACCGGCGCCATATTCGGCTGCCCCGCACACGACCAGCGCGATTTTGAATTCTCGCAGGCCTATGGCCTCGGCTACACGATTGTGGTCTGCCCTGACAACGCAGATCCGGCCCAGTTCGATCTGGATGGAATGCCTCATGACGGCGACGGACATTTGATCAATTCCCGCTTTCTCGATGGGATGAACCCGCAAGATGCGCGCGAAGAAGTTATCCGTAGACTAGAAAGCGAAATATCGGCCGGCGAGTCGCGCGGTCAACGTCAGGTGAACTATAAACTGCGCGACTGGGGCATATCGCGTCAGCGCTATTGGGGCTGCCCCATTCCAATCATCCACTGCGACAACTGCGGCGTCGTTCCTGCGGAAAGCGATAGCCTCCCTATCATTTTGCCGGCGGATGTTTCCTTCGATCAACCCGGGAATCCGCTTGATCGCCATCCGACCTGGAAATTTGTCGATTGCCCGAGATGCGGACGTGGGGCCCGGCGCGAAACCGACACGATGGATACGTTTGTCGATTCATCCTGGTATTTCGCGCGATTTACCGATCCGAGCAACGAGCAGGCGCCGACAACGCGCTCCGCAGTGGATCATTGGCTGCCGGTCGACCAATATATCGGCGGCATTGAACATGCGATCTTGCATCTGCTCTATTCGCGCTTCTTCACCCGAGCCATGCGCGCCACCGGCCATATCGGGGTAAGCGAACCTTTCGCGGGCCTGTTCACCCAAGGCATGGTGGTGCACGAAACCTATCGTTCGGCCGACGGCGCCTGGCTATCGCCCACCGAAATCCGTTTTGAACAAGAGGGCGGCGAACGCCGCGCTTTCGCGCTTGACGACGGGCGCCCGGTGGCGATCGGCGGCATCGAAAAAATGTCAAAATCAAAACACAACACGATCGATCCGGACGATATCATTGCAACCTATGGCGCCGACACCGCCCGCTGGTTCATGCTGTCCGATTCGCCGCCGGATCGCGACGTCAATTGGACGGAGGAGGGCGTTCAGGGCGCCGCGAAATTTGTCCAACGTCTCTGGCGCCTCGTTGCCGATATTGCCGAATTCAGCATCCGAACAAATGCGATTTGCGATTTCGGGGATAGGGCTCAAAAAGTCCGCAAAGCCGCCCACACGGCGTTGTCAAAAGTTGACGAAGATCTCGCGCGGCTGCGCTTCAATCGTTGTGTCGCCCACATCTATGATCTGGCGAACCAATTGACAGCGTTGCTCGCAACGGTCGAGGATCCTGGAGAGCCAGAAGATGTCCGCGTTGCATTTCTTGAAGCAGGCAAAATATTAACCCATCTCTTTGCGCCCATGATGCCGCATCTCGCTGAAGAATGCTGGTCTGAGTTGGGAGAAAAAACCCCGATTGCTGAATCAGGGTGGCCCGTTGCCGACCTTTCTCTGGTCATCGATAACGTGCTATTGCTGCCCGTTCAGGTCAACGGGAAGAAGCGCGCCGATCTCCCGATCGACCGCAATGCGTCCGTGAGCGAAATTGAAGCGGCCGCCCTCGATCTCGATATAGTCCAACGCGCATTGGATGGTCGAAAGCCAAAAAAAGTAATTGTCGTGCCTCAAAGGATCGTCAATGTCGTTATCTAGCGTCCCACACTTGGCCCGGGTCTTTCGACGGACAAGCGGATATGCCATGTTTTTCGCCTTGGCCCTTGCTCTTTCCGGCTGCATCCAACCGCTTTATGGACCCGGCGTCGGCGGCGATTCTGTGGCCGCGGAAATGCAGGCCATCAAGATTGAACCCATTCCAGACCGCCTCGGACATTACGTCGAGAACGAACTGATTTTTGCGCTCAATGGCACAGGCTCTTCTCCGGTCCCAAAATATCGACTCATCGTCACATTGCATGAGCGGATGGCAACCCCTGTCATCAATACGGTGACCGGACAGGCCGAAGCCGGAGACGTCAACGTCGACGCGGACTATCGATTACTTCCCATCGCCGGCGGCGGACAGCCAATCGCAACGGGAAATGTCACGCAATTCGTCGCCTATGATCGCACCAGCCAGCGACTTTCCAATGTCCGCGCCGCGCGCGATGCCGAAATCCGCAATGCGAAAACGCTCGCCGACCAGATCCGCACCCGCATCGCAGCCACCCTGGCCACGCGTAGCTGATCAATGACCGCTATTTCGCATCAGGAAGCGGACCATTTCCTCGCGAGATCAATCAGCGACTTCAGCATTTTTCTTCTATTCGGAGCCGACCAGGGGCTCATTTTCGAGCGCAGCCAAAAAATCATTCGTTCGGCCATTGGGACCCAGGGCGATACGATGCAAATCGTCGAATTCGCCGGCGACGCCGTTACCGCCGATCCCATGATTTTGCTCGATGAGGCCAATGCGATCAACATGTTCGGAGGCGACGTCCGCGTCATTCGCATCGCCGCGGGGAACCGCTCCTTAGTGCCTGCGCTGGAACTCATTGCCCAAACCCCTCAAGCTGGATGCGTCGTCATTATTGAGGCCGGCGAGCTAAAGCGAGACGCTTTGCTCAGGAAATGGATTGAAACACAATCTTTCGCCGTCTCAATAGAGTGTCGCGCGGACGATCCGAAGGATATTCAGCGATTGATCGACGCTGAGATCAAATTTGCCCGCCTCTCAATCGATCCTGACGCTCGCGACGTCTTGGGCGCCATGTTAGGCGAGGACCGATTATCGACGCGCTCCGAACTCGATAAACTCACGCTTTATGCGCATGGTCAAAACGCCATAACCATCGAGCACATAAACGAAATATTGCATGATGCCTCGGCGCTCGGCGTTGACGCGGTCATCTCCGCAATTTTTTCCGGACAATCAGCTCAGGTCGTCGAATTCGTTCATAAGGCCCTGCATATCGGAGTCGACATCAACATGCTCATCGCTGTGACGCTGCGCTATGCGCTGGCTCTCCATCGATGTCGCGCCGACATTGACAACGGCGCGCCTTTCGACGGCGCGTTGCAAATGCTCATGCGCCAAGTTTACGGCTATAATCGCAAGGCGGAAGTTTCAAACCAATTACGGCAAATATCTCTTGTCGCACTCGAACAAATGATCGGCGCCCTATTTGATGTCGTCAGGAAGACACGACATAATAATTCACTTGGCGAGCAACGTACGATCCGGCTCTTTCTGTCTCTCTCGACCTTGATAAAAAAGACCAAGTAGAGATCTCTAAACCCAAATCAAGATTTCAAATGCAATGGCAGCCCCGCAGCAACAAACGTGACCTTATCGCAAGCCTGCGCCAAAGCTTGGTTCAGACGCCCTTGCGCATCGCGAAACGAACGCCCTAACCGGGTCTCGGGGACTAGGCCCAAGCCAATTTCATTCGAAACAAATATCACCGGACCATCGAGGCTCGAAACAGCCTCAGAAAGTCGCGACGTTTCAGCCGCCAAATCAAACCGTTCGAACTCCAAATTAGACAGCCACAATGTCAGACAATCGACGACGACAATGCGGTCTCGCTGCGCATGCGTCTGCAGAACATCCAGCAGCCGAATACGCTCTTCTGCGAGTTCCCAATCTGAACCTCGCTCCTTTTTATGCTGAGCGATCCTCTCACTCATTTCCTGATCTTCAGAGGCGGCGGTTGCGATCATCCATTTTTTCAATCCCGATCGCTCCGCCAAAGCCAGCGCATATGCGGTTTTTCCCGAGCGCGCGCCGCCAAGAATCAATTGAGTTCCTTTGAACACCCCGGAATCCTACCCCGCACCCAAACTTAACCGGTCAATCGCTCAAAAGGCGTTTCAGCAACTCAAGTTCTTCGCTCAAGGTCGAGTCGTTTGACACGAGCCCCTCGATCTTCCGCACAGCATGCAACACCGTCGTGTGATCCCGACCGCCGAATCGTCGCCCAATCTCGGGAAGCGACCGCAGAGTCATGGTCTTCGATAAATACATAGCGATTTGCCTTGGCCGCACAACATTGGCCGTACGGCGCGAGGAGAGAATATCCGCCCGACTCACATTGAAATGCGTGGCGACCAGCTTTTGAATATCCTCAATCTTGACGCGTTTGGGGTCTCGCGCTCTTACAAGATCCCGAATGGCGGCCTCAGCGGCTTCGAGAGTCAAAATCGAACCGGCCAGAGTTGTATGCGCCAAAAGGCGATTTACCGCTCCGTCTATATCCCGGCCATTCGTCTGAATCGATCTTGCTACCATCGCGACAACGGCTTTCGAAACATCGAACCCAGGTTGAGCGCTTTTTGCCACCGATATCCGCGCTTCCAAAATTTTGGTTCGCAGCGCTTCGTCGAGCGCCTGAATTTCGACGCATAAGCCGCCGCCAAAACGCGACCGAACGCGTTCGTCGAGATTTTCCAAGTCACTCGGCATGCGATCGCCGGCAATCACCACTTGCCGTCCCGATTCAATCAGGGCGTTTAGAGTGTGGCAAAATTCATGCTGGATGGTCTTTCCCTGCAAAAACTGGACATCGTCAATCACCAGCACATCGATCGCCCGCAACTTTTCTTTGAATGCGATTGAGTTTTGGGATTTCAACGCATTCACAAAGCCGTACATAAATTTTTCCGCAGTGAGATAAATCACCCGCCGCCCGGACGCCGCCACGGAATGAGCGATCGCCTGAATCAAATGCGTCTTGCCGAGACCAACATTCGAATGAACATAAAGGGGATTGAATAGAGACCTTCCCCCTGAACTTTCCTGACAAATCTGCTGAGCCGCCGCGTAGGCCAACTGGTTGGACTGGCCGACCAAAAAAGTCGAGAACGTCAGTCTCCTGTCCAAATGAGAGCCTTCAAACCCGGCAATTGCGCTTTTGGTCAGGCTGCCGCTCGCCGGCATTTCTTCCGATGCGCGATTGGATCGCGCGCTCAAGGACGATATGCCGTCATCGATTTTGTCTGTCGTCGGCGTGGTCATTCGCCCGGCCGCGCGCAGATCAAGAACGACTTCGCTCACCTCGGGAATTTCCGCCAACAGCGCTGCGCATAGCTTCTCGAAGTAATGCGCCTGTATCCAACTTTTCAAGAATTTTGTGGGAACCGACAAAAATGCGCAGCCATGGTCTATTCGATCAAGCTCCAAACGCGTGAACCAAGAAGAATAAACCGCCTCACCCAATTCACCCCTCAGCCGCGCGCATAGGCGCCCCCACACTTCTGTAGTCGGCGCACCTTCAACATGACCGACTTTTCTCAATTGAGCCTGCGTTTTCGACATCATTTTCTTCTTGCGACGATGACTTCTCGTCCGCGCCAATGAAAACGCGGGACGGAGCGATAGGATTGGACATTTTTACGGTTGAGCTTGCTCTTGGCCAGATTACGTCGCCGAACAGCTCTGAACGGCTATCCCTCTACGTATCCTGTTTTCAACCAGGAAACCACGCGCTCCACAACGCCTTTTATACATAAAGCTTATTTTATCGGTGAAACAACCATCGGTATAACCAAAAAATGATGTGTTCATGACGCCCCCCCGACGTTTCACGAATTTTTCGTTCCTTTAAACTCGGTATCAGTTCAACCATGCCATTGGCTGAATTATTTTTTTGCAAACATTATCCAAATAGAAGTCTTGATTGCTTATGCCTATAACAGTATGAGAAAATCCATTTTGAATATTATTATTATCCTGTTCAAAACGGTAATCCATTATATTTCATGAGGATGTTTTTGTCCGGGTTGATGATTAAAACCATACACAGGCCGCCTTCGACTCGCAACATCACCTTTTGCAGATTCCCGACCGTCCCCTCCCCTAATCGGCAACCCGTCGCCGCTTGGCCATTCTCTATCGCCCGAGAAAGGCTTGAGTCCGAGCAAAACCCCTTACGCCTCTCCGCCGATTGCGCCGTTAAGTTTTTTTGGAGGTGGCGCGATTCGGCGCATAGCCTCGCACCTGTCAAGGCTCCCTAGCCAGCGACCTAAAGCAACCTTTAGGTAGAACTCTTTGATTTTAATGGTGGTTATGTGATCGGCGTCTGGCTGGTGTCATAAATTTTTCTTGTTCGATTATGCGGGAAATATTTTCCACGCCAGGGCGAAATGCCGCGCCGTTAACAATTAGCCGGTCCCATCCGATGCATATGCGCCCCAGAGGGCTTTGCCATTCCAATTCTCGATATATGCCCGATGCTTCACGTCCTCATCCGAAGTTATCTCGTGAATTAAAGTTTCCACTCGTATAGTTTGCAAACCCACATGTTCAATCTTGCGTTTTTCCTTTTGCACGGAGAAAGACAGCGACTTTTGTCGACCACACTTAAGCTCTAGATAGACTTCGGCCAGAATTTCCGTATCAATCAGCGCTCCATGCTTCGTGCGACGACTGCGATCAATTCCGTATCGGGTGCAAAGAGCATCGAGAGAATTTGCTGCGCCGGGATGCTTTTGACGCGCGAGCGCCAGCGTATCTATGACCACGTTTTTTTCCAAAGACGACCGGCCAGCTCGCCTCAGTTCTTCATTTATAAATTTCAAATCAAATTCAGCATTATGCGCAATAATCGGATCTTCACCAATAAATTCAATAAATTTATCAATAACTTGACAAAAAATAGGCTTGTCAATTAGAAACTCACGCGAAATTCCATGTACCCTAAACGCAGAATCAGGTATATCACGCTCCGGATTGATATATACATGGAAACTGTTATCAGTTAATTTATCATTTATTATCTCTATCGCGGCAATTTCAATAACCCTATCACCACCTATAGGATCAAGACCTGTTGTTTCCGTATCAAAAACTATTTCCCTCACGGCAGCTCTTTTCATTTAATTAAAGATTACTAACGATTTTTAACGCTCGCTATGATGGTGATGAGTTGTCTTCTTGCTGACGCCACGCCACAGCTGGTCTTAACGATGAAGTGCGCTCTCCTGCGCTTTTCCGCGTCAGGAAGCTGCCGCTCAAGAATCGCATCTAATTTCGCTTCGTTCATACCAGGACGTGCGAGCACACGCTCACGCTGGTCAAATGCTGACGCCGAAACGACAATGATCGCGTCAACATCAGCGCTCCCGCCAGTTTCGAAGAGCAAAGGAACGTCCACCACGATCAAAGGTTGGCCATTGGAGCGCATGCTATCAAGAAATTTGAGACGCTGGGCGTGAACGAGTGGATGGACGACCCTCTCAAGCTTCGACATTCCTTCGGCATCGGCCAAAACCAGGGCTCCAAGCTCATCACGATTTACCCGTCCCTCCAAGATCGCGGTGGGAAAGAAGCTCGCCAAGGGTTCTACCGCTGCGCCTTCATAGAGATCATGCACACATCGATCCGCATCAAAGACGGGAACGCCCAATTGGCGAAAAATTCGCGCGGCCGTCGTCTTGCCCATTCCTATTGACCCGGTCAATCCCAAAACAATCATGAGCGTCCTCTTCGATATCCGCCTCGATGACTAAACGAAGGACGGTCCGTCGAACATTGGATAAGAGGGAGGGGTCTGTCTTCTCACTTCACCCCTGGGCTATGAATTTCATCACATGGACGCGATAAAGATCGAGAATGGCGGCAGCCGTCTCTTCTATCGAACGCCGCGACACATCGATGACGGGCCAGCCTTTGTCAGAGAATAAACGTCTCGACCGGCTGATCTCATCAGCGACGGATTGCCTGTCGACATAAGGCGAATCCTGGGTTGCGTTGAGAGCCAAAAGCCGATTCTGCCTAATCTGCACAATCCGATCCGGTGAGGCAAATAGACCAACAACCAGCGGTTTTCGAACATTCTGAACGCCAGCGGGAAGTGGTACTCCAGGAACTAAAGGTATATTTGCGGTTTTAATACCTCTATTGGCTAGATAAATGCTAGTAGGCGTCTTCGATGTGCGACTCACTCCGAGAAGAATAATGTCAGCCGTTTCCAAATCGTCCGGTATTTGTCCATCATCATGCATCATCGTATAGTTTAATGCATCTATGCGTTTGAAATAATCCGCGTTCAACATATGTTGAGCCCCAGGACGGGGCGCCGATGCGGGACCGAGATAGGATTGGAATAGGCCTAAAATTGGAGCGAGCACGGAAAGCGCCGGCGAACCGGTCTCTGCACAAGCGATCTCAAGCCGCCCAGCGAGGCTGGAATCCACCAGGGTAAACAGGACAATTCCCGGCGCCGCCTGGATTTCCGCAATCACTCTTTCCAACTGATCGCTGTTCCGAATGAGGGGATAAACGTGTTCAATCGACGCAATGCCCTGATATTGCGCCGCGGCGGCACGGCTGACCGCAATCAGGGTTTCTCCGGTCGAATCCGACACCAGATGCAAATGAAAATAATTGCGGTTCATAGTGTCGCACCCCCAGCCCCGCCCGGCTCCGGGATCCCGCCCAGAGCCAGCTTTCCACACCCCTTGTGGATAAACGGGTAAGACGGGAAAAAACACCCGCGCATGCGATCAAACTTGGCATTTTCGGGCTTTTTTTCAACAGGAAAATAGGAGTCGATAGAAATGCGCTCGCTTCCGACTCTATGGGGATTGCGTGGATAACAGTCGTTTACGTGATCGCCCCATTCCCAAAGCCAGCTGCTTAATCGTTAAAAATCAGTTAACAGCCTCCAAAATTCTACCAGCTCCGGGCGATGCGACCGTGCCGCCTGTTTGGGGATCCATTGTGCATGACGCGGAATAACGCTATTCCGACGGTCAATAAGAAACAGAAAGAGTCTAGATTCCTTTCTTTTTATAAGGATCCCCTCCTGTGTCGATGAGCCAGTCCTCCCCCCGCATAAACAGCCAGAACAAGCCCTTTTTGTCGACCATCGATGGCCATGTTTCAAAAAAGCCGCCAATATGGCTTATGCGCCAAGCAGGACGTTATCTCCCGGAATATCGCGCGATCCGGTCCCAATCGAAGAGTTTTCTGGATTTTTGCTACACGCCCGCTCTCGCAACCGAGGCCACGCTGCAACCCATTCGCCGTTTTGGTTTCGACGCGGCCATTCTCTTCAGCGACATTCTTGTCGTCCCCGACGCTTTCGGGCAAAAAGTCTCATTCGAGGTTGGCGAAGGCCCCCGACTGGACCCTTTGACGACACCCGGAGCCATAGAAGCGCTTGGCGAGTTTTCCCTGGCCCATCTGGAGCCGGTGTTTGAGACAATTGATCGTGTCAAAGGGGCTCTCCCCTCAGAGACCGCCTTCATCGGTTTCTGCGGGGCTCCCTGGACGGTGGCTAGCTATATGATCGCCGGACAAGGCACGCCCGATCAGGCGCCGGCCCGTCTGTTCGCCTATCGCCACCCAGCTGCGTTTCAGCTCTTGATCGACAAATTAGTCGATGCTTCGATCATCTATCTTTCTCGGCAATTCGATGCAGGCGTTGAAGTGGTGCAAATTTTCGATTCCTGGGCCGGCGTATTGCCTGCTGCGGAATTCGAACGTTGGTGTCTCGAACCCGTCGCCAAAATCATTTCCGGGCTGCGCGCGCGAAACGCCAACGCAAGGATCATCGCTTTTCCGCGCGGCGCGGCGACCCACATTCCTTCCTTCGCGTTACGAGCGGGCGCGGACGCCATCGGTCTCGATACGGCTGTCGATCCCCACTGGGCGGCGCAATCCATTCCGCCAAACGTGGTGCTTCAGGGTCATCTCGATCCTTTGGCTCTGATTTCTGGAGGCGCCGCTCAAAACGACGCCGTGCGCGAGATCTTGAGCGCTTATCGCGACCGGCCGCATATTTTCAATCTCGGTCACGGTATTTTACCGCAGACTCCGATCGAACATGTCGAAGCCCTGATCCAGCAAATTCGTTCGTCTGAGGTCTGACATGTATCTCTGGATCAAAACCCTTCACGTCCTCGCCATCATCTCGTGGATGGCGGGGTTGCTCTATCTGCCACGGCTGTTCGTCTATCATTGCGGCGCCGAAAAGGGTTCAGTCCAATCTGAAACATTCAAAATCATGGAACGTCGGCTGCTTTATGCCATCATGACCCCGGCAATGATCATCGCTTGGGGGAGCGGTCTGTGGCTCGCCAGCGAAGCAGATTTTTTTCACGATTCATGGTTTCATTACAAATTAGCGTTCGTTCTGGCGATGACGGCGGCGCATTTACATTTTTGGCGTTTGCAAAGGCTTTTCGGTAATGACATGAATATTCATCCGGAACGTTATTTCAGAATATGGAATGAAATACCAACATTACTTATGATTTTTATTGTAGGTCTTGTAATTATAAAGCCATAAATTTTATCGATGAGAATTCAACGTGGAGCACGTTTCGAAAGTATGCGCTGTAACGTCCGTCGATGCATATTGAGACGTCGTGCTGTCTCTGAAACGTTTCTTTGGCAAAGTTCAAAAATTCTCTGGATATGCTCCCAGCGGACCCTCTCAGCAGACATGGGATTTTCGGGCGCTTCGCCGGCGGTCGTCAGATTGGAATTCAGCAAGGCGTGGAAAATTTCATCTGCATCGGCGGGCTTGGCAAGGTAATCGAAAGCGCCCAGTTTCACGGCTATCACCGCTGATGAAATATTGCCGTAGCCTGTCAGGATAACGCCGCGCGCTTCAGGTCGTCTAGCCTTCAATTCTTCTATGACATCGAGACCATTGCCGTCGCCTAGCCGCATATCGATGATGGCGAAAGCCGGCGGCGCGTTTTGCACCGCAACGAGTCCATCCATGATGGTTTCTGCTGTCGTAACGTCGAATCCACGCAGAGCCATGGCTTTGGCCAAGCGATTCAAGAAGGCCTTGTCATCGTCAACGATCAGCAAAGTCTTGTCTTTTTCAAACAGACACGCGGCCTCGTTGGCTCCAGCGCTGCTTTTCACTTCCGACGACTCGTCCATAAGGGTTCCCGTTCGGGTTCGATGAGAAACTTCCCTATCATAATGGGTCGGGACTTTTCATCTGATTTCCCATTTTTTCGTCCGTGGCGCCTTTTTCCAGACCGGCGAAGGCAAATGGGCGGCTTATTTCAGTCAGCTTGAGCTTCAAAACGGAGGCGCTTCCATCTAAGGCGAACGCTTGCGCCTCCTGTCTCCAAATTGGCGAATTTAATGTCGGCGCCGGTTCGTTCCAGCAGCGTTTTGGCAATGAACACGCCCAAACCGAGACCCCAGCCCTCGGCGGCCTTGGCGCGACGATTTGCTCGACTGGTGACATAAGGTTCGCCGATCTTGTCGACCACCTCGCTCGAAAAACCAGGACCGTCGTCGACAATGCAAATCTCGACGGTATCCTTGGTCCATTTGGCTTCGACAATCGCCTTGGTTTTTGCGAAATCGGAGGCATTTTCAATGAAATTGCCAAGTCCATAAAGAATTGCCGGCGTATGTGCGGCCAAAGGTTCCTCGCCTTCCCCCCCCGCTTCCACCTGAATTTGAACAGGAGACTGCCGGTAGGGGGCGATAACCTGTTCGAGCAGTATAGTAAGGCTTGTTTGACCGAAAGGCGTTTGAGGCTCGCCCGCAAGCGACGACAACCGTCGCAATATATCCCGGCAGCGATGGACCTCCTGAGTCAGCAAAGCGAAGTCTTCCGCAAATTCGGAATCCAGAGCGGTATTGCACAATTCACGAACGACCAAGGCAATGGTGGCAAGCGGCGTCCCGAGTTCATGAGCCGCAGCCGCCGCGAGACCATCGAGTTGGGAAAGATGATTTTCCCGTTCCAACACGAGTTCCGCCGCTGTCAACGCCTGGCTCAAGATATGCGCTTCGCCGGAAACTCGCGAAGCGTAAGCGCAAATAAAGGCGCAGGTGACCAGCAGAGATAGCCAGAATCCGATCTGATAGAGGCCAGGAAGACTGACAGTTTGACCCTGGTACCAAGGGAGCGGGAGGTGTTGAAAGCTGAGAAAACTCGCGGCGAGAACGACCAAAATGACGATCAGGGCGATCTTGCGCAGAGGCAGGGATACGGCGGCAATCGTCGCTGGAGCGAGAAACAGCATGGCGAACGGATTTTCCAGTCCGCCGGTTAAATAGAGCAGGGCCGCAAGCTGCATCACATCAAAGGCTAGAAACGCGGTCGCGGGTCCATCTGAAAGACGCAGGCTTTTCTTTGCCCGAACGTGAAACACAATGTTTAACAGGGCGGACACGCCGATGACGGCGAGACAAAGACCAAGCGGCAATGGAAATTTCAGAAAAAAAACGGTCGCCAGCACGGTGGTCAATTGGCCGAACAAGGCTAACCAGCGAAGTCGGGACAAAGTGTCGATACGTAAACGGCGAGCGCTTTGACCAAATTGCAAGGCTTCAGGCGTTGGTATCATCCCTTCCTCAAACTTTTCTGGCTTCCCTATGAAAAAAAGCGGGGACAAACCCCGCCTTTTCGCTGTTTCAAGCGCCGAGCAGATCAGTCGGCTGCCTGTTCCTTCGAACGTCCGGCGCGCTTGCGGTCATTCGGATCAAGAATGGTCTTGCGGAGGCGGATCGATTTGGGCGTGACTTCGACCAATTCGTCGGTTTCGATATAAGCCAGCGACTTTTCCAGCGTCATGCGGATGGGCGTGGTCAATTTCACAGCCTCGTCCTTGCCGGCGGCGCGGACGTTGGTAAGTTTCTTGCCTTTCAAGACGTTCACTTCGAGATCGTTCTCGCGTGTGTGCTGGCCGATGATCATGCCCGCGTAAACCTTGATGCCGGGTTCGATCATCATCGGTCCGCGATCTTCGAGATTCCACATCGCGTAAGAAACGGCTTCGCCTTGATCGTTCGAAATCAGAACGCCATTTCGTCGACCCTGTATGTCGCCCTTGTAGGGCGCATATTCATGGAACAGACGGTTCATGATGGCCGTGCCGCGTGTGTCGGTCAGCAGTTCGCCTTGATAACCGATCAGACCGCGTGTCGGGGCATGGAAAACGAGCCGTTGCCGGTTGCCGCCCGAGGGACGCATCTCGATCATTTCCGCCTTGCGCTCCGACATTTTCTGCACGACGACGCCAGAAAACTCCTCGTCGACGTCGATCACGACTTCTTCGATCGGCTCCAGCCGCGTCCCGTCTTCGGCCTTCTGGAAAACGACGCGCGGACGGGAAATGCCCAATTCGAAGCCTTCGCGACGCATGGTTTCAATCAGGATCGCAAGCTGCAATTCACCGCGGCCCGAGACGATGAAAGAATCGGAGCCCGGCGAATCCTCTATTTTAAGGGCCACATTGCCTTCGGCTTCCTTATAGAGGCGGTCGCGAATGACGCGGCTGGTGACTTTGTCGCCCTCGGTGCCCGCCAGAGGCGAATCATTCACCAGGAAGGTCATCGACAAGGTCGGCGGATCAATGGGCTGGGCCTGCAAGGGCTCAGCGACATCAGGCGCGCAAAGCGTGTCCGCGACGTTGAATTTTTCGAGCCCGGCAATGGCGACAATATCGCCTGCTTCGGCTTCCTCGGTCGGTTGGCGTTCAATGCCTCGGAACGCGAGAATTTTGGAAACGCGCCCGGTTTCCACGACATTGCCCTTGAGGTCGAGAACCTTGACCGCTTGGTTAGGCTTGATCGATCCGGCGAAGACCCGTCCCGTGACGATACGGCCGAGATAGGGATTGGCTTCGAGCAAAGTGCCCAGCATGCGAAATCCGCCTTCCTCGACCGTGGGCGCAGGCACATGCTTGATGACGAGATCAAACAAGGTCGCCATATCTTCGGTCGGGGTATCCGGGCTATCAGCCATCCAGCCTTGCTTCGATGATCCATAGAGGATCGGGAAGTCGAGTTGTTCGTCATCGGCGTCCAAAGCGGCGAACAGGTCGAAAACCTCGTTGATGACTTCGCTGGGCCGCGCGTCGGATTTATCGACCTTGTTAATTGCGACAATCGGCTTCAGACCGATTTTCAGCGCCTTGCCCACGACGAATTTCGTCTGCGGCATGGGGCCTTCGGCTGCGTCGACCAGAACAATGGCGCCATCAACCATGGAGAGAATGCGCTCCACCTCACCGCCAAAATCGGCGTGGCCTGGCGTGTCGACGATATTGATCCGGGTCCCTTTCCAGACGATGGAAGTGGCCTTGGCGAGAATGGTGATGCCGCGCTCTTTTTCCAGATCGTTCGAATCCATCACGCGCTCCGCGACGCGCTGATTGTCGCGGAAAGCGCCGGACTGGCGGAGGAGCTGGTCAACCAGCGTTGTCTTGCCATGGTCGACGTGAGCGATAATGGCGATGTTACGAAGCTTCATGGGGGCCTGGGCTTTAGAGCTTACCCGCGAAAAGCCACCGACTTTCCGGATTGGATATGCATGGAAAAAAAATAAGAGCTTTCCGTCCCCGACTAGGATCGGCAAGGAATGGCTCGGGCGAAACAGGCGTCGCGTCGAATGCGTCACGCGAAAATGTCATTGCCGTCATAAATAACAGCGCAATGACATCAGGGTGACCGCAAGCGTCGAGACGAAGGACGATTTGAGGCTTGCTCTATATGAAAATGGGCCGCTTGAAAACCCGCAGATAGGCGCCGCCAGCGTGCAACGTCACGTTTTGTCCCTCGGTTCAAGCTTCGTTGGGATCCCGCTTGGCGCAACTTCGGCGCGACGGTCGGCGATAGCAAGCCGCGCCTGCTGTATCGCCAAGGTCAGCGCAGCAATCTGGTGGCCGTCCAGTTTTGCGCCGCCGGCGAGCGATTGCGTCAGGATCTCGTCGATTTCAAGCTCAAGCGTCAAAAGCGTCGGCGCATCGCCCGCTTCGCGACCCGCCTTCAAAATCGTCAGGGCATGTTCCATCAACAAGTCGAAACGCTCGTAACCGCGCACAGCAAGACGGCTGGCGAGGGCCGCTATGCTCGATATCAGCACACTGCCAATCATTGCGCCGATGTAGATCATGTCGCTGTATCTCTCGAAAAAAGTCTCTTCTTCGCCGTCGAGAAAGGCGGCGGCGCCGGGATGGGTTGTCAGCACGCCGCCTTTGTCGGTTTCCGGCGCTTCAATGTGGTTTGCCACGGGCACGGTCGTAGCCGCCGCCGCACGCGCGGCGAGAATGACGCGCGTCACATCCCCGACCGTCGAATTAGCCAGGTCGTTACGGGCGACCAAACGAACGGTTGCTCCTATGGTTTCAATATTTTCCGTTGGTTGCGACGGCGATCCGCCGAAGGCGCCGCGCAATATCTGGGTGGCTTCGAGACCGGGAAATCTTTTGGCTATGGCGCTGGATTCAAGAATAGGAATGATGATCGGCGCTTTCGGCGGCGACACGCTACTGGACAAGGCTTGGACGACCTCCGAAAGCCGCGGGGAATCGAACCGTCCGAAAGCGAGGACCGCATCCACGTCATGATTTTGAATCAGCGCGGCGACATCGGACAAATCGACAATGCGCGTGGTTACGGCGTCCGACGGCAGGAAATATTGCGCCTCGATCGTCTGGAACAGTTTGAGGTTGGCTTCTCCGGACGAGTCCGTTGCGACGACGGCGATGCGTTTGCCCTTGAGATCTGAAACATTCGAATAATTCGTCCCGGCTGGAGCGGCGATCAAGGCATATTGATGTGCCAGGATCAACACGGTCGCTGCGTTTGTCGGCATGGGAAGATCGGAGCGAACGACAGCAAGATCCACGCCGCCGTCTTCCATCATTTTGGCGACGGCGCTCGCATCATTGGTCGAGACCAGACGAAAGCGCAGATTTTCCTGTGAACGGACGAATTCCTGGTTGAGCGCTGTGAAAAGCTTTTGCGATTCACTGCCGTGAACAACCGCGACACGTAGAAAGGTGGGGCGCTCGTAAAAATAAATACCGATAATAGCCAGAGCGATCAGGCCGGTACCGAGTGCTATGGCCAGAAGAAGATAACGTTGCATCGGGTCTCGAGCGGAAAAATCTTTCGAGCACGCAATTAAACCAAGAAGTCACGTCAATTTTACGGCGTCGCCGGAGCCAGTGCGCCCCGGCGACGAGATTTCCGTCAGCTTTTTGAAAGCTTGCGTTCGCGCTTGGCGAGCGTGCGCAGCCGCAAGGCATTGAGTTTGATAAAGCCTGCAGCGTCACGATGATCGTAGGCGACGGCCCCCTCCTCGAAGGTCACCAGTTCCTGATCATAGAGCGAATAGGGACTTTCGCGGCCGACAACAGCCACATTTCCCTTGTAAAGCTTCAGGCGAACGCGACCGGCGACTTTTTCTTGGCTGCTGTCGATTAAGCCCTGCAATAATTCGCGTTCGGGAGAAAACCAGAAACCATTGTAGATCAGCTCGGCGTATTTAGGCATGAGCTCATCCTTGAGATGAGCCGCGCCCCGGTCAAGCGTGATCGATTCAATGCCTCGATGGGCGAAATAGAGGATTGTTCCGCCCGGCGTCTCGTACATTCCACGCGATTTCATGCCGACGAAGCGGTTTTCAACCAGATCGAGGCGGCCGATACCATTGATCCGTCCTAGCTCATTGAGCTTGGTCAAAAGCTTGGCGGGAGAGAGCTTTTCGCCGTCGATCGCGACAGGGTCGCCCTTTTCGAAATCGACGGTGATGTAGGTTGGCTTGTCGGGCGCCTGTTCAGGATCCACGGTGCGAGAATAGACGTAATCCGGCGTTTCCTGCGCAGGATCCTCCAGAACCTTGCCTTCCGACGAGGTGTGCAGAAGGTTTGCATCGGTCGAGAAGGGCGATTCGCCACGCTTGTCCTTGGCGATCGGAATCTGATGCTTTTCAGCGAATTCGATCAGGGCGGTGCGGGACGTCATTTCCCACTCGCGCCACGGCGCGATAACCTTGATGTCCGGTTCGAGCGCGTAATAGGAAAGTTCGAAACGAACCTGGTCATTCCCTTTGCCTGTCGCGCCATGGCAGACGGCGTCGGCGCCGACTTTGCGCGCGATCTCGATCTGACGTTTGGAGATCAACGGCCGCGCAATCGACGTTCCGAGAAAATAGAGCCCTTCATATTGGGCGTTGGCGCGAAACATCGGGAAGACGTAATCGCGCACGAATTCCTCGCGCAAATCCTCGATAAAAATATTCTCCGGCTTTATGCCGAGCAGTTCCGCTTTCTTGCGGGCAGGCTCCAGCTCTTCGCCCTGACCAAGGTCGGCTGTGAAGGTGATAACTTCACAGCCATAGGTGGTCTGGAGCCATTTGAGGATGATGGACGTGTCCAGACCGCCGGAATAGGCGAGCACGACGCGTTTGATTTCTTTATTGAACTTCGACATGGAACCACGATCCGAGAGAAAAACGGCGGGACTATAGGCGCGCCCTCGCCGGGCGCAACCCCGCCGCTCGAAAACGACAGGATCACAGAATATTCAACCGCCCGCGTTAAAAGCCGCCAAGGCGGCCATGTTGACGATATCCGAATCCTTGCCGCCAAGCTGGACGATCTGAACCGACTTGTCGAATCCCACAAGCATCGGACCTATCACGGTGGCTCCGCCAAGCTCGAGCAGCATCTTGGTTGAAATCGAAGCGGCGTGGAAGGCCGGCATGACCAGGACATTGGCGGTGTCGGTCAGACGACAGAACGGATAAAGCGCCATGGCGTCCTTGTTGAGCGCCACATCGGCGGCCATTTCGCCGTCATATTCGAAATCGACCTTTCGCTCGTCGAGAATACGAACGGCTTCCTTGACGCGAAGCGATCTTTCGCCGGGCGGATGACCGAAATTTGAAAAGGCCAGCAAGGCCACGCGCGGTTCATATCCAATCCGGCGAGCGAAGCCGGCGGCCTCGATCGCAATGTCCGCGAGATCCTCGGCTTCCGGCATTTCCGTGATCGCCGTGTCGGCGACGATGATCGGGCGGCCGCGCGCCAGAATGAGCGAGACGCCAATCAGGCGGTGGCCCGGCATGGGATCGATCACCCGCTGAACTTCTTCGAGCGTGATCGAGAAATTACGGGTCACCCCGGTGACCATGGCGTCGGCGTCGCCGGTGGCGACCATGGCCGCAGCGTAGTGATTGCGGTCATTGTTGATGATGCGCTGGCAATCGCGCACCAGAAAGCCCCTGCGCTGCAGACGCTCGTAAAGCATTTGCGAATAAGCGACATTACGATTGGAGATGCGGGCGTTCTGGATCTCGATCAACTTGTCATCGAGTTCGAGTCCCGCTTTTTCGACGACTTCCGCGATCCGCTCTTCGCGTCCAACCAGAATGGCCGATCCCAGTCCCTGACTGACGAAAGCCATGGCGGCGCGAATGACCTGCTCTTCCTCGCCTTCGGCGAAGACCACGCGTTTCGGATTGCGCTTCACGCGATCCATGATCGATTGCATCATACCCGCGACGGGATCTCGTCGGGCCGATAATTCGGCGCGATAGGCTTCCATATCGATGATCGGTTTGCGCGCCACGCCGGTATCCATCGCCGCCTGCGCGACGGCAGGCGCCACGATGGAAATAAGGCGCGGATCAAAAGGCACGGGAATCAGATAGTCACGACCGAAACGCGGGCGCGCGCCCTGATAGGCTCGCGCGACATCGTCGGGAACGTCCTCACGCGCGAGCTGGGCGAGAGCGTTCAGCGCGGCGATTTTCATTTCCATATTGATCGTCTTGGCGCGAACATCGAGCGCGCCGCGGAAGATATAGGGAAAACCCAGGACGTTATTGACCTGGTTCGGATAATCCGACCGGCCAGTCGCGACAATGGCGTCTGTCCGCACGGCGTGGGCGTCTTCCGGCGTGATTTCCGGATCGGGATTGGCCATGGCGAAAATGATTGGATTGGCAGCCATGGACTTGACCATGTCCTGCGTCAGCGCGCCTTTGGCGGAAAGGCCGAAGAAAATATCGGCCCCGACCATGGCTTCGGCGAGGGTTCGCTTGTCCGTGGCGACGGCGTGGGCCGACTTCCACTGGTTCATGCCTGCCGTCCGGCCACGATAGACCACGCCCTTGGTGTCGCAAAGCATCACGTTTTCGGGCGCAAAGCCTATGGCCTTGATCAGATCGAGGCAGGCGATGCCGGCGGCGCCTGCGCCGTTGCAGACCAGTCTGGTTTTCTTGATGTCGCGACCCGTGAGGTGGATCGCGTTGATCATTCCGGCGGCCGCGATGATCGCCGTTCCATGCTGATCGTCATGAAAGACCGGAATATCCATCAACTCGCGCAAGCGCTCTTCGATGATGAAACATTC
>Ga0302140_10001987_pt1 | contig 26662 bp, 22 predicted proteins | sample I_Bog_E1_1_FD_202095 | JGI IMG/M metagenome (GOLD analysis project Ga0302140, IMG submission 202095) | Peat permafrost microbial communities from Stordalen Mire near Abisko, Sweden - I_Bog_E1_1 | ecosystem: Environmental > Terrestrial > Soil > Wetlands > Peat | place: Sweden: Abisko, Stordalen... | reverse complement strand
GCATCACGGTTACCGACTCGCTCAAGAATTTCGGCAAAGGTCTTGGTTCCGCATCTCCTGAAGGTGGTTACTCGTGGTACGCGGGCATCTGATCCGACAAGCTGTGGATCGAAATTAGACCGCAACCGTTTGGGCCACCATAGCCTTTGCGGCGCGTAACTGAGAGACGGCGTCGCCTGTCGGGATGAATTCCATCGCAATGTTGTGCTGGTAATTGAGTTGAGCGAGCTTGCGATAGATATTGGCGTAGTTGATTTCGCCGGTGCCGGGTTCATGCCTCCCCGGCACGTCGGCTATGTGGATGAGTCCGATCACGTCGATGTGCTTTTCCAGCTTGCTGATCAGATCTCCGTAGCTCATCTGCTCGTGGTAAATGTCATAGAGAAACTGCACCTGTGGATGGTTGACGGCACGGACAATCTCGAGTGCTTCCGTAGCCGAGGTAAGAAAGTACTTGGGATTTTCCTCAAGATGGATGCATTCGAGCAGCAGCCGCACCGGCTGACCGTTGATCTTTCGACCCTCGACCAATTTCGCAGCCTGCTTCAGAGTCTCAATCGAAGCTTGATGCTGCTCCTCGTGCGATAGCCCCGGGACCACATTCCCGGAGAGCACAATCATGGCCGGACAGCCAAGTGTTTCCATGGGAATGAACGCCTGTTGCAATTCAGCAAGAAAGGCATCGCGCGTGGCAGGGTTGGCCACTCCATTTTTCAAGCCCGCAGTAGCGTCGAATTCAATGCCCAGTCGCTTGCGAGCAGCATTGGCGCGGTCGAAATCCGCTTGCGCCCAGTCGTGATACTCGCCGACGAGCTGGACTTTGTTGTAGCCGGCTTCGGCGACCTTGGCAAGCCGCTCTTCGAAGGGTAGATCCTTGAAGACTGTCCAAAGCATCACTGACAGCGGGAATGGAGGTGCTTTGATTGAGCTGTCGACGGCCGTCTGTTCAGCTTCGAGTGCGGGGACCGCTGCGGACAGAGCGGCTGTTGCAACTGCTTGAGCAAACGTGCGGCGATTCATTCAAGCCTCCATCGGCTTCCTCTAAACATTGGTGCTCAACTTGCGCGAGCGGCGCAGGGTTTCCCAATCTTTTTCGGTTTGATCTGCATAGGCGAGACCGAACTTGCCCAGCGCATCCGCGAAACGATCGCCCGATCCCAGGTAGCCAGCAATCACCGCCGGATCGCTAGATCGTCCGTGGCCGCGTGCCAGAAGCTCGCCGCAGACTTCAGCAAAAGCAGTCAGGCCGCTGCCGGCAAGGTCATCCAGATCGATGGAGCCCTTGTGGTCATTGAGCTGGCGCACCAGGTATTGGCGGCTGCCGATATGCGTCCAGCCCAGGAACGGGTCGGATTGCAACTGCATGGCACGCTGACCGTCCGCGACGCGCTTGCCATTGTTGTGGTCGGCATGCGCGTTGGGCAGATAGGCCGTGTAACCGGACGCGGGTTCTTCCTTGATTTGCAAAAACAGAGGGTCCTTCGCGCCATTTCCTTCAAAGTAGACGCAGTAATCGCGTAAACCGACCGAGCCAGTGCCGACAACCTTAAAAGCCACGTCGATGGGCCGGTAAAACGACAGCAGATGTTGCCGCTGCGGCTCCAGCATTTCACGGTAAGGCTCCAGCGAGGCGATGACTGCGGCGGCCTGCGAAGCCGACACGCGCGTCAAGATGGGTTTAACTTCCTTGAAGCGCCGCGTTGCTCCCGGCTTATCCGACACAGGCTCGGTTAGTTGATCCAGCGTGTGCAGGGGTGTAGCCCGCTCAGCCTTCAACAGGGCCGCGTGAATGGGTGCAACCCGACCAAGTCGGTGTACCTGAAAGCGACCAACTTCGAGGTGCGGCATCTTGGCAAACGCGCGCATCTGTGCCGTGTACCGGGCGATGCACATCTCCACAGCATGACGCGCAGCGGAGTCCTTGTGGCCCGAGCCTCGGCCGGCCAGGGTTATCGAGGCGGCCATGCGCTTCAGGTCCCACTCGAATGGGCCGCGAATGGTCTCATCGAAGTCGTTGATGTCGAAAACCAGCCGGCCGTCGGGAGCGGCATAAGCGCCAACATTGCGTACGTGCGCATCACCGCATAGCTGACTAATGATGCCCGTATTCGGCAGCACGGCAAGGTCCGCGGCCATTACCGGCACGGCACCGCGAAAGTAGCCGAAAGGCGTCTCGGCCATCAGCTCGTTCTTAAGCTTGACCAACGCCGGAATGCGGCCGCGGACGGATTTCTCAAGCAGTTTTTGTGGCGAAGCTGATCGAGCTTTGATGTTGAGGTTGCTGTGTTCTTGCCGGCCTACCTGCTTGCGGCGCGACTGGCCTTGACTCGTGCGTTCCTGCGGAGTTGCCCATTGCATAGCCCGCACCATACTAGCTTGGCCACGGCCAGCGCAACTCGCCAGACCCTGTGAGTTACACTGCTGCCTAGAAGCACCGCTCTTTTTGAAAGCAATCCAGCCACCGAGCTGTGCTACGCTTCGGGAGGAATTCCTTTGAAACATGTTTGCGCCGTTCTGCTTTCGGCTGCGCTTGGCTGCCTTTCTGCAACGCAATTCGTTGCAGCCCAGACTGCCCAGGACATGGGTGCCCCGAGGCCCCTCACCGTGGAGGCGATCTTCGCCCATGGGCCTCTGATTGGGCATCCGCCCGACGGGCTTACCTGGTCACCCGATGGAAAGCACCTGACCTATATTGATGGCGGCGAACTTGTGGACCTCGACCTCGCAACCGCCAAGTCGCATGTGCTGGTGAGTCGCGCCAAACTTGCCTCGCTCTCCGGGGCTACAAGTACCGAGACAGATCGCGACCATCGCGACCGCTACAAAATGGCCAGTTATCTGTGGGCTCCGGATTCTGCGCACCTACTGTTCGACTCCAATGGCCGGCTGTGGCTCTACGATCTGAAGAACGGTACGGGCGTACAGATCGGCTTTACGGGCACCGCTTCCGGCGACGATCCCAAATTTTCCCCCAACGGCGAAATGGTCTCATTTGTACGCGACCACGGCCTTTCTGTTCTGCACCTGAAGGATGCCGGCATGCCCGCCGTCGCTGTGGCTGCGTCAGCCAATCCTGTTTCGTTGAACGGTGAGGTCGATTGGGTCTACGAAGAAGAGTTGGACGTGCGCAGCAACTACTTCTGGTCACCGGACTCGAAGAGCCTTGCGTATTTACAGATGAATGAGGGTGAAGTGCCGGAGTATCCCATCACCGATTGGATTCCTACGCACGCCACTGTTGCTTTGCAGCGCTTTCCTCAGCCTGGCGATCCCAACCCCGATGTTCGCGTGGGCATCGTGAGTGCGAGCGGCGGTAAAACGGTATGGGTCAAGCTGCCATTTCACCCCGGCCAGGACTATATACCGCGCTTTGGCTGGCTCGATCGCAAGACGTTGTGGGTTGAGACTGTGACCCGCGACCACAAACATCGCGACATCTATTTTGCGGACGCCGCGACCGGCCAGTCACATGTCGTTCTCTCGCTGTCCGACGAAAAATTTGTGGACGATAACTACGATGTATCGGTGGGCTACGGCACGATTGTGCTGACCAATTGGACCGACGGCCACAACCATCTCTACCTCTACAGCTACGATCAGGCGAACCCCACACAAGGGACGGCCAAGCTGGAGCGGCAGCTTACCAAGGGCGAGTTCGACGTTGGCGATGTGAGCGGCGTCGATCATGCAGGCAAGCTCATCCATTACGCATCGAACGAAGGCAACCCGCTGGAACAGCAGTTATGGGAGATCGACTTTGGCGGTGAGCACAAGCAACTGACCAGCCTTCCAGGAAATCATGAGGGAAACTTCGCGCCGCTCGGCGGAGGGTTTGTCGATAAGCATTCCACGCTCCTGAGCCCACCCGCACTCAGGCTTTGCCAGGCTGCCGACAAGTGCAATGTGTTTTGGACTACGCATGCTGTCGATCCCTACCATCTGCGCGCTCCGGAGAAGATCCAGGTGAAAGCGCACAATGGGACAACCCTTTACGCCACGCTGATTCTTCCTGAAGGAGCTGGAAATGCAGCATCGGTTCCCCTGATCGTGAATCCCTATGGCGGCCCTGGACCGCAAACGGTGGCGAACCGCTGGGGTGATGCAATCCTGTTTGACGAACTGCTCGCCCAGCACGGCTTCGCTGTTTTGCATACCGATAATCGCGGCACCGGGATGAGAGGGCGGGACTTTGCCCAGGCTGCATATCACAACTTTGGCCCGGTGCAGCTTGAGGATCAGCTGACCGTCGTCGATGCCGCGCTGGCGCAGTATCCGCAACTCGACCCGAGGCGGCTCGGCTGGTGGGGTTGGAGCTGGGGTGGAACATTCACGCTCTATGCGCTCTCTCACTCCGACCGGTTCCGCGCTGGAGTAGCCGTGGCGCCTGTGACCGATTGGCGCAACTACGACTCGATCTATACCGAACGCTATATGAGCCTGCCCACGGAATTTCCGACCGGCTATCATGACTTCTCGGTGGTCAATTCCGCGGCCAATCTTAAGGGGCGGCTGCTGCTGGTGCATGGCACCGGCGACGACAACGTACACATCGAAAACAGCGTTCAATTCATTCAGCAACTGATTGAGGCCGAGCTTCCGTACGACCTGCAGATTTATCCGCGCAAGACTCACTCCATCGCAGGCCCGGATGTGCGTACGCATCTTTTCAACCGCATCCTGGCCCATTTTGAAGAGTATTTGAAGCCGTCTGTGCAATGAGCCACCGCGATCAGCTAGACGACGAACTGTGTGCGCACTTGCGATCCTGCGAGGAATCCTTGCTCGATCCGGTCGTGCGACGCGATAGCGCCCGAGTTTCGGCTCTTCTTTCAGAGGATTTCGAAGAGTTCGGAGCTTCAGGAAGACGATTGTCGCGCGAGGATATTCTCAAAATGCTAGCAACTGAGGATTACGATCCCCCGACGATGGAAGACTTCAAGTGCCATCGGCTCGCGGAGGATGTTGCGCTTGTAACTTATAGGACAGTGCGGACCGATTCGGGCTCGGGGCAAGGTTCTGCCGCTCTGCGGAGCTCTATATGGATAAAGAAATCCGGGGAATGGCGGGTGCGATTCCACCAGGGAACGCGCGCTTCTTAGCCCTACGTCGTTAAGACGCTACATCTCGTGGCGGCTGAAGAGACTATCTTTCTCGCGCGATGGGCAATTTGAGCAGCCCAGGCAGCAAACCAGCAGCACTGCCACTCCTACTGTCACCAAGACGGCGATCAGGTTTCCGTTTGCCGCGAACCAATGAATTGCGTTGTGCATATCCAGGATACTCACTCACTCTGCAAAATGTTTCGCCGATGGACCGAGTACGGGGCGATTGGAACTAGCATCGGTACACCGAAAATCCCGGCGACCCCAATCTTATCATCGGCAGAATTCGTCTGTCATTCAGTGAAATCGTTCTTGCTTTGAAGAGAAGAAAAAGCGAAAATGATTGCAGGATGGTATCGCGTTCCAATTCGGAAGTTGGACCCATCATGCACTTAGACGCGAAAAACCGCCATCCCACTGTCTGGGGAGCCGATAATACCCCAAAGGTCATTGAGCAAATCATGGACCAGGCTCCCGCTCCAGATCAAGGCCAAAGCTCCGCGCTGAACTGGCTGTTTGTCGACCTGAACTCCTATTTCGCGTCGGTGGAGCAAGATGCTCGGCCCGAGTTGCGCGGAGTGCCTGTAGGCGTTGTGCCCATGATGGCCGACACAACTGTTTGCATCGCCGCAAGTTATGAGGCCAAGGCTCATGGCGTAAAGACTGGAACCGTGGTGGCAGACGCTAAACGCATGTGTCCCGGCCTGGTGCTGGTCGAGGCGCGCCATGAGCTTTATGTCGATTACCACCATCGCATCGTGGAAGCCGTCGAAAGCTGCCTGCCAGTCACAGCTGTGCTTTCCATCGATGAAATGGCCTGCCGGTTGATCGGCCGGGAAAGACCTCTGCTGGCGGCAATCGAACTGGGACGGCGTGTGAAAGCGACAATCCGCGAAAAAGTTGGCCCCATGTTGCGCAGCTCGGTCGGCCTGGCGACAAATCGCTATCTCGCCAAAGTTGCCAGCGATATGGAGAAGCCGGATGGCTTGATCGCGCTGCCTCTGGATCTTCTGCCCGGTGCGCTGCGGCATTTGACACTGCGCGATCTGCCAGGCATCGGCGCGAAGACGGAAAAGCGGCTAAACGAAAAAGGCATTCACACGATGGATCAACTGCTTGACCTGGACTGCGAGAAGGCGGGCGAACTGTGGGGCTCGGTGTGGGGCGAGAGGCTTTGGCATTGGCTGCGCGGCGAAGACTTCGACATGGCCGACACCGAGCATCTGAAGTCGCTGAGCCATCAGCATGTGCTGGCGCCGGAGATGCGTACTCCTGAAAAGGCCTGGGCCGTTGCGCACAAGCTGCTGCACAAGGCCGCCATGCGTTTGCGCGCGGGCGGCCTTTGGACAAGCAGCATCGGGCTGGCTATCGGGTTCGCTGGGCCAAAAGGCGAGCGAGGGCCGGTAAGCAACTTCGGCGTGCCGACCAAAGGCTGGAAGAGTGAAATCAAGCTGAGCGAGTGCCAGGATAACCAGACGCTGATCGCTGCGCTGACTCGCCTCTGGGCCAGCAAGCCGACCGGTGAGGAATTCAACCACCCCTACTTTATTGGCGTCCATCTGGACGGCCTTGTCCCCGACCGGCTGCATTCGCTGAACCTCTTCGACGGCACAGAGGATGAGCAGGGACGGGCGCGGCTGCTGGCGGTGATGGACCAGCTGAACAATAAATATGGGTTGAGCACGCTGGCTCCGGCGACGATGCTGACTGCGTACAAATCCGCACCGACACGGATTGCGTTTCATAGTATTCCGGAACTGTTCTAGAAACAGGGACTAGGGGACAGGGAACCGTTGACGGAAAGTTGGGGAAGGTTGCGAACTCCGATCCTTCACCGGCGCACAAAGATGGGGTGTCTGGTCCCTCGTGGCTTTGGGTTCCTTCCTGATTGCCGATCAATCAGGAGTAACGGACGACATGGTGCTAATGTTGCGGTGGGCGGCCTGCGATCTTGGCAGCCGATCTCGAGGATAGGCGCGTGATCGCCATGTAGTACAACATGAAATAGGCAATAGGCACGCTCAACAACACCGACCCGACAAAGCAAACTAAAGCATCCATCGGATCGATGAGGCGGAGATTAACACCGGAGTAGGTCGTCGCAGCCAGCACACTGACGCCCCAAAAGGCCACGCCCATGCCCCATCCGCGCGCGAGCCGTTTGGGCGAAGTCCCCTGTTCCTCCCACACCCGCAGCCACCAGACCAGTGGCATCAAGATTAAAGGAGGTACCGCGAATGCTAGATATGGGCCGATGAGCTCGCCTTCGGTTTTCTTGAAACCGTACCCGATCATCAGGAACGGCCCGAGTTCCAACACAAGATAGATGGGAAGGCCCCAGAACAGCCAAGCCCAGAGACTAAGTCTCATCGTCCGGCCGAATTGTTGCGCAGTTAAATATCTAGGCACGGGGAGACCTTGGACCTCCTGCTGCACGGATAAACCCCTATTTCGGTTGGCCTGTCGCCAACTCGAAAGTTAAGTCGAGTTCGGGCATATCTCTCGATTAGCGTGCGCTGGTCAGCGAGTTCCGAACTTTTTTTGCCCCAAAGCGTACTCTCTGCATCCCCAACTCCGCATTTCTGCGGATAAGAGAGTAGACGCGAAACTTATGGCCCACGATTGGCAAGCGGATTTTGAACAACTCGTGGACCAGCACCAGTCAATGGTCTTTTCGCTGGCGCTGCGGATGACGGGAGACCGCGGGCTGGCGGAAGAAATCGCGCAGGATGTTTTTCTTGAACTTGATCGCAACCTGGGCAGGATTGAAAACGCCAACCACGCCTGCTTCTGGCTGCGGCGTGTGGCGATGAACCGTTCAACGGACGCGATTCGGAGACGAAGAGTACGCGGCATTGATTTATGGGTGGAGATGGAGGATGTTCATGGCGCTCCGACGGAAGATCGCGCCACTCCCCTGGGTGCCCGGCTTGAGCAGTTGCTGGCCACGCTTTCAGAACCGCAACGCGCGGCGCTCATCCTTCGCTACCAAGAGGACCTGACGCCGGAAGAGATTGCGGACACGCTTGAAGCGCCGTTGGCAACGGTGAAGAGCCATCTGCAGCGAGGGCTGAAGCTGCTGCGCGCCAAGGCACAAAGTCATTTGAAGGAATACGTGAGGGGCAACAAGTTCGCTGAGGGGAGCTTGAGCGATGGATGAATTTGAACGCGAGATGCGACAGGCCTTCGAGCGCAGGCCTGCTCCGCCCGGGTTGAAGCGCAAATTGATGGAGAAGAGGCGTGCGAAACAGCCGCAGTTTTCTTTCTTCACGTGGCAGCGGCTGGCGGCCTCGCTTGTGCTGACGGCGATTCTGGCAGGGGGCTTTCAATGGCGCAACGTGCAGGAGCGGCGCAAGGAAGAGGCGGCGCGCGAACAGGTGATGACTGCGCTACGCATCACCAATCATGCGCTTAATCATATGAACGCAAGACTCGCTGCCCGGCGGCGCGATGAACAGGATTAGTGAAACAGGATCGGAAATCCCAAGTTTAGGTTTCAGGAGAAAGTCTTATGCGAAACAAAATTGTCACTTTCATGTTGGCAGCAGCGGTTTTGGCCGCTCCAGCGCTGGCGCAAACGGCGCAGTTGCCGGCCCCCTCTCCCATTGAAAAGGAACTTGCGGCACGCGCATCCGATGTAACCGAGGTTACGCTGGGCAAGAACATGCTAGCCTTCGCCGCAAAGATCATGAACGGCAAGAATGACGACGATGCGGAAGCACGGCACCTGATAGAAGGCCTCGACGGCATCTACGTCCGCGAGTATGAATTCGACAAGGATGGGCAGTTCTCAGCGGAGGAAGTTGACCAACTGCGCAAATACTTCGAGACCAGCGACTGGTCGCCAATTGTGAAAGAACGCCAGCGCAAAACCGGTGAGAGCACGGACGTGATGGTCAAACTGGTGAACGGCGAATCGCATGGCATGTTCATTCTCGATGTCGAGCCGAGAGAACTGACGATTGTGTTGATCCTGGGACCCGTTCACATGGACGATCTCAGCAAGTTAAGGGGAATCGGCGGCCTCGACGTCCTCGGCGATATTGCGAGAGATGCGGACGGCAAGGACAAAGACAAAGACAAAACCAAGGACAAGAAAGGGGCAGGCAAATGAAGCGGCTATCCATGATTCTCATCGCATTTGTAGCACTGGCAATCCCTGTGGCCGTGCTGGCCGGCAGCGGTGAAGGCGGCTTCGACGGCGTGGTTCACTCCATTGAGAGCCGGTATCACGTACGGGCAACGCACATCCCCTTTCTCGGCCTCATCAGCCTGGTCTCGAAAAAAGCCACCCATGGCGGAGTTGGCGGCCTGCATGTAGCAGAGATCGAAAACTTCTCCGAACAGGTAGACGGCAACGAGTTGAACAGCATGGTCGAGGAAAAGCTCGGCGCCGGCTGGGAGCGGATGATTCGTGAGACCAGCAAGAAGGGTCACGAGCAGACACTGGTCTTTATTCATCCTGAAGGCGACCGCATGGGATTATTCGTCGTCGATCTGGATGGAAACGAAATGGATGTGGTGCAGGTCTCTGTCGACCCCAAGCATCTCGACGACGACATCGGCCACTACAGCCATCACCATCAGGAGGGCAACAAAGACAGCGCCAGCGGCGACGATTCGAATTAGGTTGGCAGGAATTGGCGCGGCAGGAACCAAGCTAGTCACGGGAATCAAGCGAGATACGAGAATCAAGCTGTACCTATGCGGCGAGGCTCATCGTTCCTACACTTGAACGTAGTATGGCCAGCCTCGCACCCACGCCGACATCGAGTTATCGCGGTCGGCTTGCGCCCTCCCCCACAGGCTATTTGCATGTGGGTCACGCGCGCACTTTTTGGACTGCCTGGCAGCGCGCACGCGATGCTGGCGGCGCACTCGTCATGCGCATGGAAGACCTGGATCCCGACCGCAGCAAATCCTCCTTTGTCGAAGCTGCCTATGAAGACCTACGTTGGCTCGGCGTTCGCTGGCAGGAAGGTCCGGACAAAGGCGGGCCGTTTGCTCCCTATGTGCAAAGCCGCCGCCGATCGATCTATCTCGCTGCGTGGCGCAGGTTGCTGCGGCGCGGCTACATCTATCCCTGCCGCTGCTCACGCAAGGATCTCGAGAATGCGCTTGGTGCTCCGCATGAGAGAGTCTCAGCGCTCATAGGCGGATCGATTTCAGGCGGAAAATTCGACCTCGAAGACGACGAACCGATCTACCCCGGCACCTGCCGGCGGCTGCTCGGCAGCAACACGCAATTGCCCGGACCTACCGCGAGCGCGTTCGACACACCTGACGGTTTCAACTGGAGATTCCGAGTTCCCGACGGCGAAGCCATCGAATTTGTCGATCGCAACCTCGGCCGCCAACGCTTTGTGGCCGGAGTGGATTTCGGCGACTTCGTTGTCTGGCGTCGCGATGGTGTTCCCAGCTACCAACTCGCTTGCGTAGCCGATGACGCGGCAATGGGCATCACAGAAGTAGTGCGCGGGGCCGATCTGCTCAAGTCAACCGCGCGTCAAATCCTGCTCAACCGTGCTCTGGGATATGACAATCCCGCGTGGTTCCATTGCCGTCTGGTTGTCGATCACAACGGCCGTCGCCTGGCCAAGCGCCACGACTCGCTCAGCCTCCGCGCCCTGCGCCAGCGTGGGCTTACACCCATGAACATCCTGTCGGCGGAGTTGCCGGTCGAGGTGTAAGCCCAAAACATTCAGCCTTACTGATGCCGGATGAATTTCCCGGTCTGCAACTCGCTCATGGCCTGGCGCAACTCGGCCTGCGTGTTCATCACAATCGGCCCGTACCACGCCACTGGCTCTTCCAACGGCTTGCCGGAAACGAGCAGGAAGCGCATCCCTTCCGGCCCGGCCTGCACCACGATCTCATCGCCGCGATCGAACAGAACCAGCGAGTGATTCTTCGCGTCGTAGACGGCGGCCGCATTCGGATCGACGGCCGATTCGGTCAGCACAGCTTGCGGATCCGAAGCATCGCGGAAGGTTCCTGCTCCGGCAAACACGTATGCGAAGGCGTTGCGCGTCGTCTCGACTTGAATGCGCTTCCGCTTGTACGGCGGCACCGAGATATCTACGTACCTCGCTGCTACATTCGATTCAGTGGCTACACCCTCAACCGGCCCTTGCTTGCCCCAGAACTCGCCGCAGATGATGCGCGCCTTTGTCCCATCGTCCTCGGTGACTTCGGGTATGGAGGCAGACGCGATGTCCTGATAGCGCGGTGCTGTCATTTTCTGCGATGCGGGGAGGTTGGCCCACAATTGGAACCCGTGCATGCGTCCGTGAGCGTCGCCACGCGGCATCTCCTGGTGCAGAATGCCGCTGCCGGCCGTCATCCACTGCACGTCGCCTGCGCCCATCTTGCCCTTGTTGCCCAGGCTGTCGCCATGCTCTACTTGACCGGCAAGCACGTAGGTGATCGTTTCAATACCGCGGTGCGGATGCCATGGAAATCCGGCAAGATAATCGGCGGGATTCTCATTGCGAAAATCGTCCAGCAGCAGGAACGGATCGAACTCCTTCGTCTTGCCGAATCCGAAAGCGCGCTGCAGCTTTACGCCAGCTCCCTCGATGGTTGGTGTGGTTTCGATAATCTGTTTGACCGCGCGAAGCGACATTTCTGACCTCCTGGGGACTACATCTATTCGATGCGCGAGAAAGATATCCGTTGCAACAACTAATGCCACAGGCATTTGGGGCTGGGAAGCTGGAACGCCGTGTGGTTCTGAAAAAAGACCTACTTTTGCGGTAATTGTTGGTAACGCATCAACGGATTATCGCTGTTTGATACCTCAACCGGCGATTCGGAAGGCTTCCACTCGAGAAACAAGACGGCGAACGGCTCTAAAGTGCGTGAATCCAAGAGCGGAGCTTCGCCGCATAGGTTTCAGTATCGAGTTGTTGCGAAGGGGAGTGGTCGTGAAGCGCCGCGGGTGACCGACGTCGGGGAGCGTTTTAGCACTGGAAGAACGACAAAGGCTAGTAACGATGACCGTTCACACGATTGTTGAGAGGTCAGGCGTGTTGGAGTAGTTGACAAATCTGGTCATTCGCAGCTAGGCTCCCATAAGATACTTATGGGACAGATTACCGATTCCGGAGAATTGATCCAAGGCACGCTTGAGATGCTCGTTCTGAAGGCTCTCCTGCGCGGCCCCCTCCACGGCTACAGCGTTGCCGAGTGGATCCAGCAAACATCGCAGCAGATGCTCAAGGTTGAAGAGGGCGCGCTCTATCCCGCTCTGCATCGCATGGAACTGCGCGGGCTTCTCAAGTCCAAGTGGGGTATGTCGGACAATAACCGCCGGGCAAAATTCTACGAACTTACCACCGAAGGCCAGAAACGGCTGAACGCGGAGGCACAGCGCTGGGCGCGCCTCTCTTCGGCGGTCGCATTTGTTATGCAAGCTTCCTAAGGCTCACGACGAGGACTACCATGGCTCAGAATCTCCACGAATTCCTGCTTCGTCTGAAAGCGCTCTTTCTAAAGCGCCGCCTCGACCGCGACATGGCCGACGAACTTGCCTTCCATCAAGCCATGTTGCAAAACAGGCTGGTGCGGGAGGGCATCGCGCAGGCGGAAGCCGATGCGCAAACGCGCCGAGCCTTTGGGAATGCGAGCCGATGGCATGAGCGACTAAGGGAGTTGTGGCAGTTCCGCAGCCTTGAGAATTTGGGCCGCGACGTGAATTTTTCGGTGCGTGTTCTGCGCAAATCCCCTGGATTTACTTTTGTTGCGATTCTCACGCTGGCTCTGGGAGTCGGCGCAAACACCACTGTCTTCTCCATGATCAACGGCCTCTTGCTGCGCCCGCTGCCGGTGCCGGAAAGCGATCGTCTTGCGGTCCTCGGAATTGAACAGGGAGGTCCTCGGGCTAACTACAGCTTTCCCGAGCCTCTTTTCCGCGGGCTGGAACACAGGCACGAAGTTTTCTCGCAGGTATTCGCGTTCGATCACGCGGATCTACAGGTGAGAGGAAACAGCGGAACTGAGAAAGTGAACGGTCAACTGGTCAGCGGGGACTTTTTCAACGCATTGCAAACTGCGCCGCTTCTGGGACGAACACTGGTGCCCGAGGATGACGGCAAGGGCGGCAATCCGGCCGGGTTCGGCGTTGTCATCAGCGAGCGATTCTGGGAACGCTGGTTCAACCGCGCTCCCAATGTAATTGGCCAAAGGCTTCAGATCGACAACACCGCGCTAACCGTGGTCGGGGTTATGCCTAAGGGGTTTATAGGAGCGGACCCATTGCAGCGCCCGGACCTTTTCGTCCCGCTGGCGCTGGAGCCAGTTCTTGATGGTCCGAACAATATTACAGCGGCCGGTATTCATGGCTGGTGGCTCAACGTGATGGGGCGCATGCAGCCGGGGGCGACGCTGCAACAGGCCAACGCGCAAGTCGGCTCGGCCAGCACCGCGGTTATTCACGAAGTCGTGACCGAACCGGAAATGATGGGTCAGTTCGAGAAGCGTCACTTTCATTTCATTGCCGAGAGCGGATCTGCAGGATTCACCTACTTGCGCATGATGTTTTCCAGGCCCCTCGGTGCGGTGTTCGCAATGTGCGGCGGGATTCTGCTGCTTGCCTGCATGAATCTGGCCAGTCTTTTGATGGCTCGTGGAGCAGCCCGGCAACCCGAACTTGCAACACGCCTGGCCCTGGGAGCCACGCGCCGCCGGCTTGTGCAGCAGTTGCTTGTCGAGAGCCTGTTGATCGCGCTGATGGGCACAGTGGCGGGTCTGGCAATTTCACCTCTCGTGAGCCAGACTCTTACGGTGATGCTGCTGGGTGGCGAGGGAGATATGCAGGTGGATACGTCCCTGGACATTCGCGTGTTTGTGTTCGCCGCGATTGCGTCCATTGTCGCTTCGCTTCTGGTAGGGCTCGTTCCAGCACTTCAGGCCACATCGAAAGGCTTGAACGATCAAATCAAGAGTGGGCAACATACCACGCAGGCGCATGAGCGCAGGCGGGTACTGCCCCGGATCATGATGGCCGGCGAAATCGCACTTGCCCTCATGCTGGTCGTGGGAGCTGGGCTTCTGGCGTCGAGCCTGGTGCGCCTATATCTGTCAGGCGCCGGATTCGATCCGAAAGGTTTGGAAAATATCGCCTTGAGTATGGACAAGCAACCGCTCAGGGGTCAACCGCTGATGGAGTACTACCGCGAGCTGGGCGATCGCCTTCATCGCCAACCAACAGTGACGAGTGTCAGCTTCGCGCGCATTGTCCCATTCACGCATCGGGTGTGGGACGAGGACCTCTCAGTGGGGGATGGCAAGACTACGGACACTTATCACAATAGTGTTGGACCGGACTACTTCAACACCATGCGCATTCCTATCGTCGCCGGGCGCGATTTCAATTGGAACGATACGCCTTCAACAGGCCTTAAGATGATTATCAACCAGGCGGCAGCGAAGGCCCTCTTCCAGGACCGCAGCCCGCTGGGACAAACCGTCACCAAGCACGATGGAAAAGCCATTACGCAATATCAAGTGGTGGGCGTTGTGGGCGATGCGAAGTATGAGGATCTGCGCTCCCCTGCGCCGCCCACAGCCTATCTCCCCATGACGCAGGACGATGGCGACCAAGGCCCGTCCTACATCGCGGTGGTGCGCATGACCGGGCCACCAGGGCCGCTGGCGGATGCGGCGCGTTCACTGGCCACGAGTACGGCTCCGGGCATTCCGATGCCGGTGATGACACCAATGTCGGTCACGATCGACGAATCTCTGAGCGCCGAGCGCGTTATGGCGCTGCTGGCGGTTTTCTTTGCCGCTTGCGCCTTGATCGTCACCGCGGTCGGCCTTTATGGGACGCTTGCCTATGCTACTGCCCGCCGCACGAACGAAATTGGCATCCGTATGGCACTGGGCGCTCGCCGAACGCAGGTGGTGACAATGATTTTCCTGCAAAATGCGAGCGTGGCGTTGGTTGGCACATCGTTGGGACTGATCGTCGCACTGCTTGGCTCACGACTGCTCGCCAGTTTTCTATATGGCACGTCTGCTCGCGATCCATGGGTATTTGCCGGCTCGATCCTTTCATTGGCGCTCATCGCCAGCGCCGCCTCACTGCTACCGGCGCTACGCTCTGCCCGCATCAATCCGATGGTCGCTATTCGCTGCGAATGATCGATATTCCCGGCGAGACATGCGTTCCGGAACAGTTGCGACTATGCCTGTTGGAATACCATCAGAATATCGGGAGTGTTCCAACAGATGAACTTTGATCTTGAACGAGGTCCTGCCGGCCAGGCCTACAAGTTGCTTGTTGGCCTGGTGGCACCGCGGCCAATTGCGCTGATCACCAGCATGGACGAGAACGGCCAACTGAATGCGGCGCCCTTCAGTGCCTACAACTATCTTTGCACCGACCCGCCAATCATCGGCGTGGGCGTAACAAACCGGCCGGACCAGCGATTTGTTCCCAAGGACACGGCTCGCAACGTTCGGCGCACGGGCGAATTTGTGGTCAACGTAGTCACCGATGATATCGCGGAAAAGATGAACATTTGTGCGACCGATTTCCCGCCGGAAATGAGCGAGGTGGAGCTTGCAGGATTCACTACCACACCGTCGCAGATAGTGAAACCGCCGCGACTGGCTGAGGCGCATGCCGCGCTCGAGTGTCGCGAATACACGACGATGGAGATCGGCCATTCTCGGATCATCCTGGGACGCGTCGTCGCGGTTTACGTTGAGGACCGGTATGTGGACCCGACAGGTCCTTATATCAAAGCCGACGAACTGCATTCCATTGGCCGCATGAACGGGCTGGGAAACTATGTCCGCACGCGTGACGCATTCATGACGATTCCACGCATTTCGTATGAGGAGTGGAAGAGCGGCAAGCGGTAAGCGGAGAGCACGCCATGCAGTTACTTCAGCTTTCGTTGGCTTTTAGATCGATCCCTAACTGCTGGCACTTCTTGTAAAGATGGCTGCGCTCAAGCCCCAAGGCTTTGGCGGTTTGTGTGATGTTTCGGTTGTGACGCTCTAGTTCTGCGGAGACCTGTTGCCGTTCAAAGGCCAATACCCGCTCGGACAGCGCGCCGCTCACAGCCGCTTCTATAGCATGGTTTGTAAATGTGGGTCGATTCAGATTTGCGGAATTCGAGCGGGCGGCGGGGAGAGCAAGTTCAACGGCATCGACGTCAACCTCGCCACTAGCGAGCAACAGCAGCCTTTCGACAACGTTGCGAAGTTCGCGGATGTTGCCGGGCCATGCATACTGCTTAAGGGCATCGATTGCGGCATCGGTGAAGGGGATGGGCTTCCAGGCATTCTGCGCGCTTACCTGGCGCACGAAATGCTCGACAAGCGCAGGCAGGTCTTCGGTGCGCTGACGCAATGGAGGCAGTTGGACGGGAAAGACGACAACGCGATGATAGAGGTCGCGACGAAAGCCGCCCGACTCGACAAGCTGTTCGAGGTTGCGATGGGTTGCGACAACGACGCGTACGCTGACGGTTGTTGGTTTGTCTGATCCGATTCGCTCGACCTCGCCTTCTTCCAGCACACGCAGCAACTTGGCTTGCATTGCCGAGGGCATATCGCCGATTTCATCCAGGAAAAGCGTGCCGCGGTGGGCTTGCTCGAATTTACCGGTGTGGCGTTGCGCGGCTCCCGTGAATGAACCCTTCTCGTGTCCGAAGAGTTCGCTCTCGATCAACTCAGCCGGAACGGCGGCGCAGTTCAAGGTGACAAATGGGCCTGCGGAGCGCGGACTTTTCTCGTGGAGCGTGCGGGCCACCAACTCCTTCCCTGTTCCGGTTTCGCCGTAGATGCAGATGCGGGACTCACTCATGGCGACGCGCTCGATTTGAGCCATGACGCGACGCATGGTTTCTCCAGCGAAGACCAGCGTGTGCTTGCCGACGCGGGTGCGGAGATCCTGGTTTTCTGTTTCAAGGCGAGTGAGTTTGAGGGCGTTTTCGACGGTGACAAGAAGCTTCTCTGTGGAGAGCGGCTTCTCTAGGAAGTCAAGCGCGCCAAGCCGCGTGGCGCGGACAGCCATTTCAATATGCGCCTGGCCGCTCATCATGACGACGGGAGCGGTGACGCCGGCGGTCTTCAAGTCTTCAAGCAGGACCAGGCCGTCGCGGCGCGGCATGACTACGTCGCTGAGGATCAGGTCGAAGGGCTGTGAGCGGGCCAGTTCCAAAGCGCGAGTGGCATTGTCGCATACCACTGCTTCATGGCCAGCGAGGCGGAAGGCGCGAGAGAGGGATGCGAGCGTGTTCGCTTCATCGTCGACGATCAGGATCTTTGCTTTTGCACTCATGATTTGGTTCCATCCGCTTTGGGTAGCGTGATGACAAAGGTAGCACCGCCGCCAGCTTGACTTTCAACGGCTATGGCACCGTCGTGGTCGGCGACGACGGACTGGACAATGGCCAGGCCGAGGCCGGTGCCGTGTTGCTTGGTCGTGTAGTAGGGCGTAAACAGGCGCTCGCACTCTTCCGGAGTAAGGCCTTCGCCAGAGTCGGAAACTTTGATTTCTACTTTGTCCTCTTTCGAAGTTGCCGAGAGCTTGAGAATGCCGCCGTCTGGCATGGCGTCCATTGCATTGAGGACGAGGTTGGAGAGCGCGCGATGAAGCAGCTCGGCGTCGACGTCGATGAGGAGTGGATCGGGTGTGGTCTCAAGGGTGCATTTGAACTTAGAATCCGAAATAAATCTGTCTGCTGTGTTTTGCATTGCGTGGCTCGCTGCTGGAAAGTAAAGCTGCGCTACACGCCGCAAGGCTTCGTTGGCATCGAGCCGCTCCAACTGCGGTTTGGGCATGCGGCTGAAATCGCTGAAGCGGCCGATGATGGTCTTGAGATTCGCGATTTCCATGCTTAGCGTTTGTGTGCTCTCCCGAAATACTTCGTCAAATTCGGCGGCTGACAGTTCGCGTGCGCGGACGAGATTTTCGACGGTTAGTTGCAGGGGAAAGAGCGGGTTCTTGAGTTCGTGGGCAAGGCGGCGGGCAAGCTCGCGCCAGGCGGCAACGCGCTCGGTCTGTACGAGGCGGTCGCGCTGGGAAGCGAGCTCGCTGGTCATGTGATTGAAGCTGCGGGCGAGGGCGCCGATCTCATCGCGTCCGCCTTGGGGAACTTGCGTGTCCCAATTTCCTTCGGCAACTTCTTCGGCGGCGCGGGCCAAGCTTTCGATGGGCCGCGAGATGCGTGCTGCGATCCAGAGGCTGGCGAGGATGGCAAACAGGATTCCGCCGGCGGCAACCCCGTAGGCAATGGCGCGGATGTGTTGTTGCGCTTCTACCATGCCGCGGCGGGAGATGGCTACTGTGAGTACTGCGAGAACCGCGCCTGTGGCGCTCTTGAGTGGAATGGCGGTGGCGCTGACGGAGTCTTCGCGTCGGTTGGTTAGGTAGAGGATCGAGCTTGTTTGTTGACCTGAGTGGATGGCGGAATGGATGAGTGATTCATAGCGCAGGGCATTCGGCAATTCGCCGTTTGTGCCGACCAGGCGCTTGGGATCATAGACAGCGAAGTCCGGGCCGAGGTGTGGTTGTTCCGTGCTCGGGGATTGGTCGGCCTCTTTATAAAGTGCGATCTCCATTCCAGGAGCTATCGGTAAATCGGCGAGGAATGACTTGTCGAGGCGTTTGCCACCGAGAATGTGAACCGGCTTTGCGGTGGACTCAGAGTGCCCAATGGCACGAATCGCGAAGATGCCCAGGGGCGAGCTTCCATCTGGTATATCCTCGGTCTTGAGAAAGGTCGGTTCATCCACCCAAGCGATGGGTTCAAGGTAACCAAAGCGTGCGGGCCATTGGGCGGAGCTTACGATTTTTGCATCCGGCCCTACGATTTCAAGGAAGTCCAACTGCGCGTCCTGGGCCAGCGATTGCGCTTCATTGAGATAGGGAGAGGCGTCTCCGGTTTGCGCGAGTTCAAAGGCCATGCTGCGGACGTGCTCGCTAGCGGCGACGCGGTCTACAGACGCGGCAACCTCTGCGGATCGGTGCTGAAACTCTCGCTGAAACTGGCTGACAAAGAGTGCTGTCTCTTCCTGATCGCGTTGCTCGAAGACCTGACGGATGCGGACCAGTACAGTCCATGCGACCGCGGCCACGATGAAGGCTACCATGAGCGAAAGCAGCAAGAGAAGTTTCTGGCGCAGGTTCATGGCGCATCCTCTACCGAGGCGCCGGCCAACTGGGGCGTGCCGTCGGGACCGAGGCGCAGGTCGCGGACCCTGCTGCTGACGGCGTAGGCGCGAGGGAGATAAAGCAGGGGAATAAGCATGTGCGAATCGAGAACTTCACGTTCGACTTTGTAGAGGCCGGCGGGGGACTGTTCAAGGACAGGGATGGGTAGCCCGGCTGAACGGAAGATGGATTCGAGTGCGGATTGGGGCTGATTTGATTCGAGGGGTAAACGACGGAGTGTCAAGTCAATGTGCTGTGAAAGACCTCCGGTTGCTATCTGTGCATTGAAGCCTGCATCGCGCAGATTGAGGACGATGCGCTGCGCGGCTAGCTGCATTGCAGAGCCGCCGTCCGCAGTGATCGTGACAGGAGGGGGCGTGACGCCGCCGCGCAGTTCGTGAGCTTTGTTGAGGTCGCGGTCTGCGGAAAAGAGGAACGAGTAGCCTGTGAGTTCGGCGGGTAAAAGCGACGCCGTGATTTCGCCCTGCTTTTGAAAGATTACGTTGAAGAGAGCGCCGCGATCGATTGACAGCGCAATGCTCGCACGCAGGTTGGGGTTGGCGAGTGCGCCGGAGTCAGAGACGGTGAGTGCGAGCAATGAATCGGGCGGTGATGCGAGGATAGTCAGGCGCTGCTCGTGAGCTTGGCGCAATTGCTCGGCTGGCACTTCAACGATGTCCGCGCGGCCCACGTTGAGGTCGAGCCATTGGTCGTGAATGGAGCGATGAGCGTGAATCTCAATTGCATCCGGAAATGGACGGCCCTGCCAGCAATTGTCATTGGCTGCAAGCATGAGCACACCGTTCGAATAGCTTGTGAACTGAAAGGTACCGGTGCCTACGCTGCCTGGGGTTGCTGCGATGTTTCCGGCGCCGGTGAGAGCGATTAGATAGTTGTCGCCTGCAAGCAATTGGGGAAGATTGGGCAAGGGCGAATCGCTGGTGAAGACTACCGATGAGCCGACCGCGTGGAGCGCAGTCCATGGACAGGCTGCGCCGCAGATCGCGGTGAGCGAGGCGACAGCGACGGAAGAATTCAGCGGAGTGCCATCGTGAAAATGCACGCCGGGTCGCAAACGGAACTGCCAGCGATGGTCTTCGTTTTCAGATTTCCACTCGACTGCGAGGGCTGGGTGTGCAGTTCCGTCCGGACTCATTGCGGTAAGGCCATCGAGAACCAAGTGCCGAGCGAGGCCACCTGGGCGCTGCCAGGGATCGCCTTCTACTTCAACGCGCAGCGTGCCGCCGTAGTGAGGACGGGTGCGCGCCGGAGCGTGAAGGGCCAGCGCGGCGATGAGGCAGCTAATTGCAACTTGGCGGAATCTAATTGCAACTTGCTGTGACATGGTCCACCTCGTATGGATCTGCGTGGCCCGGGCTGGCTGGTTTGCGCACAACTGCGAAGATGCTCTTTCCGTCGGGAGCCGTCCAGAGTGCTGTCACGGCTCCATCCATGGCGAGTGATGCGCTGGCGGGAATGGCTTCCTGCGCGGGGATTTCGTAGGCGCGCAGGCTGTCCGCGAGAGCTTCGCCGGAGCCGGAGACGATGATTTGTGTGCCTGTAGCGCAACCTGAGTTGAGGGCTGCGAAGTCGCTGCCCCAGTCGCGGGTACCGGTGATGGACTTGAGCTGAGATGTATCGAGAAGTTGCACCCTGCCGTCGGTTCCGTTGATCAGCAGCCCTGGACCATCGGCACGTGGAATTAAAGCGGCAGAGTAGAAGGGAGGAAAGTCCGCCCCGAGGCTCGGAGTGACTACCCCGGTGAAATGGTCGCGGCTGGCGTTGTAGAACGCGCGGATCGGTTTTGCACGGGAAGTCTCAGTCGTCGCTGAGTCTATGCCTGCAGGTTGCGGCGGCGTAAGCAACCATGGGTCGTCGCTTTCGTGGCAATGCACGGACCACGTCTCAGGCGGCGGTGCCTGTTGCAAACTGCCGCTGCACGCCATGCCGGCTACAGAAGCTATGAAGCCCTGGCCATCTGGAGCGGGAGCAATGATGCCGCGCGGGTCTCGCGTCAATGGCTTCTTCTGGCCGATTCCCACGCGACTCTGCTCCTGCCATCGGCCTGCAGAGTGGGCAAGGATTGCGATTTCTTCTGGTTCGATGACAATGTAGCTTTCTGCTATTTCAAGTGCGGCGAGTACTGGCTCTGTCGTGGTGAAGACAGGCTGCTTGTGTAGCGTGATTTCACTCGTTGAGGCTTCCGTATGGACAGTCCCGGGCTCGACGCTGATCATCGCCAACCGAGTTTCATTGCCTTCTATTATCTCGGCAACCCAGAGACGTTCACGGAGGTTTTCGCTCAAGGTGATTCGAATTGTGTTGGCGCTTTCTGCGCCGGAGGCCTGGACTCCGTGGGCCTTGAGAGCCTCTTCAAGGGCGCGGCGGATTGTAGGGATTTCGTCGGTGGAGATTTTGGAGTTGTTGCGGATGGTGAGGTGCGTCTGTCCGGGACCTAGGATTGCGGCGATCTGTTCGGCTAGGGCGGCGGCGGGCTGATCCCACTGGCTGGATGATGCGCTTGCCTGCTGGGCAAACAACGCGGATGCAACCACGGCCAGCAGGCAGAGCAGCTTCATTGGAGTCATCTTTCCTAGCATTCTTCGTTTGGGCGGATTATATCGTTTGGGGGTGGATAAAGATCCGGTCCATGGATTTGAGGTCTCCCAGATCTCAGGATCGAGATCTGGGGCACCCGCGTTTTAGCTGTGATATTTCGGTTTCAATGGCCGCCGGTCTTTGGCGCTGTGTCGTCCTGGCTGTCCATCTCCTGCTTGATTACAGGGTTCGAGGCCATGCTCTTGAAAACATCGTTGGCGAAGAAGAATTTGCCGTCTGATGGAACCATAACCACTTGAATTTTGTCGGAAAGGCGCTCGGCGATGATCTTGTTGATCAGAAGAGGTGACTTGTTCAAAAGCTCGGCTTCGCTGGTCATGCGTTCGGCGTTGGCTTTGGCCATCAAGCGTACACGGCTTGCTTCGGCGTCAGCAAGCAGATTGCGACGCTCAAGTTCTGCCTTGCTGTCGATGACCTTGGCCTGGGCATCTGCCTCCGCGTTTTTAATGGTGGCTTCCTTGCGTGCCTCGGCCTCAAGCTTGCTCTGCTCGATCTGCTTCTCCTTGAGCGGTAGCGTGTATTGCATGGCGTCGGCTTCACCCTTGGCTTCGACTACCTTGGACTGCGCCTCGCCCTCGGCCTGTTTCACCTTCTGCACGGCTTCGGCTTCCGCTTGCAGTTCGGCGATCCGAACTTGCTTCTGCTGAATATCGGTGACTACGCCGAGTTGGTCGTCTTCCTGCTCTTTGAGGAGGAGGCCTTCAAGGCCCTTGGCGTATTCGTCAGGCAATTGAATGTCACTCAGCATGACTTCTTCAACCAATATTCCGTCGGTTCCGAGCTTGTGTGTGATGATGGCTGCGGCACGGGAACGCACTTCTTCGCGCTTGGTTGAGAAGATTTCGCGGACTGTGTATTCGGGCGCGAGCTCACGCCAAGCGCTGGATACGACGGGAGGCACCAACTCCTTGTCGACGGGCTGCGGCATGTGGGCCTGCACATTATCGAGCTTGTTGGGGTCGAGCCGATAGCGAACCGTGACGGCCAAGCCAATGTTCAGGCCCTCGCGCGATTGCACGCTGAGGCCGTTCTTCATTGCGCCGGACTTTGCGCCTTCCTCCGCCATGCCCGCTGTGAAGATATGATCACGCAGGTCATAGGTCTGCACGTTGTCGATGAGTGGTGTGATGAAATGCACGCCGGGGAAGAGCGTTCCCGGTAAAGTGCCGCGGACTTGACTTACGCGGACGCCGCCCATGCCGCTGGGCACAACGACTATGCTCGATGCGATTAGCAAGGGCAGGCAGGCCACAAGCGTGAGTGCAACGGAACCGCGCCATGGGATTTCTTCAGGCTCAGGGATTTCTGTTTCGCCTGCGGCCTTGCGGCGCGCATCGCGGATACGGATCCAGAGTGAATATAGCGGAATTGCGAATGCGGTAGCCAGCAACAGCGCTCCCGCGACCGTTAATAGCAGCTTCAATGCGATCATTTTCCTTCTCCTTTTTGCTTGTTGCGCTCCGCTTGCCTTCTGGCTCCCGGCCATGGAGCGATGAGTAGCCGGACCAGTCCTCCGAAGGTCAACTCTTCAAAGAGCAGGGCTGCAACCAAAGGCAGCAAAGCTACTCCCAGACCACCCATTGCTTCCGTTAGCAGGTTCATTTGCGGCTCTCATTGAACTGGGCTGGTTGAGGGCTGAGGTTTCCCACCCTTGCGATAGAAAAAATCGCAAGAATGGGGCACGGTGCTTTGGTGGCGGATCGGGCTCATTAACGCAATGCAGTGAGAGCTGCAACGACGGGGAACGCAGGAATGGCGGTTGGAGTCTCTCCGGCGGCGGCAACGGTTGCCGGAACCTGCTGTACGGTGGGCGCGGCTGGATTCTGGCCATCGCCAAATAGCTGCGCTGTCTCAGCGTTGCGCTCGCCTACGAGTTCTACCGTGTCTCCTTCGGCAACCAGTTCGTAGAACTGTTCCAGATCGGCCTTGGCCATGCGGATGCACCCGTGTGAGGCGGCCTTTCCGATGGAATTTGGTTCATTGGTGCCGTGGATTCCGTAGCCGCGCTTGCTCAGGCCCATCCAGCGTGTGCCTACAGGATTGCCTGGGCCTGGGAGAACAGTCTTTCCGTTGTGGTGATAGGTGGGGTTGACGACGCGGCGTTCGATGGTGAAGGTTCCAACTGGGCTGGGCGTGGACGGTTTGCCGACCGCGACGGAGTAGACCTTCTTTACCTGGCCGTCTTCGAGCAACGCGAGCTTGCGGTCTTCGAGGCTCACAACGATTACCCGCTTGATTTCCGGCTGCTGAGAAACCGGCGCCGTTGCGTTTTGTCCGAGTGCGTGTGCTGCGAGAAGAACTGCTGATCCTGCTGCTGTTGCTAATCTGCTGAGATTGAAAGCTGTCATCGCATCCCCCTTGCGAACTTGTCAAATTGCCTGCGCCCAGAGGAAATGCAACCGGGCTGCCAAGCGAAGTCTATTGAAAGCAAATGGGTTATGCGCTATCCGGAAGAATGGAGACGTGTCACGGCTAACACAGTGTGTGTACGGAGACACGACCTAAGGGATCGCGTCGAGTGGAGCCGGGTGAATTCGGGATTCCGTAACTTGGGTGTCCGGATGGCCCTATGTAAGTCCTTTGTTTTGAAAATTAGCGAGGGGCCGTTTTACGTAAGTCCTTTGTTTTTATGGGCCATTTTGACGTAACATGTTTATTTTCAATTAGATGAGATGAAAACCGTACTTGGGGCATTTATTTAGGCTGCGGAGAGTTTTTTTCGTCTTTTGGGGGTCCGAGGATGGTCTTTGTTCGAGCTTTCTTGATTGTGCGCCGAAGAGGGGAAATGATCTGCAAAATTGGAGAAGTTTTTTTGTTTGCGAATTGGTAGGGCAAGCGGCTCAGCAGTTTTATACGAAATTCGATGGTGGGATTGTGCTCTATCGCAATGGTCCGCTGTGAGACTCACGAAGGACAACCGCGGATTCTTCGACTCACCACCCCCGACTTCCACCCCAAAGAGCAAAGACCGCTCTTTGAGGACCCCGGAACTGAAAAACGTTCGGAGCCCGTTCGCTCCCCATGAACAAGAAATCTGGTTGAATATGTTCAGCAAGTTAGCCGCGGCTTCGCCGCGATAGCAAGTTAGCGAGTTAGCGCAGGACCCGATCTGAGACAACTGTTCATTTCAACCGTAACTCTGCGCGGCGAGTCGGGCTGCTCCCCATGAACAAGAAATCTGGTTGAATATGTTCAGCAAGTTAGCCGCGGCTTCGCCGCGATAGCAAGTTAGCGAGTTAGCACAGGACCCGATCTCCGACATCTGTTCCTTTCAAGCGTAAGTCGACGCGGCGAGTCGGGCGGCTCCTGATGACGGGGGCTGATGACGGTTGAGGTTTCCTACCCTTGCGCCAGAAAAAAGGCGCGACCCAGAGGGTACCAGGACGGGGCACGGAACATTTGTTGCAGACACAGCACGGCGTTGATTCCTTGCGTAACTTGCGACGGCAAATCTAGACAGGCACTAAGGAGTGGCGTCAGTTGCCGGCCACTGGGGGGAGCTGGGCTTTGATCCAGCGGTTGACGCGGGCGTCGAGGACGTCGAGTGGGAGAGCGCCGCCGGAGAGGATCTCGTCGTGAAAGGTTTTGAGGTCGAATTTGGGGCCTAGCTGCAGTTTGGCGCGCTCGCGCAGTTCGCGAATCTTGAGCTGACCGAGTTTGTAGCTGCAGGCCTGGCCGGGGCCGGAGATGTAGCGATCGGTTTCGGCCTGGATGGTGGGTTCGTCGATGGCATGAGAGTTGCGCATGTATTCGACGACCTGGTCGCGGCTCCAACCCATGTCGTGAATGCCGGTATCCACGACCAAACGCACGGCGCGGAAGAGTTCTGAGCGAAGGCGGCCGTAGTCGGAGCCGGGGTCCTGGTAGAAGCCGATCTCCTTGCCTAGCTCTTCGGCGTAGAGGCCCCAGCCCTCGGTGTATGCGGAGTTTCCACCGTGCTTGCGGAATTCGGGCAAGCCGGTTAGCGACTGCTGGATGGTGATCTGGAGGTGATGGCCGGGAACGCCCTCATGATAGGCGACAGCTTCGTCGTTGATGAAGCTGCGGTGGGTGGGATCGGAGACGGCAACGGAGACGCGGCCGGGACGCTTGCCGTCGGGGGTTCCACCCTGGTAGTGGGTTGCGGCGGCGGCCTGAAAGGGCGGGATGGGCTCGACGGTGACGGCTGTCTTGGGCAGCAGGTTGAAAAGCTCGGGAAGATGCGGCTCCATCTGTGCGATGTATTTGCGGAAGTCGTCAACAATGGCATCCGCAGAAGCGGGCTGGTATTTGGGATCGCTTTCGACGTGATCACGGAAGCTGGCGAGGTCGCTATAGCCGTTGGCTTTGGCGAGGGCGGCCATTTCGGCGGTGATGCGGTCGACTTCTTTTAAGCCGATTTCGTGGATTTGCGCGGCTGTGAGGTCGGTGGTGGTGAAACGTCGAAGCGTGGCCTGGTAACGGCGCTTACCACCGCCGAGGGAGTTGATGGAGAGCGTGGTGCGAGTGTAGGGGATGTAGTCCGTGGTGATGAAGGCAGCGAACTGCTTGTAGGCCGGGAAGACTTCATTGTTCACAGTGGAAGTGATTTCGTCGGTGAGGCGCTTCTTGTCGTCGTCGGAGAAGCTGGCGGGGAATTTTTTGAGCGGGAGGATGAAGGGGTTGGCGGCGATGACGCCTTCGGCCTGACCGGGGATTTTTTCGGCGATGAAGCGAACGGGGACGAGGTGATCTTTCACGCCGGCTCGGAGTACGTCTTCGACCTGGAGGAATGCTTTAGGGACTTGGT
>Ga0302140_10001985_pt1 | contig 26683 bp, 16 predicted proteins | sample I_Bog_E1_1_FD_202095 | JGI IMG/M metagenome (GOLD analysis project Ga0302140, IMG submission 202095) | Peat permafrost microbial communities from Stordalen Mire near Abisko, Sweden - I_Bog_E1_1 | ecosystem: Environmental > Terrestrial > Soil > Wetlands > Peat | place: Sweden: Abisko, Stordalen... | reverse complement strand
GGCGCAGATTTGCACAGCGATGGTCAAACGCTTCAGAGTAGTAGCTGGGCAACTTGGATTGAAAGGAAACGTGCATCGCGTGGTAACTATGGCTTCGCTGGTGGAACGGGAGACGGCGGTGGAGGCGGAGCGTCCGCTGGTGGCTGGCGTCTTTGAAAACCGGCTGGCCCGCAAGATGCCTCTGATGACCGACCCTTCCATCATCTACGGGCTGGAGTTGGAGGGCCGCTGGCGAGGCGCAATCTACGCCAGCGATCTGAAGTTCGATACGCCGTATAACACGTATCTGCACGCTGGCCTGCCGCCGGGTCCGGTGGCCAATCCCGGCCTGCGTTCGCTTAAAGCGGCGATGGAGCCAACCAAGAGCGACTATCTCTACTTTGTGGCTGCCGGAACCGATCCCCAGGGCCACTCACGGTTTGCCAGCAATCTTGAGGATCACGCAAAAAACGTGGCCGATTACCGGCACGCCGTGAAGAAGGCGGGGAGCCGGTGAAAGAACGCTGTTGTTTCGCCTCCGTTTCCGCTCTTGCCTTGGCGCTGCTGCTTTCCGGCTGCTCACTGCTGCCGACTACGCGCAAGCTGCCGGTGCCCAAGATGCCGTCGGTTGAGCAGACGGCTCCGCCGGAGTCGCTGGTGCTGCGTCTCAATCAGCGGTGGGCCGCGCTTGAAAGCCTGAACGCCAGCGTCGAGATTCAGCCCAGCGTTTACAAAAGCAAGGAGGGACTGGCCAAGGATTATCCCACCTTCCGCGGAATTATCCTGATGCTCAAGCCGGGGATGCTGCGGGTCTACGGGCGAACCCCGGTGATCGGCACGCGCGCCTTCGACATGGTCAGCGACGGCAAGAACTTCACCCTCTGGATTCCGCAATTCAATGTTGCCTACAAGGGGTCGAACACGCTCAAGAAGAAGGCGGCCAACCCGTTGCAGAATCTGCGTCCGGGCGTCTTCCTGGATGCGATGGTGGTTCGTGGGCTGGACAGCGACGACGAATATATGGTGACCGCCGATACCGTCACCGTGGAAGACGCCGCCCGCAAGCACCTCTTTCTGGTGCCGGAGTACAAACTGACCATCATGCGCCACAACGCGGGCAGTTTGCAGTTGACGCCGGAGCGCGTAGTGATCTTCCATCGCGACGATCTTCTGCCTTATGAACAGGATATATTTGACACCGAGGGCAATCTGGAGACTCAGGTTTTCTATACGAAATACCAGGATTTTGGAACAAGCAAATACCCCTCCAGGGTTGAAATCCGGCGTCCAATGGATGAGCTTGGAGTGATTCTCACGGTGGATAAAGTGACAGAGAATCCGCAGATTCCGCCTTTGACCAGCGATTCATTTGAGTTAAAGCTCACCGAGGGAACCAAAATTCAACACTTGGAGTAGGCGTTGCAGCATAGAAAAGCCGGAGGACAGAAATCCATCCTCCGGCGTGTATAAACTAATCGATGCAATCTACACCGTGTTTCCACCGCACGAATAGTTACATCTCCTTGACGCCGTCCACAAAAGCCTTCAGTTTGCGCGAGCGGCTGGGGTGGCGGAGCTTGCGCAGGGCCTTGGCTTCGATCTGGCGGATGCGCTCTCTGGTCACTTGGAAGCTCTGACCGACTTCCTCCAAGGTGTGTTCGGAGCCGTCTTCCAGGCCGAAGCGCATCTTGATGACCCGCTCTTCGCGCGGCGTCAGCGTGCGCAAAACCTGCGAGGTGTACTCCTTGAGGTTGACGCTGATGACCGCCTCCGAAGGCGAGACGGCCTGACGATCTTCGATGAAGTCGCCGAGGTGAGAGTCTTCCTCTTCGCCGATAGGCGTCTCCAGCGAGATCGGCTCTTGCGCGATCTTGAGCACCTTACGGACCTTCGCGACCGGAATGTCCATGCGCTTGGCGATCTCTTCGCTGGACGGCTCACGACCGAGTTCCTGGACAAGCTGGCGGCTGGTGCGGATCAGCTTGTTGATGGTCTCGATCATGTGGACCGGGATGCGAATTGTCCGGGCCTGATCGGCGATGGCTCTCGTAATGGCCTGACGAATCCACCAAGTAGCATACGTCGAGAACTTGTAGCCGCGGCGGTACTCGAACTTGTCCACAGCCTTCATCAGGCCGATGTTGCCCTCCTGAATCAGGTCGAGGAACTGGAGGCCGCGATTGGTGTACTTTTTCGCAATGGAGACGACCAGACGCAGGTTGGCTTCGATCAGCTCGCGCTTGGACTGCTCGGCGTCCATGTCGCCCTGAATCATCTCGCGCTGGGTGCGCTTGAGTTCGACGATGTTGACGCCGGCTTCGGCCTGGATCTTTTCCAAGTCGGTGATGCAGTTTTTCTGCTGGCGACGGTACTCCTTTTTGAGCTCGTCGCTCTTGCTGGACTCGTACTTCAGATCGAGAGACTTGATCTGGCGCTCCAGAGTGCGCATGGTATCGACGGTCTTGTTGACCTTGTCGAGCAGCCGCTTGCGCTCCATGGCGGTGTACTTCAGCTCGCGAACGATGCGGGAGATCAGCACCTTTTCGCGGGCGATCTGCCAGCGGGTGTGGCGGGCGGCGGAGGCCTTGGCCTTGACGGCCGGCGCGGCATGTTTTTCTTCAAGCTGCGCGATCTTCTTCTGGTGCTTGACCAGTGCTTCGATACGCGTGACGGTGGCCTTGACGCGCGTCTGCACCACGTCCTCGGTGAGTTCTTCGTCGTCGAAGATCACCACTTCCTTGACGTTGCGCACGCCGCGCTTGAGGTCTTCACCCAGAGCGGCAATCTCGCGAATCACAATGGGCGAGCGAGAGATGGACTTCAGCACGCGCATCTGGCCGCGCTCAATGCGCTTGGCAATTTCGACCTCGCCTTCGCGGGTGAGCAGCGGAACCGTGCCCATCTCGCGCAGATACATGCGGACCGGGTCGTTGGTCTTCTCCAGGGTTCCCGGAGTGAGGTCCAGTTCACCCTCTTCGCCGTCTTCCAGCTCAAAGTCCTTGTCGCTGAACTTGGGGCCGTCCAGCAGGTCAATGCCCTGGGTGCCGATGGTGGTGATCAGATCATCCAGATCTTCGGCGGAAGAACCCATCTCATCCGGCAGCATGTCGTTCACGTCGCCGTAGGTGAGATAACCCTTTTCCTTGCCCACTTCGATCAGGGTGTCGATGTCGTGATCGTGGTCGTGGTCATGGTCATGGTCATGGTCATGTTCGTGATCGGATCCAAATTTTTCGTCAATTGCCAAGATATTCCTACTCTCCACTGCATAGCAGATTCAGCACTGCTGCCCCCCAAAGATTGGACGCAACAGATTGGACGCAAGAGGGCGTGGGTTAGCCGGAGCGCGCAAAAAGATTTTCCAAAAGAAAATCCTAAAATAGCAGCGCTTGCGGACACGATCCCGCGTTGATCCGCATACAAGATGCGGTTTCAGGGTGGTTGCTCGGAACAGGATGACAGCGCATCAGGTTTCGCCTGGGTCGCCCGCGAGCCGAAGCTCATATTTGGGGCAGAGGGGCGCGCATCCTCACAGAGATTTTCAGTTTACCACGGTTGGCCTTGATTATCCTAATGAAATTCTGGACAATACTGGGCCGGTCCATTTTGGCCGTTTTTTTGCCAAGAAAGAAGGGTGCGGGGTTGAGTCCGTACCCTTCTTTTCAATTGGATGCACTTTTACAGGTTCAGGATTCCCGGCTTTTACTGTTTTCCGAAGCGGTAAACAATGCTGAGGGTAAAGGCGCGGCTGTGCTGGACCTGTGATCCGAAGCCGCTGAAGTAGTACTCCGGGGCGACGCGTAGGCCGATCTTCGGAGACAAATTGTACTCAACTGGAATGGCGGGAGCGGCGGCAAAAGTATAGCCGTTGTCCCAGAGGCCGAGTTCCTGGGCTTTGTCTGTTCTGTGGTTGGTGTCGCCGGAGAAATTTCCCTTCTCAAAGCCGGCCAAACCGCGGACGGCGACGGAGAATTTGGGATGGAGTAGTAAGCGGTAGGAAGGGCCGACCATCAGGGCGTACTGGCTGATGGCCACGTTCGTAATTCCGTTATTGGTCACGTACTGGTTGTTATATGGGCCACCAACGTAGGCGGTCGAGTAATAGCCGCGGCCATCGAGGTTCCAACCGAGCCGCTGATTCTGGTAGCGGGTGACGCCGACGTTCCAGGCGTACTCCCACGAGTGTTCCAGCATACCGTGCGGGAAGGAACCCGTGCAGGGATTGCTGCTGGAGCACGGGCCGGGGCCTGGTTCAAAGCGCTGCAGGCCCATGCCAGTGTAGGCTTCATAACGGTGGGAGTAAGCCTCATGAATGGCGGCGGCGCGACGGGCGGCGCGACGAGCCTTGATGCGCGCCTGAACGCTGAGCGCGCCTGCGGACTGCGCGGCGGGCTGAGTCTGGGGCTGGGCCTGATCGGACGCGCTGCTGCTCGTCGAGGAGCTTTGTGCCAAAGCGGCGGTTGCGGCAGCCATACCAAGCGCCAGCAGAAGAGCAAAACGGCAAGATGAAGACATCGTGTTCGGGTTTCCTCCACGGGAGTACGGAAGGCAAGCCTACACAGCGCTTCCCCCATAAGTTATTAAACCACCTTGGGGGGAGGCTTGGCTGCTCACCGTCACGGTTTGGACGCGCGACAGAGGAAATTGTGGCTATTTTATGTTGCCGGGATCGGCCTGAAGTTGCGCCCGGTTGAAGCCATTGGGCGCGCCGTTGGTGGTAAGCCAGTCCTGGCCGAAGAGGGTATGCGCCGCGTCGCCGTACTTTTCCAGAAAGCCAGGGTGCGCGAGTCGGTTTAATTGCCGCAAACTGCGTAAACAGTACCGTGCCAAATACGGACGGTTTTATCCAGATCACCTTGAATGGTGCCAAGAATTTGCAAACTGTTTTTTGCGGCTTGCATCAAAAGCGAGAAAGCCGCCAAGATGCACTACGATAAATGGCAGTGGAGGCGGAAGCGATGACGGGACGTGTGCTGCTGGGGGTTCTGCTGGGGATCGTGCTGGTGCCGATCACCTTGCTGTTGTGGCTGGCTTTTGGCAAAGTGCCGGTGGCCGTGGCGGATCCGCCCTTCTTTCAGGAGCGGCTACTGACCGGACTGCCGCTGCACGCGCGCATTCATCGTGAGCTGAAAAAAAGTCCGGTGATTACGCCCGACGAGGCGAACCTGGTCTCCGGCGCGCACATCTACAGCGAAAAATGCGCTACTTGCCACGGCTTCCACGGCAAGCCTTCGCAGTTGGGCGGGCTAATGTATCCGGCCGCGCCAGCGCTGTGGGAGAAGCATCACAATGACGTGGTTGGCGTCAGCGACGATTCTCCAGGAGAGACCTATTGGAAGGTGGCCAACGGCATTCGCCTGACGGGGATGCCGGCCTACACAGGGCATCTCTCCGAGGCCGAACTGTGGAATGTGAGCCTGCTGCTGGCCAACGCCGACAAGCCGCTGCCGCCGCCGGTGGTGGCGATTCTGCGCGGCGAGACGCCTGCGACCCCGGCGATGGTTGCTCCAGAGGCGAAGTAATCAGGGGAGCACGATGGACCACGGAGAAACTGGATGGTTGAGCTGATCAGCGCTTTGTTCGATGTGATCGGGGCAGTTCTTGAGAGCCTATTGATCCGGCCTGTAAATACTGACACTTGGGTGCCCCATCCATTCAGCGTTTTTCGCTGAATGGGTGGGAATCCGATACATTTTCGGAACATACGATTTCCTAAAATGCTCTAAACGCAAATAGGCCCAGAGCGTGTGCTCCGGGCCTTCTGCGTTTGCTGAGATTGTTTGCGGCAGTTACTCGGCAGCCGCTTCCACAGCCTTGGTGGTGGCGATGGTCCAATCGGGCGCGCCGACCTTGAAGCGCGCAAAGCGACGCACGGTGATGTTCTCGCCCAGCTTGCCCACCTTGGTGCCGATCAGTTCCTTGATGGTGACGGCCTGATCCTTGATGAAGGGCTGCTCGATGAGGCAAACTTCCTCGTAGAACTTGGCCATCTTGCCTTCGACAATCTTCTCGATCACCGCGGGTGGCTTGCCGGTGGCGGCGGCCTGAGCGCGGAAGATATCCTTCTCGCGTTCCAGGTCGGCGGCGGTCACGTCTTCGGACTTCACATAGCGCGGATCGGTGGCGGCGATGTGCATCGCAATGTCCTTCATCAGCTCGGAGAAGTCTTCGGTGCGGGCCACAAAGTCGCTCTCGCAATTCAGCTCCAGCAGCACGCCGATCTTGCCGCCCGCATGGATATATGTCCCCACCGCGCCCTCGTTGGTGGTCCGTGCGGCCTTCTTCTGCGCCGAGGCCATGCCGCGCTTGCGCAGCACCACAAAGGCATCCTCGATGTTTCCCTTGGTCTCCTGCAAGGCCTTCAGGCAGTCGCCCACCGGCGCGCCAGACTTCTCGCGCAACTCTTTTACCAACTTTGCATCAATCTTTTCGCTCACTGTTTTTCTCTCTTTTCCGAAAAATCTCTGCCCGTTTCAGGGCATTCTGTCCTTCAATATTCGCTTGCACAAGAAAAGCGTGGCGCGCAATCCGGGCGGCCACGCTTCTCTCAGTATGCACACATCCATGTGCAGGAATGATTAAAGTGCGCCCTCAGCCACTTTGGCTTCGTCCAGCAGCGCCTCGACAACGGCGGGTGCCTTGCGAATGCCGCCGCCCAAAGCCGCTTCCAGATCCACGACCTCAGCTTCAGCTTCGACTGGAGCGGCCTCGGCGGCCACTTCGGCTACCGGCTCAGCCTGCTCCTCATGGAAGGCCTTGTCGCCCACCAGATTCACGCCCTCGGCCGCCGAATCGGCGATCTTGGAAGTGAACAGGCGAATGGCGCGCAACGCGTCGTCGTTGCCGGGAATCACGTAATCGACCACCGTTGGATCGCAGTTGGTGTCCACCACGGCAACCACGGGAATGCCCAGCTTGCGGGCTTCCTTGACGGCAATCGCTTCGTTGTTCGAGTCCACGATGAAGAGCGCGTCAGGCAGGCGCTTCATCGTCTTGATGCCAGCCAGGTTCGCTTGCAGGTGCTTGCGCTCCCGCTCCAGGCGAATGACTTCCTTTTTGGTCAACAGCTCGTAACGGCCATCGGTGGCCATTTCGTCGATCTCTTGAAGGCGCTTCACAGACTTCTGCACGGTTACCCAGTTGGTCAGCAGGCCGCCCAGCCAGCGCTGGTTGATGTACGGCATCCCCGCGCGGTTGGCCTCTTCGGCCACGGCTTCCTGAGCCTGGCGCTTGGTGCCGACGAAGAGAATCGTCTTGCCGCTGGCGCACAGCTCGGTGACAAACTTGGACGCTTCCTTGAAGAGCTTGAGCGTCTTTTGCAGGTCGATGATGTAGATACCGTTGCGCTCGCCAAAGATGTATTCCTTCATCTTGGGATTCCAGCGCTTGGTCTGATGCCCGAAGTGAACTCCAGCTTCGAGCAGCTCCTTCATTGTGATCGTGGCCATTGGCCTCCTTCGTGAGTTGCATCCGGGTGGTCGATGCCAGCGCCCAGATTGAACCCGCTTATGCGGGAAGTTCAGTGGTCAGTGAGCAGTGGTCAGTGGTCAGCGGGCCTAAACAGCCACAACTGAACACTGACCACTGTCCACTGATCACTATCTCTTGCTGAACTGGAAGCGCGCACGAGCGCCCTTCTGTCCGTACTTCTTGCGTTCCTTCATGCGCGAGTCGCGGGTCAACAGGCCTTCGGCCTTGAGCGCCTTGCGCAATTCCGGATTGAACTGAACCAGAGCGCGAGCCACACCCAGCTTGACGGCATCGGCCTGTGCGGCCACGCCACCGCTCTTGACGGTAGTTACCACGTCAAAGCTTCCAGCCAGCTCGACCAGCGCCAAGGTGCGCTTGGCGGAGACGCGCTGCTGCTCGGTGACAAAGTAGACATCGAATGCCTTGCCGTTAACCTTCCACTCGCCCGTGCCGGGACGCAGGAAGACGCGGGCAATCGCCGACTTGCGCCGCCCTGTCCCGTAATACTGAACCAAATCTGCCATTCTTAACTCTCTCCGCCGGAGATTTCGACCCGGCTGTTCCCTGTTCCCTAATCTCTGCTTTTACGCGATTTCCAGCGCCACGGGCATCTGCGCCTCGTGGGGGTGCTTGTCGCCGCGATAGACCTTGAGCTTGGTGGCCATCTGGCGGCCCATCTTGCTCTTGGGCAGCATACCCTTGATCGCCTGCTCCAGAATTGCCTCGGGCTTGCGATTCAGCAGACGCGTAAAAGACTCCTCGCGCAGCCCGCCGGGGAAGCCGGTGTAGCGGCGATAGAGCTTGCTCTGCGCCTTCAGGCCGGTCAGGCGGACCTTCTCCGCGTTGATGACGATGACATGATCGCCCACGTCGATGTACGGCACATACTGAGGGTTCAGCTTGCCGCTCAACACGTCGGCGGCCTTCGTCGCCAGACGGCCCAGCGTTTTACCGCTGGCATCCACTACAAACCACTTGCGGGCAACGTCCTTGCCGCTCGGAATAAAGGTACCCATCGCTCTCCTGCCTTCGAAACGCCATCAATTAAACTTGCCGAACAAATAACCAGCGCAAAGCGCTCTTACCCGCGCCAAAATACGCACGGGCCTTTTTCTACCCACTGCCAAACAAATCTGTTCGGGTGAGAAGTGCGGGAGCTGACCCTCAGAGGGACTCTGGCCGTACCGGATTCGCGGAAACCAACGCAAAAAACTCGAATCCAGCCGCCGGTAACCTGTTCCAGCCAACCCTTGGGAACATCAGCCCAAGCCTTTGACCAGTCGAGTCCGGGTGCAAACACACAGACTCCAGGCGCAACACCGCGCAAGGATTTCAGAATACCGGAATCAGGCTCAGGAGTCAACGATTTCAGCCGTGTGCACCAGAAAAGAGGCGTCCGAAGGAACAGACTGGCCCCTCGGTCCCAACTACAGGCGTGTGCCAAAGATCGTCAGATTGAGCATTGTGCCAGGGGAAACGCATCTAAATCACCCTAATCGCTTTCCAGGATTGGTTTTGCAACAAGGGCACGTAATCTCAGTACCCAGTGCGGCGTTCTCTCTCCGTACTGGAACAAATTAAGATGCGTTTACCTTGAGCATTGCGCCTTTACACTTTCCTCCTAAGCCCCTTTTGTGGCACACTTGCAGACATGGGAAGCAAAGACAAAGGCAGAAAAGAAGTCAAGAAGGCACCCAAACCGAAGCCGAAGCCAGAACCAGCCCAGCGTCGCGAGAGCTTCGCCCCGGCTCCGCCCAAGTAAGGGCGTCTTTATTCAACTCTCCAACGTGCCGTGCTTGAGGCGCGGAAGGGTTCTTTTGTCTTGAGAGAGCCTTTCTCGCGTTTCTCGCCTTTTTTGGGCAAACAGTCTTCTTTGAAACCGGTATTTGCAGGATTTGTTGCTATCAGATACAGCAACTTCCTCTTCGAGGGCTTACCTTGAAGGATGTGGGGTGTCTGTGGCTTCAAAATTTTCTGTGACTTGTTTTGCCGCGTTTCTGCTTTTTGCCGCGCAAGGACTGGCGCAAACCGCGCCCAAGACAGCCGACTCACCGCTGCCTGCCGTTCAGCCGCCGGGCCGCCCAGCCATCGGCGTGGCTCTTGAAGGCGGCGGGGCTCTGGGGCTGGCGCATATCGGCGTTCTCCAATGGTTTGAAGAGCATCAGATTCCCGTCGATCGCCTCTCCGGCACCAGCATGGGATCGCTGGTTGGCGCTCTTTACGCCACAGGTGTAACGCCCGCCCAGATGCGCGCGCTGGCTGAAAGCGACGCTTTCTCTCGCGTCTTTTCCCTGCAATCTCCCTATGCCAGCCTGAGCTTCCGCCGCCGCCAGGATCGCAGCGAAATTCCCGATGCGATCACCGTCGGCCTGCGCCACGGCGTGACGCTGCGCAATGCCTTGCTCACCGATCGCGGCGTCAACGAGTTTCTTACTGAAAATCTCTCCGCCTACAACGGCCAGGAGCTGGACTACGACCAGCTCCCCATTCCCTTTCGCTGCGTGGCTACAGATTTGAACTCTCTGGAACCGGTCAACTTTATCTCGGGTCCGCTGCCCCAGGCCGTCCGCGCTTCCATCTCCATTCCCGGCGTCTTTCCCCCGGTTCAAGCGCGCAACGGCCACTATCTGGTGGACGGCGGCATCCTCGACAATCTGCCTACGGACGTTCTGAAGCGCGACCTGCACGCTGATGTCATCCTCGCCATTCATCTGGAGGATGCGCCTCTGGCCAAGTCCGACACCAAGTCCGTCGTCGGCGTGCTCAACCGCGCCTTCGATGCGGGCATCGAGCTGAATGTGGCGCGCTCCGAACGGCTGGCCGATGTAGTGGTCAACGTACCCACCGGCGGCTTTTCCTCCACGGGCTACGACCACGCCGCCCAACTGATCGATCTCGGCTACAAGGCCGCCGAGCAGAATCGCGCCACGCTGCTGCGTTACGCCCTGGACGCCGATGGCTGGAAGGCCTATTTGGCAGCGCGCGTCAGCCGCCGCCATCCTCAGCCCGGCCTGCTGCGCGAGCTGCGCGCGGAAGGCCCAAAGCCTGGTTCGGAGCCGGGAGCTGTCCGTCAGGTTCTCAACGACTTGAAGCCCCTCAAAGGCCAACCCATTGAAGCCGACAAGACCATTGAGGCTCTGAACCCTGTTCAATCCAACGGCGGAATTTCCGCAACATGGGAGACCTTTACCCCCAAGTCCGCGCAACAAACCACGCCGCCCGCGCCCGGTGAACCCGCGCCCGACACCGGCCTGCTGGTCCATCTGAGCAACGATCACACCGGCCCTCCCTACCTGCTCATCTGCCCTGAGCTGGCCGCCGCCACCTCCAACATCACCCGCGGTGAGCTGACCCTCCGCCTGGTCGATCAAAACTTCGGCGGCTATGGCTCCGAACTGCGCGCCAGCGCTCGCATCGGCTATATGACCGACCTCTCCGCCGAATACTACCGGCGGATCACTCCCGGCGGTTATTTTATCGACCCGCGCACCAGCATTCTCCGCGCACCGGTCTACCTCTGGGTCAACCAAAAGCGCGTCACCGAGCGCTTCCAGCAGAATCTCGACGCGGGCATCGAAGCTGGCCGCACCTTCTCCAACCAGGTGCAAATCTTCGCCGATTGGCGCGGCACGGACACGCGCTGGAGCCTGATTACCGGCTCGGGCGGCGGGCCTTATCTAACTGGAACCGCGCAAACCGGCCTGCTGCACATCAGCGTAGATCATGCCACTGCCGGTGTCGTCTCGCCCAACGGCTACCGGATCGACGCTGCGGCTGGCGCTTTTTATCACGCCGTCGCCAGCTCGAATGCGCCGCTAGTCAAACTCTCCTTCGGCGTCTCCCGATCCAGGCAGGAGAACAACATCTTCGGCGTGAGCGGAGAGATCAACTCTTATTTGCGCGCCAATGTCGCTCAGCCCTACCGCTTCACGCTCGGTGGGCCAATGCGTCTATCCGCTTCCTCGTTTGACGAATTCCGCGGCACGGACACCTATCTGACCCGTGCCGGCTATCTCCACCGCATTGCCGCACTGCCCACCGGTCTGGGGCAGGGAATTTATGGCGTCTTGAGCTACGAGGCTGGAGAAGTTTGGTCTCCAGAGAAGTCGGCGATTCTCCGCCAGGATGGCATTGTTGGCGTACTCGCCAACACCCCCATTGGCCTATTCACCTTTGCCGTTTCGGCGGGAGATGGCGGTCACCGCAAAGTCTTTCTGACCCTGGGCCGGTGGTTCTGAGTTTTCATGGAATCGGGTTTGCGGCAGACTGAAGCAGAAGAGGCCACGGACGCTACTGATAAGGTAGATCGGGCACTTTTTTCCTGGTGTCATCCGCCCCAAGTCAAGCTGACGTTGCAACTATCGTGTCATTGCCGGTAAACTGATGAGGGACTGACGGGGATCAGGAACTCGGCCAGTCTGCTATGCAGAAGCAGTAAAAGCGCGGAGAGGTGGCAGAGCCCGGTTGAATGCACCTGACTCGAAATCAGACATAGTCGCAAGGCTATCGGGAGTTCGAATCTCCCCCTCTCCGCCATAAGATCGGTAGAATTAAAATATGGGAGCCTCCCAAGGCTCCCATATCATTTGGCATAAATCTTGCATTACAAGCTCTCGCGCTTTGAACAGAATGGCCAGGTAGAATGCGGATCAACTGCTGTTTTCAGGATGATTCCCTTCTATTGGCCTCCACCACCCTCAGCCGGTAATACGGAAATCTCCGCCGCGCTGGCGCGACCGTTGGAGCCAATCGATTTCAAGGCCGTGAAACGGAAGAATCGCGCATCGACCGGAGCGAAGGTTTCGTCCTGCTGCACAGGATTGTTTTCGATGTTCCAGAACTGGCCCCGTTCCACATTCACGGTCCAGTGCTGCCCATCGACGCTCGACTCAAAGCTATAATCTTCGACAACACCATCGTGATTGCCGTCCTGGCGCGGAAGGTAAGCAAGGCCGCCGATCCGTTGCACGCCTCCCATGTCAATCGTGATATGGTGCGTCTCGGCCTGCGCGCTTGTCTGCCAAATCGTGGAAGGGTTGCCATCGATTGCATGGATTGCGGGATGGTTTGCATCCTCGCTGTCCGCGCTCACAACCTTCCATCCAATGGGCGACAAGCCCGCAAAGTATTTGGAGGCCATCATGCCGAGCCGTCCATCAGGCACCAGGCAGACGGCCTGCACTGTGCCGCCGCGAGGTAGAATGATCGGCACACCATAAACGGTAGATTTGGAGGTCGGTGCCGTGCCATCCGTCGTGTACACCACGGGAAGGCCATTCGCGCCGCTAATCGTCAGCATCCCCTTAGCGTCACGCTCGGAGATAATGGGTGCTTGCACAAACTCGGCCTGCTTGAAGAGTCCCACCTCGGCCAGTGTCGGTTCAAGGCGCGCGCCGGTGATGCGGATGCGCACCTGATCGGTGGTTACGGGTGAACTCCAGCGCAGAAGGCGTTTATGACCTACCGTCGTCTGCTCGTCCATGGTCTTCCACTGGGAGCCGTCCCATACGTCAATGCTGAAGGATTCAATGCGCTGGCCGCGATAATCCACTGCTTCCTGCAAAGAGACAACATCGAAGTTGATCGCCTTCGGCAATGTCAGCGTCAGCGTGGCCGTCGTTTGTCCCGGAGTGGCCTCCCACCAGGTGTCAAGATTTCCATCCAGAGCCAGCGATGGGCTGTGCGCTGAGTTGGAAGTATCCGCGGTGAGCTTGCCGCCAGCCGCAAGATTTTTGGCAAAGGTTTCGTCCACCACCTGCGCCATCAGTCGCAAGTGCGCAAGCTGATTGTTTGGTATCAGCCCGCGGGTGTCTGGCGAAAGATTCAACAACATATTTCCATTGCGGCCAACGGATGAGTAGTAGATGTCAATCAGATCCGCAGCAGTCCGCACGTGCTTTTTCGGATGCCAGAACCAACCGTAGAGGATCGGCTCATTCACTTCGGCGGGAAACCACCACAGATAGGAGCCGGGCTTCAGTTTTGAGCGGCTGCCGAGGTCTCCATCTTGCATATCCGGCCAAGTAAACGCATCGGGCGGTGTGGGCAGCGGGATGACGCTCCATTCGGTCTGACGTCCGATCCCACTTTCATTGCCGACCCAGCGCGCGTCCGGCCCTTTGCCAAAGATGATCGCCTGGGGTTGTAACTTGCGAATTAGGTCGTACCAAGCTGCATAGTCGTAAGCTTCATGGACACTGGGATCTGGATTCGCGCCGTCGAACCAGACTTCGCGAATTGGCCCGTATTCGGTCAGCAATTCGTATAGCTCGTTCAAAAAATAGCGATTGTAGTTATCCACATCGTACGTGTAACTCTTGAAGCCCGGAGCTGGCTTGCGCCCTTCGGAGGGATTGGTTTTGAAGGCCACCGGGTTGGTGGGAATCACCGAACGGAACTTTGCACTTCCGTCTCCGTAATAACCACTCGGGTTGGTGGGATTGGTTCGCAATTGGTAAAGGTCGGCCGGCGAAAGATAAACTCCCAGTTCGATGCCGTATTTGCGGGCGGCATCGGCCACATCGCGGACCACGCTTCCCTTCCCTCCGCGCCACGGACTGGCCGCGACCGAATGCTCCGAGTAGCGGGTAGGCCACAGGTTGAATCCGTCGTGGTGCTTGCACACCAAGACCACCATCTTGCCGCCGCCTTCTTTGATCGAGCGCCCCCACTGATCGGCATCGAGTTCAGTCGGATTGAAGATCGACGGATCTTCGCGCCCGGTGCCCCACTCAACGCCCCGGAATGTATTAGGCCCAAAGTGAATAAAGAATGTTCTTTCCAGCCGCATCCAGGCCGTCTGATTGGGACGCGGCAAAACCTTCGCCGCCTTTTCCGCGATCACCGCGCTGGAATCGTCGCTGGAAACATATTGCTGCGTGGAATACTCGATCGATCCCGGAGAAGCCTCATGTGCGTTCGCCAGCAATTGTCCGTGCGCCAAGGCAAGAGACATCAACAACCATGTTGAGAATGTAATTCCAATTTTCGCACTTGTCATTTTCACCTTATTCGTTACTCCATTTCAACTCTCAATCGATCACTGGATTAGATCGGCTTCCTGCGGACCTAAAACTATGGCTCCATCATACTTGCGATTGCTGATAACTCCAACCTTTACACCGGTGATAAGGATTCTCTTCTCGTCCTCAGTCGTGTTGACATAGAGAGTCCGGCCATCGACAACCCTAGCGTAAACTCCATCGGGAGTCCTGGGACCCGGTTGGACGCCGGTAATCGAGTAGAGATAACTCATCAGCGGTCCAATGGTGGAAGGATTCGATTCCGTCGCCAGATAAATTGCTTTTCCCTTGCCGAAGTTATTGATCGTGAGAGCGGGAGTGTGATCCACAGTATTTGTGAAGCGCGCGACGATCGTGGCTGTGGACGGCTCCAGCACTTCATAGTGATGGACTTTAGTGCTAATCGAATCATTGCCCAACGAGAAAATCAGTGAGGCCGGAATGTCGTAGAATGCGTTTGTCTTCAGCCCAAAAACGTCACTCAAACGTCCGGGGAGCGGTGTATCGAACCATTGCCCATGCTCGTTGACCTTGGCGGAAAACGCAGTCATCAAAACTGTGCCGCCGTTGCTCACGTACTCGCGGATGGCCTTGGCGCTGGCCTCGTCCATCACATAATCGGCCGCCACGATGACCAGTTTGTAGGGCGAAAGACTGTCGTGCCCAATGTTAATGATCGCCGTATCTATGTTAGCGCGGAAGAGCGGATCAAAGGCCCCTTGCACTTGGTCCGTATAAGATGGCTGAAATAATTGGCGCGTCGTATTGGAGGGAGTGTTCGGATTGGAATCGATAAGGGAATCGAAGGAATAGGCGATGGCTACCTCTGGATGCGTGTAGCGTGGAAATCCGTACTTTGTAAGCAGCTTGAAGTCGGAGGCAATGCGCCCGAACTCATCCACCTTCCACGAGGGCGTGCCGTCGTGATCGACCAGACCGAAGAGCGCCTGCTCCTCGCCGCCAAGATGACTGTTGAAGGTCCATGCAAGGATGCCTTGCGCGCCCATCATCAGCCCGAGGTGCGCGTACATCCGGCTTCGTCCCGGCGTTCCATAGTAGCCCCCGCCGCCTGACGTAAATTCGTTGAACCAGATAGGGGTAGCCAGATCGCCCTTGGTCATCTGCGCGTTAAAAGCACCACTGATTGGATCGCCCGGATAGAAGCCTTCGGCGCCGTAGGATACATAGGACTTGTATGTGGTCAGATAGTCAAAGCCACGACGAGGCGCGTAATCCCATAGGTTAGAGATCGATGGAAGCTCCGGCATATTGCGCTGGCGAATCGCATCTAGTTCCTTGAGCCGCGCTACTGTAACATCAGACCAATAGCGGTGAAGATCCAGATAGCGCTCGAACGGCCCAGGGCCGTCTCCGAGCGGCAAATCAACATCGTCAAAGCTATTCAAACGACGCGACCAGCGCTGCGTCGCCCACACCTTGTTAAGTTCTTCGACAGTTCCGTACTTATCTTTCAGCCATGCAATAAAGCTCTGCCGGTCGGCCTCCGAATACGACATGAATCCGTTGCCAATTTCGTTGTTGTAGCCGACGGCGATCACCGCTGGATGATGGGCATAGCGCTTGGTCATCGCCTCCGCCAAGATTCCCAGCTCACGCACGTAACCCGGATCGCTGATGTTATCCATATATCGCTCTGCGGGCGGAAGGCGCGTGCCGTTCTGAGTAACAAGATCGACGCCAGGATAGGCGCGATGCAGCCAGATGGGCGCAGGCGAGCCGGGAATGTCAAGAATCACCCTGATGCCGTTGGCCTGCATCTTGTCCATCACCTTGTCGAACCACTCGAAGGTAAATTTTCCTTGCGCGGGTTCAAACGAATCCCACGACAGATCGCCCATGCGCACAACGTTGAATCCAGCGTGCTTCATGATCGCGATGTCCGCATCGATCTGCTCAGGCGTGCGGTCAATAGGCTGATAACATGCTCCCACAAAAAGCTGTCCGGGCCCCGGCCAGTTGGGATGAGCGGAAACATTCTGCGCCACAGACGCCGCGCTCAGAGCACCTAAAAGGAGGACTGTCAACGCAAACTTTCTGCGTAAAAATACATAATCCATTTTGTGGAACTTAATATGGAATCCTTGAAGCAAAGAATTATTTGCCGATGTAAGGCTGGATTTTATCGTTTTCATTTACTCTCCTTTGTATCTTTCAGATTAATGAGAACAACGTCGTTGCTGTTCATCGGGACAGTTATCTCGACTGTGCTAGTCGGCCCACTCTTCACATCCTTGTCCATCTCTGGAAGATCGCGTGTAAGTTCGTTCAGGCGCGCGATCTGCGCAGCCGTCAGTTCTTTCGGAGAACCCATCTCAATATAGGCGGAATACGCATCGTTGGCGCGATACCCCGCGCGATGCACTCTGAGGCGATAAGTGGTATTCGGCGCAAGATGCGTGACTTGTAACTTGACAGGCGCGGCAGCGTGATTGGGAACCAGCCTGGTATAGAAGGATCGATTGCTGACCTTCTGCTCTGGATGCTCGAAGTCCCATATGACAGCGGTGAAGTTACCATTTTTGGTGGATAGCATAGCTTGCGGATCGCTCGTCTTGAGGCTGTCGCCCTGCAGGGCGTGCAGGTATTTGTACGCAAAGTATGCAGGCTTGCGAATGCCTTGCGGGTTCAGGAGGCCGAATCCTCCTTGAAATGGAGCCGACGGAGGACCGGGTTCCTCGAAGAGATCGGTATAGGTCCAATAACTCATGCCCTGCAAAAGTCCCTGACTTGCTTTGAGCTTGGTCAAGATGTAAGGCGCGCTGATATAGGAATCATGCACCGAGTCGCGCGGATTATAACTTGTGCTCCATTCGGAAAAGTACAACGGAAGCGCGGGATACGGTGAAGCCGAGATCTGCTCGCGAACTCTACGCACATCCCCGATGATCGCGTCGGGGGACGAATCGAGCATGGTATCGCCTCTTCCATTTTCATCGAGAAAGCCGCCTCTAACCCCATAGGTATGCGTTGTTATAAAGTCAACCAGAGCGCCGCTCTGCTTCACGTGGGCGAGAAACTCGGGAACCCATGCCGCTCCGGCCGTGCTCGGCCCGCCGACACGCAAGGCAGGATCAATGGATTTGATCGTCTTCGCAGTTAGATCGTATAGCTCAAAGTAGGCCTTCTGATCCGCGCCCTCCCAGAAGCCGGAGAGGTTGGGTTCGTTCCACACCTCGAAAAACCAGGTGCGCACTTCATCTTTTCCGTAGCGCTTCTCGATGTGCTGGATAAAGGCATCGACAAGATCGCGCCAGCCATCCGGCTTGGGGTGCGATGTATTGCCATTCCAATAGAAGATGCTATTCTGCGAGGTGGCGAGCGCCTTGGGCGTGAAGCCGAGTTCTACAAACGGCCGTATGTGCCGGGCCAGCAAGCCATCGTAGAGCTGGTCAACCTTGGTCCAGTTGTAGACGGTTTTGCCATCTTCGACGCGCACGGTTCCCAGCACATCGTGAAAGATCGCGTGAAAACGAATGTAGCGAAAGCCTAGTTCATCTACAGCGGTTTTTAGCTGAGCTTGGCTATCGTCGCGAATCAGCGTGCCGGGAAAATCGGAGCCAACCGAGAGATCGAAAAAGCGATCCACCGGCCCTGTCGTGTCTTCAAGATTCACGACGATAGTTCTGGATGTTGCCTGTTGCGACTGAGCCGTAGGCGAAAACACAGAGGAAGCCATCGAGAAACAGATGACAAGAGTTGAAAACCGCCGCAGAACCGAATTGAACATGGCTTATACTTTCTTGAAAGAAATTGGTTGGCGAGAGGGACGAGAAACTTACGTTAGCCGCGATGGAATCTGCCTGGCGCAACTTTGGTGGGATCAGCGAAGCAGAACTGGTTGCAATATAGGGGGCGAAGAGGGACCACGCAATCGTTAATGATGCACCGAATTGTTACGGACGATCTAAACGGGCAAGGCCATTATTATCAGCACGTTATAAATGTTAAACGCCGATAACGCAGGCGTTTGTACAGGTACATTTCGGTTCTTAACAACAAATGGAAAGAAATTATCGGCTACATAGTCTTTAAAACGCTCTGATAACGAACGGGGCGGCGGCTTGATAGCCACCGCCCCGTCTTGTTACTTGGTTGAATTATTGAGCAAGGAAGTTGGAATCGGTGTAGGTCCAAACTCCGTTGATGTTGGTCCAGAGGCGTACCCAGACCGTCCCAGTCGGCAGTTTGCCCGCCGTGACCGTGGTTGCTGTTGTGTGAGCGTCCAGCAGATTGCCCGCGCCCTGACTCGTGCCCAGGTAAAAGGTATAGCCAGTGGCCCCGGTGACCTGCGCCCAGGTGAAGACCTGTCCGGTGGCGGCCAGTGTCGTGCCCTCCCCCGGCGAGGTCAGCGCGGCTGGAGCGGCTGCCGTGAAGGTGGAATCAGTGTACTTCCAAGTGCCGTTGAAGTTGGTCCAGAGGCGGGCATAGATGGTTCCGCCGTTGGCTGGCAGGTTGCCTGCCGTGAAGGTGGTTGCTGTGGTGTGCGCGTCCAGCAGGTTGCCCCCGCCCGCGCTCGTGCCCAGGTAAAGCGTGTAGCCGGTGGCCCCAGTGACCGGTGCCCAGGTGAAGACTTGGCCTGTAGCGGCCAGCGCCGTGCCCTGCGTCGGTGACGCCAGCGTGGCTGCCGTGGCTGGGTTATAGACGTAGTCGATGTACTGCGCCCAGCTTCCGTTGATGTGCGAATAGAGGCGCGCGTAGATCGGCAGGCCGTTGGTGGGCAGACCGGTGACGCTGGCCGAGGTGGCCGTCGTCGATGTGCCGCTGTAGAGGTCGTGTGAGCCGGGGTTGGTGGCGCTTAGGGCCAGGATGTAGCCGCTGACGCCGCTGCCCGCCGACCACTGGAATGTGGCGCTGGAACTGGTCAGCGTCGAACCCGGCGCGGGGCTGGTCAGCGTGGCCAGAACCGGCGTGCCGGAGGTCGAGTAGTTGTAGTAATTGCACTGCCATGTGCTGTTGATAAAGGAGCAGAGGCTCACGTAGAGGTTTTCGTCGTTGATGGGCAGACTTACGCTGATTGAGGTTTGGTTGCGCAGAGTGGGGGACCGGTAAAGGTTGTAGGAGCCTTTGGATGTGTTGCCAACGCTGACCGCGTATTCGGTTGCGCCGGTGCCAGTGGTCCAGGTGAAGGTGACGCTGGAGGTGGAGAGCGTGGAGCCGGGGGTGGGGCTGGTCAGCACGGCAGGCGAGTAGAATGCCGCAAAGGCGGTCGATTGCGCGGTCAGGTTGATGGAGGAATTCAGCGCCAAGGTTGCCGTGAGCGTGTCGCTGCTGTCCACTGCGGAGAGGATCAGGTTGTTAAAGGTAGCCGTGCCTGCCGCCATGTTGGCCGAGGTGGTTCCGGTCAGCAACGCGGCGCTGTCTGTGAGGGCGACGGGTGAATTCGCCGCTGTGGCAATCGCGCCGCTTTCGGTCAAGGTAACGGCTGGAGCAGGCGCGATTGGCTGGCCAAAGTAGGGCTTGGCAGGCGGCTCCGTGGTGAAGGCCAGTGCGTAGTGGGTTTGTAACGCACCGGCGTCCACGCAGGCCGTGCCGTCATACGTGGAGGTCCGCGCCAAGCCGCGCTGATCGGTGGTCACGCCGCTGGGGACACTCCCCGTCGCGCCCGCGCAGATGGCCGCCGAACCGGGCTGCGGGAGCATGGTCTTCGTTGAGCCACCGTAGTTGCCCAGCGGGGCCAGCAGCGGATCACCGGCCACCGCGTTGGTGTTAGTGTTCCCGTTTGTGGCGCAGCCATTGCAATCGTCTTCCGTGTTACCGCTGGAGGTCACATCGAGATTGTTGTAGAAGACGTTGCTATCTGCGTTGATGGTGCTGCTATTGCCCCCGTAGCCAGCGCCTGAGTTCACGCCGCCGCCGCTGCCCGAGGTGGCAGCCGTGTTGCCCACAAAGATGTTGTTGTACGCCCCCAGCCAACTGGAATCACTCTCGATTGCGCCGCCCGTGGAAGTGGCCGTGTTGCCGCTGAAGGTGCTGTTGCTCACGGAAGTGGAGGCATTGTCGCTTTCGATGGCGCCGCCGGCGCCAGCCTGGTTTCCGCTGAAGGTGCTGTTGGTCACCGTCAGTGTGCCAGAGCTAAAGATGGCGCCGCCCATGCCACCAGGAGCCGTATTTCCAGTGAAGGTGCTATTGCTTACCGTCAGTGTGCCAGAGCTATAGATGGCGCCGCCACCACCGCCAGGAACCGTATTGCCAGTGAACGTGCTGTTGGTTACGGCCAAAATTTCATAGTTGTAGATGGCACCGCCCGTGCCCCCTGAGTAGTTGCTGTTTGCCAGAATCAAGTGGTCGATTCCCGCGAATGCTCCCTGTGATTCTGTATTGAAATTAAAGATCCCTGCACCTATCTGCGATCCGTCCACCGTCACCAGATTGGTGAGCGTGCCTCCGCTGCCGCTGGTGGCGCCTCTAATAAATGTGGACGGTGAAAGGTTCAGTGTGCCATAACTGCTACCCAGCGTAATCGTCTGCGCCGTGGCGAACGCCGTCTTGTCGAAGCTGATGAGACCTGCTCCGGTATTGGCGGCCTGGGCCAGAGCGTCGCGCAGGCTGCACGCCGCGTCTGTACCCGTTCCCGCCGCAGTTTGCTGGGTGCAGTTCCCGGCCGTGCCGCTATCGTCCTGCGCGGTGGTCACTACAAAGTTGGGAGCTGCCAGTACGGTAAAGGTGTTGCTGGCTACGGTGGCAGCACCTGTCTGGGCGGAGGTTACCGTGCCGGAGGGAATGGTATAAATCCCCGTCGCTGTAGCCACGATGGGAATTGTCACGTCGCATTGGTCGATTGCTGGAATCGATACTCCCGCCAGCGTCAGCGTGCTGCTTCCCGGAACGGCCGTCAGCGTGCCTCCGCAGTAGTTGTTAGCGCCGCTGCCCAACGTCAGCCCGGTGGGCAAGGCGAGGCTAAAGCCAACCCCGGTGTACTGTAAAGAGCTAAGGGGATTGATGATCGTGACGTCCATGACCGTCTGAGTTGTGCTCAGCCCCAGATAGGCCGGGTTGGGCGAAAGAGACTCTGAGATCGTCGGCGGCGGGTACGGCGACACCGTAATTTTTGCCGATGTCCCCGTGATGGAGGCATTTTCGGGGTCTGTTACATAAATGTGCCGGGGTCCGGCGGTATTCAGCGTTGCGGAAAATACTCCTCTCGATGCATAGGAAGTAGTGGTTGCCGGCAAGCTGGCCGCGCTGTCGGAACTGCTGAAAGCTGCCCCGTCCCAAGTCAGGTTGCCATACGAATCCTCCTCTTTCACGGTGAAGCTGAAGCTATTTCCCGCCGTGACCACCGAGGGTGCGGTCACCACAATCTGTGCCGCTGGACCCGGAATGACGTCGAATGCGCCTGAGCTTCCCGTGATGTAGGAGGAGAGAGAATCCGTCGCAATTAAGGTATTCAGACCAACAGTATTTAGTGTGGCTGAGAAACTGTTCGGCATATAGTTGTAATATCTCACCGAGGTTGGTGTAATTGATATGGAGTTTCCGTGGTAGTCCAAGGCGGTCAGATTGAACGTCCCATTGTAGACGGGGGTTGGTTCGCCCCAGTTATTCAGCGCGGTTATCGTGAAGGTTGCAGGGATTCCAGCCCTAAGCGAATTAGTAGGTACACTGATGCTGAAGTGGGTCGCTGGCAACGCCATTTCTAACGCATAGATTCCGCCAGTCGTCGAAGAACCATTAATAGACCCGCCGTAGTTGTAGGCCGTAGCATAGTCCGCTTGTCCATTACTATTGACAGGACCGCTTAGGAATCCACCTGCACCCTTTCCAGCAGTTGCCGGTGGGTGGGAATCGTCATTGAAGAAGCCGCTATTGATGATGCTAATGCTGCCTGTGTTAATAAAGATATCCGGTCCAAAAGCTGAACCACCAGCGCCGCCGTTGAAGGTGCCGCTGCAATTTGAGCTGCTGATGCCAGAGTCGCAAGTGTTGCCTCCGTTACCGCCTCCAAAGCCTCCACTACCGCCACTGCCAGTGCCTATATCACTACCACCACCGCCACCACCGAAGCCGCCATTGCCGGCGTCGCACATCACTCCGCCACCGCCACCGCCGCCGAAACCGCCATTTCCTCCCGCGCAATAAAGTAAGATCTCGCTCTGTGAGCTGTTCGAGTTGCCGCTACTATTGGAGCCATATCCAGCTCCCCCCGTGGTTGGGCCATTAGCGCTTCCGCCGCCACCACCGCCTGTTCCGGATTTTCCGCCTCCGGCTCCCGCGGATATAATTCCACCACCTCCGCCAGACTCGTTGCTGATTAGGATGCCGCCGCCACCGCCGTTATAGGCCATGCCGCCGCCGCCGCCTGAACCGGAATTCAGCGAAAGATTACCGCCGGAACCGCCGGAACCGCCCACTACCTGGCAATCATTAAAGTAGGTATTCTGAACAGTCAAGATGGCATTGGATTTGTTGACAAAGATGCATCCCCCTAGCCCGGCGCCACCGCCGCCGCCAGCATCGCCTCCCAAACCGCCATCGCCGCCTTTGGCCACAGCGTCTTGGATTTGCAGGTTGGCCAGCGTCACCGTGCCGCTATCTACAAAGAAAACGCGGTTGGTGAGGCTGTTGATGACGATGCCAAGTGAGGTGGTCTCCAACTTTCCACCACTATTGCCATCAATGATAACCTGACCGAACTCGCCGCCGTCGATGGTCAGCGTCAGCGCCGGGGGAGCTGTGGTAATCGGGAAGCCAACCTGGGTGCCATTCGCCGACTCGGTCACCACATCCGCCCCGGATTAGATCGGCGGCAGCGGTCCATTCAGCGTGATGACGCAGGGGGAGTCCGTGGTGCAGGGGAAGCCATCTCTGGCGAAGTTGATGATCTGCTCGCCTCCGTTGGCGATAGCATTCCAAATGCCGTAGCGCAGATCGCCTGGTACGCCCCAGCCCAGCCCCACCCCATAGATAGGGGACAGTTGCGTCGCGCTAATGTCGTCCAAGCGCGTCACCGTGTAGGTGGTCTGCGCCGCGGCGGTCAAGCCGAAGAGCAGCAGGAGGCACAACGCCATGCCGCTCTTCCAGAAGCCGGTGGAGAAAATGGTGAAGGCGGCGGCAGCCGGAGCGCTCTGGCTCGGCGGACGATTCACGGTCGCAAACATCGCGGTCTGGCGCATCGGGGAACTCCTAAAACCTCGGTAAAGCGTTGACGCCACTCACATAAACTGACACGCGCGTGGGCGCTTGTCACATACCTATGTGACGAATGAGACTGCGCGCCCACAACTCTGCCGACGGCTGGGCAGTCGCATTCAAAGCTGATCTCCAGGGAATGCCGTTCGGGAGTATGCAAGAGGCGCACGAGTTCTTAACAGACTCTAATTAACCCGACCAACATAGCTATATTATGTGAGACTTGCAACATAGCGCAATTAAAATCAATAATTTTGTGGAAGGCGGTACTCATTTCCGGTGACCCTGGAGTAAAACGGCAGGTGACGCGCCCCAAGTTGTTCGTTTTCTTGAGCATCCTGACTCATTTTGCCGCGTTTATGGCACGACTGAAGTCGTGGCGCGTTACTAAACACCTGCTTCAGGTTCACGGTCTCCCACTCTTTCGCAAAGAACGCGCTGAACTCCGCTCAGAATGATAGATTGATAATGATCCGCATGACAGATTGTTCATTGATTTGTTGAGATGGTTCAATAGAATGACAACGCATTTCGGAGATTTTTATGAGAAGTGGAAATACAATTACGCCGGGTACGATTGACCGTTCGATGATTGAGAAGATTGTGCGTCAGGTGACGCTGGAATATCTTGGAGGCGGCGCACCGGCTGCAAGCACTCAGGGCAGCAGCATCGCGCCTGCGACGCGCAGCAAAGCCAATCCCAAGCTGTTTTTTACGCCGGAAGCCGAAGCCATCAAGAAAGAGATTTGCGCCGTGGGGCGCAAGCTGTGGATGCGTCAGTACGTGGACGGCAACGGCGGCAACATCTCTTATCGCATTGGACCCAACGAAGTGATCTGCACGCCCACGCTGGTCAGCAAATACGATCTGACACCCGATGATCTGAGCTTGGTCGATCTGGAAGGAACGCAAGTCGCCGGAAGCCGCCCGCGCACCAGCGAAATCTTTCTGCATCTGGAAATCTACAAAGCCGTGCCGGAAGCTAGGTCTTGCGTACATTGCCATCCGCCGCACGCCACGGCTTACGCCATCACCGGCCACGTCCCGCCGAATCTGATTATTCCGGAGTTCGAGGTCTTTGTCGGCAAGGTGGCCATCTCGCCCTACGAAACTCCCGGCACGGCTGAGTTTGCGCAAACCGTTTTGCCCTTTGTGAAGACGCATAACACCGTGCTGCTGGCCAATCACGGAATCATCTGCTGGGCCGATTCGGTTACGCACGCCGAGTGGTACGCCGAGGTGCTGGAGACTTACTGTTGGACGCTGTTGATCGCCTCGCAATTGGGCGCGCCGATCTCCTACATCTCCGAGCAAAAGGGCGCCGATCTGTTGGCCCTCAAGAAGAAGCTCGGCCTGCCCGACGTTCGCTTTGACGCGTCGAATACAACGGAGCATCCGCTCTCCGCGCCACGCGCAACCAAGCTGGCCGATGTGGATCTGGAGACGCTCGTCCAATCGATTACTAATGCGGTTTTGGAAGCGTTGCAAAAACGCGGCGCATAACTCGAAGTTCTATCTCAGCACTGCCGCCAGAATGAGCGTTGTCCCCAGTCCGGCAACGGAGAGCACTGTCTCCAGCACCGTCCATGTGGCCAGCGTCTCCTTCAGCTCCAGCTTGAAGAAGGATTGAATCAGCCAAAAGCCGGGGTCATTGACGTGGGAAAGCATGATGGAGCCGGTGCCGGTAGCCAGCACCAGCAACTCCGGGCGCACGCCAGCGTGGGCGGCCATCGGCGCGAGGATCGATGAGGCCACGGCCATGGCGACCGTCGCCGAGCCGGTGGCTACGCGCACCACGGCGGCCATCATCCAGGCCAGCAGCAGCGGCGGAATGGATGCGCCCAGAGCCAGACTGACGGTGGCCTGCGCCGCTCCTGAATCGCGCAAGATGCCGCTCAATCCGCCCGCCGCAGCCAGAATCACCAGCACGTTCGCGATTGGCTCGAAGGACTCGCCGGTCAATTTGCGCAGTAGTTCGCGACCATGATGCTGGCCGGTCTGAACGTGGCTTCCCAGCGTGACCAGCGCCACCAGAACGGCGATCAGCAGCGCCACCTCCGGTGTGCCGATGAAGCGAAGAACCTGATTGGCGATGGAACCAGAAGCGGCCAGCGCGTTGGCCCAACTGCCAAGGAAGATCAGCGCCACAGGTAGCAGAATCGCCGCCGCCGCGCGGATCGGGCCAGCGGGCGCTGGAATATTTTCATTCCTCGCCATCTTCACTGCATCAGGAATCTCTGAAGCCTGTTCAGCGTTCTCGATTACAGCATCGAAGATTGTCGGCTCCTGTTCGACACTCTCCGTTGCTGACGCATTTGTCTGCTTCTCCCAACGGCGCAAGCTCAGCCAGCCGAGGCCTGGACCGGCCAGCGCGGCGGCGGGCAGGCCAACGACGAGCCCCCAGAGGATGGTGCGGCCCAAGTCAGCGTGGTACTGCGTGACGGCCAGCATCGCGGCAGGATGCGGCGGCAACGTGCAGTGGACGATGGAAAGCCCGGCCAGCATCGGCATGGCGACCAGGATCGGCGGACGATGGCTGCGTTCGGCGGCGGCGGCTACGATGGGCAGCAGCAGAACCAAACCCACCTCGAAGAAGACCGGCATTCCGACCAAAATGCCCAGCGCCAGCAGCGCCCAGGGCAAGCCCTTCGGGCCACAATTCTCCACCAATGCCCTGCCTAGCGCGGTTGCTCCGCCGCTCGCGGCCAGCAGTTGACCCAGCACCGCGCCCAAGGCCAGAATGATGGCGATGTGGCCCATCAGATTGCCAACGCCCGCAGTGAAGGAGAGCGGAACCTGGTTGAGCGGCATTCCGGAAGCCACGCCCAGCGTGAGCGCGGAGACAACCAGCGCCAGCGCCGGATGCAGCCGAGCTTTGGCGATCAGCACAAGCAACAGCAACACCGTTGCGGCGGCGCAGGCTAGGAGGAAGGAACGTATGCGTCCGGGCAAGTCCATTCTTTCCCTGTAGTTCGGCAGGTGATGTACTTGGTTCATGAGTGAGCCGCAAGCACATCGCACACGCCGTCGCCGGAGCCGGGAAGAGGCGGATCGGTTAGTCA
>Ga0302140_10001983_pt1 | contig 26699 bp, 20 predicted proteins | sample I_Bog_E1_1_FD_202095 | JGI IMG/M metagenome (GOLD analysis project Ga0302140, IMG submission 202095) | Peat permafrost microbial communities from Stordalen Mire near Abisko, Sweden - I_Bog_E1_1 | ecosystem: Environmental > Terrestrial > Soil > Wetlands > Peat | place: Sweden: Abisko, Stordalen... | reverse complement strand
TCGCGCGTGCTTTATTTCTATCACTACATCGCCAACAAAGGACTCACGTTTCTTTCCAATCTGTGTACGAACGTCAATATGACCGATGTCGAAACCTGCTACAAAGCCTTCCGCGGCGAGATTATCCGCAACATGACGATTACCAGCAGCGGATTCGGATTCGAAATAGAAGTTACAGCGAAAGTGGCAAAACTCGGCGTCTCGATCTACGAGGTACCGATTTCCTATCACGGGCGCACTTACGAGCAAGGCAAGAAGATCGGTATGAAGGACGGCATCGCCGCCCTCTGGTATATCGTCCGGTTCAACTTCTTTTGCAGCCTGAAGGATTCTTTCCGCGCTCTTCCGGAGGCTGGTAGCGCGCAGCGTGCCGCCAGGGAGAAGGGGCGCTAGCATGAGCGATGGGAATGAAGCTCCGCCTGAGAGCGACACCAGGAACGTCAGTTTGCCGCGGTGGCGCTTTCGAGCCCTGCTTGCGCTGATCGTGGTCGGGTTCGTACTTCGTATTGCAGCATCGATTCACGCAGGATTGGCCGCGCCGCCCGAGCCCGGCTCCGATGGCAGCGAATACGATTCGTATGCCTGGAATCTCGCCCAGGGTAGGGGATTCAGCGGAATCAGCCCCGACGTGAAGACGCCCGACGGGCAACTTCTGGAGCATCCCACGGCTTATCGCGCTCCTGCAACATCGGTGTTCTGGGCGGGCCTGTACCTGTGCTTTGGACATCGATACAGTGTTCTACGCATTTCCGAGTGTGTTCTGGGCGCGTTGACCATCCCGCTTATCTACGGAATCGGGCGCAGGTGCTTTGGCAATACCGTCGCGCTTTTTGCGGCCGCAATCTACACAGCCTGGCCTGCAGCGCTGAAGTATTCAAGTAATTTGGCATCCGAGCCACTGTATACATTCTTATTCTGCTGCTTCATCCTGCTCGCTCTGGAATTTGCTCATCGACCGAGTTGGCCCCGCTCTATTATGGTTGGTGCCCTTCTCGGTCTTGCCATGCTGACCAGAGGCAACGCGATACTCATGGTCGGGCTTACGGTCCCGTGGGCGCTCTGGCAATTTCGCAGGGCTCCGCGACTGATCGTCCGCGGCTTAACCATTTCATTTGTAGCTTTGGTCATGCTTGTGCCATGGACGATTCGTAACTACGAGGTATTCCACGCATTCATTCCGTTTGAGACGGGTGGTGGAGATGTTTTGCTCGGCAGTTATAACCGAGTCATAGCAACCGATCCAAATTACTACGGCTATTGGATATATCCCACCACCGATCTCCCCGAATACCGGGACCAGATCACGACTCCAAACAACGAGTTAATCCGCGATCATGTCGAAACCAAGCTCGCCCTTCAATGGGCTCGCAGCCATCCCGACACATGGTGGTATCTCGCCGAATCGCGGTTTCGCCGATCATTGACCCCATTCTTGCAACAGAAGGACCCCATGGTTTACCGAGTGGGCATGTTGATATCGTGGGGGCCCATTCTACTTCTCTTCGCCGTTGGCTTTTTTCCAACCGCAATGTATTTCCTAAGGACGAACAATCCGGGCTGGATCCTCCACCTGGGAGTGTTCCATTTTCTCTTGACCGCGCTGATTTTCTGGGGAGCATCGCGATTCCGTTTTCCGGTTGAAGGCTTGTGCATCATCCTGGCCAGCGCGAGTCTTATAGCACTTTGGCGTTCACGATCCATCTCTCAAAGAGCGCTTGCCGGTCTGAGCGGCTGAGGAGGGACGGATGACCGAATTACACAACTCCTCAACAACTGCTTCGGTCATGACCGATCGCAGTTGCCGGTCTGCAGACCGTAACGAAACAGCCTCGAGCAATTGGCTCTTGGCTCTCGCGGTGCTCAAGGATCGAACGGCCGCATGGCGAGCGTAATGTTCCGCTAACCGGCCTCGAGTGTTAATGCGAAGTTGAAGTACTGAGGCTATTGGGCACGATGCGAATCGTACAGTTTGTCAACAATCTCGATATGGGTGGACTGGAACGGCTGGCCGTCGATCTTGCGCGCTGCCAGCTTGCAGAGGGCCATTGGGCGGCGATCTATTGCCTTACCCACCCCGGCCGGCTTGCGGCAGAGGCAGCCGGAATGGGTATATCCGTGCATTCGTTTCAAAAGCCGCCCGGGCCGAACCTGAGCACCATTTTCGATATCGCTAAACAGTTACGGCGCGACCGGCCAGACGTTCTGCATGCGCATAACCACCTGGTCCACCACTACGGAGTTGCCGCCGCGCTGCTCGCCCGCGTTCCCGTGGTTGTCAATACCCGTCATCGTGCCGAACGCCGTCTCGTGAACGGCCCTCAATCATCGCAAATCACCACGGAATCCCCCGACAGGAAATCGGATTTGATCTTTCGTGCGACATTGCCGTGGGTAGGCAGCGTCGTCTTTATTTCCGATGCCACACGCCAGTTCTTTGTCCGTTACCGGGGAATTCCGGCCCGCAAGGCGCAGGTGATCCTGAACGGCGCAAATCTGGCCAAGTTCTTCAATGCGCCCGCGCATCCAGGGTCCGCTCCTCCACGCATACGGTTTGGAATCGCGGCTCGCATGGTCCCGGAGAAGGATCATTTCACGTTGCTCCGCGCATTTTCGACCGTTGCCGCCGAGTTGCCAACCGCTGAGTTGCACGTTGCCGGCGACGGACCTTTGCGGGATCGTCTCACCAGCTTTGCGCGGGAACTGCATCTCACCGATCGGGTAACCTTTCTCGGCGCGCTCTCCGACTCGCCCCAATTCATGAGCCAATTGGATATCTTTGTTCTGAGTTCCCTGAACGAAGGATTGCCCCTCGTGATCCTGGAAGCCATGGCTGCGGGCCTTCCCATAGTAGCTACCCGTGCGGGCGGAGTGGAGGAAGCGGCCATCGATGGTCACAACGCTTTTCTGACAGAACCCGGCGATGCAAACAGTCTCGCCCAGGCGATGATTCGTATGGCCCGAGTGCCGGATTTGGCGCGAATAGGCGCCCTGGGCCGGCAGATCGTCCAGGAGAAGTTTCGCATTGAGCAAACCTGGGAAAACTACTATAAGCTGTTTCTCTCGCTGGGCGCGAAGGCGTAGGCGACTCAAGGCCGCAAGTCAAAAACACATCTCCGAATCGATCCTGGTTGAGAAGGGGTACAGGCTGATTGCGTGCATTGTCCGTAGATCCGATTCGCGCCTTTTGAATGTTTCAATACTGGAGATCGCTAACTGGCGCCGCGGCTCGCTCGCGGAGTGCTCCTGTAAAGTCCCATGTAGTCCTCGGCCATGGCAAGCAAAGCATAACGCGAGTGGAAAGCGGTCTCCGCGCGCTTGGAGAATTCTTCTCTCTCGGCATCGTTGCTTGCCAGCCTTAGAATGGCCGCAGTCATCTCCGAGGGATCGCGCGCCGACACCGCAATCCCAGCCTTCGTAAGTCGCACCACTTCCGCCATTCCCCCAACGCTAGTTACGATTGCCGGAAGCCCGAGTGAGAAGGCTTGCAGGAGCGAGATGGGCAATCCCTCCGACTTCGACGACATAATGAAGGCGTCGGCTGCTGAGAAAAAGGGCGCGACGTCGAGTTGCTGGCCCCAGAACCTTACGCTCCCTGCAATACTCAACTCCGTGGCCAGGCTCTCAAGCTTCGTGCGCTCGTTGCCATCGCCCACCATCCAAAGCCGCAGATCCGGCCTTGATGAAAGCGCGTCGCGAAAAGCCTTCAAGAGCAGTCCGAGATTCTTCACCGGCGCCAGCCGGCCAAGATACATCAGGGTGAATCCGCTCTTCTCAGGCAGCTGCTCTTTCGCCACTCGCGACACTTGAGCGATGCCGTTATAAATGCGCACAATCTTTCGCGTCTGTCTGGGGTGTGCTTCCTTCAGGTGATTCGCAGTAGAATCGCAAACGCCAACGATCCAGTCACAGAACTCAGCAGCGGCCGCATACTTCAACTCCCTGACTAACTTGCGCGGCCGCGCCACCAAACCATGCCGCGTCGATACGATGCAGGGAACGCCTGCCAATCTGGCCGGCATAGCTGCATAAAACGTCGGCGTCGCGTTGTGCAAATGCACTGCGTCGGGGCACGACTCTTTGAATATGCGGAAGAAGTTCCGCCAACCGCCCCCAAGGCGTCGGCCCAGATTTGCCTGTATGGCAAAGCCTTCATCCCGCATCATTTCACCCAGTGCGCCCAAAGCCCCAAGCGCATAGATGCGGGGGGCATTCCCCTGGTCCCGTTGGAGCCGGCACAACTGCGATACCAGCGTCTCGGCGCCGCCCACCTCCATGCAGTCGACGACGTGTGCAATCTTCATCCAGGTTCCCTATGTTCCCGGCATCGCCTTCTGGGCCAGGTTTCATTCCCGAGCGTACAGGCAAACCTGTTCGATCTCTTGAATCAGTGCATCAGGTTCAAGATTCGGAGCATGACATACATCACAATTACCATCAAAATCGCCAATCCGCCAGAATTCAGAAATACCTTCGGAAGGGGCAAACGGGAAGCGATCATCCCTCGCTGCAGACCCATCTCAAAGACAACCTCCACCATGCCACCCAGCAGGAACAAGGTCAGTACAAAGGCGCGCGACAGGAACCAGGCCGCTATGATAAAGCCTGTAAGCGACAGAACCAGCAAGCGGCCCATCCGGTTCAAATCGGCCTTGTCGATGTATTCATTTTCAACTCTCTCCGTCGGGAAGAATCCTTCCTCGGGTTCGATCGGGACTCCCTCGCGTACCCTTTCCGGAGAGGCAATGACCAGCACGTTCCTCATCGTCGGAAACAGGAATAGAGACCAGAAGTATAATCCGAAAAAACCGAGTTCCGCTGCGCAAACAACGATTGAATTGTGCGCGGTATTGTCGGCATTGCTCATCATGTTTCCGAAGCCCACTCCGAACAGAGGCTGAGCCTTGAACATTTGCATTCCTTCGCCCCAAAGAATTGTCCGGTCTTGTCCCGCGCTGGCAGAAATCGCTCGTCCGCCTGTGAATTGAAGTGCGAGTGCTCCAGCCAACAGCCCCCCCGCCAACAGAGTTGCAGGGACCGTCCCAATACGGCGTCGAGCGGCAACCAGCAGGATCCCCAGCAAGGCCAGGATGCCGCCGCGCGAATGCGTGAGAAATGCCCCAACCAACAATGCGAATACCGGCAGGATCACGCACACAAAGTTCGGCAAGCCTTTCTTGGGCCGCCAAAAGACGAAGATCAAAGGAACCGTGCAGGCAATCACCTGAGCAAAGTCGTTCGGATCGTTGATCATTCCCTGACCCTTGAGTCGGAGGATCACCTCTCCGTTGTCGTTTGCCTGTGCAATGGCATAGTCGCTCGCGCCGGTTGGTGACGCAAGAACTGCATCCGGGGACTCCTGCGATAATTCAATGGACCCGCGCGCGATCACAAACAGGCAAACGAACAACATTGCTACGATGAGAATCTTCAACTTCTTCATCGAATCGCAGTAGAGGCACACCAGAAAATATCCAAATGCATTCGGAATAAACAGCAGGAATGCCTGAACGGCTCCGCCGGCCCAGCGCAGGGAAACCAGCGACGATATCCCTACTGTCAGCGCCAGCCCGATCAGGGCAAGAGCCTGCGGTGTCCTTCGAATGCTCGATCGCATCAGCCTCGGCAGTGAGATTGTCATTACCAGTGCCGCAATAATGACCTGAACATGAGCAACTGCGAGCGGCCCGAAGATAGTGGGCGGCGAGAGGTAATACGTTACGAAATATAGAATGCTTAGAGCGAAGCCCATTTTGAGCGGTCTTGGAAGCTGATGCAGCCATAATCAGGATAACCTAAGGGACTGCGGCTATCCGGAATTCGAGCACCCCTAAGGTGTGAACAGGCCTGCAACCTGAAGGGAGATTCGCGTCTTGCTTCTTGCAAGGCTAATAGATACCCTCGAACTGGCCGGGCGGCTGTAAACCTCCTCAGCGCATCGTGGAAGATAAGGCCTAAGCAGACGGCTTTAGATCGGATTGACGGTAATGAGAACTGGTAGCCAGGAACCGGCTTTCAACCAGGTGCCACATCATTATCGATGCGAGAGCTACGAAAGAAAGGCTCAGCAGAAAGAAAACAACCGGGTTGAGCCTTGGGAGTCCTAACGCTATCATCACCTGCAACACCGGCCAATGGACGATATATACACCGTAGGAGAAGTCTCCGTGCTTTGAAAAGTTTCCGAAATAGCGCCAGAAACCAAACAGGAAGACCACTCCCGATATCCAAAACACGTCCAGGAATTTTCCATTCCACCAGTGGTCGAGCAGGAACAGAAATCCCGTTATGCAGGAAATGCTCAGGAAATGCTGTCTCAGCTTATCGAAATACAATAGAAGCAATATGCCCGCGCAGAAATACAAGAGCTGTCCTGGAAACTGCACCTCCAGTTCCGTATAGATGCTGCGCGAATTGCTCATTGAAAGGGCGCCGCGAGTTTCGATGAAGGCAACGAGATGAAACCCATACCTCCAGATGCATGAAACACAGAATAACGTCCCAATAACTTTCCTGGTTCCAAATCGGGCGCAGAGCAGGTATATCACAGGAACAAACAGATAAAAGACAACTTCAATCTTTAATGTCCATAGCGCGCCATCGACGGCAGATATGCTATTCGACTGGAATACCCCGGGCAACGAGGGGGCAAGGAAGTTGAGAAAGATGAGATTCGCGCCAAGGTACTTCCAGAATCCGGCCGCTGCGAAATACTGTAATGGGTGGAATGTACTTAAGGGGCATAGCCCGAAAGCCGCTAATACGACGATGGTGAAGTAGGCTGGGTATATCCGCCTTACTCGCTTTTCAAGATAAGATGCAAGACGGGAAGTTCGCATATAGCTGCGATAAATGAGGAGTCCGCTAATTACAAAAAACGACTTGACTGCAAATTCCGGGGAAAGGTACGCGCTAAAGAAGGAAAATGCCGGAAGATTGGTCAATGCGGAGATATGAAACAGAAAAACGATGGATGCCAGAATCAGCCGAAGACAATCAAGGTTGTTCTTGTTGAAATCGGCATTGCCGCCCATCGTGGGGTCTCCTCAAGTCTTCGAAAAGTCAATTACAGTCGGCGCTGCCTTGGTGAAGTCATTCTCTATACTATAGCCCTGCCGGAATCCATGGAATTGAGATCCCAGCCCATTCCGGTATGATGAGTGCTTGAGCGGTCCTTGCAGCATGAACGGTGCCCGGCTCGGCTGCTGCTTGCCTTGATGCTGTGCAGGATTGGCACTTCGTCCCGTGAGGCAAAGCGAGCCTTCGCCTCGAGGAAGGCTGGAATGGATACTTACCTGGTAACTGGAGCTGCCGGCTTTATTGGCAGGTCGATCGCGGCGGAGCTGCTTGCTCGCGGCAAGCAAGTGCGCGGCATCGACAACTTTTCAACAGGAAAGCGCGCGAATCTCCACGGGTTGGAGTCGATGGAGTTCATCGAAGCGGATATAAACGACGCCGGGGCATTGGCCCACGCGTGCCGCGGCGTCAAGTGCATCTTTCACCAGGCCGCCATCCCCTCGGTTCCGCGCTCCATTGAAGATCCGGTGGGCTCAAATCGCGCCGGCATTTCGGGGACAGTTCAGTTGCTGGCTTCGGCAAAAAACGCAGGTGTTCAGCGGGTAGTTTTTGCAGGCTCCTCGTCGGTGTACGGCAATACTCTGACGCTGCCGAAAACCGAAGATATGACCCCAAGTCCCATCTCTCCGTATGCCGTCACCAAGCTTGCGGGGGAGTTATACATGAGGTGCTTTACCCAGGTCTATGGCTTGGAAACGGTAACACTACGCTATTTCAACGTGTTCGGCCCCTGCCAGGATCCGACGTCCCACTATTCCGGCGTGCTGGCCATTTTTGCGCTCAAGATGCTGGCGGGCGAGACCCCGACAATCTATGGAGACGGGGAACAGAGCCGTGACTTTACCTACATTCAAAACGTCGTCCACGCCAATCTGCTGGTCTCAGAAGCCGCCGCGGAAAACGTATCGGGCAAGGTATTCAATGTTGCCGTGGGCAAAAGTGTCACATTAAACGAGGCAGTCGAGATGCTGCGCCAGGTCACCGGGTATACAGGGGAAGTGCGGTATGCCAAGGAGCGGGGAGGCGACGTTAAGCATTCGCTCGCCGGCATCACCCTGGCAAAGCAGTGCTTCGGCTATGAGCCACAGGTCGAGTTCCGGGAGGGCCTGGAGCGCACCGTTGCCTGGTACAAAAGCACTGCCAAACCCGCGAATTATGCAACCCGCCCTGGCGATTAATCGTTGCCTATCAGACAGTAGGAATTGGACACATCGCTGAGGACGCCCCGGAAGGTCCGGGGGGTACTTTCGCCATTCCCACTTGATGACCAAAAAGGACCAGAGTGACCAATTTGTACCCTGAATTGTGCAAAACATTGCAGGCGCGTCCTCCGGAACGCTTAATTCCACAGCATTTACGGGGATTCTATTTGGCATTCAGATTGCAAGGTTACTTAGGTATTCCACGGAGAGTAACCGCGGAGGTGAGCGGCGACGCGGCCTTTTTTAGCGGGTTTGACGGTCTGCGCTGGCTTCGCGGGCTGGTTGAGCAACGCGGCCAATCGTCTTGCTCGATGGCAAGGAACGGTGTGTTGAAATGGTGCGCATGACGCTAGACTCTGCTGCAGCAAATGACCGGCGTGGAAGACAACGATTCAGCATCACCGCGCCCCTCACCGTAATGCTCGCCGGACGAGAGATTCCAGCCTATACCCGCGACCTGAGCAATCACGGCGCATATTTCTATCTTTCCATGGCAGACAGCAGCCTGCTGGATCACGATTTCGAGTTTGTAGTGGAGCTGCCGCCGGAGATTACACTTTCATCCTGCTGCTTTATCCGATGTCGCGGCCGTGCCGTTCGCACCGAAAATGCTCAGAACGATTTGGTCGGAATGGCGGTCGAGATACTCGATTATTCGATACTCAGGGAACCGGTCGTCACCAACTAAAGCTTTCGCATCCCCAGTACGCGATGGTCGATGAGCCAGCTCTTCAGCACATACACCAGCTTGTTGTTACCCAGCGGATCGGTCGGCATCAGGAAGAAGCCTGGATCGATAAGGTACCGCATCGAGTTGTGAACGATCCCCTCCATAATCTCACCATCGAGGAACTGGACCCGCACCCATATCCCATGCACAATGGGCGCCCGTGCATGAAACTGCAGAGGCTTGTGCTCTGGATCTCCTTCAAAGCTGTTGACGTAGAAGACAGCCTTGACTTCTCTGGTAGGGATTTCCTCGACCCGATCCGATTCCAGCCGCCGTATCCGAAAGGTCTCGGGCGCGGTGCGCGGGGCGTTGCTCAACAGATCTTCGATCGTGTTCCACGACGGCGACTCAAGGTAACCCTTGATCGTCTTGAGTCCGAACTGAACCACAACTTTTTCAGATTTGGCAGATGTCGTCTCGATCATGGTTGTGCAATCCCTCTTTGATTCTGCAATCCGGCTGCATCGAATCAAGTACTGCAACGTGTCACCATACTCTTCGATTGGCGTAGCGAAGCCAATACCTCATTCGTGCTAGGCCAATGCCCCGGAAAGCGCACCTTGTAAAGACTGAAGAAACCTGGATTCTGGCTGCCGAATGATTCGAGCCAGGGCGCGCGAACAAGCATCTGAGGACGTACCTGCATGCCTGTTGCGATCGAGTTCCAGCGTCAGCAGAAGGCCGGAATCAGGTGACATCGCGGGCTTTCGAGCGTGGCAATATCAACATGCCCCGCCTTATCGGGTATGCATTCGCACGGCATAACTTGTGCAAGCCGGAGAAACATCCCGATCTCGATCCCCTCGGATTTAAAGTGATTTGGAACTGCGCTCCGCCTGGCATGACTCGCGTTTTCCCCAAACTTCGGTCATGCTCGCTGTCCGGGATCCAGATTGTACTGCTTCTGGGGCGGACGCAGGTTGTATTGCTTAATCTTGTATAGCAGGGCCTTGTAGCTGATCTGCAGGTCGCTTGCAGCTGCCTTCCGGTTCCATCCAGTCCCCTCCAGCGTTTGTGCAATGGCCGCGGACTCCGCCCCGCCTTTCAGATTCCGCACCAGGTGCTTCAGGCCCGATCTGCCGTTTGCGTCTTCTCCGTTTGCGGCGGTGGACTCGGCGCTTTGCATCGGAACCAGTTCGTCAATGATGGCCTGTTCGTCTCCCAGGACCAGGTAGCGCTTGATGGTATTTTCCAACTCGCGAAGATTCCCCGGCCACGAGTACCCCATAAGCGCCTGCATCAGCGCGGGAGAAATCGGCAACGGCTCGCACTCGTACTTCGCGGCCACCTTGCGCATGAAATGCGCTGAAAGAATCGGAATCTCATCCGTGCGCTCCCTGAGCGGAGGCATCTTCACGGTAAAGCCGTTCAGGCGGTAGTAAAGGTCTTCTCGGAATGTCTTCTGCGCAATGGCCGCTTTGATGTCGATGTTGGTTGCGGCGATTACTCGCACATCCACCTTTACGCTGTTGCGGCTCCCCAGGCGCGAAAAGCTTCCATCCTGCAAAACCTGCAATAGCTTGGCCTGCAGTACGGTCGGCATTTCGCCAATTTCATCCAGAAAGATCGTGCCCTTGTCGCAAATCTCGAACTTCCCGGGCTTCGACTTCACCGCACCGGTAAAAGCTCCTTGCTCGTATCCAAAAAGTTCGCTCTCAAGCAAATCTGCGGGCATCGCGGCGCAGTTCACCTTCAGGAAGCTGCGCTGGCTCCGGGCCGACATCTTGTGGGTCAGCATCGCAGCCACTTCCTTCCCGGTTCCGCTCTCGCCAAGAATCAGCACCGGAATATCCGCTCGGGCAACCAGTGTGCATTGCGATTCAATCTCCCTCATGCACTTGCTCGATCTCACAAAAGACGTGTTCTCGTTGAGCTTGATTTCGTCTGCATCGTCCTCGATCACAGGCTTACCCAGCCGCTTGAGGCATTGATCTACCGAGATATCGATATCGCTCTTCCCAAATGGCTTCAGGATCACATCGCTGGCGCCCATGCGGGTCGCCAAAATCACCTCTCCCAGCTCCGCCGAGCAGGACAGCATAACCACAGGAAGAGACGGATTCGAGGCGCGAATCTTTCCCAGCAGGCCCAGTGCATTTTCGTCGGTTTCGTCTTCGGCAATGTGCCAATCCATCAGCAGCAGATCGAATTGAGGTGTCTCGGTAAGGCCCCGCGTCAGTGTGGCCGCGTCGCTAAACAGTCTCACGCTGAAGCGGTCAGCCAGAATATGGTGTATGTAGTCCAGGATTCCTTGATCCGCATCGAGAACGGCGATATGAGGCCTGCGCTTGCCCGCACTCCTCACTTGCGCTCCCGAAGTGTGATTGCCATTCCTGTTCATTCCATCCCTCTATTTTTGTAAATCTTTCGTGGATTACTCCCCCCGCGCCAACAGGCAGCTCGGAGAGTTTAGAAGATTGCGGATTGCAATTTGCTGCGGTGTGCTTCCGGGAAACCCCTCCTCAGCGAGTGCCAACTCGTCAAGAGGGTTATAAAGCTTGCCGACCTTGGGCCACTTGAGTTGAATCTTAGCATTGAAGGTGGTAAACATTTCAACACATGCGCAAAGATTTTCACAAACGGAACACCTCTGTCACGCACAATTCACCCAAAAGTACCGACTGATTACCTTTATTCTAGTGCTTAAGTTACCAAAGCGGTGGTGTTTTCCCGCCAATAGGTCAAATGTATGGCCCATAAGTTGCATGCGGTATTGGATACAGCCGGCACAGTATAGGGTTCAAGATGGCGTTGGCGCGCGCAACAGAGTTTGTCGATATTCGCGATCTACCTCCGATGGATGTCATTTTCGGACAGTCTCCCATGATGGCTGTTGCCCGGGAGACCTTGGAACGCACCGCCGAAACCAATGTCCCTGTGCTATTACAAGGCGAGAGCGGAACCGGAAAAGACATCTTTGCCAAACTGCTGCACGCCCGTTCCAACCGCTCCAGAGGCGCATGCGTCAAGGTCACCTGTCCGGCCATTCCACACTCGCTCATCGAGTCGGAACTCTTCGGCTACGAGAAGGGAGCGTTTACCGGGGCCTACACCACCAAACGCGGCCGCGTGGAACTGGCTCACCAGGGAACCCTGTTTCTCGACGAGGTTGGCAGTCTCGATTTGTCGGTCCAGGCAAAGTTGCTGCAGGTGCTGCAGGACGGAAGCTTTACGCGCATCGGAGCGCAGGACGCGCGACGAGTCAATACCCGGCTCATCTGCGCGGCCAATGGCAATCTCCGCGAGCAGACCGAGAATGGAACTTTCCGTGTGGACTTCTTCTTTCGCATTAACGCGGTTACCATCGATTTGCCGCCGCTGCGTCACCGGCTCGTGGATCTGCCGATTCTCATCGACCATTTTCTCAATATCTATTCACAATCGTTTGGCGTTGCTCCCAAGCCGGTCTCGCGCGAATTATTCCGCCTCATGCAGGGATACCACTGGCCGGGAAACATCCGGCAGCTTGAAAACATGATTCGCAGCCATGTGCTCATCGGGAACGACGAGGCATTCGCGGCCGAATTGCTCCCGGTTGCCCCGGCCAGGCTGATTCCCGAGATCAATCTGGCCAACCCCATCTCCCTGAAGCAGATTACCAAGGCCGCTACACGGGAACTGGAGCGCGAGATCATTCTAAAAGTGCTGCAGGCAAATGGCTGGAGCCGCCAGAAGACAGCTAAATGGCTCAACATCAGCTACCGATCGCTGCTTTATAAGCTGCAGGACACACAGGATCAAGCTCTTCCCGTGAGGCCGGATAAGACCGTATCGTGAGACGCGATAGGGTGAAGAGGTCCTATATCCATCCGTGCAGCCGATAATCGACAATCTTCAGGGTCTCAACCAGCATCGTTTCGAATCCGTCGAAGCGGCCACCATATTGTTCGGCAGCACCCAAAACGTCCCCCACAGGCATGGGAGTCACATCGATACCCACCTTGCGGAACACCCGAATCGCCCGGTACATGTGAAAGTCGCTGGTGAGCAGTACTTTCTTGCCCGGCATGCTCTGCACAATGCGCGCTGTCTCCAATGCGTTTTCACGGGTACTTAGTGACTTCCACTCGGCCACCATGGCGTCACGCGGAATGCCGTTGAAGATGAGATAATCCTGGATTGCCGGACCCTCGCCGCCGCTGATCACGATCTTGTTGAAGCCTCCAGTTTGCCACGCCCGCAGCGCGTGGCGCGCACGCCAGAAAGACGAGAAGGAGAGACCGCCCCGGTCGTCCCTGGCCGCGGCCAGCACGATCAGAACATCGCCCTTTGGGTGGTCGAGCGGCCCTGAGTAGGCCCACGCCCACCACGTCACAATCGGAGTCGTAATCACCAGTACCATCACCAGGCCAATGGTCGCCAGCAGCCCAACCAGCCACCGGCCGCAGGTCCGCAGCGCCGTCCTTCTCCGCTCTCTCAACTCCGGGCTAGCAGCCATTCGTCGCCTGCCTTTTCGATACCAGCGGCTCGAAGATATTCATCAGCTCTGCCGCAACCGTGTCCCAGCTGCGGCTGCCGCGCGCGGAAATTTGAGCCGCGTCCCAGGTGGAATCGAGAACCTTCGCCAGCGCCCTTGCCAGCGATTCGGAATCGCGCGGGGGCACCAGCCGTCCGCATTCGGCGCTCAGGATTTCAGGAATCCCGCCGACATCCGTCGCCACCACCGGACGCCCGCACGCCAGCGCCTCCAGCACCACGTTCGGGCAGCCCTCCATGTAACTTGGCAGCGTCACCAGGTCGGCTGCCGCCATCCACACAGCCACATCGTCGAACGCGCAAGAGGGCAGCATATGAATGTACCCCGCTGCATCGCCGGCCCGGATGGCGCCTTCGATTTCAGGCCTGTCCGGTCCCTCGCCAACCAGGTACACATGCAGCCGCGGACGCTCGGTCCGAAGCGAGATCGCCGCTTGCACAAGTTCTCGAAGGCCTTTCCTCACATCCATGCGTCCAATGTAAACCACGGCTTCCGCGTTCGCGTCAACGTGCAGCTTCTCTCTTGCCTCCCGCCGATCCCTGGGATGAAAGACTGAGAGGTCGCATCCGTTAATTACTGCGCGGCTCCTCTGCGGCCGTGCGCCCATTGCAATAGCTCTGCTGCGCAAATCGCCGCTTACCGTCGCCAGAAAGTCGATCTCCCGCAGAACCGTTCGCGTGTGCATGGCCGATATGCGATCGCCGATCGAGTGAATGTCCGAGCCAATTCCCATGGCAACCACGGGAACACCGAGCGCCCGGCCAATCTTGAGCGCTGCATACCCAGCCGGGTAAACGAAGAAGCTGAAAATGAGATCCGGCGAAAAATGGCGCACATGCGGCAGCAGCACGCGCGCCGTCATCCATCCGTTGAAAGGTCGCGATAGCAGCGGCAGAGCAGGGAAGCTGTAATAGTCAACTTTCACGTCTGGCGGGCTGTACGAGTGATCGAGCTTGCCGTGTCGCCAGCTCCGGGGCTTGAGGAAAGAAGGGTACGCGGCGTATGGGAAAAAGACATGCACATCTGCCTCGCGGGCGAGCACACGCAATGTCTGATAGGCCGACCGGCCCTGCCATGGCTCTGCCGAACTGGGGAAATACGGAGTGACGACCGCGATTCTGAGCATGGCTATTGTCGATCTCCAACAGGCTCAGCGGCTGGGGAGTGCGAGTCGTGCTCGCGTTGCCGGCCGGCAATGGAATACAGCAGGCTGGCATAACGTTGCGCGAGAACCTTGCGTTCGTATTGCGCGATTCTCTCCACATCCGGTTGAAACTCACTCGCCAGTGAGCCGGCGCGCGCCGCGGCGTCCAGAAAAAGCCGGCGGATGGCTTCCACATCGTGAATGTCCGCCCACCATCCTGCCCGCATCTCCTGGAGCAGGCGGTGCGTCTCGCCCCCGGGATGGACGGCGCCGAGGATAGGCTTGCCCCCGCCCACATAATCGTAGAATTTGCCTCCGACGTTCAGAGGATCGTGGTTGATCAGCAGCACATAATCGGTCTCGTTCATCGCGGCCAGGGCTTCGCGCTGCGGCAGAAAGCCCTTCAACTCAACCATGTCGCCGAGCTGCAGAAGGTCTGCGCGGAAGCGAGGTTCCTCAATGTGTCCGATAAAACACAGTCGGAATCTGGACTTTATTTCGGGGGGCAGCGATTGCAAGGCCTGAACCACCGTTCCCGGTTCGGTTGAGGCGTAGATGGAGCCGACATAGGTGACAACGATCTGGGCGCCGGGCCGAGGCTCAGGGGAAGGCAGGGAACGATTGAGCCTTGTGGAGTCAAATCCGTTCGGGATGAGCAGGAACTTGCTTTCAGGTTCTTCCGGGTACCGGGAGCGAATCTCGCGGCGCGCGGCCTCGGTGACTGCAACGATGGCAGTCGCATGGGTCACGGCGCTGGCTTCGGCGCTTTCAGCTATCTTGCGGGTGCGCTCGCTGCTGTGGAACAGGAAGCTGACAAGATCGAAGGTGGTGGTGAGCCATTCATCGCGGAAGTCGATCACAATCGCCAACCGGGGGAACTCCTTCCGCAGTCTCTCCACAAGCAGAACGCTGGAGAAAGGCGGCACCGTGATAAGGACAAGGTCGATGTTCCGCTTCTTGACGATGCGGCGCGCGGCGCGCGTGAGGACCGGGAGCCACGTGACCTGCGGGTCAGGCTGAAGAAAGTTCAGAAGAAGCCTTTTGAGGAAGCTGGGTTCAGCGGCCTGAGCCGTGCCTGCGCCCTGTGAAGAGGGCGGTCTTGCTCCGGCGACCAGCCTCTTCAGCCGCTTCTTGATGCCAAAGGGAAGATCGAGCGTGAAGGTCCGGTGAATGGTAACTTCTCCCGGAATCGCCTTGAGAAGAGCGTGGTCGGTGCCCACCGCCGATGCGTTGCGCGCAGTCAGGACATCGAGCCGGATTCCTTCGGATGGAAGATAGCGCGCCAGACTCGATGCCCGGATAACTCCAGTGCCTCCGGCCGGCGGAAACGAATAAGTGACTAGTAAGACATTCAGACGGTTCACCGGATGGCCTCCAATATAGGCCCCATCATTTACAGGAGCGGCAACTTCCAACACAGCGCAGAGAGTTCACTTCGAAAGGATATCGGCAATCCGTTCCGCCGCATTACCGTCCCACAGCGGTATGCAACCCACCTTCTTGCGGTCGCCATTGAGCGCCTCGTGGAAATGCTTGCGCAGTAACCCCCAATCGCGACCGATAAGGATATTTGTGCCCAGAGTCACGGTAATGGGCCTCTCGGTGTTCTCGCGAAGCGTGAGACAGGGCGTTCCAAGGTAAGTTGTTTCCTCTTGAATCCCGCCTGAATCCGTAATCACAACCCTCGCATTCTTCTGCAGCGCGAGAAACTCAAGGTATCCCAGCGGAGCGATCACACGAAGATTTGGGTTGCACTGCTCCAGGCGCGCCGACCACTTCTGGCGCGTCCGCGGATGGACGGGAAAGATCAGCGGAAGAGTCTCGCTCAAACTGTCAAGCGTCTCTAACATCGGCAGGAAAGTCGCCTCTTCATCGACATTCGATGGGCGATGAAGCGTTACTAGCCCGAATAATCCCAGGGATAGCTCCGCCTTAAGAAGTGGAAATATCTCGTCCGCCCTGGGAAGGAATCGGATCAGCGTATCGATCATGACGTTGCCGACAAGGAAAACCTTCTCCTCCCGTATGCCCTCGCGCACAAGGTTTTCATTCCCATCGACCGATGGAGTGAAGAGCATGTCCGATAGTTGGTCCGTCACCAGGCGGTTGATCTCTTCCGGCATCGTGCGGTCGAACGAGCGGAGTCCCGCTTCGATATGCGCTATGCGAATGCCAAGCTTGGAACAGACCAGCGCCGCCGCCACAGTGGAATTCACATCGCCATATACCAGCACCACGTCTGGCCGGCGCGCGAGTACAACTGGCTCGAAGCTCCTCATGATGGCGGCCGTTTGTTGCGCATGAGAGGCAGAGCCGACGTTCAAGCTCTCGTCGGGGCTTGGAATCTCCAATGCCTTGAAGAATACGTCCGACATCAGTGCGTCATAATGCTGGCCCGTATGCACCAACACCTGTTCCTGGCCTCTTTCCGCCAGCGAACGATAAACGGGAGCTGCCTTCATAAAGTTTGGGCGTGCACCCACAACGTGAAGAAACTTCATTGGACTTCCATTTCAATACGGCGGTTCATTTTGATTTCCCACGTCATCTCAACTTGCTCAATCTCTCAGATCATTGGGACGAGATCGGCCACAAGTCTACTTGCAATACCCTCGAGCAGGGCGCTCTGGTACTTCAAATGCGGGCCGTAGGGAGCGCGCAGATCGTCCTTCAAATACAGTACAAGCCGAATTTCCGCGTCTTGAAGAAGATTCATGAATTCAATCTATCCTGCGCGCTAGAAGCACCAGAGGGGCTCGCGACAATTCGGCAGAAATAAGGATAGCATAATCGCAACCCTGGATAACGGTGTATCCGCTCGCTCGATGCTGCAGTTGCGATCAACCGTTCACACGCTTCCTCAGCAGCGCACAATCTTCGCCGACTCGATGCCCTTGGTGGCGTTTCTTGAATCGACCACCAGTTGGGACTGCTCGACGATCGCCTTGTAGTCGTAGCTGGAGTGGTCGGTGACTATGATTGCGGCGTCGTACTCAGCCAGGTTGTCGAGCGGAGCGCTGGTCATGTTCAGGTCGTAGTGGCGGCCGCGACCCACCGTGGGAAAGTAAGGATCGTTGTAGGCTACAATGGCGCCGCGCTCGCGCAGCAGCTCGATGATGGTCAGCGAGGGAGACTCGCGCAGGTCGTCGATGTCGCGCTTGTAGGCCAGGCCCAGTACCAGTATCCTTGCGCCCTTGATTGACTTGCAGTGCTGGTTGAGCCCGGTGGCCAGGTTCTCCACAACAAAGTAGGGCATGGCCATGTTGATCTCGCCGGCCAGCTCGATAAAGCGGGTGCGGAGGTCGAACTCCCGCGCCTTCCAGGAGAGATAAAAGGGATCGATGGGAATGCAATGCCCCCCGAGGCCGGGACCGGGATAGAAGGCCTGGAAGCCGAAAGGCTTGGTCCTGGCCGCGTCGATCACCTCGTGAATGTCGATGCCCATTCGCATGCACAACTGCTTCAGCTCGTTGACCAGAGCGATATTCACGCAGCGGTAGATGTTCTCCAGCAGCTTGGTCATCTCCGCAACCGCGGGGCTTGAGACGGGGACGATGCGCCGGAAGATGGACCCGTACAGCGCCGAGGCCAGTTGCACGGCTGCCGGCCCGCACCCGCCCACCACCTTGGGAATATCGGGCCGCGCCACCGTTTCGTTGCCGGGATCTTCGCGCTCCGGCGAAAAGACGACGTGGATGCCGGACTCATCGAGCGAACGCGCAACCTTCAATCCCAGCGGATTGCCGGCCTCCAGCAGCGGAACCACCACCTCCTCCGTCGTTCCGGGATAGGTGGTGCTTTCAAGCACGATCAGCTGGCCCTCGTGAATGTGAGGAGCGATCGACTTTACCGTCCCGACCACATAGCTCAGGTCGGGTTCGTGGTGCTCATCGAGCGGCGTGGGCACGCAGATGACCACCGCGTCCATCCGGGCGATCTCAGCGTAATCGGCCGTGGCCCGGAAGCCAGCCTCTTGCGCTTGCTGAATGTCGGCGGGAAGGATGCGAACGATGTAGGATCCGCCTGCGTTGAGGGTTCTTACCTTGTCCGCAGCAATGTCGAAACCCGTCACCCGGAACCGTTCGCCGCTGAACAGCAGCGCCAGCGGCAGGCCGACATATCCCATCCCCACAATCCCGATGCGCGCCTCGCGGGTTTCGATCTTGGCATTCAGAGCAGCTAAATGGCTACCGGTTACGGAAACTGTCATTCTATTCATTCAACCTCAAGTGTTTCAAGCATTAATCCGCCGCTCAATGCGTGCAATCGGACACCATCTCTGAGCCGAATCCGAGACACTATCCGGTCGATCCTTTGAGTTCGTATAGGAACTCGTTCTTCCAGACTACGCTAATTCCAAAACCAAGCAAAGGGAGATTTCGACGAGCCTCCTTGGATAGAGAGGAGGCAACGCTTAAATGAAATCTTGGATATTCCTGGGAATACCGAAAGACTCAATTCGTCGAGTCGGATGAGATCGAGTCAATGTTTGCTGGGCGGTGAATGAGACTGGGAATGGAAATCTCGCCCCCATGCATCAGCGCATCGGCGGCCTGGTACAACTGCCAGGCCGTGGCCCAGTGTATCTCGATGCCCCTCAGCTCCGCTTCTTCTGCAAGCCAGCGAAACACGTTTCCAAGACCGCCGCTCAGCAGCGGCTCAAAGTTTCTTTCTTGCGCGCCGTGGGTGTAGAGCTTGAGGAAGAGATCGCTTCCGATGGTGGGCGCAAGATCTAACCACCGGCGCACCCGTGCAGGCGTTGGAAGATCGTAGCCGGCTAGCTCTCCCGTCTCCAGCCGCGGCAGCAGCCGTCTGTCATAGCGCAAGCCGAGCGGTCCGGTAATCATCAGCAGATCCCCCTGCCTGCCGCCGCCAACGCTGGCTTCAACGCCGCGATCGAAGGACCTTGGACTGTTGTCCGCATTGTTTGTGCACCAGTAGATCTGGTTCACTACCCGCCCCTGCGTCGGCGAGGGCAGCGAGGGCATGGTGAAATCCGCGTAGCAGCCCAAATCGCGCAGCAGGGCGATTTCGCCATTCAGGCCGCACGCCTTGCCATCCGGGTGCGAGTTGTCCAGCGCCCAGTTGCCGTGAATAAACCCGAAAACCGTGCGTCCGTCCTGCTGACGCAAAAGCCCGTGATCTTCTGTCAGGCGCCGGCAGAATTCGGTCACTTTCTTCACAAACGATTCGCGCTGCTCGTCTTCGTGATGCAGATGCACTTCCACGTCTCCAACGCCCAAACGCGTTATCTCCGCAATTCCGTCGAGAATCTCACGCCGGTACTCTTCTTGTGGAAAGAAGAAGGTGTATTGCGGGCGCTGTCCTGCTGCGTCCAGGGGAGCCTCATCGGCGATTCGCGGCCATTTGTCGCGCCATTTGGCCACCCGGCCCAGCCCGTCCTCAATCGAGGCTCCCAGGCATAGCGGTTCGAAATGATCGGCGACAACAATCCAGGCGCGCTTCGGCTTGCGAGGCCGGAGGCTCTTGCGCAGCCGGTCCCGTACATACGGCGTCATCCAAATTTCCGCGTGTCGAGGGAGGTTCATTTCCTGCAACGATTCTATAGGCTGAGGGTGCGGGAAAATAAGAAATTACGCCTAAGCCTGCGGCCCAAAATAAAATTGGGGCGTTGAAGAATGGTCGGCAGGTACGCTTCCCACTTCTTCTACACCCCTTGTTGCGGCGGGTCGAATCCATGCCCGCCGCGCCATTCGTCTCAGTTCAGCTCGTGCTCTAATCCAGGAAAACCACTCTTCGAGGAAACAAAATCCCTACGGCCTCAATACCAGGCTCTTTGCCGGCTTGCCCCTGCGGAACATGACCATAGCCGCCAAGCCAAGCAGCCCGGTGCCGAGCAGGATCAACGACGACGGCTCCGGTGTGCCGGGGGCGACGGTGTTAATGTTCCACTCACCGCCAGAGGAACCGATATCACCAGTACCATAATTACCTGAGGTGTCGCTGACGTCATAAGTGAAGGTTCCGGGCGTGTTCGTGTACCCAGACTCGCTCCAGTAGCCTGTGCCGTTAAAATCAAGGTCCTGATCGGTAAATGACGTAATGTAGATCGGGCCAGTGAGGGTGAAGGTTATCGCGCCGCTGTTAAAACTAAGTACATCCCCCGCATTAACACTGTCCGGGTTGGTAGCAATGTCAACTGTGGAGGGCACCCCGACTGGAGAGCCGTTGGCGATCTGGGTATACAGCGATGAGCCTGCGACCTTTGGCTGTGCGTAAGAGTATGGGCAGGTTTCTGACGTGGTGATGCTGACAGGCCCAGTCGGACCCCATGAGTCGTTGCAGTCATTAACACTCATGCCGCCCGTCAAGTAGATGGGGCCAGCCAAAGCGCCCGGTGCCATCGCAGCGGCCGTTGCCAAAGCGATTAATGCTAAAGTTAACTTCCTCATATTGCCTCCTGGATTTGCCGTCCCACTCGCTCATCCTGCTCAAAGTGCCTGCAAAGGTATGTCGAGCGTTCGGGGCTCTTGCATTCAGTTGAACTGCCCAACGAAAAAATCTCTAAAACTTTTGCGCAAACTTCGCGTCGAGTTTCCTATCGCCCTTCCAGACTCTTTTTGGCTGCTTCAGCAATTCGGGATCGCAGGCCAACTGCCGGATTTGGGTGGAATGACCCTATCCCTGAGTTTACAGGGCAGTACCAATCCTTGCCTGTCTTATATGCAGATCGGTTGCCAAACTGTTTTCTTTTGAAATCATATACTTAGCTGAATCTAAAAAAGGTCATGTGCAACTTTTTGCATAGCACTTGCCAAGAAAGTTCCTCTTTTTTTCCCAAATGACACCAAGGTGGGATATCGGCACCTCCCGGAATTAAGCATCGAAGGCCCATTGTTTTCATCAACCTGACACCAAATCGCGAGGGCTGGCGAATGGGGCCTCGCGCTGTTCAAAATGACGCCCCGATCATCGACTCCCAAACCGCGAATTGTAGAATTGTTCTGTCCGGCCCTTGCCCCGAGCCAGGGACACGGCGGAGTCCGAAGTTCATGACCGTTTTCCCCCATGCGATGCTCAAGGAAATCTATGAGCAGCCCGCTGCAATTCGCCGTACCCTCGATCTCTACCTCGACGGCCACTCTCTTTCTTCCCGTGCCTATGCCCCCATCGCCAACTGGCTCAACTCCCGTGGAGAGGTCCTCATCGCCGCCAGCGGTTCCAGCCGCCATGCCGGACTCGCCGCCGAAGTCCTGTTTGAAGACCTCTGCGGCCTCGCAGTCGACGTCGAGTATGCCAGCGAGTACAGTTGCCGTCCGTCCGCCAACTCCCGCAACCCTTCCGTGCTCGTAATCTCCCAATCCGGAGAGACCTCGGATACCCTCGCCGCGCTCCGTTCAGCACGCGCCACCGGCCAGCTAACCCTCGCCATTGCAAACGTTTATGGAAGCACCATGCTTCGCGAAGCCTCTGCCGCAATGCCTCTCGGCGCAGGCCCCGAACTCGCCATCCCCGCCACCAAAAGTTTCACCTGCCAGCTAACCGCCCTCTATCTGTTGGCCCTCTACGAGGCCGAGCGCCTGGGAACCCTCCCCCCGGCACAAATCGACCAGAATCTGGCTGAGCTCGAATCCATCCCGGCCCTCATCGAGCGCCAACTCGATGCCTGGCGCGACCAGACCGCGTCCCTGGCCGCAAAATATTCAAACGCAACCACTTTCCTCTACCTCGGCCGCGGAATTCACTATGCCATCGCCCGCGAGGGAGCTCTCAAAATGAAAGAGGCTTCCTATGTCGAAGCCGAGGCCTACCCTTCAGGCGAGCTTAAGCACGGACCCAATGCGCTTGTAAGCGATCAGGTCCCTCTGGTGCTGCTGGTTACGATCGATCGCACGCTCCCGGCCTCGGTCGTCCGCTACGAAAAGTCTCTCCAATTGCTTGAAGACCTGCGCCTCCAGGGCGCCCGCACCATTGCCCTAGCCAATACTGGGGACAGCGCAGCCGCCGCGCTGGCCACGGACTGCATCTTCATTGAGCCGGCCAGCGAACACCTGCTCCCGATTCCTGAAGTGATTCCGTTGCAATTATTTAGCTACTTCATGGCCCTGGAGCGCGATGTCAACGTAGATCGCCCCCGCAACCTCTCCAAGGCGGTTATTGAGGCCTAGCTGTAACCAGCGGCCATTCGACACTCCCCTACCAGACGGCGGGAAAACTCGCCCGGGCGGTAGGCCGGGGATTTATCCCCGGCACAAACCCAATCAAAACTGCGTGGGCTTCAGCCCCTGAGGTCCTAAGCGCTCTTCCCCGCCGTCCCGCCCGCGAACGCAGCCTCTATCTCTTCCAGCGTCTTGCCCTTCGTCTCCGGTAGCCAGAACGCGGCCACCAGAAAATAAATTACCGTGATCCCGCTGAAAAGAAAGAACATGCTCGAATACCCATACTTGCTCACAAACGGCAGAAAAATCCCCGCCAGGGTGGTGGAAACAAGCTGATTGATCACCAGCGCAATGCTCATCCCGTTCGATCGAATCCGCGTAGGCATCAGTTCTGATAGCGCCAGCCACACGCAAACCCCAGGCCCCAACGCAAAAAACGCCATAAACGCATACAGGCCCAATGCCACACGCCAGCCGTGCCCGGCATCCGGTACGCTCGCCACCAGCGCCTTCTCTATCTTCAATGGAGCAGTCCGCGCCCTCTCAAGGTCGGCAAACGGATCTTTGAAAAATGCCTCCACTCGGTTAACGGGAACCACGTTTGCACGGTTGATTTCGATAGCTGTCCCTCCCGCGTCGTCCGAACGAACGTAACTCGTCGCCCCAGTGAAATCTCCATAGGAGTAAATCACCGAAAATGACGCCCGATCGCCCCGAATATCGCCACCTGAATACCCGCTCGCACTTAATAACTTCCCCGCCGAATCCCCGTCGAAGCGCAAGCTCAGTTCCTGATTCCCGTCCACCATCGCTTGAATTGCGCCTCGGCAATCCACGCTCTGTTTCTCCGTCTTCAGAAACATGACTCCAACCCATACCAGCGAAACAATAATTCCGCTGGTCCCCAGAACCAGCAGAAACTTTCGCCCCTTTTTGTCAACCAGCGACATTCCGATCATGGTCGTCAAAAAGTTAACCACCGTAAAGATCACATATCCCCAATGCGCCTGAAGATCCGACAATCCGCTCTGCAAAAGAATGGCCGTGTTATACCCGATAATGGAATTCACTCCGGTAGCCGTGTTGCAAAACAAAATGGTGCAGGCCAGCACGAAAGGAATTACGTATTTTCTGCGCAGAAGGGATTCCTGCCGCCCCTTGTTCGATGCCTGCCCAGTTAGTTTCCGCGATGCTTCGGTGCGCGCTGTTTCCTCCATCTCCGCTAACTCGATATCGGCTTGGCGCACGCTGCGCGATCGAAGCAGCGAAGCAAGCGCCAACTCCTTCTTGCCCCTCCTGAAGAGCCATCGCGGGGACTCGCTCACGAAGAAACTCCCGACTACAAATAGAACTCCGGGAGGCAACGAAACCCAGAAGATCCGCCGCCATGCCTGGTCCTTGAACCCAAACAAAGTCGAAGCATCGGCGGCCTTCGCCACCGCCTCGACCCGGTAACTGAAGTACATTCCAACCATGGCTGCGGCAACAATTCCCAGGGTCAGCAGCCACTGGAAGACGCCAGTCCCTTTGCCTCGGTTTGCCGCTCCAAGGCACTCGGCAAGATACAGCGGAACCACCACCCCAATCAATCCGCCACTTACTCCCTGCAGCAGCCGTCCAAAGAACAGCGGCGCATATCCATGCGAGAGAGCGATCACCGGTATGCTCAAAATGAATGTAGCTCCGCTGAAGATCAATAGCGGTTTGCGGCCCAGCCAGTCCGCAAGCAACCCGGCAAACAAAGTGGAAAACACGCTGCCCAGCAGCACCGCCGCCACAATTACCGAGAGCTGCGCCGCATTCAGGCCCGATGTGGCTTCAAGATATGGAAGCGCACCCCCAATAATCCCTACATCGACCCCATAGAGCAACCCGCCCAGCCCCGCCACCAGCAGTAGAAACAAGTTATAGCCGCGCCTTGCATCGCCATCGCCGGGCGCGTTCATGTTATTCGATTGTGTAACAGTCATCTAGATAACTCCTCAGGACTCATCACAGCGGCTTATACAGTTAACCCCAGCAATCAACAAAGATGTTCCTAGCGAATCACCGACCAGATCGCCAGATTAACTCCTATCATCAGCACCGCCGCTCCGGGAATCAGAAGCAAAGCTTTCTTCAGTCGCAGCGGATCGCCGCCTGCTATGGCGCCGATAAGTCGTGAGCTGACTGCCAGACCAGCCCATCCGCAGGTGATAACAAAGCCGATCGCGGTTCCACCCATGCGAGGAAAGGCATTCCCGACAATCGCCAGCGTCGTGGGAAACACTGGAGCCATCGAGAGTCCAGCGATAAACACCAGCACAAACGCAGCCGTAGGTTTGCTGGTCCGCAGCATCAGAAATGTGGTAACCGCCATGGCAATCGAAGCCGCCAGAGTTACAATAACCGGCGGCACACTTATAAGTATGGGAGAAACACCGACCCGGCCCACAAGCAGTCCCAAAGCGAATCCCAGAGACAGTATATTCAGCGCCCTCGACTCCGGAATGCCTTGAGCGATAAGGTGGCGCGGAAGCCAATTCCACACGCCCACCTCGCAAGATACGTAGAGAAACAGGAAAAGCCCAAGCAGGAACAGCAGTGGCCGGCCCAGCACGGAGCCCGCATCGGCGAGTACAAATCCCGCAGCCCCCGAAGGAGCGGGCATCTTGGCGACGGCCTGAATCATCAGCGCCACCACAGTTAGCGATGCAACGGTATAGCAAAGGCGAACCCAGTTCCTCTTGAATAGATTCGCTGAGATAAACGGTGTGGCAAGTCCGCCCAGGCCGAAGAATAGATTCACCAGGTTCAGCGCGGTCCCGCGGTGCGCCTCGCTTACGCCGCTCACCAGCGCATTCGCGCCCGTCACCACAATTCCGCCGCCTACACCGAGCAGAAACAGCAGCGCCACAATGCTGCCGAATCCCCGCGATCTCGGCAACAAAAACAAGGCAACCGCTATCAGGGCCAGGCCAAGAATCAACCCGGCTTTGTCCCCCTGAGTGTCCAGCAGCGGCCCCACGCCAACCGAGGCAATCATCAGTCCCAGCGCCTGAGAAAATGCAATCGTCCCGTTTTGCGTTGGCGTCAGCCGGAAGCGATCCGATAAGTCGGGCAGAATGGTGCCCAGCATCGCGGCAATCATTCCATAAACAAAAATGGCCAGAATCGCGGCAAAGATCAACACTTGGCTGACGTCCTTTCAATAACTCGGTTCATATTGCGCAATTGTCGCAGCTTACTAACTCTGCACCAAAGGAGGCTGCAATAACTTGCTTCAATTTCTCTTCAGTCCAATGCTCAGCTTCGGGAGCAGTAGTTCGTTTCTCTTGTTCTCAATACGGATTGGTTCGAATTGTACCTCTCAGCGCCATTGCCACACCATCGCTCATTTTGCAGCCGTATTCCCCTCCTGCTCTTCCCGTCCTATCCATCTTCCGCGCTATCCTTCGCCGCTCGGTCTTCTTGAGCGCCAAGGCGTATCCACGCGCCGCGCTTCCAGTAGACTGGTAGGGGCAATGACACCGATCCACAAATCGGCATGCAGCCTGTTCGGGGCTGCGCTGGCTGCGGCGTTCTTCTTCGCAGGTTGCGGCACGCCCGGCGCGCCCTTGCCGCCTTCGCTCAAGCTGCCTGACCCGATCACAGACCTGGGAGCTACCCGCGCCGGCAACCAGGTTTCGCTCGCCTTCACCATGCCAAGGAAAAACACTGACAAGCTTCTTATCAAGGGCAATCTCCCCGTTCGCATCTGCCGCAAGCAGGAAACGGAATCCTGCGTCGAGGTTCCCAACAGCCTGCTGCTTCCTCCGGGCGCAAAGGCCGCGTTCACGGAGACGTTGCCGCCCGCGCTTGCCGCCGGCTTGCCTCGCTCCCTCACTTACTTCGTCGAGCTGAAAAACCCCCGCGGCCGTTCAGCCGGACTGTCCAATCCAGCCATCGTTTTGGCCGGGCAGGCCCCCGTCCC
>Ga0302140_10001976_pt1 | contig 26763 bp, 27 predicted proteins | sample I_Bog_E1_1_FD_202095 | JGI IMG/M metagenome (GOLD analysis project Ga0302140, IMG submission 202095) | Peat permafrost microbial communities from Stordalen Mire near Abisko, Sweden - I_Bog_E1_1 | ecosystem: Environmental > Terrestrial > Soil > Wetlands > Peat | place: Sweden: Abisko, Stordalen... | reverse complement strand
GTGCCGCTGATGTCGAACATGCCCGATGCATTCGAGATGCCCAGCACGTACCAGGGCATCTTGTTGCCACCGAGGAAATAGGCTTGCATGTTTTGCGAAGCGCGGTGCGAAACCCAGTAGCCGATAAGCACTGTGCTCATCAGATAGGCCACGATGATGATGGTATCCAGAACGTGAAGTTGCATCGGATCTCCAAATCCCTACTTTCGGCGCCGTTTTCCGCTCCCAGAGCTCAAGAACAAGTGAATTGCCGACGGCGCGAATCCCCCTACGGCGGAAATGCCAGTGAGGCGCGAAAAACGGAGGATCGTCTCACGTTTCTGCCCGTTCCGGCAATGAACGGGAACGCACCGGTGGCGCATTTCGTAACTTAAAGCACGGGTATTTTTGCGAATACGCCGCGATCAAGTATAATCACGAATCATCAACTTGAGTAGCTAAAATGCTCTGGAAAAACGTTTGAGTAGCGATCAGGCAGAAAACGATTTCCGTTAGAGAATTTGTCTCAAAGGAAACCTCGCCATGAAGTTTGGGTATTTCGACGATCTAAACCGCGAATATGTGATCACACGCCCTGATACCCCTTTGCCATGGATCAACTACCTTGGCTGCGAGTCCTATTTTGGAATTATTTCGAATACTGCCGGAGGCTACTCGTTTTATCGTGACGCCCGCCTGCGCCGGCTGACGCGCTACCGGTACAACAGCGTGCCTTTGGATTGCGGCGGGCGCTACGTGTATCTGCGCGACGACGAATCAAAAGAGTTCTGGTCCCCATCCTGGCAGCCCACGCGGCATGAACTTGAGGACTACACCTGCCGCCATGGCATGGGCTACTCCGTGGTCGGCTCCAGCTTTAGGGGCATCGAGGCCCACACCCGCTACTTTGTGCCGCTCAATGAGAGCCTTGAAATCTGGCAGCTGACGGTTACGAATCGCCGGACGACGCGAGCGACCGTCTCCGCCTTCGGCAGTATCGAGTTCTGTCTTTGGGATGCCCAGGACGACTCCAACAACTTCCAGCGCAACTTCTCCATCGGCGAGGTGGAGATCGAAGATGGCGTCATTTATCACAAGACCGAGTACCGCGAGCGCCGCGACCACTTCGCCTTTTTCGCCTGCTCGCGCTCCGGAGCTGGTTTTGACACACAACGCGAGGCGTTTCTCGGTCACAACCGCGGCTGGGACAAGCCGGCAACCGTCGAAGCCGGTCAATTGACCAATTCAGTGGCGCATGGCTGGTCGCCCATCGGCGCGCATCAGGTCAGGCTCGACCTCGCCCCCGGAGAGACGCAGCAAATCGTCTTCGTGCTTGGTTATCACGAGAACCCCAACGACCAGAAGTTCGATCCTCCCGGCTCACAGACCATCAACAAGAAGTCCGTCAAGCCTGTGATCGCCAGGTACCTCGACAGCAAGGCCGCCGACGTGGCCTTCGATCGTCTGCGGGAGTACTGGAACAGTGTTCTCGGCATCTTCCAGGTGGACACGCCCGACATCCACACCAACCGCATGGTGAACATCTGGAATGCCTATCAATGTATGGCAACGTTCAATATGTCGCGGTCGGCGTCGTTTTTTGAATCCGGCGTTGGCAGAGGCCTTGGCTTCCGCGACTCAAACCAGGATCTGCTGGGCTTTGTGCACATGGCGCCCGCGCGTGCCCGTGAGCGCATCCTGGACCTCGCTGCAACGCAACTTGCCAGTGGTGGCGCCTACCATCAATATCAGCCGCTCACCAAGCGCGGTAACAACGACATCGGAGGCGGTTTCAACGACGATCCGCATTGGCTTATCGTCGGCGTTTCAGCCTTTCTGAAGGAGACAGGCGACTGGAGCATTCTGGACGAGCCGGTACCCTACGACAACGAGCCTGGCTCCGAGGTGCCCCTCTACGACCACTTGCTGCGCAGCTTCCGCTACACACTGGAGCGCCTGGGGCCGCATCGTCTGCCCCTGATCGGCCGCGCCGACTGGAACGACTGCCTCAACCTGAACTGCTTCTCATCGACGCCAGGTCAATCTTTCCAGACGACCACTAGTAAAGATGGCAAGGTGGCAGAGTCGGTCTTTATCGCCGGCCTGTTTGTGCACGCCGGTCGCGAATTAGCCGCGATAGCGAGCCATCGCGGGCGGAGCTGCGAAGCCGCCGCCTGTCTCGACGAGGTCGCGAAGATGGAGCAGGCTGTCCTCCAGCACGGCTGGGATGGCGATTGGTTTCTGCGCGCATATGACGACTTCGGCGACAAGGTGGGTTCCAGGGAGTGCAAGGAAGGCAAAATATTTATCGAATCGAATGGCTTTTGCGTGCTGGCCGGAATCGGTCTTGAGGACGGCAAGGCAGCCAGGGCGCTGGCCGCCACGCGCGAGCATCTGGCTACTCCACATGGACTCGTTTTGCTTCAGCCGGCGTATTCAAAGTACTACCTCAATCTCGGAGAGATTTCGTCCTATCCGCCGGGGTACAAGGAGAATGCAAGCATATTCTGCCATGTCAATCCCTGGGTGATGATTTCTGAGACACGCCTTGGCAATGGCGACGAAGCGCACGACTACTACACCCGAATCAATCCCTCAGCGCGGGAGGAGATCAGCGATGTGCATCGCTGCGAGCCTTATGTCTACGCCCAGATGATCGCAGGCCGGGATGCGCCTACCTTCGGTGAGGCCAAGAACTCGTGGCTCACGGGTACGGCCGCTTGGAACTACTTCGCCATCACTCAGTGGATCCTCGGGGTGCGCACTACCTTTGACGGGCTCCAGATTGCACCGGTCATTCCCGCCAGTTGGCCCGGATTTACCGCAAGGCGCAACTTTCGCGGAGTTGTCTATGAAATCTCCATCGAGCGGAAAGGAGTTGGAAACAGGATTGCGCTCACCGTGGATGGAAATCCAATCGAGGGCAACATCGTGTCGCCTCCCACAGATAACCGCAAACAGGTTTTGATCAAGGGAATCTTAGGCTAAAGCGTGCGGTCTGCCGGGGGCATTTCTGCCTTCCAGTTTAAGTTATTGATAAATATGGTAGGCACGACTGGACTCGAACCAGCGACCTCTTCCGTGTCAAGGCCTCTATATCAAACACTTTCAACAACTTACAGGCCGCTGGGGACTGCCAAACAACGCGGAAATACGCCGAAGGCGGACATTTGACAGGTGATTTTGCAGGCGAAGAATGAACAGGGTCCTTTGGCGTCAGATGCGACGGCAAGGTTGTACTCTTGCGATGCCAATCCACGCCGGAGCGGTTCTTGATACTCGCACGTGCACGACCTCTCGCACGAAATGTTGCAAAAGGACAACCGTCGCGCAGCAGCGGAGAAAACTGTGCGCAAACTAGAAGCCGAGACGAGAGCCTTTGTAGTGGCCCAAACCATCGGCCTCCGCACAGGCCGGTCACACACCTTCCCGGTTAGAATCGTTCAGTGCGAGATCGGTACGCATATGGTGGCCCGCCTTGCGCTTCGCAGAGAAGACGGGTAGGTTTTCAAATGAGCGAGATGGCGCTTTTCGAGGAACGGCCGGTCCGCCGGGTTTTCCACGATGAGGAGTGGTGGTTTGTTCTCACCGACATTGTCAGCGCGCTGACGGACTCGCCCGCGCCCTCCGATTACCTGAAGAAGCTGCGCCGCCGCGATCCCTCTCTGGCCGAAGCCTTCAAAGGGAGGGGACAATTTGTCCCCTCCCTTGCGCTTCCCTTTGAAACGGCGGCGGGATGGACCAACCGGCAGTTCGAGAACGATTCTTCCAGACTCTATTCTTCCTCTCCACCCTGCTCTCTTGTCCATTCAACAAGTTTTTGTTGCAGTTCTTCTTTGCTTGGCAGGTAGAGCTGGTATTCGCGGGCGTGAATGTTGGCGTCTTTGGGCAGGGTAATCTCGACCAAGGCGGAGTTCTTTTTCTTGCAGAGCACGATACCGATGGTGTGGTTCTCCGCCTCGGTTCTGACGTGGCGGTCGAAGTAGTTGACATACATCTGCATCTGGCCGAGGTCCTGATGCGTGAGCTTGCCAATTTTGAGGTCGATGAGCACGTAGGATCGCAACAGCCGGTTATAGAACACCAGATCGACGAAGAAGTGCTCTTCGTCGAAGGTGAACCGTTTCTGCCGGGACTCAAAGAGGAAGCCCTTCCCCAGTTCGAGCAGGAACTTTTCAATGTGGGTGACGATGGCCGACTCCAGATCGGATTCGGAGTAGCGGGCCTTTTCCTCGATGCCGAGGAACTCCAGCACATAGGGGTCTTTGAGCAGGTCTTGCGGCTTGGCCACATGCTGCCCGTGCCGCGCCAGATCGCGGATTGCCTGCTTGTCGCGGCTGAGGGCCAGCCGCTCATAGAGACCGGCATCGAATTGGCGCCGGAGTTCGCGCAGCGTCCAACCCTGCTGGGCAGCCTCAATCTCGTAGAAGTCGCGCTCCTCCGGCTTGAGTCCGACCAGGAAGACGTAGTGCGACCAACTCAAAACAAATGGTTTATACGTTGTCTCCGCCGAAGTCTGCAATTCACCAGACAGTGTCTGGGAAATTGGGGTATGCGCAGAAATCCCAGACACTGTCTGGGAAATTGGGAAAGCCGGGAATTGTCCAGACGCTGTCTGGAGAATTGGCGCAACGCGCCCCGGATAGGTAAGGAAAAAACGGCGCATATATTCAAGATTGCTTCTGGAAAACCCATTACCGAACTCGCCGGTTAGCCGTGCAGCCAAATCCAGCAGGATTTCTTTCCCATACTGTGCGCGATCCGCTCCGTGCTGTTCCTGCTCGACGATGCGCCGGCCAATCTCATAGTTCGTATAGACCTGCAACAAGTCGACGCCCCGTGCGGCGCTCTGGCGAGCCGACAATACCAGGCTGCGGATGCCGTCATAAAGCGGATTGGAATCCTGGCGTTTACTCATGGCAACCCCCGAATGCCCGGCAAGATTTCGGCGCTCCTGGCATCGAGCGTGGAATCCTTGCTGCAGGTGGACTACGCATAGAATACCCCTGCGAGAAGATCGGAGAGACGATGCTCAACTTCACGGCCCTGGCCGAGCTTTCCACGCGTCAGATTGCAGAGACTGCGGCGGCGGTGGGACTGCCCGCCAACAAGAAGGCCGCAAAAACTGGCGGCGGGATTGCCCATCGCGCCCGGCTCGAACTTGAAAACAAGACCGGTCGAAAGGTCGTGACCGGCGAGAATTATCTGCCGCCGACCAAATCGAAAAAGGGCTTAAAGGCTTGAGATAGGGCTACGCCCATTCGGCAAACTCAGGGCAGGCTGTCCTGCGGAACTCCCAGGTCTCGAAGGCGAGACCTGGGGCACCCGATGGAATAAAAATTGAGAACGGTGCTTAGTTAATCGAAAATGGATCTTCGCAGGAAATAGCGAATCCACCTTGAGGCCGCTCCTCGATCTTAAAATCTGAGATGTGAGCGGTTCTTTCAGTTCCATCAGGTGCCTTGACTGTGATTCCACCGCGCTCGCTGGAAACCATGTGCCCAGCACGTTCCCTCGTATCCCAGTGCATCGCAGCCTCGATTCGTTTGCAGAATTCGAAAGTTGGAAAATCATTGCCTTCGTTCGTTTTGATGCTTCGGATGTAGATGCGCATTGGATATCCCTTCTTTGGTCCGCTCAGCTTTCAAGTTTAGGTCTACGCACACCTGATCCCGCTACTGAATCTTCTTCAGATCGTCACATCCCAACTGGTCGCCCATGGAACAAGCCTTGCTGTAATACCGCTTGGCCTTATCATCCTTGCTAAACCAGTATCGCCGGCAAGAGTAACGCGCCGCGCCGGCATTGCGCCAGCCCACCCAAAATGAGGATTCCCGGTTCGCTTGCAGACATTCCGCAGTGCTATTCTGTGGGATGAAACAACTATTCATAGATTGTGACGGCGTCCTGGCCGACTTCGATACCGCTGCCAGAGAACTGTTTGGGCAGGAATCCCGAGAGGCTGAAGAGTTTCTCGGCACTCCTGAATTCTGGAACCGCATCATCGGACGCGGCAACTTCTACCGCAACCTTCCGCTCCTGCCAGATGCGATGGACCTCTACCAGGCCGTGGCTCACCTTAACCCGATTATTCTGACCGGATGCCCGGAGGGCGGGTGGTCGGAACCGCAGAAACTCGCCTGGGCCGCGCATCATTTTCCCGGCGTCAAGATGATTACCTGCCTTTCAAAGGAGAAGCGCCTCCACATGATGAATCCGGGGGATGTGCTTGTCGATGATTATCTGCGGTACAGAGAGCTATGGGAAAATGCTGGCGGCATTTTCATCCATCACGTCTCGGCAAAGGAGTCGATCAGGCAATTGGCGGCAATGGGCCTGGATGTTCGCCAGTAGACTTCGCAATGATTGTCAGTGCAAGGCGCGTCTGAGAGACCAATCGCTCCTGGAGTTTGGCATCGATCAGCAATAGGCCCCAAACCATGGCGTCATCAGCTTGCTGCGTTCGTCCCGTCTTTCACCTCTTGAGCTACGATGAACAGCTCCTTGCCGCCGCTCCGCGCTGTCCAGGACTCCGCCAGTTTGCGTACCTCGGATTATAGTTTAGTCAAGATTCTATTTCGGGAGTTGGTGCAGTGGGACCGATTGTCGTAGGAATTTTAGTGTTGTTATTCGTGCTCGTCTCGATTCACGGTTGGTTCGCGGGCAAGGCGAACCAACCGATCGCAGACGCATATAACAAGGCACTGAAAGGAGAACTGGAGAAAGAGAGACTCGCGAATGAGGAGAAGCTGGCTTCCGAAAATCGGAAACTCGATCATAGACGCGACGAACTCGAAAAGCGCCTCGCGGACATGGAAGAAATGAGGCAAGCATTCTCAACCAGTTTTGTGGGCGGCCGAAAATGGCTTGCCCGCTACATCGCCGAGGCCGACCGCGCCGAGGACGAGGCAGTCGCTAAGTGGTTAAAGACCAGAAATCGCCCCGCAATCAGAGCCTCGGAACTGATAGCTGAGGCCAGGTTAGAGCGGCGAGCCTTCAAAGAGAGGCTGAAATTCCTTGAATACCAGTTGGCCAGCTACAAGGAGTACTTCCCCTTTCTCGAAGAGTACGAAGAGGTTATCCTCGACGAAGCCATCCCCCTCACCGCCGATGGTAGGAACCGGGAAGCTCTGGAAACCGTTGATCCAGTCTGCAAATACATCCCGCTTGAGGACTTCAACAATCTGCCCGTCAGCGAAAGGAACCAGCGGGCCCTCGACCGTTATCTGCGCAGGAACCTGAATAATGCTGAGATCGGCAGGTTCTACGAGCGTTTCCTCGGCTGGCACTACGAGTCAAGTGGGTGGGACGTCGAATATCACGGCATCGTCCAAGGCCGCGAGGATATGGGCCGCGACCTCATCTGCCGCAAAAACGGCCAGGTACTTATCGTTCAGGCAAAAAACTGGGGCGCGGAGAAGCTCATCCACGAGAAGCACATCTTCCAACTCTACGGCACCGTCCAGCTCTACCTCATGGACCAGGAACAGGCGCTCATCCCTGCTAATGTCAAAGCGATCTTCGTAACCGCCGCCTCCCTCTCTCCCGTCGCCCAAAGAGCGGCCAAGTGGCTCGGTATCAAGTTTAGGGAGAACTACCTCCTCGACAAGACCTACCCGATGATCAAATGCAACATCAACCAGGCCACAAATGAGAGGATCTACCACTTGCCCTTCGACCTGCAATACGACCGCACCAAGATCGTCCCCGCACTGGGGGAGTTCTACACCCGCTCCGTCGCGGAGGCGGAAAACCTGGGGTTTCGGAGGGCCTTCCGCCATGTCAACTTCTGATGCCTGTTTCTATCAGGTCAAGCGCACATGCGCGGTTGGCCATATTCTGAACGGAGCAGCCGAGTTACGGGCAGCGGGGAAGGAGTGCCCCAGTGACGTTTGAGCCAGAGCCTGCAAATTTGTCAGAAAGGCGCTGGCCAGCACTCTCGCCGGAGGCGCAGAAGCACGTGATCGCGGAGTTCAAGCGGTGGATGGAAGAAGGTGGCTGCCAGCCGAAAATGGAACCCTCTCTCCTTGGTCTGGACTGGTCTTCGTTTGTGACGCGCGAGTTCCCAGAATACGCGGGGCAGATCCGCTTTGAGAATCCGCCGGAGTTTATCTCCTACGGGTTCTCGACTCTCGACGCCTATGCGACAGCCGTGCTCGCAGCTCACTTTTCCTATTGTTCTCTCGGAGCCCTGAATTTCACATGCAGTCTCAAGCAGTGCGGTCCTGAATCTCAGATGCATCTGGAGTTTGCGACGATACCTGAACGAGGCCGCATTGACCCAGACTCGGTAATGCTTGAGTTGCTGAGTTCGTTCCCAAGATTCTTGCAGACCAAGCGTATCGAAGCAGGCGCCATCTTTTTTCTGGAGGGCGAAGGATGCGGAATGCAGTTCGCATATCCCGGCCGAATGGTAGCCAAGGCATCGCCGTTCCTCCGGGATCGTCCTGATGAACGTTGGCCCCAAGTCACACTCAGCCTCACCCCAACGGATGAACTGAGAATCCGTGCGCAGGATATTCTGGCATTTCGGCTGAGTTCTACCCCTGTGGAGGGCAACCCGAACTGAAACCAGCGATGCGGGCGAAGGAACTTTGCATGACGATGGAGATCGAGACCTTTGATTCACTTTGGGCTTACTGTGTTGCGAACGAGCGGCTGGCGCCGATGCCTTCAGAATGGACTGAGCTTCACGGTATGCTGGCGAATACACGGCAGAAGCCGAGTCGGGGATGGGAGCCTCCTTTGCCGGTGATTCTGGCAGCATGGGATTGCACGATACCCATCGAGAAGCAACTTCAGTTCCAGTGATTTTCGAACGCGGTGCGAACAGTCTTCGATCATCTTCGAACACTGTCCGAAGTTGTTCGAACTCTGTTCGATGTCATCAGATCGCATCACCATCGACCCCGTGAGGAAGCAAAACAACGGGCGGATGCGCAACGCGGGAAGGCCCGAAAATCCTTGCGCTGATTGTTCGGGCCGCTGTGGAGAGACAGCGTTAGCGGTCCATTTGCGCGTCGTATGCGCCGCGCGAGATGGCAACGTAGGCCATGCGGTTGTTGAGCAGGTCTTTCGCTCCCAGCTCCGTGTCGACGTGGGTCAGCACCCGGTCGGCGGTCTGCCCCTGGCTGGAATGGCTCGTGACCGCGTACCCGCCCTGCCATAGCCCGTGACGGCCGCCGCAAATCCCTTGCCGGCCTCCTTTTCTCCCTTCCTCTCCCACGGTTAGATTTGTTGCGGTCAATTCGGCTTCCCTCACTTCCATGCAATGAATCCACTATTTCCTCCGGCGCTTCTTTCAGGCAAACTTCTTTGGGCACAGCCGGTTGGAGTATGGTCTTCCAAAGCCATATACATATGCTGTAAGATATATTCGAACAAGGAAACCACATGCCCACTGCGAAGAAAGCCACTGCCCGACCGAAGCGCAGAGTTGTCGCTCCCGTGGAGACGCGCACTCAACTCCGGCTCACCGTCGATTCAAAATTCACCAAGAGCCATTTCAATCAACTCTTTGCCGTGCTTAAAATCCGGAGGAAGAACGCCCTCGCTGAACACATCATCATGAGTTTCAAGAGCAAGGCCGCGCAGGCGCAACTCCTTGGGTTCTACAACAACCAGTGGCTGAACATTCCATTTCAGAGTATTGACACCGCATTCGTGTTCCCTTTGACGCACGAGATTGCCGACGAGTTGGAGAGAGTCGGCGGGGAGGTTCTCTGCGGAGTGAATCGGTCCAAGGCATTTCGCGTGATGGTGGCCTATTTTGCCTTCGTCCATAAACTGAAGAATCCAACACAGGCCGCAGTGGCATAGCCTGTCAGAGAAGCGCCAGCAGCAGGCGAGCGCACACGGGATGACCGTGGAAAGTCAGCTGCCGACGCGCCGTAGCGCATGGGTCGCTTTTTCGTGGCGGATGACCGAGGGGGCATCGGCTACCTGCCTTCCCTTTCATCGATGCGCGTTTTGAGATTACTTCGCAGCAGCCGATGAGCAGTCTGCCGCGCTTGGACCACCAGGTCGATGATCTCTTGTCGCTTCCCCTCGGGAATCGATATTTTGAAAGATTGTCGGCTCGCGGGAGTCCTGAGAAGGGCGATGGCCAGATTGCCGCCTACGTCTGACTTCGGTTCCGGGAGTTGGGACGCCTTCAGGAGCTCGATCAACTGTCGTGCCTGAGCAGCCGGTTGGAGAGTGAAGAGGAGCTGGCGCACATCTGCTTCGTCGGTGAAGATCAAGTCGCAGGATTCCTCAGTCCTGAGCCTGGATTCGATGGAATGCAGCCGCGCGGCCTGGTGTTGGAGGGGATTCGCAATGCGCTGTTCATGCCCGAGAGCGTTTTGCATCTCCGGGTTCGTGAATTGGACAAACATGCCGTGCTGAACGGCGGTCGCCGCGACCATCCGCTTCCACTCGTCGGTGCCGGTACAGGCAATTCGCGATCCATACTTCTGGACGGCCATCTCCAGTCCGAAAACAATTGCCGCTTCGTCCTGGCTGAGTAAGGTCACGAGGCGCCCGCGGTCGATGACTGAGACTCTGCCGTTCAGCATGTACGACACGTCGCCGGTCTTGCGGTTGATCGTCCAGATTCGCGTAGCGGCAATCTGATTGGCAAGACTTTGTTCCCTGTGTTGAGCCGAAAGCCGTTGCTGCGCAAAGTCTGCCCAGTCGGATTTCTCATTGTCCTCGGGCGGTGGCCCGATGTGCAGTGCGTTTGCTTCCAGGGTCGCGTCAAGCCGCCGCTGATTGCGTTGGTCGGCATAACGCCATCCTCGGAGCTGTGCGGCCGCGCGTGCATCTCCCCCGCTGGCGCGTTCGGCAACCCAGGTTCTGAGATCCTTCGGAAACTGTTCTTGCCGTCTTTGTTGGACTGTCAGCTTCAGAGCCCGCATCTCGATGACCGATTGAGCCGTTGCCTGGGACAACAGTATTTTCTTGGCCGACCATGGCACAGCGATCGCACGAATCTCCTTCTTTCGCAGCCGGAGATTCATAACCACGTGCTGACGTGCTTCTCTTCCTTGTGCGGTCACCCCCTTACATACTTCCCGTTGTCGATTACGATACAGGTTATAATCCGCCATCAGAGAAACGCGGTCGGAAAGTCGCTGCGCTTTTCGTTCCTCCCTCTGTGAGCTATTACGAACAGGATTACGAACGGCATATTGAGCGGCTTCATAACCGGATGTTGAAGCGGGTGTCCAGGCCCCAAGTGCCGCCTCAGTGTTCTGACGGTTGGCCTTTCCTGCGAAGTTGTTGCGGAATACATCGGATGCCTTCACCCGGATGTTGTGGTCGATGGCAAGGACGGTATATCCGCCCATTTCTCCCTTTTCGAGCCGGAGATGAGCCTTCGAGAGAAGACGATGGAGGTCATCCCATGTGACATTCTGTCGCGTCAGAAGTTTCCGGACAATGGGGGCCACTTCCTGCCGGACATAGGATTGCAGAGATTCCTCATCGTGGTAATGTTCGAACTTTGCCGCCGCCCCCGTCGGCTGTTGTCGGGCAGATCGAAGCGCATTACGTTCGAGTCGCGACAGAGGTACAGCCTGCTTCGATTCCTCATCCCATCGAGTCATGCCCGGTGTATGTGCCCAACCATATTTCGCTTCGAGGAGGCGTGCTGCGGCATCGAGAGCGAGCCAATTGTTATATCGTGTAGGGGCTCTGAGCGTTTCAGGATGAACTTTGTTCACCATGATGTGGATATGGAAATGCCTTTTGTCGTCGTGAGCGACGATCATATATTGATGGTCTTCATATCCAAGCGCTTTCAATGTTTGTAATGCTGAGTCTGTCCACTGTGGCCGCGTGGGACGTTCTCCTGGAGGCCACGACAGCTCATAATGGCAGACTGCATCCTTGCAACGATCATTGAGAGCAGCGACTCCTTGCATTTCTCCTGCTGCCGTGTCGAAGCCTAGAAGATTCCACGACAGGACCACATCGCCTCGCAAAACAAGTTCTCCAGTGTCGGCGTCACGCTCTTGTGTAAGGTATTCGTGAAGCCGCTTGAAGCTGCTGGAGTGCTTCCGAGATGGTTGTACCTTGACGATCATGTCTACTGGACCGTGATGGTGTTGAGCACCCTCACTGCGTTATGAACAGCAGACAATGTCGAATTCAATTCCCTGCGAAGGCCTTCTTCATCCGGAAGACCCTTGATCTGCATGAGCAGGTACTTCTGAAGTCCACCGAGTCTTGCAAGTTCTCCTAAAACCTTCTGGTCCATCTTCGAAACAATTCGCTTGTTGAGTGAGGTCCTTCGCATGAACTCGCTCATGCCCAGGCCGGCTTTCTTGGCCTCGGTTCTGATTATGGCTTTCTCTTGATCGGTAATCCTGATGAAGAGCCGCCGTGTGGCGCCTTCTGTTCGTTTAGGTCTTGCCATTGTCTTCTCCTGTTCTGTGGGGTCTCGGGGCGTAGCCCTGAGCAAGATGCGCAGCCATTTCTCCGAGTAGCCATCGGCGGATTGGAGAAATGGTGGTGGGTGCGCGGAACCACGAAGTGGTTTCGTGCGCACAGCGCATTTCTTGCCATTCACCGTTTGGACATCCAGATCTCACAAGTTATCCGTCCAGCTTCAACCATCCCGGGCTCGTATTTCACAACTAGTATATTATAGAACTGCTGTAATAAAGAGCCAAGGGCGTGATAGTATCCTCTCATGCCTCTATAGAGTGCGGTGAGGAGGAAGAGAAATGGGGACAGCGGGTTCTCGTAAATTGCAGGTCTATTCTTCGGATGTTGTGGAGGAGCTTCGCACGTTATTGACTCAAAAAGCGACAGAACCGGTGCCGCAACCTGCTTCGATCATGATTGGGGCAGTGATACGGGCGCTTCTGCCTCTTCTCGTGGAGTTGCGGAGAAAAGGCTATTCATTGAACATGCTGGCTCATCTTCTGGAAGAGAAAGGGGTAAAGATCAGCTCAACAGCTCTTTCTGGGTACATGGCGAAATTGAGTGGGCCAGTTGAGGAGTCGCCGGTAAGGGGAGCGCGCAGAGAGAGGACACAGACCTCAACAAGTGCCTCGCAGACACGTGGACATTTTGCAATGAAGCCGGACGTAACGCTGTAAGGGAACCTTCGTGGGAGTTGATAAATAGATGTTCAATGCGCCAGGGAATACGTGGGGTGGGTATGGCGTCAAATGAAGGGAATTGCGAATTGATGACGGTTTCGGAGACTGCACATGGGCTGCACATCCCGATAACGCCTGAGCCGTTTGTGGATGCGACGCGGGCCGCAGAGTGGTTGGGAATCACGTCCCGCCGTGTGCTCGAAATGGCCCGCGCCGGCCAGATTCCGGCTTATCCGTTGGGGACGGGTTCTCGGAAAACCTGGCGGTTCCGGTTACAGGAACTCAGCGCAGCAATCGTGCGCAAGAGGTAGGATCCTGTCCATTTCTTGGCAAATTCGAGCGCATAGCGGTCCTAGAATGTGGGCTCTTGTGGAAAGTGTGTCGATTGTTGGGAAGATGCGGAATAATAGATTTCAGGCAGTCTCCAGCGCCACCAAGGAGACGATCTGAATGGCGCAAAGGGGATGGATTACCAAGCAAGACCGCAAGAAGAAAGGACCAGTCTGGGTGTACCACTGGTACGTCATCAAGCCGGAAACCGGAAAGAAGGTCGAACACACCTGGACGGTGGGCTCGGTTGCCAGCTTCCCGCGTGAAAAGGATGCGTGGCTTGAGATTGACCGGCGGCACATGAAACCACTACCCGACCAGAGCGCAATCCGCACTGGTTGCCTAACCTTCGGCGATCTCGCCGCCAGCTACATGCAAAACGGGATGACGAAGCTGGCAGTGACAACTCAGTACACCGTAAAGCACTACATCGACGACTACCTGCTGCCCCGATGGGGCAAGAGTGTTGCTCTGGACATTCAGCCGCTTGAAATCGAAAGCTGGCTGGGTTCGCTGCCGCACTCGAATCCGACGAAGGACAAAATACGTCGCATCATGTCCATCGTCTACACACGAGCACAAAAGTACGGGCTCGTGCCGCGCAGCGATTCGTCGAATCCGGTGAAATGGGTCGAGCAATCGGCGAAGTCCAGCTACAAACCAATCGTGCTGGACCCTGCAACCGCCGCCAAAATCTTCGAGCAATTGTCGGGTTTTGAATTGACCCTAACGATCCTCGTGGCGGCAACCGGCATACGCATCAGTGAGGCGATGGGCTTGAAATGGGGGGATATTGACTACCAGAACAAGCAGATCAACCTCCGCCGGGTTTGGGTCGGAGACACAATCGTGGAGCAACTCAAGACGGAGGACTCCGAGGCTCCCGTTCCGCTCACCGCTCTGCTAGCCACGCACTTGCAAGACTGGCAGCGGGAAACGGTTTACGGACGGCCTAGCGATTGGGTGTTTGCCAGCGCAAGGAGCAAGGGGAAAACACCGAGGTCGAGCAGCGTTCTGACTTGGGACCATCTTCGTCCGGCGGCCATTGCAGCCGGGGTCAAGCTCAAGAAGGGGCAGCGGTTCGGTTTCCACAACTTCCGGCATGGATTGGCGAGTTGGCTGGTTAACCAGGGAACGGACGTAAAGACGGTGCAGGGGCTTCTGCGCCATTCGAATGTCCGGACAACGCTCGGCTTGTACGCTCACCAGGTGAATTCGTCGATGCTGGCCGCTCAAGACGCGGTTATGCGGGCGATGCAGCCGGAGTCGCAAGCCGTCAACTAGGGGTATAGGAGACGCGAAAAACGGATGCAGGCGATGTTTTGCAGGTGAAAAAAGTTTGGCCTTCCATCTAAGTTATTGAAAATAATGGTAGGCACGACTGGACTCGAACCAGCGACCTCTTCCGTGTCAAGGAAGCGCTCTAACCAACTGAGCTACGCGCCTGTGGTGCAACATCCCCAAGTTTAACAGGAACCGTCCGATCCGTGAAACTCGATTGCTGCCCCTAGTGCGTAATGCTGTACCATCGTTGACGAGCGATTGCATTTCCTTTGCCTGCGATGTGCCCAAATGCTCTTTGGGGTTCCGCGTAGCCCTGCCTTCAACCGAGGTCTGGCCCTTCCCAAAGTGTCTGAACTGGCAATGCAGCCTGCCTGGATTTCTTTCACTCTGTACTGAAGCACCTTGTTCAACCTGCCATGCCCGACGAATCGAGCCCCCGACTCAATCCGCTTCGCACCGTGCCTAACCTGCTCACGTTGATGCGCATTTGCCTCGCCCCGTTTCTGGTTGCGGCGCTCCTCGAACAAAAATTCCTGCTCAGCTTTGCTCTTTTTGTGGCTGCGGGACTGACCGACGCGCTCGACGGAACCCTTGCGCGTGTTCTCCGGCAACGCACGGTACTCGGCCAGTACCTCGATCCGGTTGCCGACAAACTCCTGCTCAGCACCATCTTTCTGGTACTGCTCCATGAAGGGCTCATGCCAACCACGGTCACCGTGCTGGTCTTCGGCAGGGATGTCGGGATACTTCTCGTGGCGGCGATTCTCTACGCGGCCGTGGGGCGGCGTGAATTCAAACCCAGCGTCTTCGGAAAAGCCAACACCATTGCCCAGGTCTGCGCTGTCGCCGCAGTTATTCTGCACCAACTGACCGATGCGTCCTGGGTGTGGGATTTGCGCCAGCTGGCGCTAGCAGCCACGATTGCTCTCACCGTGATCTCCGGGCTGCATTACGCATGGGTCGCGTCGCACCGCGGCAACGCTGCGGTCACCAACGGTTCGGCTGCAAAGTAGAATCGCGCTTCGTGCGCTATTTTAGGATTCGTCGGAGACGTCCTCGGTTTCGGCGGTTTCTTCAATCTCCATGTCGCGGAACTCTTCGGAGTCAAAAACCTCGCCACACTCCAGGCACTCGACAAACTCCGTGTCCTCGTGTCGGGAGACAATGCGTACTTTAGGATGTCTGCAGGCGGTTGCCATCGTCCTTGGATTCAGTTGGAGTAGGTGCTCTTTCCCGCAGATTGTAGCTATCTTTTCCGCAAATTAAAACGGATTTTTGTTGAATCTTCGGGGTTCACCTGCATTTTTTCGCTCTTCCGGGCCTCTTCCCGCCCCGACCCCTTGAAATGCCGACACATTCGGTCCTATACTGAATACGGACCGAAGAAGTCGGATATTCAATGCTCAAGCTGACCAAGAAGGCCGATTACGGGTTGATGGCGCTCAAGTACCTCGCCGAGCACCCCGAAACCACTGCGCTCAGCGCCAAGGATGTTGCTGATGCGTATGGCATTCCGGCCCAATTACTCGCTAAGATCCTGCAAACATTGACCAAACATGGACTTCTTCGCTCCCACGCCGGCATGAATGGCGGATACGCCTTGGCCCGGGATGCCCGCGGAATTTCAGCCTACGAGGTCATTCTGGCCATCGACGGGCCGTTTTTCATCACTTCCTGCACCAAGGGCTCCAAGTCGTGCGATCTGACCCCCAGTTGCACCATCAAGGAGCCTCTGGCGCGCGTAAACGAGACCATCGCCGGGGTGCTCAAGAGCATCAGCATTCAGGACCTGGCTGAGAATGAACAGTCCGTAGCCAAAGCCCGTGAGGCTAAAGGCTTGGTTGCATTGACGTTGTAATCAGTTTCCCCCCTCCGCCAAGAGCGGAGAAGAGCAGATGAGGATGGAGATCAGAAGATGAGTACAGTTACCAGCAATATCGAAGTTCCCGCCGGCGTCAAGCTGCCCATATATATGGATAATCACGCCACCAGCCCCCTCGACCCCCGGGTCCTGGAAGCGATGATGCCCTACTTCACCGAAAAGTTCGGCAACGCGGCCAGCCGCAACCACTCCTTCGGGTGGGAGGCCGAGCAGGCCGTCGAATTGGCTCGCGAACAGATTGCCAAGCTCATCGGCGCCACCGCCAAGGAGATCATCTTCACCTCCGGCGCCACCGAGAGCAACAACCTCGCCATCAAGGGCATCGCGGAAATGTACCGCGAGCGCGGCAACCACATCATCACCCAGGTCACTGAGCACAAGGCCGTGCTCGACACCTGCAAGCGCCTTGAGAAGCACGGCTACCGCGTCACCTATCTGCCCGTGAAGGCTGATGGCCTCATCGACCTCGAAGACCTCAAGCGCGCTATCGACGACAAGACCATCCTCGTCTCCATCATGGCCGCCAACAACGAGATCGGTGTCCTGCAGCCCATCCGCGAAATCGGCAAGCTCTGCCATGAAAAGGGCGTCATCTTCCACACCGATGCTGTGCAGGCGGTGGGCAAGGTTCCCGTCAATGTCATCGCCGACAACATCGACGTTCTCTCTCTCTCCGGCCACAAGATTTACGGTCCCAAGGGCGTGGGCGCTCTCTATGTGCGCCGTCGCAATCCGCGTGTGCAGATTGCCGCTCAAATCGACGGCGGCGGCCACGAGCGCGGCATGCGCTCAGGCACGTTGAACGTGCCCGGCATCGTGGGTCTCGGCAAAGCCTGTGAAATTGCCCGCGAAGAAATGGATTCTGAAGCCGCCTATCTCCGCGGCCTCCGCGATCGCCTCAAGGCCAAGCTCGAGTCTGAACTCGACTACGTTCAAGTCAACGGTTCCTGGGAGCATCGCCTCCCCGGCAATCTCAACATGAGCTTTGTCTACGTCGAAGGGGAATCGCTGCTGATGGGCATCAACGACGTTGCCGTTTCAAGCGGATCGGCCTGCACCTCAGCCACCCTCGAACCGTCCTACGTCCTCAAGGCTCTGGGCCTGGGCGACGACGTTGCGCACAGCTCCATTCGGTTCGGCCTCGGCCGTTTCAACACACAGGCTGAAGTGGACTACGTAGCCGCCAAGGTCATTGACATCGTCAAGCATCTGCGCCAGCTTTCACCGCTTTACGAAATGGTGCAGGAAGGCATCGATCTCACCAAAATCCAATGGGCAGCGCACTAAGCGCGAAACGAATTTCAAGGCATCGGCGAGCAAGCCTGCCGAATCAAACAAAAGTAAGCGCGGCTTCCCCGCGGGAGGAGTAGCAAATGGCATACAGCGATAAGGTAATCGACCACTATAACAACCCGCGCAACGTGGGCCAACTCGACAAGAGCTCCGCCGAAGTGGGCACGGGCCTGGTGGGCGCTCCCGAGTGCGGCGACGTGATGCGCCTGCAGATTCGTGTCAACCCTGAGACGCAGGTCATTGAAGAAGCCAAGTTCAAGACCTTCGGCTGCGGCTCGGCCATTGCCAGCTCGTCGCTGGCCACGGAATGGATCAAGGGCCGCACCGTTGACGATGCGCTCGCGATCAAGAACACTGACATCGTGAAGGAATTGTCACTTCCGCCGGTCAAGATTCATTGCTCGGTGCTCGCCGAGGACGCCATTCGCGCGGCCATTGGCGACTGGAAGAAAAAGAACGGCGTTGCGGAAGCTGCTACGGCAGCGACAACGGCAGCGCACTAAGCGGCTTCCCCTTTCCGTCCTGGGGGCCCCGGCCAATAGGTCGAGGCCCCGCTTGAGGCCGGGGGAACTGAAAGTGAATAGGCAAGTATGGCCAACATAGTCTCAATTGAATCAAAGCCGGCCGAAGGCGCGTTCGCGTCGCCTCCGCCGCAAGACGCCAAGCCGGTAACCGCGGCTGGCGCGGCGGCTGGCCAGGGCCTGCAGGTGACCGAACGGGCCGTGAAGCGCATTCGCGTCGCCATGGCCAAGGAAGGCGTTTCGCCTGAGGAAGGCGGACTGCGCCTCGGCGTCATGGGCGGCGGCTGCTCAGGTCTTTCCTACTCAATCAAGTTCGATACGCAGCCCCGCGAACGCGATCGCATCTATGAGTTCGACGGCGTGCGCGTCTTTGTCGATCCCAAGTCGTTTCTCTATCTGCACGGAATGACGCTGGACTACGAGGAGACGCTGATGCGGCAGGGATTCAACTTCATCAATCCGAACTCCTCGCGATCCTGCGGCTGCGGTTCGTCCTTCTCGTCTTAAGTCGCCCGCTGGAGTCAGTCATGTTGAAAGTTATCGATTCGGCAGTTCCGGTCGCATGCTGGTCCTGCTCCGTGGCGCACAACGACGTCACCCTCTTCTGCCCGCATTGCAGCAAGATTCAGCCCCCTCCCGGCGGTGATTATTTCTCGGTCTTCGGTCTCGAGGAGCGTCTTGACCTCGATCTCGCTGCTCTCGAGCACGAGTTCCATCGCCTCAGCCGCAAGGTGCATCCCGATCGCTTTGCCCGCTCCGGCGACAACGAGCGCCAATGGAGCCTCGCTGACACGGCCTTGCTCAACGACGCGTATCGCACCCTGAAAGATCCCTTGCACCGCACAGAGTACCTGCTCAAGTTGCGGGGAGCGGAGATTGGCGAAGAGCATAGTGGCAAGGATCGAAAAGATCCTTCGCGAGTGCCGGCCGATCTGCTTGAAGAAGTTTTCGAGCTCAACATGCAGCTCGAGGAAATGCGCACTGCCCACAAAATGGGTGAAGAAGACCCGGATCTTCAAGCCAGCCTCGAACAGGCCAAACGCAAGTTCGACGGCCTCGAGCAGGAAGTGGATCAGGATCTGCGCAAGCAGTGGCAGTTGTGGGATAACGGCGACGCCGCTGCCCGCAAGGCTGCGGAAAAAACAATGGTCGCTCTGCTCGACAGGCGGCGCTATCTTAGCAACCTTGTACGTGACGTAACCGAAACTTTGGGAGCCGAGTAGAGATCCATGGCGGAATCGAACCAATCTGGCCGCGTTGTTGGAATTGACTTGGGAACCACAAATTCTCTCGTCGCATATATGCAGGGCGATGCGCCGGTGGTGATTCCCGGTGTAGACGGCTCCAATCTTGTGCCCTCGGTGGTGGCTCTCGACCCTATGCCCGCAGACGGGGGCCGGCCTACAGTCACCGTGGGCAACAGCGCACGCAAGACCCTCATTGAATCGCCGGAGCGCGTCATCTACTCCGTCAAGCGGCTCATGGGACGCGGCCTTGAAGAGATTCAGGATGAGCTCAAGCTCTTTCCCTTCCGCCTCGCCGACGACGTTGAGGCAGGCGAGGTGCCGCGCATCCAACTTGGCGAACTCCGCTTTACCCCGCCGGAAATCTCCGCCTACATTTTGCGCCAGCTCAAGCGCAACGCGGAGCGTTTCTTCGGTGCTCCCGTAACCCAGGCCGTCATCACCGTGCCTGCCTATTTCAACGACGCGCAGCGCCAGGCCACCAAAGATGCGGGCCGCATGGCCGGCCTTGAAGTACTGCGCCTCGTCAACGAGCCCACGGCCGCAGCGCTTGCCTACGGCCTTGATCGAGCCAATGTGGGCACCATCGCCGTCTACGACTTCGGCGGAGGCACCTTCGACATTTCCATCCTCAAGCTCCGCGACGGCATCTTTGAGGTTCAATCCACCAACGGCGATACCCATCTCGGCGGCGACGACATTGACAACCTGCTGCTCACTATCGCCCTCGACGAAATTTACGCCGAGCACGGCGTCGATCTCCGTCTGCATCCTGGCGCAGTGCAGGCCCTTCGCAAGGCCGCCATCGAAGCCAAGATTCGTCTGTCCTCAGAGCAATTCGCCAGCTTTGACATTGAGCTGCCCAACGGCGACCGCTATCAGCGCGAGATTCCTCGCGGCGTCTTCGAGCTCCTCATTGAGCCCGTGCTTGCCCGCACCGCGGCTCCCTGCAAGCAGGCGCTAACAGACGCAGGCATCACGGCCGACCAGGTCGACGAAGTGGTTCTTGTCGGCGGGTCCACGCGCATCCCGGCAGTGCGCTCGCTGGTGGACGATCTCTTCCGCCTCGCCGCGCGTGGAAAAAAGCCGCACACTGAGCTCAATCCCGACGAAGTGGTCGCCCTCGGCGCGGCCGTCCAGGCCGACATCCTCGCCGGAGCCTCCAAGTCCACTGAGGAGATGTTGCTGCTCGACGTCACGCCTCTTTCCCTCGGTATTGAAGCCCTCGGCGGCACCGTCGCGCGGATCATTCAGCGCAACTCCACCATTCCCGCTTCTGCTACTGAGCATTTCACCACCGGCGTTGATGGCCAGACGAACGTGGCCATCCACGTCGTGCAGGGCGAGCGCGAACTTGCCGCCGATTGCCGTTCCCTGGCTCGCTTTGACCTGAAGGGAATTCCGCCGATGACGGCGGGCCTGCCCCGCATTGAGGTGCGCTTTCTTATCGATGCCGATGGCATTCTTCAGGTGTCGGCACGCGAGCAGCGCAGCGGTCTCGCTGCTGAAATTGAAGTCAAGCCCACCTATGGATTGACCGACGAACAGGTCGAGACAATGATCCTCGACTCCTTCGATCACGCCGAAGAAGACTTTGCCAAGCGCCTCCTGATTGAAGCGCGCAACGAGGCCGAGTCCATCCTCTCCAAGGTCGGGGGTGTGCGCACCAACCCCGCATGGGGCCAACTCACGGGCGAAGAACAGTCAGCCATTCAGGCAGCGGTCACCCACCTCGCCTCCGTAAATCAAGGCGACGACATGTCCGCCATTCGCGAAGCCACGCTGGCGCTCGACAAGGCAACCGGCCGGCTCGCCGAACTCATGATGGATGCCGCCGTATCCACTGCACTCCGCGGAAAAACCATGACCGCTGCCGGCGAGCAACTTGAGGAAGCCGTCACTGCCCCCCACGCCATGGCCCCGGCAGAATTCAAATAGGGTGGCGAACGCAAGGTGTCAGGGCACGACTTTAGTCGTGCCGCAATTGCCGCAAAAAGAGAACGGGCTTTAGCCCCTGAGGCAATACCGCAGGAAAGGATTTCAAAACCATGAGCGAAGAAGCCGCAAAGAACATCCCTCCCGACAAACTCGTGCGCGTCACCTTTATGCCTGAGGGCAAGACGGTCGAATTCGAATTCGGCACCCTGCCGTATGACCATCACGGCCAGCCGATGTCGTTCCTCGACGTCGCGGAGAACTTCGGCATCTTTCTCGATCACGCCTGTGGCGGTGTCTGCGCCTGCACAACCTGCCACCTGTGGATCAAGAATCAGGACGGCATCAGCCCTGCCGATGACGATGAGATCGACCGCATGGACATGGCCGCCGATCAGCAGTTGGAATCGCGCCTCGGCTGCCAGGCCGTCATCACCAAACCCGGCAACTACGTCGTCGAGATTCCCAAGTGGAACCGCAACTACACTTCAGAAGGCAAGCCGCTTGCCTTGGCCGAAGGAAAGTAGGGAGACACTCGCATGCCACGCGAAATTTTGTGGACTGACGCCGAAGAGATCGGCATTCAACTGCAGGAAAAGTTTCCTGACGTCGACCCCTTCACCGTCCGCTTTACTGACCTGCACAAATATGTCATCGAGCTCGAAGGCTTCGCAGACGATCCATCCAAATCGAACGAACCCAAACTCGAAGCCATCCAGATGGCCTGGCACGAAGAGTACGAAGACGCCAAGGGCTGAGCGAGCTTCTAGCTTTTAGCTTGTTCCTCTCCAGGATGAGCTTGATCCTGCGAGCATTGAAATGCGCGGTCTGCTTTCCTCGGGATTGCAGGTGTTATTTCGCTCACAGCCAGCAGCTAGAAGCCAGAAAATCGGAGCTAGAAGCTGAGAGCTAGAAGCTGCTTCACCGCGCGTGATGCGAGATCCCCAGCACGTTGCCGTCGGGGTCTTTGAACCACGCCACCTGGTCGCCGCCGGGAAATGTTTGGATCCCCCGTTCATCCTGCTGCATGAACGAGTAGCGTTCAAAGGTCACGCCTTTGCCGACCAACTCGTCCACCGCCGCGCAAATGTCCTCGGCTTCCCAGCCCAAAACGGTTCCCGGCGCCGGGGTAAACTTCCTGGCTTTTCCAATGCGCAGCATCACGCCATCCATATCGAACACCAGCGCAAACCCGTCGTCGCGAAGGAACTTGAAGCCCAGAACATCCCGATAAAACGGAATCGCCGCCTCCGGGTTCTTTGTATTAAGAAACGTAATCACATGCTTCATCGCTTCCTCCTCGCTACTCCCGGCTGCGCTCGTACTCGTTCCAGCCAAACGCCGCTTCAAAGTGCTGGAATTCCTTCTTCTGCCCCGGCAAAAGGTACACGCTGACGACGTCAAAGCGAACCTGCGGTGCTTCCTGCTCTGGAAGCTGCCGCACATATTGCCGGGCCAGTCGCCGCAGCATCGTACGCTTGTGTGTATCCACGGCCACCTCGGCAGCCGTGTCGTCGTGCGCGGTGCGCGTCTTCACTTCCACAAAGCACAGTAGCCTTCCCTGCCACGCAATCAAATCGATGTCGCCGGGCTGGTGCCCAGCAGACCAGCGTCGTGCCACAACCACGTAGCCCTTGCGGCGCAAGTGGAAATACGCAGCATTCTCGCCCTCAATTCCAGTGGCCAGGTGCTCGGGCAGCGCCGGCGCACGGCCTCTGCGCCGCGCCACCCAGTCCAGGCCCGCCATTCCCTGCTCCAGCGCTGAAACCCACCTCTGTCGCATCCATTCCATCGCCAACCATTCTCGCCGCGGGTGAGGCCTTCACGCAAATCGCCGCACCACCTTATTCAACGCAAGACTCCGCGGCGTCAGCCTCGAACTATTAGCGCATCGCCCCATTCCCATTCTGAGCCGCAGTTTCAATCCCGGAAAACCCGGTGGTGTCCGCTCCGCGAAAAACCACTCCATGCGTCAGCAGGGGTCGAAACTAAGCAGTAGTGCACAAGGAGCGTCAGGTAATGTCCCACGGAGTTTTCGGTGGCCTGTTTTCCCAGCGCGGCGCTCAGGCGCCTCCCATGTCAACGGAGTTTGACCAGACGGTCGAAACAGATCACCAACCAGGCGTGGACCGTAGTTTCCAGTACGCCCTTGATGCCCTCCCCTGCAATGCCATGTTTTGCGATCGCGAGTTGATCCTCCGCTACCTCAATCGTTCGTCGATCAAGACGCTCCGCTCATTGCAGGAGCATCTCCCCGTTCCCGTCGATCAAATTGTCGGCAAAAACATCCACATATTTCACAAGTCGCCCGAGCATATCGACAAAATCCTGGGCGGCAAGCATCATCACGGTCTCCATCAACTCCCCCACAAGGCCACCATCTCGCTCGGCCCCATCAAGCTCGATTTGAACGTCGAGCCCATGATCAACGAGACTGGCGAATTCATCGGCGCAGTGGTGATGTGGGGCGTGAGCACCCAGCAGGCGATTGATGCTCTCAGGCACGCGCAGGAGGCGCAACGCGCTGACATTGAGCACCTCGACGGCAACCTGCAGATGGTAGCCACGGCAACACACGAAATCGAATCCAGCATTGCAGAAATTGCCCACAACGCAGTCAACGTTGCCGAGGCTGCTGAGAAGTCCCGCAGCGCCGGCGCTGAAAGCAAGTCGTCGATCCTCAGCCTCAAGGTTTCAAGCAGCGGCGTCGCCAAGGTCGCCGACCTCATTGCCTCCATCGCCACGCAAACCAGCGTGCTCGCGTTGAACGCAAACATTGAGGCAGCCCGTGCCGGTGCGCACGGCAAAGGCTTCAGCGTAGTGGCCAGCGAAGTACGCAAGCTCGCCGGCCAAACTGCCGCAGCCACTGCCGAAATTCAGGCCAAGGTCTCCGCGATCGGCGCCGATATCGGCACGGCCATCGCCGCCATTGACGCCATCACCAGCCACACTGAGGAATTGTCCGGCCTGTCGCATCAGATGGCCGCCGCTGCCGAAGAGCAGCATCTGGCCACGCAGGAGATGGCCCAGAATCTCGAGCGGGCTGCCCATCGCACTTCGGAAATTGCCAGCATGCGCCTGGAGGAAAAAGTCATTTAGCAGCCAGCCCACTATGATCGCGCTGTCCAAGCGCCGAGCCCGCAATAATTTCGGCCAGCCGTCAGGAAAGGAACCTTGATGGCTGGCCTTTTTTTGTCCTCAGGATTCCTACTCTAAAGCGCCGGCGCTGAGCCCATCCTTTCGTCCTAAAGCAGCTCGATGCCGATCATCAGGCAGCGTCCGCAAAGCCCATCCGTCAGAGCTCGTTTCCGCCGGCAAAAAGCCAATTTTCCCCCCGCGCAGAATACGATGGTAGAGACGCTATGAGCTCAACCGCACCCCGCTCCGGAAGCAAAGCCACCACCACAACGGTCGCACTCGCCTTCCTGAGCGTCTACTTTTTCTGGGGCTCAACCTACACGGCCATCCGCATTGGCGCCGGGTACATGCCTGCGCTTCTGCTCGCAGGAACGCGCTTCCCCATCGCCGGCATCATTCTCCTCGCCTGGTGCCGCTGGCGCGGCCTGCGCATCATCTGGCCGGCGCGAGCCATGTTCATCATGGGGCTCGTCGGCTTTCTCCTGCTCGGCGTCAGTAATGTTCTTCTGATCTATGCCGAGGTCACAGTGCCCAGCGGCCTGTCGTCACTGGTCTATGCCATCATGCCGCTCTACGTCGCCATCCTTGAGCTGTTTCTGCCCAACGGAGAGCCGCTTCCTCTCCGCGGCTGGCTTGGATTGCTGCTTGGCTTTGCCGGGCTCGCCACCCTGCTCTGGCCCTCACTGCACAACGGTCTCGGCGGTAGTGGCATGATGCTGTGGGCCATTCTCGCCTTGCTTGTGGGACCACTCGCCTGGGCCATCGGCAGCATCATCTCTCGGCATGCCCGGCTTCCGGTCAACATCTTCGTCGCCGCATCCTGGCAGATGCTCATTGCCGGCCTCATCTCGCTCATCCTCGGCACAGCCCTCGGCGAATGGCCTCGCTTCCACCTCAACGCCGCGTCGGTAGGCTCGCTGGCCTGGCTCATTACTGGCGGCTCGCTCATCGGCTACACCGCCTTCATCTATCTCCTGGAACATGTCCCCGTGGCCAAGGTCACGTCCTATACCTATGTCAATCCCGTCGTCGCCGTCCTGCTCGGCATTCTGCTGCTTCACGAGCGCCCGGCCGCGGCGGAGTTTATTGGCATGGCCGCCATCGTCGTGGCCGTCTTCCTCCTGACCACAGCCCAGATCAAAGCCAAGACCGGTCAGCCTGTTCAGGAACTGGAGCAGATGCCCGCGGAGTAGGTCGTCTGCCGCGCGCTAAGGCTTCTTCGCAAAGGCACTCGCTGGAACCAATGCAGGGTTCGACTCTCCATCCAGCGAAACGGCGCCTTGCTCAAACGTTTTCAGGTCCGCCTCGCTCGCCACAAAACCCATCCAGCATACGGCGCCGTTCTTCAGCATGGAGCACACCAGTTCCAGCCTCTTCCTGTCTTCAGGGTGCTCGAGCAGGCTGCCCGATGCCCGTTCAATCCACAAGGTGTGTGCGCCGAGCGAGTAGGTGCCAAAAACGGGATCGCTGATTTTCCAGCCCTTCTTCAGGCTCTCGGCCATGGTTACGGCAAACCCGGGAAGATCGGCGTCGGTGTAATGCTGACCGAAGCAGTCGAAGGGCAGCGCGACAATCACCACGCTTGACGCGCCGTTGCCGTGGCGGGCCTTGAACGGTGCTTCCATGCAGCCCACCGCTCTTATCTCGCTGTCACTCTGCGCATTTTTGGCCGCCTGTTGCTGCGCTTGAGCCACCGACGGCCGTGTGTCCTCCACCGTCCAGTCCGCCGGCAGGCTGTAGCTGAAGCCCAATTCCTTCGAGCTCAGTTGCTGCTCCGCTGCAGTTTTTGGTGCGATTGCCGGTCCCTGTGCAATCATCGGCGCGGTACCCGCGGCAAGAATGGTGGCAAGAACGAGGGCTCTCATCAGGGCAGAAGTCTACCACACGCCCATCGGATGCGCCCGCTTATCCAGGCGCTCATCTTGCTACCTCAGCAGCAACACTGACAGGGCCGATGCCACGCCCGCCAGCGAGAACACCATGCCCAGGTGCCAGTAAACGCGGCTGTGCGTCAGCAGCGTCACTGAGGTGATCACCAGGCCAATCTCCAGCAGCGCCTCGCCCAG
>Ga0302140_10001972_pt1 | contig 26799 bp, 22 predicted proteins | sample I_Bog_E1_1_FD_202095 | JGI IMG/M metagenome (GOLD analysis project Ga0302140, IMG submission 202095) | Peat permafrost microbial communities from Stordalen Mire near Abisko, Sweden - I_Bog_E1_1 | ecosystem: Environmental > Terrestrial > Soil > Wetlands > Peat | place: Sweden: Abisko, Stordalen... | reverse complement strand
AATAATGATTATACTTAATAAATTTCAAATTAGTTAAAATATAGAAGCGTTATTATTTCCAGTAAACATAAAAACAGAAAACATAAGCTAAGGTAAGCATTCATATACCTTAGCTTGATGGCTATGGTATCTAACCCCTGTCTGCCATCTTATGATGATTTACACATAATGATATTTAAATTACTTTCGTCCAGTCTTAACTCGTATGCCTCGATTATAGGCTCTATGTGATGCACTTCAATTAATAGGTTATTGGATCGCCTGTCTTGTGTATTATATAAATTCCTAATACATAACTGACATAATTCCTTATCCATCATAAGTACGCTCTTCCTTTTATTTCTCCATGTCTGGGTATTTCTGAACTTATTAGAAAGAGTATCACTTTTTTTAATAGTGATACTCTTACCATGATCAAAAGTCATGTGTTCTACCAACTGAGCTAGTAAACTAAACTAATGGCTGGGATGGCAGGATTCGAACCTACGAATAATGGAGTCAGAATCCATTGCCTTACCGCTTGGCTACATCCCAATAATATGGAATGAACATCTTGTGTCAATTCCGCTTAAAACAATATTTCTATTAGAGTATTACCAATATACGATACCCGCAAATTGATTTGCTTGTTTATTATAAGTTACATAGTCTAACTTGTCAACATTAAAATATAACAATTATACTATTAAAATATAACAATTATACTATTTATGATTGAAATATAACAATTATACTATTCTAATTTTTTACTATCTATGTAAACTACAGTATAAATTACCGTATTATATAGTTATATTCCTTTTACATGCATGTTTCTATACGTAAAGAAGAATATACAACAGCATATTACATAACATAAAAAACCACTGTAAATTTATAGACTCTTAACTTGATGACATTACTCTATACTGAGCGTACATAAAAAAATCCTCATGCATAAGCTTACTTGGACTGTTAAAATTTTATATTAAATATACTTGATAGAAACAGATCATAAAATAAATGAGTAAGTAAAAAAACAGCTATTCCAAATATAGCACCCATTATACAACCATTAATACGAATCCCATGAAGATCACTACCAGCTTTTTGTTGTATAAAATTATTTAAAGATTCATCGCTCATATTATTTAATACTTTTTTCACTATAAAACCTACATTTTCATATTTGGATTCTATAAATTTAAATATGAATTCTTTAATATAATAATCAATTTTATTTTTTATATTGGGATTAGCTTTAAAATCATTCCAGTACATATTAAGTTTATGTTTTATCCATAAAATAACTACAAGAATATCCTGTTTACTCAATATGTGTCTTTGAGATTCATCAAAATCTCCTAAAGGATTGCTACTTAAAAACATTTCTTCTATTATTACTTTTAATTCTTTAATAATATCTTCTATTATTTGATTTAAACTTTCATAAATTGAAGCTTTTTCAAGTGTTTCTAATTTCCATTCATCAATATAGTTTTTCACTTCATCTGAATGAACTTTTTCTAGCAATTCTTCCAACTTTTTAATTATTTCAATACGAATCGGATCTTTCTCGTCCTTTAATCCCAAAAGTATTGTATTAATTTGTTCAAGAATCGAAACTGAAGCTTCAGAACTATTTACCCCATTAAAAAATTTAACAATATTAAAAATAATATTGTTAACAGATCCATTAACTTTACTGTCTATTAAGTCCTTAATATGTTTTTTAAATTGTTCCTTTGAATTATCTTGATTCATATATTCAATCAATTCATCCATAAGATTATTAAACATGTTTTTACACTCATTGTTTTTTATTGCAAATGAAAGTCCTTTTTCTATATAAACAGATAAATCAGTTTCTTTTATTTTATTTTTTAATCCAATTTCTATAAAGTTTGTAATTTCTTTTGTGTTTGTATTTTCTATGATTTTTGCAAAGTATGTTATAATTTCTTTGTATATTTCGTTTTCACTATTCATATTTTTATCTACAAAAGCTATTATATTATCAATTATATTAATATCTTTAATTTTGCTCTTCAATACCTTTTCACTTAATAATTCATTCTGAACCATGTTTGATACAGCATCAATTATACTATCTCTTCTACGAGGTATTATAGCAGTGTGAGAAGAAATAAAAGGAATTTTTCCAACTAAAAATGGTTGCTCAAATAATGCAGTTATCGCAAACCAATCAGCCAAAGCACCAACTAGAGCAGCTTCAATAACAAAACCTATAAATTCAAACCACCACTCATTATTTTTTAACAGTATTTTTATTATAGTAATTATTATAAATAATGCTACTAAAACAACTATTGACACATCAGCTATTCTCTTATTTTTCATATCCATACTCCCGTAATATATTTAAAAATAAACATTATGATACCTACTAAACTTCCAACAAGTGATCCATTAATCCTTATAAGTTGCAAATCGTTTCCAACGTTTGACTCTATCAACTCTATCAACATAGTATCATTATATTTATTTAGATTTTCCTTAACTATTTTCCCCACATTTTCATGCCCATCATCTATTAGTTTATTTAACATGTTTTTAATAAACAAATCTACCTTTTTTTGTTCATCAACACTATTATTAAGATTGTCTATATATTTATCTATTTGATTTCTTATTGTATTGAAAACATTCTTAGCCAAACACTCATTTTTATGAACCATGTTACTTGTATCCTGAAGAATCATATTAATATATTTTTCAAGCTTTATATTTTTAAATTGCTCCATTTTCCATTCTTCAATTTTAATTTTAATATTTTCAGAATTCTTAAAATCATCTAACTTATCGTTTATCCATTTCTTGAATTTTAATCTGTTTTTATTATCTTTATTTTCTAAATCAGCAAAAAAACGTTTAATATAACCTAACAATTCATCATCAAAATTAATAATATTATCATCAATGAATTTTTTTAAAATATTTTCACCCTCATAAGATGTCCGTGCTTTGTTTATAAACTTATTAAGTATATTTTTAAAGTCATCCGTTTCAGAATACAATTTTAATTCATTAATGATAAAATTGTAAATCTTATGGTCATGTCCATTTTTTATAGAACTATCAATAACCGAAATAATTACTTTATGTAATTTAAACTTTTCCAAATTATTTATTATTAAATTTGAAGTAATTTTTTCAATCTCATTAATATTTATATTGTTTAAATTCTCTTCAATCATTTCTTTAATCACAGTCTTAATATTATCATATTCATCATTATTTCTTACTGTTTCAATTACAAATTTTGATGTATCATAATTATTTAGTAGTTTCTTTAAGTTTTCTTTATTTAACAATTCTTGACTCACCATATTAGATAGTCCATCAAAAATTTTTTGTTTATTTTTAGGAATAGTTTTCTTTAGTAACTTATTAATACCCCACCAATCAGCAAATCCTCCTATTAGAGCGGCACAACTCCCACTATATACAAGACCTCCTATAAAAGTTTTATGAAATGGGTAACTAATTACATAAATAATAGCAGATACTATTAATATTTTTGTCGCTTTATGCCGATTCATTTAGCTAATCCTACTTTCTTTACATGATTTAATTTTAATACAATTGTTTGTATTTCGACTTTAAATTCATATTATATTGTAATATTATTTTTACTTGTACTTGAAAATATAAATTCCAGATGGAGAAATAACTTTAATTATATATAAAAATGTAGTTATCAACTTAATTGTAGGATTTGCTCTATGAACTACACTTTCTTGTGCCTCATTATATCATATCTACAAATATAAATTCATCCCATTTATCTTAAGCCAATCATGTTTTTCTCTATAATTGGACATTATTTCTTCTACTCTATTCCAGAAATCTTTCGAATGATTTCTATGATCCATATGGCACATTTCATGGACCACAATATAATCCAAAACATCAGCTCTTGCCATACTAATTCTCCAATTAAAAAGAATGGCATTTTTACCAGTGCAACTTGCCCATCTTCTTTTTTGTTCCTTTACTCTTATATTTGTCACTTTATCCTCAAAATTATTTGCATAATAACCTATTCTTGTTGTGACTATTTTAAGGGTTTCTGCTCTATACCATTTTTCAAATGCCATTTTTATTCTTTCTGCATCCATTGTATTTGTATGTATTATAAATTTTTGTTTTCCAAAGATTTCTCTTTTAAATTTGTTTTCTGAATTTATGTCTATATTAGAAGTAATATATTTACTTGGTTCATTATAAGCTTCTTTGCTTAATTCAACAGTTATGTTTTTTCTGCCTTCCTCAAAAATCAAATGCAAAGGATATTCTTCTCCTAAATACATAAATGTACTTCCTTCAGTAACTTCTCTTGTAATTTTCTTTGAACTTCTTTTTCTTATTTCATCTTGTTTTTTTATAATCCAATCAGCTTTATTCTGTACAACTTGCAAAATGTAGTCTTTGGAAGTTCTTAAAGGTGCACTTACAATAATTCCTTCACTTCCTTCTATTTTTATGCAAATAGTTTTTCTTTTTCTACGTATTATATCAAACTCTATTTCTTTATTTTCATATTCAAATTTTAACTTCATATTTTATCTTCACCTATAAATTCAAATTTTATTTTTTAAGAAGCTTATAATATTATTTAAACCACAAGTCCATCTACCATATCTGCTAAAACATTGCTATGGTCATTTATTAATTTTTCCATTTTGAAATCCATCCTATTTATAACCATATTTTTTATTCTGTTAATATAATGTTCTAATAAACTATTGTTTGTTATTTTGTTTTATTTTTTTGAATGTGCCTAAAAGTGACATTCTCCTAAGAAGAACCACAACGTAGCTACTATTCTCCCCTTAAATTAGATATAATGGTATTTCTTATATTCTCTGCCAAATGTATTTCTTCTTCTTTTGATAAATTCTTAGTATCTATAGCTTCTCCAAATACAAGTTTTATCTTTGTAGGTGTAAATTCTCTATTGTCTTCAAAAGCTCTAGAAGCTCTATCTATACTTACTGGCACCACTTTTGCCTTAGCCTTAGTTGCAAGCTTTAAACTACCTTTTTTAAATTCCCCTACTTTTCCCTCTTTATTTCTAGTCCCTTCTGGAAAAATAGCCATCGAACTTCCTTCTTTTAAATTTTCCACCGCCTCATTAATAGCTTCAATAGCTATTCGTGGATTTTCTCTATCTAAAGCCACACAGTTAGTTCTTGTTAGCCAATAACCTATTATTGGTGTCTTCAGAATTTCTTTTTTAGATATAAATCCTATATTTCTATCTACAGTACAAAGCAATATAGGTATATCTAATATGCTTGAATGATTGCTTATAAATACACAAGGTTCTTTGGGTATATTCTCCAAACCTTTTACCTCTAAGTCTATACCTAAAGTCTTCATGGTGAATTTACACCAAAAATAAGTTGTTTTTTGGGAATACTCTAATGCTGAAGCCTCACCTTTAATTTTCTTGATGTATTCATATTTTAATCCTTTAATAAGTATCAATACTATGTAAAAAGCATAAATTATTTTTTTAAATAACATTTTTCTTTCTTCTCCTTATGATATAATTTATCATATTTTAATCATATAATTAATAATCACGTATTCAAGTTTCTATAAAACTAATACTATATTAGAACAAACCTTAACTCAAAAGATAAAGGTGGCAAATACATACCCCCTTTATCTTTATTATATCAATTTATTTCACATCATGTCCATTGTCAAATAATCACACAAATTATTATAAAGTATATTACAAATGACTAATTTATTTCCATAAAAATCATTTATCTTGAATATCTTCCTGAAAATTCAAAGTTACATTATATCTATCAAAACCAATTATAGTATTTTGAAATACTTCTTTTGCATTATTCAAATACACATCTGGCTCATTCATTGCAGTGCTAAAATGTGTTAATAGTAGATTTTTAACGGTTCCATTTTGAGCTAAAGTAGCTGCTTCTCTAAAAGTCATATGCTTATTTTTAAGAGCCTTAGGTAAATCTTGATCATCTCCATAAGTGCCTTCACATATAAAGCAATCACTGTTTTTAATAAATTTATCAATACCTTCAATAGGTCTTGTATCTGTTGTCATACTTATTTTTATACCTTTTCTCTCTTTTCCTAAAACCATTTCACTACTATATTCTATGCCATCTAACACAATCTTTTTTTCATTCTTTTGTAATCTGCTCCATAAAATTTTAGGCACATTATTCTTCATAGCTTTTTCTGCATCAAATTTAGGACGCCTTTGAAAATCAAAACTATATCCTATACAAGGTGAAGAATGATCTAATTCTAAAGTTGATATTTCTATATTCCAATTTATGTATTCATTATGAATTTCAAAAGTTTCTTTTGGATTTTCCATTATGTTAATCTCATAAGGTAGCCAATTTGCAATTACTCTTAATTTATTAACTGTATCCTTTATTCCTTCTGGTCCTATTATTGTAAGAGGTTCTGTTCTTCCACTATTTCCTATAGTTCCAAGAAGTCCTGGAAGTCCCACAATATGATCTCCATGAATATGCGTAATACAGATAATATCCATATTTTTAAATCCTGCGTTTGCCATTCTCATAGATACCTGTGTTCCTTCTCCACAATCAATAAGTATCTTTCTTCCGTTGTAGCTTAATAAAACTGCTGATAAAAATCGATTTGGCATAGGCATTCCGCCTCCACACCCTAACAAAAGCAAATCAACCAATACTTAAGACCCCTTTCTCATAGAAACTCAATATGTTATGTAGATAATATTGAAATAAGGACATGCTAAATCGGCTTGCCATAAATAGACAAGCCAATTTAATTTTTCTTTTATTGTGTTGTTCTTCCACTATGTAATAACATTCTACCTATTACCTTTTTAGGTTTTTCATTATTTTTAGTAGTATTTCCTTTTTGTTTCTTTTCCTCTATTATCTTTTTCATCATTTCTATATTTTTATCGTTCATATTTCTTCCTCCGGTTAAAATTAATTTTATAATCATTTTATTATGTAATACTGTATTTGATTGTATCATAAATCCAAAAGTTTATCGACTTAAAAATCTATCTCTTTAACGTGTAAATATATCAAAAAGCATTCCTTTTTCTAAAGCTAATACTCCCTGCACAATATTGGGGCTAGCATAAAAAAATCACCTTTTGTTAATCTAACAACTACTTATAAACTACTTATCAAATACTCCTCCACCATTTCCAACCTTAACTCCTTTTGAAGCTTCTCTTCCCATAACCTTTGATGCTCTCCCTATAACTTTATCAGCTTTTCTATTATTTTTAGAATTGTTTCCTTTTTCTTTCTTTTCTTCTATTAATTTTTTCATCATTTCTATATTCTTCTCGTTCATTTATATTTCCTCCATTTAGGCACATTCAAAAAAATAACAAGTCAGTATGCTAGTCTATTTTCTTTCACATGCCTTATAATTATTTTTTATGATTTCATGCTGAATTTTCTTATAACTAATATTTATGGTGAATTTATTTATCTTCTCAACTATTATTCACAATTTTTCCTTTCATTAATCATATGAGAATAACTACATTATACTCTTATTATACATAAAAAATAAAACTTATCATAGTATCTATTAAGAAGAGACTTCAATAATTTAGTGGAATCTCTTATTTATCGTTGAAATATTCTTTTTAGGCACATGAAAATAAATAACAGGTCCAAAGTTGCCATGAATATTTTTCATCAGGCAAGGAGACGAATTGCCCTCATAGCGGGCCTATTAGGTCAATTTGCCGACGCAGCATGATGGAAAATAGACTGGCAAATGGACTGTTATTTATTTGATTGTGCCTTATTACTAAACTTGGAGGTATCATAATGAATTCTCATAAGATAAGAACATCACTTAATAAAATAGGAGTAATATTTACAACTTTTTTATTCTTATTTACATTTAGTACTCTTATATTCAATTCAATATTTAATAATATTATAATATCTAAGTATTTTTTTAAAATAGAAAAACAAGATGTAATTTCAAAGATGGAGCAATCAAAAAAAATATTTGAATACCAATTTAAGGGTCTTGATTCCATAGTACAAGACTATGCAATTTGGGATGATATTTATAATAAAATGCAAGATAAAAATATAGATAAAAAATGGTTTGATATTAATTATTCTAAATGGCTTCCTGATAAGCTTAATATAGATTTAATTATAGTGGCTAATAGAAATAAAGAAATAGTTTTACAATATGGCTTAAGTGATAATAGTAATACCATTTTAAATGATAATAAAATTTCCCAATCATTTAATGAAAATAGCTATAATGAAAATATAAGTTTCACCGGATTTAAGGAATATAATGGAGATATATACCTCATAGGTGCATGCCCTATTTTCCAAACTACTACAGAAGGTACTTCTAAAGGTGTTGTTATTTTAGGCAAGAAAATTACACCAACATTTCTACGAAAAATAAATGAACAGTTTGGTAATGATATTCTTATTACCTATGATAACAAATTTGTTTCTACTCCTGAACTAAAAGATGAATTTGAGAAAAATAGTTCAATTCTTAATAACAATAAAAATAATCAAATATATGAATTTAATAATTCAAAAATTATAGGAAGTTCAAATATGATGGATATTTCAGGTAATAACGTCGGAAATATAAATGTCATTCAACCTAGAGAACTATTTATATCTACTCAGAAATTAATGCAAAGGAATAGTCTTTTGATTACTATTATGTCCTGTGTTTTACTTTTCATTTTAGGATTCAAATTTAAAGGGATTATTGTTAATCCTATAAAAAAACTTGAAACTCAAATTAAAAATATGGAGCATGAAAATTTATTAGTGCATACCCATGTAAATGGTCCAAATGAGATAATAAGTTTAGCCGAAAGCTTTAATCACATGGTAGATAGTGTTTATGCGCATATAAAAGAAAATGAAGAGCTGAAAACAAGCTCAAATATAGATCCTTTAACTTCAGCGTACAATCATAAATATTATTTTGAATGTATTAGAAATATTATACTTGAAGGTCATAAGAAAATAGCTGTTTTGTTTTGTGACATTGATAAATTTAAATTAACAAATGATACCTACGGACATGGAGTTGGTGATTTACTTTTAATTGAGATTGCCAAATTAATGACATATAAAGTAAAAGATACTGGTATTGTTTTTAGGTATGGTGGAGAAGAATTTGTGATTATTCTGTGTGACTATACTAATGAAGACGCACTTATTGAAGCAGAAAAAATAAGAAAAAGTATTGCTAAAAGCCCGATATTGCAACAATATTCAGACTATTTTCCAATTACATTAAGTATAGGTATAGCCACTTATCCACACTATGGATTAGATGCAGAAACTTTAATAAAAAATGCTGATACTGCAATGTATTATTCAAAACAAAACGGTAGAAATCAATGTACTGTTTACACTGATGATTTGAATGATTTTTTTAAAGATTGCAATAAACTCACAACAAAAGAGTTATTAATGGATTCTGTTCTTTCTTTAGCCGAAGCTGTAGATGCCAAGGATTATTATACTGGAAAGCACTCGAAGATGGTATCAAAATATTCAATTTTACTTGCTGAAGAATTAGATTTTACAGAAGCAGAAAAAAACAAATTAAGGATTGGATCACTATTACATGATTGTGGCAAAATTGGAATACCAGACAATATAATTAATAAACCCGAAAATTTATCAGATTATGAGTTTACAATAATTAAAAACCACACTATCTTAGGCACTAATATAATAAAACACATAACAAATGATGAAAAAATTATTCATTGTGTTAGATGTCATCATGAAAGATATGATGGAAAAGGATATCCTGATGGACTTTCAGGAACTTCTATTGATTTATTTGCTAGAATCGTATGTATTGCTGATGTATATCATGCTATGACATCTGACAGACCATATAGAAAAACATTATCACAAGAAAAAGTAATAGAGGAATTCATTAAAGGAAAAGGAACCCAATTTGATCCATATTTAGTGGACATATTTGTAGAAATGATTAAATCATCTATGCTAAATTAAACTACCTTGTGAATTGTGCATTATATCTATATTCCAGCCACTAAAAAACCTACACTTTCCTCGTATACATTAAAAAGGGAAGTACAACTTATATATTCTAATTTTTTCTAAAATCATATATAAAAAACACTTAAGCTTTTAAACTTAAGTGTTTTGATATCCCTAAATATTATATTTCAGCTTTCCATAATCCATGCAAATTACAATATGCATAAACAACTGCATTTCCCTTATCTACAAAAACTGCTTGTGGTTTTTCTCCTGGTGACAATGAGATTCTTTCTGTTCCTTTATCTGAAACCACTGCTCAAATTAAAATACACAATTATATTATACAACAAATAGAATATTGGTAGAGGAGTATATTGACTTGTTATTTTTTTGAATATGCCTTAGGAAAATTTGATGAAGGAAGTAAAACAATGTATTTAATAAACATATATCTTACAAATGGTGTAATAATTGATTTTAAATGTGAACAATATGAAATATCAAAAAGCAGAACAACAGGTGAAGTATCAGGATATTGCTTTGAAAACGCTAATAAGAACATTGCATTTCTAGATAAAACACAAATTGTAGCAATTACAGGAGAAAAAATACAATCATAACCATTTTCTAAGCTACCCCTTATTTGTCAGAAGATATAGAAGATTCTTTAGGCGATTATAAAAATAGTAGCTTCATTATAATTAATGAATAACTACTATTTTTTCATTTATTTCTAAAGATTAGAATATGTTATAAAAACATTACATTTCTTATACCTTATCCAAGTATTAATGCTGTTTTTATCTATGTTTTTATAATATTTTGATTACTAATCTCTTCTTTGACTTGTTATTTTTTTAATTTAACGATTGAATTTATTGACACAGTATAATTAAACACTTTATTCCAAAAGTGCTTCTTACTTTAAATAAAGTATGGGCTGAAAAATTTTTTAAGCACGCCTAATTCCCAATATTGTACATTTAACTAAATTTATGGTACACTATGAGTTATTGGGTAAATATCAAATATTTTAATTTAAGGGGGAAATTTTATGATTACTAGGGCTGAATTAAAAAGCCATGCTAAGGATAAATTAAGAGGAAGATGGGGACTAGCTATTGGTGGATTTTTTCTTGCAAATCTTATAATCCAAATAATTGCACAAACAATTAACTTTATAGCTGGTAACTCTTTGCCACTAAGATTAATCGCATTTTTAGCTACAATAATTCTTAGTTCTGCAATAGGCGTTGGAATGTGTAAATTCTCATTAAACTATGCAGTTAATGATGAAACTCCAGCTCTTGGAGACATCTTCTCTGGATTTAAAGTTCTACTTAAAGCATTAGGAGTTTATGTTCTAATGATGATATGTGTAATTATAGGATTAATTTTATTAATAGTACCAGGTATTATACTTTCATTTATGTTTTCACAAGCATTCTATATTTTAGCTGATGATAACAGTAAATCAGTTATTGATTGTTTAAAGGAAAGTGCAGCTATGATGAAAGGATACAAATTTGATTATTTTGTCCTTTCATTAAGTTTCCTTGGATGGATTATACTAGGAGTAATTTCATTATTCATTGGATTACTATGGGTAATGCCTTACATGCAAGTAACACTGGCTTCTTTTTACTTAAAAGTTAAGAATGATTACTTTGGTGTTACTGAAAACACTACAAACACTATCCCAGAATTTTAGTTTAAATAAGGCATAATCAAAAAAATAACAAGTCAATATGCTAGTCTATTTCGTGTCATGAGGAAGCTCGACTCGTTACACTCGCTGAGTAAGTGATTCACACAAAATCATAGATTTTGGTTCTCTACTCATCAGCATGTTCACCTAATAACCCGCTATGAGTTAAACATACTTCCTCGTCTGACGCAAAATATACATCGCATTTTGGACTTGTTATTTTCTTTCATATGCCTAATTAAAGAATTTTAAAGAGACTTAATCATGGCTACCCAACATGATTAAGTCTCTTTTTGCATTTTATTTCTTATCCAAGTATTAGATCACCCATTAATATTCCAATAATTTTACTTTTAGCATTTCTTACTGGTACTGATATTGCTATGCAATAATTATTTGTATCTACCGAAATATAAGGCTCAGATTTGAAGTTGTTTCCTGTGATTGCTTCTTTAAAATATGGTCTATGAGAGAAATTTACATAAACTTGATTTTCAGCATAATCTAAAGTTATTGCTTTTCTTAAACCATCCTTTTGCATTAACGCAAAAAGATCAAAGTAAGGATACTGTACTATTTTTTCTTTCAATATCTTTGTAGCACTCTTGTAATCCATATTGAATAATACTTCATCCTTAGATAAATTAACAAGAATCTCTAAACCATTATTTATGTACTGATTTGTTTTATCGTCTATAACATAATTTTTTGCAAAAGAATCCACATGATTTTTTAGATTATTATTCATATTAGCCAAAGCAGATACAGAATTTGATACATTAACCATTGATTTTAATTGTTCCTCAGAAGCAGTTGCAACTTTTTTTGTTGAGTTAGTTATAGCTTCAGAGACAGTTTCAATATCATCGATAAAGGCTTCTATTTTATTTATTTTATTACCTTGAACATCAATAATTTTATTTATGTTTTTTACTGAAGTTAATGTATTTTCATTTTTACTCTTTATACTATTTAATTTTTCTTTTGTAATACTTGAAAACTCAATATTATCATTTATTATTTTAACCTCACTAGTCATAGATTGAGAAATATCATTTATTACACTTTTAATATCATTTATTATTTTTTGAATATCTTTAGACTGTTCAGAAGATATTTTTGCTAGTTTTTGTATTTCTGCAGCTACTACTGAAAATCCTTTTCCTTGTTCTCCTGCTCTAGCAGCTTCAATGGAAGCATTTAATGCCAATAAAGTAGTGTTTTCACTAATATCATTTACTGCATCTGAAATACTTTGGATTGTATATACTTTATCATGAAGCAATTTAGTCTTTTTTGCTAAATTCTCATTAGATTGTGCAGAACTACTAAGTCTTTGTAATAGTTGTTCATAAATTTCATTTGTTTCATCTATTTCAAGTGTCATAGAATATGACATGTCTTCAATTGAGTTTCCATTATCTATTATGGATTTATTTTCCCCAACAATTTCCTTAATAAACTTTTCTGCTTGTACTATATCACTAGTTTGCATTTCAACAACAGCAGATATTTGATTAATTTCTGTTGTTGTTTTATTTACAGCAATTTGAACATCTTCTGCGTCTTTACTTAAATTTTTGCAATAATCTATCAACTTATCATTAAGTGTAGCAGTTTCAGTTATAAACTTTCTTATTTTCAAAATGAATATATTGATATTTGAAGAGAATTGCTTAAAAATAGACTTTTTATTTAAGCTTAATGTTTTTGTTAAATCACCTTGAGAAATTTTTTCTAAATGATGATTTATTTCATATAATTTTTGAGTTAAATACCTGAAAAATATTATTAGTATTATTGCGATTGTTGTGATTATTATAATTGTAAACATATTAAATGCCCCCTTTTTATTCATATCCGACTAAAACTCTAGGTTTTCTATATATTACAATAAAACGCCCTATATGTAAACAAATTTTTATAACTAAACTTAAATAAATATGTATTTTGTAATTTTTCATAATCAAACTGTATATTTTTTAATGTGTAATACTCCTTACCTAAGAAAAAATAAATATATTTAATATATATTTATTACTATTCAGCGTTAAAATAACTAAGTAACTTTATTAATCTAAACTATGGTATAATATCAAGTAATTTCGTCTTAATAAATTTTTTATCAGTATACTAAATGTGAAGAAAATTTATACTATAATAGTTAGCCTTAATATCAATAACAATGTTTTCAAAGAAGGGGGTTTTTAAATGAAAATGAAAAAAATCAATCGCAATAAGTTTAAAAGTAACATATTTCTCCGAATTTTACAGTTCATTATTATATTACTAATGATTATTAGTGGATTTATTTATTTTAAATATTGGCCTACCATTTCACTTTTATATAATGATGCAACTACAAAAGTAAATAATTGTACAGTAGATACTTTTGATACTAATAAATCAAACAACATAAATGCTTTAAATAATAAAGATCCTTTGTATTTGAAATCGGAGCTTATTCCTAAAGATGTAAAAAATGCTTTTGTTGCTATTGAGGATAAAAATTTTTATAATCACGGAGGTGTAAGCATAAAAGCCATTTTTAGGTCAATATATTCACTCTTCACTAATGACTGGAAAATAACACAAGGTGGTAGCACTATTACTCAGCAATTATCAAGAAATGTTTTCTTAAACTTTGATAAAAATTATGAAAGAAAAGTTGAAGAGATGTTTATTTCTGTTAAATTAGAACAAAAATTTACAAAGGACCAAATATTAGAGTTTTATATTAATAATATATACTTCAGCAATAATGCTTATGGTATTAATACTGCTGCTAAAAAATTCTTTGATGAGGATTGTAGCAAACTAAATCTTTCACAAATATGCTTTTTAGTTTCAATTCCTAATGATCCAGAGTATTATGATCCAATAATTCACTTGAATAACACTTTAGAGCGAAGAAATTTAGTGTTAGAAAAGATGAAAGAGTATAGTTATATTACTGATCAACAATATCAAACCGCTATTAATTATAAAATAGTTTTAACAGAATAAATGCACTATGTTTAATAACTTATTAATACATTTTCAAACTTCTCTTTAGATATACATACTAAATGCCATTTCATATACTTCTCCATATAAAAAAAATGACACTATTATAATAGCGTCATTTTTTAAGTGTTTTATGAAATTTTTAATATTATAATGTAACCTATCCACCACTTATCCAAATATTATAGTGCCAATATTGTTTTAATTTATTCACAATATTTACTTCCTCTATGGCATATAAATGTGCAGGTTGTTTTTACTACATACTTAACTAAGATTGATGTTAGGCACATGAACAAAAATAACAAACAAGCATAATAGTCTGTTATTCTTTCGAATGTGACTTATCAACTTCAAACCAAAACGTTACTCCACCTTCAATGTTTTCAACTCCATAAGCATTATTATGAAGATCTGCAAGAGCTTTCACTATAGAAAGTCCTAGTCCATATCCCCCATAAGCTCTTGTTCTGGCTTTATCTACTTTATAAAAACTAGTCCATATCTTTTCTATGGATCCTTCTGGTATATGTTTTCCTGAATTAAATACACTTATTTTTATTTTATCTTTATTAACTATTTGGCTTATTTTAATAATCCTATTGTTATCCACATGATTAATGGCATTATTAATATAGTTTGTAAGTATCTGCTCAACTCTAACCATATCTCCGCAAACAATATAACTTTCACCAAGTTCAAATTGGATTTCAATGTTTTTTTCTGCAAAATTGGATTTGTATTTATTTAGCACATATTCTATTAAAGAGGTTAGATTAAATTCAGTTTTTTCAATGTGAAAATAACCTGATTCAATTTGAGAAAGATTTAGTAAATCCTTTACTAACTTATTCATCTTATCTGTTTCTTTCATAATAACATCACAGTAAAACTTTCTATCCTCTTCACTTTCAGCAACATTACTAACAAGTCCTTCTGCATAGCCTTGTATTACTGATAATGGAGTTCTTAATTCATGGGAAACACTAGAAATAAACTCTTTCCTCATCTCGTCTATTTTTCTTTCTTTTTCTATATCCTCCTCAAGCGTCTTGTTCTTTATATTTAATTCTGTAATTGCTGTATCCAACTCACAAGATAAATAATTAACACTTTGACCAAGTTGGCCAATTTCATCTTTTCTCCTTATTTTACATTTTTCACTAAAGTCGAATTTAGCCATGTTTCTAGCAATATTATTTACCTCTAATATTGGCTTAGTAAATTTTCTTGAAAATAGGTAAGCCCATATACTTCCCAAAATTGCAATTATAATTCCTGTCATAATAATAAATCTATTTGCAATACCCACGCTTTCACTTATTGAAACTAACGGAATTCTTATAGCAAGTATGTCGCCATTATTTAATTTTGTTACAAGAGTAAGAAGATCTATCTTTAGCTGCACATCCCTCCTAGTTTCAAAAGTATACTCACCTTCTGTATATTCACCATCTATATACTCACCAGCTATATTATCGTTAAGCTTATCACTTACAGTAGTCTGGTCCGGTGGTAGCTGCATATTAGGTTTAGATTTACTATTATTCATTACATTTTTTTCATTGGGTAGTCTACGTGAAGACCTGTAAACTGTTTTTCCATCCTTATCACGAATATCAATACTGCTTCCAGTTATATTAGCTGTTCTATCTAATTCATCTTGTATATCTTGTGCATTTCCTGTATATATGTTTATTAAATCTTTTGCATTTTGTATCAGTATATTTTTCTTTTTATCTATATAATATTGTTCAAGATATAAATTGTTTAATATACATAAAACAAAAACAAAGAATAGTAATAGTAATGTTATGGAGACAAAAAGCTTTGATCTTATGGATTTACTCATTTCTCTTCCTCAAATCTATAACCGTAGCCACGTACAGTATGTATATAATCACTTTTTGAGTCTAATTTTATTCTTAATCTGTTTATATGTGTATCAACTGTTCTTAAATCTCCATAATAATCATATCCCCATACTTTATCTAGTATTTGCTCCCTACTTAATGCCTTGCCATAATTTTCAGCAAGATAAGTTAGTAACTCGTATTCTTTAGGACTTAAATCAACGATTAAACCTTCCATAATAACCTGATGTGCATTATGGTCTATTGTTAATCCATTAAATTCCTTAATATCAGTATTTGTGGTTATTGTCCTTCGTAGTACAGCATTTACCCTTGCTATTAATATATTGGGACTAAAGGGTTTTGAAATATACTCATCTGCTCCAATATCCAAGCCAAAAATTTCATCAAATTCTTCTCCTCTTGCAGTTAGCATTATAATTGGAACTCTGGATTTTTTTCTTATTTCTCTACATACAGTAAAGCCATCATATTCTGGTAGCATCACATCAAGAATTATTAAATCTATATCTTCTTCATCCCAAAACAAATCCATGGCTTTTCGTCCATCCTCTGCTTCAATAGTGCTATATCCTTGTTTTTTAAGAAAATCTGTTACAAGCTTTCTTATTAATTGTTCATCATCAACTACTAATATTTTTTTTCCCTTCATATTATCCCCCCGAAAAACTACTAATATACCTATTATAACCCATTTGGGTTGCAACTTCTTCATAAATGAGTTATTAAATGATAAAGTGAAACTTTTCAGGTGCAATTTTATATTCTACCTGAATTCAGTTTAATGTTTAAAAGATAGTTAATAAGATTTTCTCTTAAATCATCACGTTTTAAAGCAAATTCTATATTAGCTTGCAAAAAGCCCATTTTATCTCCAACATCATATCTTTTTCCCTCAAAACAATAAGAATATACTGCTTCTTGTTTTGATAGCTCCTTTAAAGCATCTGTTAACTGTATTTCTCCGCCTTTACCTGGTTTAGTTTTATCAAGTACATCAAATATATTAGGAGTTATTATATATCTTCCAAGAATAGCTATATTTGATGGTGCTTCTTCAATTTTAGGTTTTTCTACCATATTATTAACCTTATAAACTCTATCTTCAATTTCTATACCTTCTACTATACCATACTTAGATACTTCAGATTTCTTAACTTCTTGCACACCTAAAATAGAAGTTTTATACTTATCATAACAATTTATTAGCTGTTTAAGACATGGAACTTCACTATCAACTATATCATCACCCAGCATAACTGCAAAGGGTTCATTCCCTACAAATGTTTTAGCACGGCTTATAGCATGCCCTAATCCTTTAGGTTCTTTTTGACGTATATAATAGATATCCACCATGTTAGATATATTTTGTACGAGTTTAAGTAATTCTTCTTTATTGCTTTTTTCAAGCTCATCTTCTAGCTCCACAGATTTATCAAAATGATCTTCTATAGCTCTCTTATTTCTCCCTGTAATTATTAATATTTCTTCAATGCCTGATGCAACTGCTTCTTCCACTATATATTGAATAGTAGGTTTATCTACTATAGGTAACATTTCCTTTGGTTGTGCTTTTGTTGCTGGCAAAAATCTCGTTCCTAGCCCAGCTGCTGGGATTATTGCTTTTTTTACGTTCATAACAGTTTACGCTCCTTTTTTATAAACTTTGATTACTCTCCTCTTTTATAATCTCTGTAAAACTTTTTTTAATAGCGCTTTCAAACAAAACTTTTACCAAATAAATAACTAATAGTACATTTAAAAATGAAGTTATCATAAGTAAAATATTAAAAGTTGATGAATTTAGATTGAAGAGAACAGAAGAAATATTAATATAATTAGTAATGCTAAATCCTATAGACAATATAAAAAATCTTCTATCCTTTAAATATATAAATGCTAAAATTGATAATGCTACAGCAGGAAATAAATATCTCTCATGCATTCCAACTGAAAAAGTAAATACTCCTGCAATTTGAAGTAATGCTATAGCTGAAACAAAATTTCTATTATTACTTTTGATATAAACAAACCATGAAATTAACGTTGTTACTACAATAAATATCATTCCCCAAGTATGATAGTTAAATACAAATAAAGTATCTGTATTATTTTTATAGTTTGCTCCTATTAAGCTGAAAAAATTAAATCCATTAACAGAAGCATATGGATATTCTGATATAGTATTGGAATAAAGTTTAAAAATCCATAATGGACTTTGCTGATTTAAGGAAAAGGGAATTATAATTATAAGTGCAGTAACCATTGCTGACACTGCTGCATATATAAAGTTTTTTACTTTTCTTTCTCTTACTAGTTCAAAGAAAAGTATAGGAAGAAATATAATTCCTTGTGGCTTCATAAGTACAGTAGCTACAAAGACTGCAGATGAGGCGGCAATTTTCTTTTTAGATAACAAAAATACTGCAATAACAATAAATAATGTAAAGATTGAATCGACCTGCCCCCAAAAAGTAGAATCTATAAAAATAGCTGGATTGAAAATATAAAATGTAGCTATGAAAATACTAATTTCTGAACTAAGATGTTTTTTCCCGATCTTGTATATAAAATATGATGTAACAATATCAGCAATTATTGATGGTATCTTGAGCATCAATACGAAATATGAATTAAAAGTAGATATACTTGCAATCTTACCAATTAAAGCTAAAATGTATATATATAAGGGCGGGTAATCTGCTGATCTAGCACTCGAATAAAATTGTGAAAGACCATTTGCAGCAGTTGATGCCCAATTTTCAAACAAGTTAATATCATATTGTCCATCCATAAGCGTTGCTGCAGCAATCCTTAAAAGAAGTGCTGCAGCTAATAGTGTAAAGATTAATATTTTTTCATCTGCAAGATTAATCTTTATATTTTTGCGTCTGAATAAGTAATATGTTCCAACACATAAAATTAAAAATATTCCTGAGTATATAGTAAGTGCAGGAACATATTTAGTATTTGTATTTCCCCTTTGCATATTTCCATTTTGTCCAGGCTGTCTATTTCCACTTTGTCCAGGCTGTTTATTTCCATTTGGTGGGGCCATACCTCCATTTTGATTTGATTGCCTGTTCCAATTTCGTGGAACTGTATCCCCATTTTGATTTGATTGAACCGTTCCATTTGAATCTGTTGTATTTCCGCTGGAATTTGTTTGATTTCCATTTGAAGAAGGTATATCTTGAGGTGAATTCTGGCCATTTAGCATATTATTTATATTATTATTAGATATATTTCCTTCTCTTTTAAATTGATTGTTTTGTGTCATAGTATTGTTACTTTTATAATTCCGTACTGTATAAATACATACAAATGCTGATATCAATAATATAAAAATTAAACTCATTCTAAGTATATATTTTTTTAAATTAACTTTCTCCATTTTCTACTCTCCATTCATTAAACCTTAATATATTATTAACCTCTTCAATTGACAATTCACAATAAATGTGGAAATACTTATAGTAGTATAAAAAATATTTTTTACTCATTAATCTTTAATTTTAGGAATTCTTTGTGCTTGAAAAATTTTATAATTTTCTATCCGTTAAAAATGGGTAAAATATTCTATTTATTCAATGTAATATTTTACCCATTAGTAAGTATGTTATCAGATCCTGAAAAACCTCCAAGAGCCCTTACAGATCCGCCAGTTTGAATTATAATATCTTGAGAACTCCGAGCTGAAGAAACCACAAGTGAATATTTTTCATTTGTTTTGTTCTTTTTTAGAAATTCAATTAGCTTTGTATTTGAACTATTGTTCTTTCCCATATTTCCCCCAGCAGAAGGAATAGTTTCATTTACCTTATAAGTTATCGTAGCACTTGCACCAATAATAGGAGTTACTAAAATACCTATTAATGCAAGTCCAACTAATGTTTTCTTTAATATTATACCTTTATTTTCTTTTAAATCATCATTATTTTCAGAAATATTCTTTTTGCTCTTTATCACGTTTAAAATATTCAATATGGCAAGTGCAATCAAAGATACAAAACACAATATTAAAGCTCCTATAATTATATTTCTGTAAATTTAAGTTTTTTCATTTTCATCTCTCTATAGAAAGTTCTTTTCCTTTATTGTATTTAAGTTTCACATAACCTCTTTAGACTTTAATTGCTAATTTCACATTTTTTATTAACTCTCTTACAATTTGTTGTACTGTCAATTATATAAATGGGTCTTCCTTTACTTTCATCAAAAATTCTTCCAATATATTGACCCATTATACCAATACAGCCTAGAGTTATACCAAACATCATCATATTAATTGATATCATCATCCCAAAGTCTATTAATTTAGTTTTATTAAATATGTCTTTTACAATAGCAACAACTATTGTAATTATTCCTATAAAAAAAGTTAAACCTCCAAAGTATCCAGCAATAACAAGTGGTTTATATGATAAAGATGTTATACCATCAAAAGCCAACTTAATCATCTTTTTAAGAGGATATTTAGTATTGCCTGCAAATCTCTCTTGTCTTGTAAATTCTACACAGGTTTGTTTATATCCAACCCAACTTACAAGTCCTCTAACGTACCTATTCTTTTCTGGAAGTGATATTAGAGCATCACATACCTTTCTGTCTATAAGTCTAAAATCTCCTGTGTCTACTGGAATATCAACACTAGTCATACTCTTTAGCAATCTGTAATACATCTTAGAAGTAAATTTTTTAAAGAAAGTCTCTCCCTCTCTTTTTATTCTCTTCCCATAAACAACTTCATAACCTTCCTTCCATTTTTCAATCATATTCAAAATAACTTCTGGAGGATCTTGAAGATCTGCATCTATTACAACCACAGCATCTCCCAAGGCTAAGTCCATTCCTGCTGTTATTGCTGCTTGATGACCAAAGTTTCGTGAAAAGTTAATAAGTTTTATTTTTTCATCACTTTCACATATTTCTTCAACTTTATCTCTTGTCTTATCTCTACTTCCATCATTAACGAATACAATTTCATAATTTTCATTAGCACAATCCATAACCTTTTTTAATCTTCTATAACTTTCATCTATAACAAGCTCTTCATTATATAAAGGCACTATGACAGAATATACTACTCTATTATTCATTTTCTTCACCTCAATTATTTATCTAATATCTAGCCAATCTCTTTAGATATGAACTAAGAACTTCATGATCCTAGTCATTGATTCTATATCTGTATTTTAGCCTTAAATTGTCACAGTTTTGTTACAATATAATCACAACTTATCTAAAATTTATAGCTAACGGAGCAATTACTCAAGACCAAGAAAATTCTACAAAAAATGTTTTTAATTCTGTAATAAAAAACAAAGCTTAATAAGTAGAATCTACTTATTAAGCTTTGTACTAAATTTGAATTTTATTTTAAATCATATAGTTCAACAGAATTCTTTCCGTCAGCTCCACCTAATCTTTGATTACCTGTTTGATTGTTTGAAGTAGTAGAATCCTGCCATTCACTGTTGTTTACAACTTTTCCATTTTCTTTAATCCAATTAGTAATATCACTGTTTGAGTTACCGCCCATGAAACCACCTCTGCCAGCACCTCCATTGACAATAGCATATCTTATGGCTCCACTATCAACTAATTGTTTAAACTGGTCTACAGTAATTATTTGATCTGATCCACTAAATCCTCCAATTGTCATTACAGGCTCACCAGTTTTAAGTATTAAATCTGAAGCATAAGTCCTTGCACTTGGAACTGCAACAAGATATTTTTCATTTGTTTTGTTAGCTTCTAAAAATTTTATAAGCTTTGAGTCCTTAGTCGTACCTGAATCTTCCATCTGTCTGTTACTTGAAAGCTCTAATCCAGCTGAAGGACTACTTCCATTCATTTGATAGAACATTGGAGTAAAGGACCAAACCATAGGAGCTATCAAAATCCCTATCAATGCAACACTTACTAGTACCCTATTTAAAGTTGTATCCTTAGCAAATTTATAGCTGTTTCCATACTCTTCCCCATTTGTATTTTCTGAAGTATTCCCTCTGCTTTTATGGATATTAGCTACAGCAAGTATTATTGATGATATGAAGGATAAAATAGCTGTTGCTAAAATTACAGTCTTATATCCACTTGATTTACTATAATTATAAGATAGAATAAGTATTTCAGTAGCTCCATTTACAATAAATGCTCCTGGCAACAACCATGACTTCCATCCACCTTCTTTATAGAATTCCCACATAGATGTCAATCCAATCCCTACTAAAGCTGCAATAGATGGTGCCATTGTGGTTAAATAGTAAGTGTGGAATGAACCTTTTGTACAACTAAAATATATACATTCAGGAACCAGCCACAGGAACCATAATATTAAGGCTAATTTTTTCTTATTATCAAAGGGAGACTTTAACTTTTCTCTTATTGCTGCTGCTAAGAATCCAAACAGAGCAAATGGTAAAAGCCAACCTATTTGGTCTGATAGATTATTATTAGAAAATAATCTAAAAATACCAGCCTTTGAGCTATTCCCCATACCACCAGCTCCTCCAGCATTATAACCTGACATGTTTTTATTTTCTGAATTAGCTTCCTCACCTTGAACTTTATCCCCTGAAAAATCCTCAGTCATTTGCCCTTGATCTTGTTTCTGATCTGTTAAATTATTTTCGCCACCATTTCTTGACTTACTGCCTAATCCAATTCTATCCAAACCATTATGACCTATTATAAGCTCCATAACACTATTATTTGTACTACTTCCTACAAAAGGTCTGTTTGCTGCAGGAACTAAATCTACAACTAGAGCCCAAGATATTGATACTAGAAAAAGAATAATTGTGCCTACAGTAAGGTGTTTTATTCTCTTTTTAAAAGGAATAGCAGAAGAGATAAGGTATGTTATATATATAGCTGGAGCCACCATATATGCCTCAACCATTTTTATATTAAAACCTATCCCAACAAGGACTAAACTTATTATAAGATATTTAAATTTCCCTTTTTCAGCAGCTATTAAAAGAGCCCAACAAGCAAGTAATAAAGCTAAAACAAGTAAATTATCTATTGTATTATTTCTACTGGCTGCTACAAATATTGGAGTTACTGCAAGACATAATGCTGCAATCACTCCTGCCAAACTTCCAAAAGATTTTTTAACTAAGTAATATATTAGCCAAACTGAAATTACTCCCGCAAGAGCTTGGGGTAAAATTATACTCCATCCACTGAAACCAAATATTTTAGCACATATAGCTTGTATCCAAAATCCCAGTGGCGGTTTATCAATAGTTACGAATCCAGAAGGGTCAGAGGATACAAAGAAAAAGTTTTTAAAGTTCATTATCATACTTTTTACACCAGCAGCGTAATAAGTATTGGCATCCCCCTCTATACCTAAATTTGCAAAATTTAATATTGCAGATAAGATTAATATAGGTGCTATTACAAAGGTTTCCTTTGTAAATTTTATTTTTTCCTTCAAATTTATGACCTCCTTATTAATTAAATACCCACAACTTGTAGGCAATAAAATTTGTTATTTGAGCTATTATAGATATTCGCTACTCATATCATAGAAAAACGATTTATATGTTTAAGCTTTCCCTTAAAAAATAATTTCACTTTAACTAATAATTTTATGTTTTTTATTAACTATCTTATAATTTGTTGTGCTATCAATTATATAAATAGGTCTTCCTTTACTTTCGTCAAAAATTCTTCCAATATATTGACCCATTATACCAATACAGCCTAGCATTACACCAAACATCATCATATTAATTGATATCATCATCCCAAAGTCTATTAATTTAGTTTTATTAAACATGTCTTTTGTAATAGTAACAACCATTAAAATTATTCCTATAGAAAAAGCTAAACCTCCAAAGTATCCAGCAATAACAAGTGGTTTATATGATAAAGATGTTATACCATCAAAAGCAAATTTAATCATCTTTTTAAGAGGATATTTAGTATCACCTGCGAATCTCTCTTGTCTTGTAAATTCTACACAGGTTTGTTTATATCCAACCCAACTTACAAGTCCTCTCACGTATCTGTTCTTTTCTGGAAGTGATATTAGAGCATCACATACCTTTCTATCTATAAGCCTAAAATCTCCTGTATCTACTGGAACATCAACACTAGTCATACTCTTTAGTAATCTATAATACATCTTAGCCGTAGCTTTTTTGAATAAAGTCTCTCCTTCTCTTTTTATTCTCTTCCCATAGACAACTTCATAACCCTCCTTCCATTTTTCAATCATCTTTAAAATAACTTCTGGAGGATCTTGAAGATCCGCATCAATTACAACAACTGCATCTCCCAATGCTAAGTCCATTCCTGCTGTTATTGCTGCTTGATGACCAAAGTTTCGTGAAAAGTTAATAAGTTTTATTTTTTCATCACTTTCGCATATTTCTTCAACTTTGTCTCTTGTCTTATCTCTACTTCCATCATTAACGAATATAATTTCATAATTTTCATTAGCACAATCCATAACCTTTTTTAATCTTCTATAACTTTCATATATAACAAGTTCCTCATTATATAAAGGCACTATGATAGAATATACTACTTTATTACTCATTTTTCCTCACCTCAATTATTTATCTATGGTATTTTGATTCACTTCATTGAATCTATATGTGTATTTTATCCTTAAATTGTCACAGTTTTGTTACAGTATAATTACAACTTACCTACATTTTATAGCTAACAGAGCACTTAGCATTTCAGAAATCACTTTCTCTCTAATATTCTTTGGCCTAATAACATTTTTAGGACTTGGGACATTTTATATTCATAGTATTTATCTGTAATGCATATGAAAGAGAATAACAAGTCAAAGATGTGATGTATATATTGACTTAAAAATGCTAAAGAGATAAAAGGCACTAAACATTTGAAAATTAAAATGTTTAGTGCCTTTTACTTTATACTACAATGTCAAGTTCTAATTTATATAAGGCACATTCAAAAAAATAACAGGTTCATGTGCCTAAGTAAAAATATAAATTAATCCCCTTACTCCATATATTCTATTTAGAAGGAGGTTCTTTTTCTTAGGATTAGGATGTTTTATTCAATATCCCGAAGACAACAACAATAAAGATATTAATTACTTCATTGCTATTTTCATAGCTTTACCTTTCTCACTATAACTGTTATCATTTACAGATTCAACCTTAAAACTCCCATTTTCATATATAATCTTAGATATACTTGAATTATCCATATCTCTTACATTAAAATTTTTGTCCAAATAATCAATAATTAATCTAATTATTCCTCCATGGGCTACTATAATTACATTTCCTCCATTGTCATCAGAATTTTCTATGCATATCTCATCTAGACTTTTCATGACTCTTTTTATTACTGTATCATAATCTTCTGCTTCTTTTGTTTCATCTAAAATAGCACATGAATTACAGTATTCCTTTTGAAAATCATATTTTTCTTCTGCTTCTTTAAAGGAACTTACATTAAGAAACTTCAGTATATCACTAAACATTATCTCTTCAAGCTCCCCTTCGTATTTTCCAAAATACACTTCTCTTAAGCCTTTAAGTTCTTTTAATTGCAAATTAGTACTTGCCTTATTTTCTTTTATAATAATTCTTACAGTCTTTACTGCTCTACCTAAATCACTACTATAAGCTGCTTTAAATTTAACATTCCTAAGTCCAATGCCTGTGTTTATTGCCACCTCAATTCCTTCCTTAGTTAGAACTCCATCGCACCATCCTTGAATTCTTTCAGCTTTGTTTAAAATAGTTTTTCCATGTCTCATTAAATATAAAATAACTTTCCCCTTATTTTTATTGCTCATTTTTTTCCTCCATAATTATAAATGAAATTTAAAACTATATATTCTTCTCATTACATATATCAAAAATATAACCCATGTTTTTAAGAATCTACTCAACACTATTGAGAGAATAGTCATCTGCTTTTTCTTGTTCTGTACAATATATATCTGAGCTTAAGATTATTATAACTTATCTCCCAAAATATTTCATTATTCAGTTTTGAAAAACATTTAAGGCACATGAAAATAAATAACAAATCCAAAGTTGCCATGAATATTTTTCATCAGGCAAGGAGACGAATTGCCCTCATAGCGGGCCTATTAGGTCAATTTGCCGACGCAGCATGATGGAAAATAGGCTGGCAAATGGACTTGTTATTTATT
>Ga0302140_10001971_pt1 | contig 26800 bp, 15 predicted proteins | sample I_Bog_E1_1_FD_202095 | JGI IMG/M metagenome (GOLD analysis project Ga0302140, IMG submission 202095) | Peat permafrost microbial communities from Stordalen Mire near Abisko, Sweden - I_Bog_E1_1 | ecosystem: Environmental > Terrestrial > Soil > Wetlands > Peat | place: Sweden: Abisko, Stordalen... | reverse complement strand
CCCTCGCGATCAAGCAGCTTGCGCCGAAGCGAAACCATTTCAATGGCAGCCAACGCCGCCTCAAATCCCTTGTTCCCGGCCTTGATTCCGGCCCGGTTTAATGCCTGTTCCAGCGTCTCACAGGTCAACACGCCAAACGCATGAGGAATTCCAGTCTCCTGCTGCGATTGCCCGATTCCACGCGAAACTTCGTTATAAATCGCCTCGTAGTGAGCCGTCTCACCCCGGATCAGGCATCCCAAAGTGATGATCGCATCGACCGGACCACCGCTGTTCGCAACGCGATCAGCAATCGTCCGCGCCGCAGCAGGAACTTCCCATGCGCCCGGAACACGCACAATCTCAATATGCCTGCGAGCCGCTCCGCTTCGCAGCAGCGCATCCAGCGCACCATCCAGCAGACGCTCCGTGATCACAGCGTTCCAGCGAGCCACAACAATCGCGAAACGCATACCCTCAGCAGAAAGATCGCCCTCAACCGCAACCGGCTTACCCTTGAGAGGGTCAGACCACTCCCAGAACGTGAAGGGATGCCCTTCAACCGGAGTCACCGTGAACACGCGGGACTTCCAATCTGTGTCCGTAACTACCGAAATGCGTTCATCCACATTACCCTCGGCGTGCCCGCGCAACCACGCCAGCGCAGCCTCGCGAACCGCGTCGAGATGCAATACCTCAACCAGAACATCGGAGGTCGGCGGCATTACTCCGTCCACAATCTCTAGATTGCCCAGCGGGGCCAGGAACGAAGCTCCCCGGCTTCCCGGCTCATCCCAACCTCTGCCGATGGAGAAGCCCAATGCTGTAAAGAAACTCGACAGCCTGCCATAGTCAGCTGCCGTCCGTACGGGGCGCAGATATGAAATGCCCTTGATCATAGTTGAATTCTATCTCGCCCAGTTGCCTTGGAAGGCAGGCGCGTTCCATGTCCACACAACACAACAGGCCCGCGCGCTTCGAGCCTGCGCGGGCCTGTTGAATGTGTTGCCACTCAGTTTTGGTTAGGTTGTGGAGCGCGGCTTCACAGCTATAAAGGTAGCCGGAATCGACTGGCCTACTGGGCAGGTCGTAGCCGCATCGGGATTGCCTTGCGAACACGTCAGACCCGGATTTATCTGCTGCGTATCGACAGGTGTCGCGCCAGTCACATTGATGTAATGCACCAGGTTGTCACCCGCGGTAGATACGAAGAACAGCGTATCGTCCAGGCTGAATGCACCCACTACAGGGGCTGTTGGCACCGTCGTCCCCGAACTCGTCAAAGTCACGTAGTTCACAGTACCGGCAGCACCCGTGCTCGTCGGTACATAGTAAGGCAGCCCTGCGGCCGTCGTCCCCGTACCGGTGTAGGTAATGAATGCCAGATTCGAAGCTGGCGACGCAACTACCTGGTTGATGGCGGTCGGCTGCTGAAGTGTTACAGGCGTCTGCGTGAAAGGAGTATTCAGCGTGACGCCGGTATTAGCCGGGGGACATGCACCGTTATCCAATCCAGCAAAAAGATTCGGATTGATATCGGTCAGCGTAGCCGTAGCTCCCTCAAGACCTACGCCAAGAATATGCGCGCCGTCTGTTGTAGCCGCTAAAGCATCTGTCTTTGCAGCAACTGAGGTTGCGAATGGATAAGCAGTGATGATCGTGCCACTCGAAGAAACATTCGGGCACCACGCGTGTGCAACCGTCGGATTACCACTGAGGAATGCCCCAACCCCCGGAACAGTGATCGCCAGATTGGTTGCCGCTACGGCCGCCTGCTCGGTTGTGAGCGGGTAGGTCGTCCAACCTGTATTCACGTTATTGACGAACAGAGTCGGAACGCCTGCCGGAGTGGTGCCAACGACATACAGCGTCTTAGCATCCGGAGTCCACTGAGCTGCAGTACCTAGCCCACTCTGAGTTACATATGTACCCGCAGTGGCAGAGTAGATGTAGAAGAGCTGACGCACCTTGTCGTTGATCAGCACGGTCTGGTTGTCAGGCGAAACAGCGAGCACAACTCCCGGGACGTTTGGATCTTCTTTGGTCAGAGCGTTCGACGCAGCGCTGTACACCATCAACTCGTGTGTTGAGCCAAAGTACAGGCTGGTCGCCGTTCTGTCCAAAACCATCGAGTTAGGGAAGTACGGCATTCTTACCGTCGAACCTACCGAACCGCTGATCAGTTCCACAGGAGTAAAGGATTGCGAATCAGGATTAGAGAGCCAAATGAAAGAGCTCGCCTGTCCCGGAGTCGTAATGTTGACTGGGTTGCTGGTGATCGAGGTTCCCGTCTGGTTTACCCCAACCTTATTGATTGGTGAGGGGTTGCAGGTTGTCGGCTGGCAGACCGCGTAAATCGAAGCCTCACCCGCGAAGTTTGCCGTAACCGCACCCGAAGAACTCGCGCTGATATCCAGCGGATTGGTCGACTGATAATCCAGCGTGAGACCAGTGATGGGATTGTTCTTCGTATCCGTAACCGTTGTTACTAGGTTCTGCGTTACACCCTGCGTCACGTTGGTCTTGCAACCGCCAACTGCATTCGGGTCGCAATTGTTCAACGTGATGCTGATCGACTTTGGTGGGCAAGTGGAGAAGTATCCCGCCGAAGATCCAGAACCTGCAACCGATGCTGTGATAAATGTAGTTCCCGGTAATTGAGCGGTAATCACACCAAACTGGTCAATCGTTGCGATAGTGGAGTTCTGCGCCGTGTAGCTCAGGTTGCCGATGGCCACCGAGCAGCTCGGGACGTTTGGACTCGGGCTATTGGGACCGCACAACAAAGCCTGTGCGCCATTTGAACCAACATAGTACGCCTGCGCGTCCAGTTGGGCAGTCTGGGTCTGTGAAAGGCAGCCCGTTTCGGGATTCGTCGTTCCGAGACTCTCCAATACCAGTGACACAGCAGTCACCTGGGCATGAACGTAGACGGTCACCTGGTTTGAGGTAACCGAAGCTGCCGTAGCCGTGACTTGAGCCTGTTCGTACGGCAAACCGTTCGTTGCTGGCAGCGGAGAAGGCTTGTTGCAGATCGTGTAGTCAGGAATACCACCACCGCTGCGACGATTCCAGGTTCCCGCGCACATGTTGCCCGTAGGGGAGAGATCCAGAAGCTGGTTGTTCGTCGTGCCATAGGTGTAGCTGGAAACAGACGCGGTGTTGCCCTTGCAGGTCTTAGCCGTCGGGCTAGCCAACTGCTGCGTCTGTCCAAATGCCAGAGAAATACCCGTCGTTCGTGGCTCAAGATCGATGGAAGCCACGTCCGTAAGCTTTAGACCATACCCTTCACCGTTGCAATAGTTCCCGGCGGGGTTACGTGTGCAACCACTAATTGACATACCGGCTGGTATCGCCAGGCATAACAGAAAAACAAGCGTCAGCAACCGCTGCATGAAACCTCCCCGCCCCGCCTTCGAAACGGCAGAACGGTCAACCAAAACATCTGGAATCCGGATGGAGTCCGAAAGAAAAGTGTATCAGGACGCGGCTGCCCTTCGCTTGCACCGGGCTCGGCCAAAGGACCGGTAGGAGACAAAACCCAACCAGCCTGCCTGAGAACGCATACTGCATGGACGAAAATCCAGCAGAAACGAAAGCCCGCCGCAGCCAGGAAGTTGGCAAAACCACGTCGTCAGCTATTCCTAGGACGGCTCGCGGAAAACAATATCCGGTTGCAATTAAATTGAAGTATGATGACGCACACCTAAAAGCCTACCGATTCACGGAGGATGACAGTGCTAACCGCCGAAGACATTCAGAACGGCCTGCGCTCAAGAGATTACAGGAGGATTGAGTTGTCCCCGCTGGCCGCAACTCTGCTCGCCACACTCCTCAACTCATGGATATACGAGGGCCAGGACGATCAGCCAAACTCCCGCACTCGCCGCTGCATGGATTTTGTGATTGAAGAGTTGCCCGACATCCTGGAAACCTTGCGCAATGACGCCCGGCAATCAAACGATGATCGCTCCAGAACAATCACCTCCGTCGACATCATCCACTGGATGAGACCAAGATGGCCTCAACCGGTCATCGCCAGCCCGATTCTCGGGTTTATTTTCAGCAAGGAATAGCCGCATGGCAGAAGAAAAACCCGCTGAGCCACCCAGCCGATGGACGGTCATCAACGACTACTCGAAGACAGTCGTTGCCGTCTGCGCAGCCTTGCTGGCATTTATCGGCGCATTCTCTACAAAATTACTGGATTCTCACCTGTCAGCAACAGCCATGGGAGTTGTGATTGCGGTCATCGCACTCCTTGTCATCTCAGCCCTGTGCGCCCTCGCAGTACCCGCCATGCTGGACCGGTACCTGTGCATCGCCGAAAAAGGCGCTCCGCCCGCAGGCACTCCCCCCACCACCAAAAACCTTGATACAGCTACTCAAAAGGAGTGGGACAGCCGGGCTGAACGTATCAGAAGCATAAAAGCTGCAGCAAACCTCTCCTATTTGGCACTCTCGCTCGCAGTAGTCGCCATGGCCATCTTTGCGATATACCAGGCAAAACACCCCGCTGCGGCCAAGACTGAGAGCCCGGCAGTCGCGATAACTCCCGACCACTACGAGATCGCCTACTCTGCATCCCATAAGACCGGCCACGGCCAGCAGGTCCACACTTTCCTGCTCAATCAGGCCACAGGCGATATCTGGCAAATGGTCTGCGCTCCCGATGGCATGGTGTCATTCAGGCAGCTCAAGCGCCGCGACGTCGATGGCAACGTGATCATAGAAAACCCTGCCGGAGCAAGATTCCCTACCCTATCTCCCCGCCCCGACGCCTCACCGAAGCATTGACGGCACTTTAACAAGAGACGTTGTCTATTCTCCCGCGGGCATGTATTTTGCGAACCAATCCAGCGCCCGCACCATCACATCCGTCCTGTGCTCCGGATCGACAAAGCCATGTCCTTCGTTCGGATACACCACCAGTTGCGTCGGCACATGCTGATCGCGCAGGGCATGCCAGAACTCAAACGACTGCGGTGCGGGACACTCGCCGTCGCGATCACCAACCACGGCCAGCGTTGGCGTCTTTGCTTTCTCAATGAAGTTGATGGCCGAACTCTTGGCGTAGACAGCTGGATCTTTGTATACGGAGGCTCCAAAATACGGCGTCATCCACTGATCAATCGAATTTTCTCCGTAGTAGCTCTGCCAATCGGAGATTCCTGCGCCAGCGACGGCTGCTTTGAAGCGGCTTGTCTGAGTAACCGCAAACATGGTCATGAATCCACCATAGCTCCAACCGGTCAGGCCCACGCGCTTAGAATCCACGGGATATTTCGCCACAACAGCGTCCACGCCAGCCAATATATCCCGCAGATCGCCATAGCCAAAATCCTTGCGATTGGCCGCTGTAAACGCCTCACCCTGCCCGTAGCTGCCACGCGGATTCGGCTCCAGCACGAAATATCCGAGAGCTGAAAAAGCCGTTCCACTCAAACTGCCCCCGCCCCAGCGCGACGTCGCCGCTGCTGCCGGACCACCATGCACCAGCACAATGAGCGCGTATTTCTTCGCTGAGTCGTAATTTTTCGGAAAATGAAGCCAGCCCTGGACGTCGAACCCTTCGTTCTTCCAAGTCATCGATTCAACCTTGCCCCACGCCGGCTCCACACCATCATTCAAGTGCGAGAGCTGCTGCAGTCCGGCCGCGCTGGTGATCGTCGCCGAGCCCGGGCGCGCAGCATATGTTTCGTACGGATGATCGAACGAACTCAAATTGAATGCGAATATCGAGTGATCGCGAGTGGTCGAAAGACTAAGCTCAAACCTTCCATCCCCGACCGTACCAGGAAAGCTATAAACAGGAGCAGAAATGCTGGAATCTCCACTCGCACGGGGATTGAGACTGATCAGTTGACTGTTACCGCCCGCCAGTTCACTCACGAAGAGTTTTGAATCGGAGGCCCACGTTACCCACGCTGGGCTGGTCTTTCGGTTCTCAGTTAGGTCTTTCAGGTCGCTGCCGTCTGCTTTGATCATCCAGACGTCGCCACCCGTTGATCCCTGGTCACTCATCAAGCCGCCAATGAATGCAATCCTCGTACCGTCCGGAGACCAACGCGGAACCGCGATCTGCAATCCATGCAAAGGCCCGGCAACTTCATCAGGAGCCAGGATAGCCGTTGGCTCCAAGCCAGGGTGGTCTGGACTTATCTGCTGCGTATAGAGCTTGGCCACCCACCAGTTGTTTTCGCCTGGAGGATTTGCCGCAATGTAAGCCAGCGATTTCGAGTCAGGCGACCAGTCAAATTCATACACGTGAAGCTTTGCAGGAGTCACCTGGTCTGGCGCGACTGCCTTGTGTGAAGTAGCGTCGACGACGCCCACCCGCTGGATCTCGACTCCGTCCTCGCCGATCACTCCCGCCCACGGCTTCATCGCTGCCAGGGCGCCAGCCGCCCGCGTCGCGCCTTCCACGTAGAGAAAAGCAATATGCGAGCCATCCGGAGAAAACTCCGGGTAACCAACTTCCCCTTTTGCCTCGGTCAACCGCTGCACTTCGACTTTGGCTTTGCCCTTGCCGGGATCGCCGCCAATCGTCGCCACGAACACATCGTCCTGACCATCGCTCTGGCAGTCCCCGACAAACGCGAGATGTTTGGAGTCAGGCGCCCAGGCCACCATGCTTTCGCCACATTTGGCGTCATCCTTTTTGGCGGCAGTAACGTGTGTGGTCTTGGCTGGGTCAGCGAGCGGGGCAATCTCAACCTGCGAGCCGTTGCGCCCGCTACGCACAGTTGCCAGTAACAGACCGTCGGGAGAAATCGCGACAGGTCCTACCCGGCGCCCGCGGCTCATCCCCTTGAGGATCTCTTCAACATGCGCTTTCGATGGGTTGTCCTGCGCCAGCAGTACGGGCGAAACAACGAATGGACAACAGGCAAAAGCCACAACGGCGAGGAGGATTCCCAGCCTGAAAAGTAGCGAAGAACGGGCACCAGACATACCGGAAATCCTATCAGGATGCACCTGCTCAGCGCCCTGCCGCTGCGGAGCGCTATTTCGCCGCGGCGTGAATTGCCAGCAGAGTCTCCAGCAAAGACCTCAGTCTCTTCAGATCCAGGGCATTAGCTCCGTCGGATTTGGCATTGGCAGGGTCGTCGTGGACCTCAAGGAACAGTCCATCCACCCCTGCCGCCACTGCAGCGCGCGCCAGCAGAGGAATAAACTCAGGCTGACCACCGCTCACTCCATTTGCCGCCGAGGGCTGCTGCACCGAATGGGTTCCATCAAAAACTACCGGGGCCATCGCGCGCATTACCGGCAACGACCTGAAATCTACAACCAGGTTGTTGTAACCAAAGCTGGCTCCGCGCTCCGTCAAAAATACCCGCTCATTCCCCGTCGACCTGGTCTTCTCGACCGGGTACTGCATGTCCCACGGAGCAACGAATTGCCCCTTCTTGATATTGATCGCGCGTCCTGTTTTTCCAGCCGCTACCAGCAGGTCCGTCTGTCGGCAGAGGAATGCTGGAATCTGCAGTACGTCTACGGCCTCAGCAGCAATCTCGCAGTGCCCCGCTTCATGCACATCCGTCAATATAGGAAGCCCAGTAGCCTGAGCGACGGCACGCAGAATGCGCGTTCCTTCGACAATTCCCGGCCCGCGAAAGCTCTTCACCGACGTGCGATTCGCCTTATCGTAGCTAGCCTTGAAGATGTAGGGAACACCCAGGTCCGATGTAATCCGCTGGATAGCGTCCGCCATCTTCCTGACATGCGCTTCAGACTCAATCACGCAGGGGCCGGCGATCAGAAAAAGTTCACCCGCCCCAACCTGTACAGGACCGATCTCAAATGTATTTGCCATGATCTTCTCTACCACTCAGGAATTCTGCACAGTGACTTCAGAGATGGACGCTGTCGTATTGAGCTTTCGATTCGCGTAGCTCGCCGCAACAAAATCGCGGAATAACGGGTGCGGCTCCAACGGCTTCGATTTGAACTCAGGATGAAACTGGCATCCGAGGAAGAACGGATGATCTGGAATCTCAACAATCTCCACGTAAGTCGCGTCGGGAGTCGTCCCGGTCAACCGCAATCCGCCGCCCGTCAACAGCGCCTCGTACTCGCGATTGAACTCATACCGGTGGCGATGGCGCTCACTGATCTCGGTCCTACCGTATGCTTTCGAGGCCAGCGACTCCGGCTGTAGTACGCACTCCCACGCACCCAGACGCATCGTTCCGCCCATCTCTTCGACACCCAGCAACTCACGCAGTTTGTAGATGATGCGATGCTCTGCCGAGGGATCGAACTCGCTGGAATTCGCCGCCTTAAGACCGCAGACATTGCGCGCAAATTCGATGCAGGCAGTCTGCATACCGAGACAGATTCCAAAGTAAGGAACCTTCTCTTCGCGTGCGTAACGAATCGCATTCAACATGCCTTCAATGCCGCGCTTGCCAAATCCGCCCGGCACGAGAATTCCGTCAAAGCCCTGCAATTGCTGCTCGTACGACTTATCGCCGGGTTCCTTCGATTCCAGTCCTTCAGCCTCGATCCAGGTAACGTTTAGTTTGAGGTTGTGGGCCAGAGCGCCATGCACCAGGGCTTCCTTCAGCGACTTGTAGCTATCTTCGTACTCGACATATTTGCCCACGATCGCAATGGAAACAGTGTCCTTGGGGTTATATGCCCGATGAACAATATCCTTCCACTTCGTCAATTCCGGCTCGGGAGCATCGATATGCAGATATTTCAGCGCCAGCGTATCCACGCCTTCTTCCGCAAAAACCAGGGGACACTCATAAATGGAATCCACATCCTTGGCGGTCACAACCGCCCGCTCTTCCACGTTGCAAAAGGCGGCAATCTTTGATTTCATATCTCGCGGCAGGTAGCGATCCGTCCGGCACAGCAGAATGTCGGCCTGGATTCCGATCGACAGCAGTTCCTTAACCGAGTGCTGCGTAGGCTTGGTCTTCAACTCCTGCGCGGCATTGATCCACGGCACCAGCGTCACATGGACAAACACAGTGTTTTCGCGGCCCAGCTCCTGCCGCATCTGGCGAATCGCCTCCAGAAAGGGCAATGACTCGATATCGCCGACAGTGCCGCCAATCTCGACGATCACCACATCGGCCCCGTGCGAAGCGACCTTGCGCATCGCGTTCTTGATCTCATTCGTCACGTGTGGGATCACCTGAACCGTCTTACCCAGGTAATCGCCGCGACGCTCTTTGAGAATGATCTGTTCGTAGATGCGACCGGTTGTCAGATTGTTTTCCCGGCTGAGGTGCGCGTGCGTAAACCGCTCATAATGACCAAGATCGAGGTCGGTTTCAGCACCATCGTCGGTCACGAAGACCTCCCCATGTTGGAACGGCGACATGGTTCCGGGGTCGACGTTCAGGTACGGGTCAAACTTCATCAGATTGACCTTCAGACCACGGGATTCGAGCAGGCAACCGATTGAGGCTGCGGCCAGCCCCTTGCCTAAACTGGACACGACTCCGCCAGTCACAAAGATGTACTTTGCCGACATTGCTGCGACCTCTAAATTGGATTGTTGGGATTGGCCGAACAGGGGATGCACAATCAAGTATGGCAGATTGGCGCTCCAGATGGAAGTGCCTTCAAACAAAAAGGCCGATAGCGGATGCATCCGCCATCGGCCTATTCGAATCCAGTTCCAGTTCTAGAAGTGGAACCCAATCTCCGCCGTCAGCGCTCGCGGACTTACATAATGAGTTCCGCTGAACGTTGAGAGGAAGTTATAGAGCGCGTATTTGTTGGTGATATTCACCGCAGTCAGATGCAAACTCCACTTGTCCTTATCGCCATGGAAGAGATCGTCTTCTCCCAGTGAGACATCGAACAAATCGCGCGGTGCAATCCGTGGCGGATTGTGATCATTGTCTCCCTTACCAGGGGCAGGAATACTGGCCAGCGACGAAGAGTACTGCGAAGCGAGGCACTCCGCCGGCAGCGGATTACCTGGAGTAGCGCGAACGCCGTTGCACATCAATCCAGCCTGCGCCTGCTCGTCTGCCGTCAATCCACTGAGAATCACGGCTGGCTGACCATTCAACATGGTCGATGTATCGCCGCAAGCCGAGTTGGGATCATTTGACAGTGGGTTGTAGCACGGAACCGAACCAGCGGTCAGGCCGGAGTCGTAACGCCAGTTGAAGCCAAGCCACGGCCCAGGCGCGCCATGCATCTTGAACGGCGTCTGATACTGAAGGTGCGTCGTCTCGTTGAACTTCTCATCGTGATCGATACGGAACGGCAAGCCGGTCTGGCCGACTGTTGCACCCGCACCTGCAACCTGCGGCGGGAAGAAACGTGCCGCCACCGACGACATGATCACGTATGCCGAAATACCCTTCAAATTTGGCACATCCGCACGAAGTGCAAATCCAGGGATCTTGGAGTTGTGCCAATCAATTGGGAACGTGATCGGCGTATTGCCAAGCACGCTGAAGTCAAATGCATTGTGCGTGTACTTCCAGATGTAATCACCGCTGATCACTAGATTCTTGCCAAATGCCTGCTGCAATCCAGCATGAAACTCATTCTTGAATCCAGGCTGCAAAGTACCGCTCGCCCCCGCGCTGCAGGCCAACAGAGGATTCAGTACAGGATTGAGACATCCCTGGCTCGACAGCACAAGGTTTTCGTTGAACGGAGTCTCGAGAGTTCGCGCATACGAAACACGCAGTACCGAACTCGTCTGCTTGATTTTGTATGAAACACCGAGCCTTGGCTCAGCTTGGCGAGCAACCGTCAATCCGTTGTATAGATCTCCGCGAATGCCCAGGTTAAACAGCCAGTTGCCAGCCGTGATCTGATCCTGCGCATACAGCGCAAGCTCTTTCACGTCGGTATGACCGCTGTAGTTAAACAGACCGCCGCCACGCGTCAGGTCGTAAGGCGCTAGCACCGACAGATAATTCGGATTCGCCGAGAAGTTGCCGCAAGCCCCGGGCGTGCTGAACCCAGCAATTGGGTTACCGTTTGCATCCACGCAAGGCGCGTTGTACGTAGGATCAACAACACCCAGGTTGTCATTCTCGTTCAGATAAGTCTGCGAATACATCGCGCCGATCTTGATGACATGTATACCCTTCGAAACGGATACATCGGTATGAGCGCCTGCGTTAGTCAACGTACGAGCCTGGCTGATCGATGACGTCTGTAAATTCGCAGGACCCCGGTCTGCCAGAGGATTTGCGCTGGGATAGTAGTTATAAGCGTCCCGACGCACATACGGTCCAAAATTGAAGACTGCCGAATTGTTCAGAATGCGCGTGTAGGTCGGAGCAATATCAAAAGTACCGATCTCGGAACGCTGATCGGCATTACCAACATTCCCAAGAACAGGGTTAGCTGTTGCTCCGCCGCTCAGCACATTCTGCACATTCAAACTGTCATAAGAATTTGGTGTCTGAAACCACGACCGGCTGTAGTTCAGATTTGTGTGAACCGAATCCTTGTCTGTGAAGTTGCGGTCCACGCGGTCAAAGACATTCTCTTCGTTGCCCTTGTCGTGAAAGACCTTAAACTCGGGCGGATCAAGAAAGCGGCCCGTATTCAATCCATCGATCTCGATGAAATTGCCCCAGTTCGCGCCGCCATAACTAAGGTCGATGGCGCCTGTCGCGGAACCAAATGTTCCATACGAACTGGTGATGCTTCCAGTCGGCGTGGTGACTCCCTGTCCAGAACGTGTCGTGACCTGGATAACCAGTGCAGTCTTCCCACCGAATTCGGCCGGCGGCGCACCCGAAATCACCTCAATCGACTGCACGGAATTCGATGGAAGCTGGTTCGAAAACACCTTACTCTGCTGATCGGTAATCGACTGCCCATCGATCGAGAAAGAAGTTGAAGCATGATCTCCCAGTCCATGGAACAATCCGTTGGAGTCAGCAGCCACACCCGGCGAAGACAATGTAACTAGCGAACTCAATGAGGATGACTGGCTTTCCAGCGGCAGCTTCTCAATCAGGTTGCGATCCACATCGGTATGAAATGTCGAATCATTTTCCAGCAGATCGCTGGCTTCAACCGTGACAGTCGTCGCTCCACCACCGGCGGTCAGACTGTCAGTCACCGTCACACCAACTGTCGAACGCACATCCAGGTCTCGCGTATATGGATTGAATCCTTGCGCGGAGATCGTCAGATGATAAGGATTGAAAGGCAGATTAGCGAACACATATTTGCCCGCGCTGTCTGTAACCACAGTCCGCGAATAACCGCTCACTGGATTCTGGATAGTCACCTTGGCGCCGACTACAACCGCGCCTGTTCCGTCAGTCACGGTGCCCGACGCAGTACCGGAATTACCACCGGATTGCCCAAACAAAGAGCCTGCCGACAGGGCAGATAAGAATAGGACGAAAAAGCCGAGAATAAAAGAATGAGATACACGGCCGCGAATAAACGGCATAGAAAAACCTCCACTAAGTGTCAGATAATGCAAGGGCGCAACCGAAGGTAGAATTCACCCTGCGGTCAGTCGGAGCATTTCAGGCTTGTGCAGGCGGGGGTCGATTAAACAACGTGCAGTGCCAGGGCCTCGCAACGGAGTGCACGACCGGCACAGGAACCGAACCAAGCGTCGTGACGTACACAATCGGCGCAGCCACCACTGCAACCGGGGCTGCAGCATGCATGGCGACGCAAACGGGACAGTTGTCCGCATCCGAAGTGACAGGATGAACGTGCGCAACTTGGACAAACGTAAGGAGTGCCAGCAGCAACACACAAACCAGCGTCGTAGCCCGCATAGCCCATGGCTTGCGTTCCCCTGCTGATCGGATTTGCTGATCGATGATCACGTTTGAACAGTCCTCATTAAAGAATACACATTTTTGGATTTCTAGGGAGCACTCCCCCTACTTAAATGAATTCGGCTTGTGCGATATAGAACAAAACCAAGCTTGCGACACTTCGTCTAAACTGGCGTTCGATGACTTTATTGCGCAACTCTCGAGTCCGGTTCGTGGCGCTTGTTGCCAGCGCAATCCTGCTCGCTATGGCATCTTTGGCCCCAAATTCGTCCGCCCAGTCCAGCGAAGAACCAAAGAAGACTCCCCTGCCTCTCAAGCCAGACGTACCTGGCGTTCAGGTCAATCACCGCTTGATTCTCAAAGACGGCAACTATCAGATCGTGCGCAAATACGAGATCGTCGGCAATCGCGTTCGATACATATCCGTTGAGCGCGGAGGCGAATGGGAAGAACTTCCCTACGACCTTGTCGATTGGGAAGCCACAAAAAAGTGGGAACAGAACCAATCCCAACTAGCCAGCCAGGCCTCACCGGCCATGCAGGAAGCAGCCGACCTCGACAAGGAAGAGGCCGCCGAGCGCCAGGCCCAGAAAGACCGGATGCCGGAAGTTTCCCCAGGCCTCAATCTACCCGATCAAGACGGGGTTTTTATCCTCGACGAGTACCTTGGAACGCCTCAACTGGTAGAGATTGTGCCGTCCACCGGCGATCTGCAGATGGCCCGCCAACACGGCATCCGCTCCGTGCTTCCGCTCCAAGGTCAAACCGCCCGCGTCGAACTGGAAGGCGCATCTGCCAAAGTCCATCTTCATGTAAATGAGCCGACGCTCTACCTCTCGCTCGATGCGCTCGACGACGCCCAGCAGGTCGTCTCCCACTCCCTCACCGTTGATACCAAGGGTGCCAGTTCCGTGCAGCATCCAAAGCACGGAGCCAACTCCGCCAAGTCTGGATTCGCAATCGTCCGCGTAGATGAACGCAAAGCCGTCCGCATCGTTGGTACCGTACGCGTGAGCCTAACCGGAGACATTTCCCAGAGCGAGAACGTCATTCCCACCACGGTCGAAGTGCTGCCTGGCAAACACTGGTTAAAACTCAAACCCAAAGAACCCCTCACCGTCGGCGAATACGCGCTGGTCGAGATCCTCTCCCCTAAAGACATGAACGCCACCGTGTGGGACTTTCAGGTTAATCCAAGAGCAGGGATCAACGAGTCCGCCATCGTTCCGCTGGAAAGCAGATAGCGTTCCAGTTCTATTCCCGAACTGAAATCCCCAACGCCTTCATCTTTCGGTAAAGATGACTACGTTCGAGCCCCAGCAGTTCAGCGGCTCGGCTAACATTCGCTTTCGCTTCTTCAAGCTTCTTCTGAATGTAATCCCGTTCGTAGGCATCACGTGCCTGCTGCAGCGTTGAGAAATCGTCCGTATTCCGTACATTGGACCTTTGCGTCAAAGGCGGCAGATGCTTCCGCTCGATGCGCAATGCACGCGGATTCAGGATCAACACTCGCTCTACCAGGTTCTTGAGCTCGCGTACATTTCCCGGCCACGTATGCTGCGCCAAAACCTCCAGCGCCTCATCGCTCACTTCCATCCGCGGACGTCCATACTGCCGCCCAAACTCGCGCAGAAACTCCCTCACGAGCGGCGGAATGTCCTGTTTGCGCTCGCGTAGCGGAGGCACAGAAAATGGGACCACATTGAGTCTGTAAAAAAGATCCTCGCGGAAATTTCCTTTGAGAATCTCTTCTTCAAGATTCTTGTTCGTCGCTGCGATCACCCTCACATCCACGCGTATGGGCTGTGTCCCACCCACTGGAGTAAACAGTTGCTCGTCCAGCGCGGAAAGAACCTTGGCCTGTGTCTTCAGGCTCATGTCGCCAACTTCATCCAGAAACAGTGTCCCGCCATCAGCTCGCTCCAGAGTCCCGCGCTTTTCCGGCGGAGTACCCGATTGCGCTCCACCCTGGGCCGCCGGATGGGCTCCATGCCGATAGCCAAACAGTTCAGCCTCGATATGAGCTTCAGGTATAGCCGCACAATTTAACTCGACAAAAACACTGTCCCTGCGCAGACTTTCCGCATGAATCGCGCGCGCAATCAGTTCCTTTCCCGTACCGGACTCACCGTAGATCAGCACTCGGCCATTCGTAGGAGCCATCAAGCGAATCTGCTGCCGAAGCGCCTTGGTCGAAATGCTCTCGCCGGTAAGAATACTCTGCGCCGAAAACTGCCTCTTGAACTCAAGATTGTCACGCCGCATTCGCCGCGCTTCCACCGCATTCTTGAGAACAATCAAAGTGCGATCGAGCGAAAGTGGCTTCTCCAGAAAATCGTAAGCGCCTAACTTAGTTGCCTTGACAGCTGTCTCGATTGTTCCGTGCCCCGAGATAATCACCACCTCGGGCCGACTCTCCGCAGCCAGTGCATGAACGTCGCTCAACACATCCAGCCCATCCCGGTCAGGCAGCCAGATATCGAGCAGCACCACGTCATATGGCGCGTCCTGAAGGAGAGTAATAGCCTCGGCAGCCGTACCTGCAGTGGCGACGCCGTACCCCTCTTCGCGAAGGATCTCTTCGAGCGAGGCGCGAATCTCGGCCTCATCATCAACAATCAGTATGTGATTCATCTCGTGGTGTTAGATGCGACGACAACAGCTCCCGGTTCGTTCTTCCGATTCGTAGTCACAGGATTCACTTCTACAGAGACGCCCTCGCGGCCAATTAGTACCGCACCCTCGATCACTGGAAGGCAAAGCAAAAAACGCGCGCCCTTGGGGCTATTCGCTTCCGCGCGAATGGAACCATGATGCTCCTGCGCAATCTTCGCGGCGATTGAGAGTCCCAGCCCCGTACCACGCTGTTTCGTGGAGTAGAAGGGTAAAAACAATCGCTCGCGAATTTCGTCAGTGAGACCATGCCCGGTATCGGAAACAGCAACTTCTACCGAACTCCCATCCTCGCTCAAAGCAGTCGTCACTGTGAGTACCCGCAACAGGCTTGTCTGCATCGCCTCGGCCGCGTTGTCAATCAGGTTGGCCAATGCCCGCTTCACCGCATCCGGATCAGCCATCACCATTGGCAAATCAGGCTCCAGAGTCTGGCGAACCGTAATACCGTCCATGCGCCCGGAGAACAGAAGCATCGCGTCCTCAAGAATCCGATTCATGTCACACGGACGAGGCTGTGGAGCAGGAAACTGCGCTAAAGCCGCAAACTGATCCACCAGAGTACGCAGTGTGCCAACGCAACCGAGAATCACCTCGCTGCACTTACGAATCACGCTGGAAGACTCTTCTGTTGGACGATCCAGATGTTTACGAATCCGTTCCGCAGAGAGAGCTATCGGCGTCAGCGGATTCTTGATTTCATGCGCCACGCGCTGAGCCACTTCCTTCCACGCCAGTTGCCTCTGCGCACGCAGCAACTCCGTTGTGTCCTCGACGACTAACACAGCTCCCTGCTTGTTCTGCCCTAATTCAAGGCGCGCACTCGTAACTGCGAGATGCACCGCTCGTCCGAGAGCATGCGTCTCCACTTCGGTAGACGCCGCACCCATGCGTTGGCTGCGGCGAATCACGCGAGCCAGATCGTCACTGCAGTCCGTAGGAAAGAGCGTGTCTATCTTTCGGCCGCTCAGATTTGTTTCCTGCCCGTGACCGCTATCGATTCCGATCAATGCAGCAAACGCCCGGTTGGCTAGCAGAATGGCTCCATTTTTATCCAGCGTTACCACACCACTCGGAATCGTCTCAAGGATTGTCTCCAACTCTCGCCGGCGCTCTTCGAGGGCTTGATTGGCCGCCGAAAGCTGTTCCCGAGAGCTCTCAGCCATGTGGCGGCTGGTCTCAAGATCCTGGGCCATGTGGTTGAATGCACTTACCAGTTCCGCCATCTCACCGACAGACTCGACCGATACCCGCTTGTCCAGTTTGCCGTCGGCAATCTCATCCATTGCATCCGCCAGCGCCTCAACCGGACGAGTGATTTGTTTGGAGAGAAATAACGCCAGCCACATGCTCGAGAAAAATACCAGCGTCGTAATCAGCAACAGTACAAAGAAGAAGGTAGTTCGAATCCTGTTGCGCGAGCGGAAGAGCGTCCAATAGTCGCTCGCTCCGCTACGAATCCGGCTGGCCGTCAGGCTTAACCCGTGGGGCATCGGCAGCCCAACCACCACCAGGTTGCCGTGTGGCGAATCCGCGATGCCCATTGCATAATCCCGATCATCTACAATCAAAATAGGCTCGTCTGTGCGCTGCGCAATGGCCAGCAAATCACTGAACACCGCTCCGCGTAAAGGGATCGCTTCCGACTTCCCATCATCCAGCCACGGCAACATGCTCCTATGGCTGTCGTCTGAAGGTAGTTGGTAGCCCAAAATTCCCTGCTTGTCTGCCCCATAGACTGCGACAAAACCACCCTCCAGCGTAATCCGGCGAGAATGCAACTCGGCGTTCGCGGCAGCCTTGTCCTTATCAACGGCGCCAGAGGCAGCAATCGCCTCAGCCTCCAGCCTGGCATTCGAGGCAGCATAGTGCGCCAGTTCCAGCACCACACGCGTCGAATTTTCGCGAAGCTCAGAAGTAGGCTGCGAAAACCACCGGTCCACCGAACGGTTCATGAGCCCAAAACTAAACAAAAACATAAAGGCAGCTGGAGCTAGCGCAATCAGAGCCGCGCCAATCACCAGCCGGGTACGCAAACGGGAACCGAGTGCCCGGCTGCGTTGATCCACAAACAGCTTGAGAATGTTACGAATCAGCAGGACCAGCAGCAACAGAAGCAGCAGAAAAACCACCACCGACATTGCCGTAAACACCAGAATGTCCCCGGTGGTCTGCGGCGTCAGAAAGGCTATTCCTGTTGTGTTGAACGCATTCAGTGCGATCAAAGTCGCCGACACCACGAACGCACCCGCCGCCAGCAGGGCAATCGTGCGCCGTCTCGGACTGCCAAACAAACTCATGCCGGAATTATAGGCCCTGCCGAATCGCATAGGGGTTCGATTGCGTCTAAGGCTCCAGCAATAACCCCAAGGAGGGGTCTCTACCGATGAGTGAGTTAGCCATCGCGCTGACTGGTGAAAGCGCGCAAGCTGCACCCAGCAAGATATTGGAAGGAATTTCTGAAGCGGCTGCGCACCAGAAAGCGGCCAACGCACCACGCACCATTTACGAGGAAGTCTGGCACATGGCTTTCTGGCAGCAACTTAGCCTGGACTGGATTACTGGCAATCCGAGACCTGGACCAGCTAGTCCATCGGAAGGTTTTCCATCCAACACCTTGGAAACATGGCAGGAGATTAAGGAACGGTTCCTCTCCGGAACCACAGCGGCAGCATCAATAGCTAAGGATGAAAAATCTCTCGAAGCCTTTGTCCTCTGCCCAAACTTCTCCGGTCCCAACCGCAGAATGACAGTCCACGACCAACTGGTTAGTCTGGTTGCACATAACTCCTATCACTTGGGCCGTACGGTCCTGCTGCGTCAGTTACTGGGATGTTGGGCTTCTTCAGATAGCGGCTATTCTTGGTAGATGAAGCGCCGGAACAAAGATCCAAAACGAGAATCCAGTGCGCCGTCTGCCCAAATAGAGATGGAGAGATACCTATTCCGTATCTCTCCATCTCTTCACGTCAACATTACTCCTTGACGATTAACCCAGGACTTCACTCGGAGCAGTCCACTCACGCCCCTGCGACTCAGCAACTCCACGATGCGTAAGCACGCCTTTGAACACATTCAACCCCTCAGCAAGACCTGCGTCCTGCTTCAATGCAGTCTCTGCGCCCAGGTTCGCCAAACGCAGTAGATACGGGAACGTTGCATTCGTAAGACCGAGCGTCGAGGTATGCGGAACTGCACCGGGCATGTTCGTTACACAGTAGTGAACGACCCCATCGACCACATACGAAGGATCAGAGTGCGACGTAGGACGAGCAGTTTCGACGCATCCCCCCTGGTCGATCGCAACGTCGACAATGACTGCGCCCTTCTTCATCCGGCTCACCATTGATTTAGTAACGATCTTCGGTGCGGTTGCGCCTGGAATCAGCACGCCCCCGATCACCAGATCCGCCTCATGCGTAGCCTTGCCCACGTTGTAACTGTTCGAAGCCAGGGTGTGCAGTCGCCCGTTAAAAATGTCATCCAGTTCGCGCAACCGGTTTAGATTCATATCGACGATCGTCACGTGGGCGCCCATGCCCACTGCAATTTTCGCCGCATTGGTACCTACAATACCGCCGCCAATAATGCATACATTCGCGGGAGGCACTCCAGGGACACCCCCCAGCAGAATTCCTCGTCCGCCACGCTCCTTTTCAAGATAGGTAGCACCGACCTGAACGCTCATGCGCCCGGCAACTTCGCTCATCGGCGTCAGAAGCGGAAGCGTGTTCGCTCGATCGCGAACTGTCTCGTACGCGATGCCAATCACTTTCGACTTCAGCAACGCATTAGTCAGTTCGGGGAGTGGCGCGAGATGCAGGTAAGTGAACAGAACAAGACCATCGCGGAAATAAACATATTCCTTCTCGATTGGCTCTTTGACCTTGACGATCAACTCGGCATTACCCCAGACATGGCCAGCCTCGCCCACAATCTCTGCGCCGGCATCCTGATACTCGTGATCAGGGAAACCCGACTGCGCTCCAGCATGAGTCTCCACGAGTACCGTGTGGCCCGCCTCCGTCAATGCCTTTGCGCCTGCTGGAGTAACTCCAACTCGAGCCTCATGATCCTTAATTTCCCTGGGTACGCCAATGATCATCCTGATCTCTCCTCTGTTGCATTTCTGAAACCCGCGTTGCGGGCGAATGCTTTCGACTCCATTGTAGATGCCGGACCGGACCATGAGTTTCGGATTACGATGCCCTTGACTTCGACCTCGCAGCAGAATTGACTGTTTTCTTTGCAGATTCACATTCCCGATGCATTCTTGTATGCATGGCCTTCCGTTCTGTAACCGCATCGCTCCTGCTGGCATCTGCCGTCGCACTTCCACTTTTCGGCCAAAGCGGCATTACTGCCGTCCTACCAAACGGCCGCCAAATCCGCCCCGTCGGCAATTGGATCGAGGTCGCACCCTATCCCTTCGCCATAGCTGTCAAACCCGACGGCACGGAGGCCGCCGTGCCGTCCATAGGCTTCCCCTTCGCACTCAACGTCATCAGCCAGCCCGATGCGTCGAACGCAACTGTCCGCAGGCTGCCAGGCGGCGACAAGCGCGAAAACGACCCCAGCATCGAGGTGCATGCCGGACTCGCCTACTCATCCGACGGCAAGACCTTATATGTAGCGACCGGGAACTCCGGCAAAATCGCCCTGTACAACACCGCGGACTGGTCCCAGCAGGGGGAGATTCCGCTGGACGGCCAGGTCGGCCGCACGGACTTCTCTGCCAGCTTCGCCGCATCTGTAATCGTCTCCGCCGACGGACACACGCTCTACGCGCTCGATCAAGGCAACTGGCGCATCGTCATCATCGACGCGACAGAGAAGAAAGTCATCGCATCTATCCCTACCGGTAGATATCCCTTCGGCCAGGCGCTCTCGCCCGATGGCACTCACCTCTATGTAACCAACATTGGCCTTTTTGAATACTCCCTTATAGCTGGCGTCAAAAAGGATGACCTTCTCAACACCGGTCTTCATTTCGCGCCTACTGGTTATCCCTCGAAAGAGACCCGCGAAGGCACCACCGCAGAGGGCCGCAAGATCCCAGGACTCGGCGATGAAAACTCCGACTTCGGCAGTTCCCTGTGGACCTACGATGTTCATGATCGCGAGCACCCCACAATCACTGCTCGCCTGCGTCTCGGCGAACGCATCACCGAGGCAGTCATCAAAAATGGCACCGGGACCATCGGCAGCGCCGCACCCACCGGAGTAGTCGCCGGCAGCGATGCCGTCTATGTCTCTCTTGCCCATCAGGACACAATCGCCAAGGTCAGCGCCGACGGCACGCACGTCCTCGCACAGGCACCACTTACTCCTTTCACTGGAGAGAGATTCAGCGACAGCCAGGGCCGTCCACTTCGCGGAGTGATGCCCAGCGGTCTCGCTCTGCATGACAACAAGCTCTACGTCGCTGAATCAGGCATAGACGCAGTAGCAGTTCTCGACACAGCATCCATGCAACTCATTGAACATATCCCCGCAGGATGGAACCCATCCGCAGTCTCTTTCTCGCCCGACGGAAAGACTCTCTACATCGTCAACACCAAGGGCAAAGGCGCGGGACCCAATGGCGGCAAACTCCACGACGAAAGCAAACCCACATACATCGGAGCACTTGAACTCGGTAGCGTGACTGCCATCAACATCGCCACCTTACCCGACGCGCAGACTCTTACCAGCACTGTCGTTGCCGCGAACACCTTCGCGATCGCCAATCGTCCACCGCTGCCGCGCCTCAAGCACTGCTTCCTTGTCATTCGCGAGAATCGTACTTACGATGAAATTCTTGGCGACGTTGCAGGCGCAAACGGCGATCCATCCCTCGCGCGCTGGGGTATGGACGGCTGGGCACAAGAGCAAAAAGATGCCACGCATCTCCACGTCACACCTAACCTGCACTCACTCGCTCAACGATATGCAATGAGCGACAACTATTACGTCGACAGCGACGTCTCAGCAGACGGTCACCGATGGGTTGTAGGCATCAATCCGACCGCCTACTTCAACACAGCTTGGACCAGCGGTTACGGCGGCCGCCGCAGTGACGATGCCTTCGCTACGCAACCCGGACGGCGCGCGCTCTTCGGCGGATCAGACTCGCCCATGCCCGAGGACGAACCGCAGTTTGGCTCCATCTGGGAACACGTCGCCGATTCCGGCAAAGGTATTCTCAACTACGGCGAGGGTATTGAAATCGAAGGTGGAGATGAGATGGACGGCGCTGCTCCCGAGGGCCAGCGCATGTTACTCGACTCGCCTGTAGCAAAGCCCATCTTCGAATCCAGCGATCGCCGCTATCCCACCTTCAATCTCGGCATCCCTGACCAGTTCCGCGTCGCTGAGTTCGAGCGCGACTTCACGCGCCGCATGGCCTTGAATAAAATCCCTGGCCTGATCGTCATTCGCCTACCCAACGACCACACTGCAGATCCAAGACCAGCCGACGGGTACCCATATCGCGCGTCCTACGTAGCCGACAACGACCTTGCTCTCGGCCGCATCGTTGACTTCCTTTCGAAGACTTCGATCTGGAAAGACTCCGCGCTCTTCGTCACCGAAGATGACGCGCAGGGCGGCATCGATCACGTTGATGCTCACCGCAGCATCCTGCTCATTGCAAGCCCATGGGTCACCCCGGGAGCTGTAAGTCATCAGCACTCCAGCATGGGAAGCATCACCCGCACTATGGATGAGTTATTAGGCCTCGGACCACTTAATCTAGAAGACGCACTCGCAGGAGAATTCAGTGGCGTCTTTTCCATCAATCCCAATACAGATCCTTTCACCTTTGAACACGCCGACGCCCGCGTGTTCGATCCAGCCAAAGCAAAACTCGCCAAGCCCAAAACCAAAGAAGAAGCAGCCGCCCTCCGCGACATGGACGACGTAGACGAAATCCAGAAGCAACTAGAGAAAAGCAAAGGGAAACTGAGAAGGCCGAAAGATGACGACTAAGTCGAAGACATATAAGGATCGTTATCGCTAACACAGCAATGTACTGCGCCAAGACTAGAGCCCGCTAGAGGATAACCATCCTCTAGCGGATTTTCCTTTTCCTCTATAGATAACTGGAGTAACGTTTTGTGGCAAGCTCCTGCGAGATAATTTCCATCTCGAAATAGCAACCGATATCTAACCAGAACACTGCTTTTGAACGGGACAAACTTATGATCCGACCTTCTCCGGCTACCCTGTTTTACCTTATTATCAGCGCTGGACTGATATCTTTCGCGCCGTTCAAATTATCTGCCTCCTCCTCTGTTCCAGTTTCTAGAGCAACGTTCACGGCTCACCATATGAAGTCGTCGCATCCTTTCGTTGCTGCCTTTGAAAATCTCCCCTTAAGCTTTGAATCTAATCAAGGGCAGGCCCCGTCCTACATCCGATTTGTATCGAGGGGAGAGGGCTATACCTTGTCGCTTACCGGCAGCGGCGCGATCCTACGATTCAGATCGGCGCCCAACTGCGGTGACAATCCGCGGCTCAAGAACCCAAATCCAATCCAATGCGCGAAGACGGACTATGCGTCGACAGATGAAGTGCGCATGACGCTGACCAGCCCTTCAATTCATAGCTCCAACTCCCGTGTGATCGGCGAAGATGAACTCCCTGGCAAGGTGAATTACTTTATCGGCAGCGATCCATTGAGATGGCGCTCCAACCTGCCCACCTATGCCAAAGTCCGCTACGCAAGCGTCTACCCAGGGATCGACCTTGTCTACTATGGCAATCAGCATCAGTTGGAGTACGACTTCGTTGTTGCTCCACAGGTCAGCCCTGCAAAGATCCAGCTCAGCTTCTCCGGAGAAAAGCAGCTCAACATCGACGCCAACGGAGATCTCACCCTGCATGGCAGCCACGGCTCAGCCAGCTTCCATAAGCCCGTCATCTACCAGCAGAAAAACGGCAAGCGCCAACTCATACCCGGTAGCTTCCGCCTGTCATCCAACAACACAGTCAGCTTTTCGGTAGGCAACTACGATCAAAACCGCGCTCTGATTATCGACCCCGTGCTGACCTACTCCACCTATCTCGGTGGCTCGGGATCAAAAAGCAAAGGCGACCAGGGCAACGGCATTGCTGTCGACTCCGACGGGAACGCATATGTCGTTGGCACAACGTATTCAACAGACTTTCCCGTGTCCAGCAAAGCCTTCCAACCCACCGATACCGCCGCAACCTCTGACAGCACGGTATTCGTAACCAAGCTCAATCCCGGCGGATCAGCCCTGCTCTACTCCACCTACCTCGGCGGCTCAGCGGGCGACAACGGCTACGGAATAGCGGTCGACCCCTACGGAAACGCATACGTCACTGGCGCCACATACTCAACAGATTTTCCTGTCACCTGCGGCGCTTTTCAGACCACCAACAAGTCAGACATAAGCGGCGGAACTGAAGCCTTCATCACGAAACTCGATCCCACCGGAAGCGGCCTCGTCTACTCCACTTTTCTCGGAGGAACCAGCACTCTAGAGCATAATGGGGGAGCCGTTGCCCAGGCGATTGCAGTAGGCTCCGACGGAGACGCATATGTAACGGGATACACCTGGTCACCTGACTTTCCCGTCAGCGCGAAAGCATTTCAACCCACCTACGCTGCCAGCGGAACAATCACCAACGCTTTCGTGACACGTGTGAACTACGGCGGCACGGGCATTACTTATTCAACTTATCTCGGCGGCTCCGGTGGAGACTACAGCAATGCAATCGCTGTTGACGCTGCGGGAGACGCGTACGTGGCAGGGGAAACCGAGTCCTCAAACTTCCCTACGACCGCTGACGCATTTCAGATCACGCCCCACGGCTCAACCGCCTTCGTCACCGAGATCAATCCAAAAGGGACAGACGCACTCTATTCAACCTACCTCGGCGGCAGCGGCGGCGACTCCGCGCAGGCCATCGCGGTCGACAGCAGCGGATTCGCCTACATCGCCGGTACGACGCATTCGAGCGACTTTCCAGTTACCGCAGGCGTACTCGAAGGCGAGGCTATCGGAACCAACACTATCTTCGTAAATAATGGCGCCACCGGCTTTGTGACCAAGCTCAGTAAAGACGGCTCCGCGCAGGTCTATTCCACCTACCTTGAAGGAGTAGATACATCCGTCACCGGCCTCGCCGTTGACGCCTCAGGAGCCACATACATCACAGGAAGTACACTCGCTGCAAGCGCCGGCAGTGCAGGTGGTTTTCAAGCAACAGAGGACGCGCTTCCAACTCCCAAATCGCAAGGCAACGTCGCATTCCTGGTAAAGCTCGACCCCTCGGCCACTGTTCTGAACTATGCGACAGCACTGGGTGGCACAACCAACGACGGAGCCACATCGCTGGCAATCGATAGCGGCGGCAACGTCTATGTGACCGGCTTCACTCAATCGACAAACTTTCCCCTTACCAGTCACGCATTTCAAAGAACCAACAAAGCCAGCGCAGGCGGCGGCAATACCGCCTTTGTTAGTAAATTTGCGCTGGCCGCGGAAGCAAATCAGACTGCCTACCCTACACCTCCCGCCTCAATTCCAACATCGTTGTCGATCATCTCTCAGGCGTTTCAGTGGGACATCTGCGATTTAGTTTTCGAGGAATTTATCAATCTCGACATAAATGCGGGTATCCCTGGCCCACCACCCACCGGGACCATCGAGATCACAAATGACGGGGGTGGATATCCAAATGATTTCCCTGTATACGGCTCGTGGGGCAGCGTCACCCCGGTGTACATGGACAATGATCCAGGCGAGGCATTCCCTCAGTGGACCGCGCAGTATTACGGCGACTCTGTCTATCAGGGATCAACGATCAGCGGTTCTCCAAATGTGCCCAACTGTACTTCCAATGAGGCGTCCATGATCGGACAAGCATCTAACAGCCATGCATCTCATCTGCAATTCTCTCTCCCCTCGGGGCGAGGTAAAGCTACGATCAAATTAGGTTTGAATTCGACTCCATCGAGCGCGGTTCCGGTCAAGTTAAGTGTCCAAAAACCCAAGTTCACCCCGCCCCCGGCCATTCCTCGTACAAATGGAGATACGTCCCAAGCCGAGCTCTCTGCGCAAGCACAGACAACAACCGCTTGCCTCGCGCCATCCAAACCACCCCTCGTCGTGACCGTACATAGTACCTGGAAGTCTTACGGCGCACCCAACCCAACTTTCACATTTACAGTCACCGGCCTGCTCGGCGCCGATACGGTAACCATCACACCACAGACCACGGCAACTGCTACTTCTCCAGTCGGGAGTTATCCAATAACGGTCACGGCGAGTGGAGCAGACGCGGTCCATTACAACCTGGTAGCAGTTGCTGGAACACTCTCAGTACGCAAGGTATTGCTGAACGTAGTCCCCAGCGAAGTCCTCGTTACCTACGGCCAGACACCAGCGCAACCCACTGCGTACACCTTCTCTGGCTTCTTCAATGGAGACACCGCCAGCGTCGTATCAGGCGCCCCCGTTCTCTCAACAACCGTGACCTCAACTACGCCTGTCGGCTACTACCGTATCAATTTCCTCTCCGGCACTCTGACGGCAGAAAACTACTACTTTCCGCCGGCCTCCCAAGCCGGTGCGGTCCATGTAACCAAGGCTCCGCTAACCGTCACGGCAAACAACCTGACCATGCCCCAGGGCGGACCAATCCCCACTCTCACCTACGCCTACAGCGGCTTTGTTAACGGAGAAACTCCTGCAAGCGCCCTCACTGGAACACCTCAGCTCGCAACCACAGCAACCACACATTCCCAACCCGGCCGCTACCCGATCTACATCTCAACCCGCACACTGGGTTCAGTCAACTACCACATCACAGCCGTCGCAGGAGTACTTACCGTCACGCCATGAGCCGCAATTCCATATCTGCCTGAAATACGAAATAATGGGGAGATGCGGCGATCGCCAGATTCATCCCCTGCAAACATCCCGGCAATCGGTATCGACTTCGGCACGACCAACAGCAGCATAGCCAGAACCACCGGCGGTGCTGCTGTTGAGCTCGTGCGTTTTCCGCGCCACGGCGGCGAGACTGAGTCCTTCCGCTCCGTCCTCTACATGGAGCGTGTGCGACAGGCAGGTCACATGCGCATTGGCTCGTGGACAGGACCTTCCGCAATCGAGCACTATCTCGATGCTGAAAAAAAGGGCCGGCTCATCCAGTCGCTCAAGAGTTATCTCAGCAGCAGTGCGCTCACAGGCACCGAGATTCTCGGACGGCACTACGCGTTTGACGATCTCATTTCTCGCATCCTCAGTGATCTCCGGCTCAATGCAGAACGGCAATTCGGCGCGCCAGTCAAATACGCAATGGTTGGCAGGCCGGTGCGCTTCGTCGGTGCAGAGACAGAGCAGGATGAGGCCTTTGCTCTCGAGAGACTGCGCCGCGCC
>Ga0302140_10001965_pt1 | contig 26832 bp, 25 predicted proteins | sample I_Bog_E1_1_FD_202095 | JGI IMG/M metagenome (GOLD analysis project Ga0302140, IMG submission 202095) | Peat permafrost microbial communities from Stordalen Mire near Abisko, Sweden - I_Bog_E1_1 | ecosystem: Environmental > Terrestrial > Soil > Wetlands > Peat | place: Sweden: Abisko, Stordalen... | reverse complement strand
GGAGATGGTGATGCCGGGCGATAACGTTCAGCTTGAGGTAGAGCTGATCACGCCAGTGGCCTTGGAAAAGGGTCTTCGGTTTGCAATCCGCGAGGGTGGTCGCACGGTGGGCGCCGGCACGGTAAGCGAGATTATCAAGTAACAGGGACTAGGGACTTAGGGACTAGGGACTTAAACCCGAACCCCTAAGCTCTGAAAGGGTTTTGGAAATGCGGGAAATTGTTACATTGCAGTGCGCAGAGTGCAAGGAACGGAATTACACGACCACCAAGAACAAAAAGACGACCACGGGCCGCCTTGAGTTCAAGAAGTTCTGTAACCGCTGCCGCAAGCACCAGTTGCACAAGGAAACGAAGTAACTGACAGTGGTCAGTGGACAGTGATCAGTAAGTGCCTAGTAACTTCGGGTGTTGAAACTGACCACTGTTCACTATTCACTGACCACTGTTTTTAGGGGCGTAAGCTCAACGGCTAAACTGTCGGTCTCCAAAACCGAACTTGGGGGTTCGAATCCCTCCGCCCCTGCCAGATTGACCCCTGATTTTGTCAGGGAATGCGCGGCTCCGAGCCGCGCGCGAAGGAATAGCAAGCATGGCTACAAAGTTAGCAGTAGCGGATGGCGGCGACGGCCCGATCAAACGGCAGGGCAAGAGTTCCATGCCCAAGTTCGTCGAGATTGTGGTTGAGCAGTGGAAGGAATTCACCACCTTCCTCGGCGATGTGCGCTCTGAGATGCGCAAGGTGGTTACGCCTTCGTGGAAGGAAGTCAAATCCACAACCGCCGTGGTCATCATTGCGGTCTTCATCTTTGGCCTGTTCTTCTTTGTGGTGGACTCTGCCTTCGGCAGTATCATGGACAAGCTTTTCCACAAGCTGGGCAGCTAGTGCATCCTGAGACGCGAAACGAGAGCATGATGGCAGAAGAAACAGGACAACCCGAGCAACTAGAGCAGACCGAGCAAGGCGAGCAAGTTGAACCAGTTGCCGAGCCGGTAGTGCCGGAACGCAACCCCCGCTTTATGTGGTACATTCTGCACGCCTACTCGGGCTTTGAGCGCAAGGTGCGCGAGTCCATTCAGAGCCGCGTGCAAGCCTTTGGGCTGAGCGACCGCGTGGGCCGCGTGATGATTCCCACCGAGCCGGTGACGGAGATCGTCAACGGCAAAAAGCGCACCATTGAGCGCGTCTTTCTGCCCGGCTATGTGCTGGTGGAGATGGAGCTGGACAACAATCTCTGGCACGTCCTCAAGGACACGCCCAAGGTGACTGGCTTTCTGGGCACAGGCGACAAGCCGGTGGCGTTGACCGAGGAGGAAGTGAGCGGTATTCTCTTCCGCTCCGAGACCACCAAGGACAAGCCACGGCAGAAGATCAAGTTTGAAAAGAACGAGCAGGTCCGCATTACCGACGGGCCGTTTGCCAACTTCAATGGCGTGGTGGATGAGATCAACGAAGATCGCGAAACGATGAAGGTCATGGTGACCATCTTCGGGCGCTCCACACCAGTCGAGATGGAGTTCGGCAAGGTTGAAAAGATTGAGTAACGCAGCTTTTAGCTACTAGCTTCCAGCTTCTAGCCGTGGGCCACTAGCCGCTCCCGGTTGGCAGCAAATGCAGAGGATGCGTCACCAAAATTTGAACTGGGAACTTACCAGCTAATAGCTAGGAGCTAGAAGCTAGAAGCTGATTCCAAAGGAATCGACACATGGCACCTCCGAAGAAAATTACGGGTTACGTCAAGCTGCAGATTGTGGCTGGCAAGGCAACGCCGGCGCCGCCGGTTGGCCCCGCGCTGGGTCAGGCGCAGGTCAACATCATGGAGTTCTGCAAGCAGTTCAACGCGCGCACCTCCACCAAAGAGATGGAAGGGCTGATCATTCCGGTTGTCATCACGGTATACGGCGACCGCACCTTCAGCTTTATCACCAAGACCCCGCCGGCCGCGGTTCTGTTGAAGAAGGCCGCCGGAATTGAAAAGGGATCGGGCACGCCCAACAAGGAAAAGAAGGGCAAAGTGACCGAAAAGCAGGTACGTGAGATCGCCACGACAAAGATGCCCGATCTGAACGCCTCCTCGGTGGAGACGGCCATGAAGAGCATCCGCGGCACCGCCCGCTCGATGGGCATTGAAGTGATTGGATAAGCCGCTGCTTTGTTTTCTTGCCAAAAGCCCTCCCCTGCGGAGGGCTTTTGTGCATTGCGCGCTCGGTCAATCCGGTCAACTTTCCGGCAATCTTTCGACAAATCAGGTGTAAAATCCAGGACAGGAGAGGTTGTATGGGCGTCGTTGAAGATGTTCGTCAAGTCTTGCAGGATTTCCTTGCGCCAAAATTGCAGGAAATTCGAGTTCGTCTGGATGCGATGGAAGAGATGAACCGCGTTCGTTTCGAGAGCACCACTCAGCGCCTCGAACAGATCCAGCAATCCTTGCCTTCGACAAACGCATTTCTAGCCTGAAAGAAGACAAACGGCGCTCGGCCTGATAATCGTCTATCGTTGATTGAGTTTAGAAAGTTCTGGCGTAATCTCATTTTGCAAAAAGTGGGAGGGTGAGGACTCCGGCTTACACCTATTTTGATCTTTGATCCCCGATCTATGCCCGTCGGCACTGCCCAAAGCCAGCCTAATCGGCGAAAATGAGAATCAATGGTAAAGCGGCTTAATTGGGCGGTATACGGGATGGCGTGGGCGGCTTTGGCCGTGGGCGCAGCTCTGACGGCGAGGGCGCAGGAGAGCGTGGCCGATGCGCCGCAGCCTAACCTCCCAGTAAAAATTCCGGCACTGCCAGACCGGCTTCTCGATAAGCCCTCACAAGCGCCTGTAGCCACGATTGCTCTGGGGCCGCTGGGATTTTCCCCGCCCAGCAGCATCTATTTGGGCCAGCGGTTCAGCTTTGTCTCGCTGGACTTTCTCGACGACGACCGCCTGCTCTTCACTTTTCGCGTGCCGGGGCTGATTCACCGCGAGGCCGGTGAAGGCGAGGAGCGCCAGATACGCGCCGTGGTCCTGGATTTGCCCTCTGGCGCTGCTCAGGCCGAGGCATTATGGACGGTGCATGATCGCCAACGCTATGTGTGGATGCTCCCAGGTGGCCGCTTTTTGCTGCGCGACCGGGAGAATCTTGAGTTGGGCGACGCCAGCCTGGAGCTGAAGCCCTTCCTGCATTTTCCAGGGCCGCTGCTCGGGCTGGAGATGGACCCGGAGCAGAAGTTCCTGGTGACCAACTCCCGCGAGGCGACGGCGCATCAACCCGGCGAGGCGGTCCCTGCGCCGGTTGCGAAGGACGGGCAGAAGCCGGAGAACAGCTCTCCGATTGCAGTGCGCATCCTGCGCCGCGACTCAGGCGAAGTGATGCTGGTCAGCCGTAGCCGCTCCGCCGTGCGCCTGCCCATCAACTCCGAGGGCTACCTGGAGGTTCTGCACACCGAGAGCGACCGATGGCTGCTGCGGCAGAATCTCTACAGCGGAGGCAACAGGATTCTGGGCCAAGTGGAATCCACGTGCGCGCCCGCCTACGATTTTCTCTCGCGGCGTGAGCTGCTGCTGACCACCTGCACGCTGGGTGGCCCGGGGATGCTGACGGCCATCACCACCGATGGTCAGCAGCTGTGGGAGGCGCTGACCTCGGATACGAGCGTCTGGCCGCTGGTGGTGAAATCGCCTGATGGTCTGCGGATGGCGCGCGAGGCTCTGGCGGTCACCCACCCGGTCACCACCAGCTCACCGCTTTCGCAGGACGAGATCAAGGGCCAACTGGTGGAGATTCTGGACGCGGCAAACGGTCGTGTCGTGCTGGAGACCTCGGCCAGTCCAATCCTCGACGGCGGAGGCAATGTGGCCATCTCCCCCTCCGGCAGGCGCGTGGCCGTGCTCTCTGCTGGAACGATCCAGCTCTTCGAGTTGCCTGCTCCACCATCCCTTCCGGAGGCGTCGCCGCTTCCCGCCTCGCTGTCGGCTCATTGACCGGAGAATATCACCGCCGGTCGCGCTGTAAACCGTGTAAACTGGAGTGCGGGAGAGACTCTTGTCCACAGAAGTTGTCCGATATTCAGCCGCCGCTCTCACGGACGTAGGCAGCAAACGCCCTTCGAATGAGGATGCATTCGGCTACTCGGTCGAGCAGGGAGTTTATGTTGTTTGTGACGGCATGGGCGGAGCCGCAGCGGGCGAGATTGCCAGCTCCATGGCCGTGGAAGCGGTGCTGAGCGGATTGAGCAGCCGCGCCGAGATCCAGGTCCCTCTTGAACATTATCTTGCGGAGGCCATCCGCGCCGCCAATGAAGGCATTTTCGCCCGTGCACGGGACAACCGTGAACTCAGCGGCATGGGCACCACGCTGGTGGGTCTGATGGTGGACGGTAGCCGCGTGCTGGTCTTTAATGTAGGCGATAGCCGCTGCTACGTGATGCGCTGCGTGTGCCACGATCCAGGCCCCGCTGAGCCGGGCAATCCAGATCGGAAAGAGGGTTGCGCGGAAAAGCACAGGCTGCACCAGATCAGCCTGGATCACTCGCTGGTGGAGGAGCAGGTCCGCATGGGCCGCATGACCCACGAAGAGGCGCTGCACGCCAACTATCGCAACGTGATTACGCGCGCGCTGGGAACCCAGCCTACCGTCGAGCCGGATATCTTCGAGTTGCAGGCCCTGCCGGGCGATCTTTTTCTGCTCTGCTCCGACGGGCTGACGGGCGAGATCAGCGACGAGATGATTGAAGCCATTCTGGCGCTCGACCTGCCTCTCGATGAACTCTGCGCCCACCTGATTGAAGCCGCCAAACGAGCCGGCGGCCACGACAACATCACCTGCACGCTGGTCCGCGCCGAAGGGTGAGGCGGGCAGGGTTCTGCGCATTCCACTCTGGCAATGATCCGAAAGCATCAGGTTGGTATTTTTGGCTTACAGAAAGGACTCTGTGCATCCTTTCTGTGCTAGGATATTCCTGTGAGCCAGAGAAAGCCGCCGATTCGAACGACGAAAATCGAGGAGCATCGCCTCAAGGGAAAGAGAAAAGGGGCGCTGCTGAAAGAGCAGGTGTGGTTTGAAAACGGACAGGTAGTTGCTTACAGCCTGGCCTACATCAATCTGCAGCGGTGCTCGGTGGATAATGGCCGCGTCTTGGGGTATGACAACAGCCACGACTATCATCATCGGCATTACATGGGGCGGGTGGAAGCCATAGATTTCACCACATATCAAGACTTGGCTGAACGGTTTATCACGGAAGTTCACAATCTGTGGAGGATTGAAGATGAGCAAGAGTAAAGTTACGATTGCGACGGATACGGCGGAGGGATTCTTCAATCGTGTGCGCAGGAACGCGGCAAAGCTGGATCGCGGCGAAACCATTGCGCCGGAGATTTCAATCATCTTTGAAGACCCGTTGGAGCTGTTGAATGTGTTGACTGCCGAGCGGGTTCGACTGCTGCGCTGGGCCAAGTCCGGTTCGCAGCCCATTACGGAGATGGCTATAGGACTCAAGCGGGATCTGCGTGCTGTGAGCCGTGACGTGATGCGTCTGGAGAAGGCCGGATTACTGCGCACCAGCTATCGCGTCAATCCAGGACACGGCAGATACAAGGTTGTTGAACCGGTGGCAAGGGAGTACAGCCTGACGGCTAGTTTGTAATTCGCAAGTCAACGGACGGCTCTGGAACAATTTGCGTGGAAATTATTTTCGTAGCTTGAGCTTTTTGGGCGGATCTATCCCACTTCGCCGAAGGCATGTTGGCCACGCCGCAAGCGCCATTTACAATTGAATCCGTGCAGCCCGAAAAAACTTCGCCGATCATTCTCGCCGAGGACCTGACCAAGGTCTATGCGGCGGGCCGACTTCAAGTCACTGCCGTGCGCAACGTCTCGCTCTCCGTTGAACCGGGAGAGTTTGTCGCTATCGTTGGGCCGTCAGGCTCCGGCAAATCCACGCTCTTTTACCTGCTAGGCGGATTGACGCAGGCTACGTCAGGTCGCGTGGTCATTGACGGCGTGGACTTTGCCCAGCTCTCAGACGCCGAGCGCACGCGCCTGCGCAAGCACCGCATCGGCTTCGTCTTTCAGAAATTCAACCTGCTGCCAACGCTCTCGGCCATGGGCAACATCGAGATTGCTCACACAGTGAGTGGTCGCAAGGAACCCCTTGACCGCGAATATCTCGATCACCTCAGCGATCTGCTTTCGATCAAGGGCCGCTTGGATCACCGGCCAAGCGAACTGAGCGGCGGCGAGCAGCAGCGTGTGGCCATTGCGCGGGCGATGATCTGCCGACCGGCGATTTTGCTGGCCGACGAGCCGACCGGCAACTTGGACACCAAAAGCTCGGACGCTGTGCTTTCGATGCTGGTGCGCTCCAACCGCGAGCTGGGCCAAACCACACTGATGATTACACATAATCCAGAGGCGGCCTCGATAGCCGGGCGCATTCTGTATATGCGTGACGGCGAGATTGTGCGCGAAGAAGTGGGCAATGGAGCGGTAACGGCGCGCGCTCAGGCGGCTGTTTGACCTGATTTGGGTTCTGCCGGTATACTCATTCTTGTAACAAGCGGGAGTAGCTCAGTGGTAGAGCATTGCCTTGCCAAGGCAAGGGTCGCGAGTTCAAATCTCGTCTCCCGCTCCAAATCCCCCTCCGGTCAGATCCGGGTTGGCTAGGGTGGTTTGGAACGATCCGCATATTCAGGCAGCCCTGCCAAGGCGCGGTACCCAAGTGGTAAGGGAGAGGTCTGCAAAACCTTTATGCGCCGGTTCGATCCCGGCCCGCGCCTCCAATATTTTTTCAATAACTTACAGCATAATACCCACCCACAAAATTCAGCACTGTAGTGACTGCCCGTCTTTTCTCACTGGATCAATTCTTGCGCCGCCTTTTCATCGGGCAATAGCGCCTCAAGCTGCCTTTCTGCTTTGAACTGCGCAGGGCGTTCGACAGACCGCGCCTGATGCTCTTGGGTGGGATGAGCAGCTCCCTGCCGCTCAACTCGGCAGGGGTTTCGCAAGCGGAACGGCCTCCGGGCGGTTCTGGGGCGTCCGTTGCATCTTTTCGTCGTACATCCGCTGATCAGCCACGATGCAAAGCTGCTCCATTTCAGCGGCATCTTCCGGGAAGATGGCCAAGCCGATGCTGGCACCCATCTGCACCGTGTGGTTCCCCAATTGCATCGGTGCACGCAGCAACTCAAGCAGCGCATGAGATACGTGCATGGCCTCCGCACGGCTGGCTGGTTCTTCCAGAATGATGGAAAACTCATCGCCGCCGGTGCGCGCCACGGTGTCTGAGCGGCGAACCCTGCCCAGAAAGAGCGCTCCCACGCGCTGCAAAAGCAGGTCGCCTACGTGATGCCCAAAGGTGTCGTTCACCTGCTTGAAGCGATTCAGATCGACGATCAGAAGAGCGGTCTGAGTGTTCGTCCGGCGGGCGCGGTCCAGAGCGTTTGAGAGCCGGTCCTCGAAGAGGCGGCGATTGGGCAGGCCGGTCAAGGGGTCATGCAGCGCCAAGTGCTTGTTGTGCTCGATCTGACCTTCCAGCAAGATCAGGATCATGCCCACGGCAACAACAAATTTGGGCAGATTCCAAACCTCGGATTCAACATGAATCGTTGGAAAGTAATAAAAGAGCCATGGACCAATGACGAAGACTGCGGCCCAGTTGATGAAGCCAATGATGGAGATGACGGAGCCGGTCGTCGGGCGCGGGTAGGCAAAGATAAAACTGATGGAGCAGCCAAGAAAAACGGTAAATAGCACGGCATTGAAGGCCAGATAGCTGCCGTTCCCCGGACGATTCTGGAAAACGAGCAGAAAAACGGAAAGTGAAGAGTTGAGGAGTACGGTGGCCCAGCGAAATGCATTGTTGAATCTTTTGAGCGCTGCCAATGTGACGGCCAGTGGTCCAGCGCCAAAGAGTGCGGCGGTTGCATTCAGCGCCCAGATCGGCGGATTTCCGGTAATCAGCAGAATCATATAGAGCGTATTCACTGCCGTCAGAACAGTGGTCATCCAACGCCGTGAAGGCTCTTTTTGGTCTGGGATCACTGCGGTCTGGAAGATGACGCCGGCAATCACGAGAGTGACCGTACTGGCGTACATTCCCGCTTTGCCGATAAAGCCTGGATAATGAGCAAAGAGGAAAGAAGCAAAATGTGCAGCCACCAGCAGCCAGCCGATGAGCCAAAGGCCAGCGGATTTTGAGTGACTGCGGCGCACAGTGGACGCAAAGGCGCAGGTCAACAGCGCCACTGCGGCGAGATCCGGAAGTACATTCCAATTCATCATGCCTATCTCAATACCTCTGCCCGTTCAATATTTGAATCGGTGATTGGCCCGTGATGATTAGAAGATTCTTACACAAAAGCGTTACTGTAGAATAGAAAAATCGTTTTACTCCGCTACTTCCTCGCTTCCCCGGGGCGTAAATACGTTGCCCATGCGGCGAATCTGCGCTCCCACACCGCGCAGCTTCTCCTCGATGCGCTCATAGCCACGATCCATATGATAGACGCGGTCCAGGATGGATTCGCCATCCGCCACCAGCGCCGCCAGCACCAGCGAGGCCGAAGCCCGCAAGTCCGAGCACATGACGGCAGCCGCCGAGAGCTTGGCCGCTCCGCGCACCGTGGCCGTGCGCCCATCCACCTTGATATTCGCGCCCATCCGCACCAGCTCCTGCACGTGCATGAAGCGGTTCTCAAAGATGTTCTCGCGCACCACGCTGACGCCCTCCGCTTGCGTGGCCAGCGCCATGTACTGCGCCTGCATATCGGTGGGAAAGCCCGGATATTCTTCTGTTGAAATGTCTGCCCCGCGCAGCTTTCCGTCGGCCCGCACGCGCACCGTATCCGGCCCCAGAATATCCACGCGCACGCCAGCCTCTTCCAGTTTGGCAATCACCGCGCTCAGATGCGCCGGATTGCAGTTGGCCACAATCAGATCGCCGCCGGTGATGGCCCCGGCCACCAGAAAGGTTCCCGCCTCGATGCGGTCGGGCTGGATGCGATGCCGCGCACCATGCAGGCTGCTGACGCCATGCACGTGGATCGTCGATGTGCCCGCGCCCTTGATCTTTGCGCCCATTGCAGTGAGCAAGCTGGCCAGATCGGCCACCTCCGGCTCACGCGCGCAGTTCTCCATCAGCGTCTCGCCCTCGGCCAGCACAGCGGCCATCAACAGGTCTTCGGTCCCGGTGACGGTGATCTTGTCAAAGACCAGATGCGCGCCATGCAGCTTGGCCGCGCGCGCCTCCAGGTAGCCGTGCTCCTGGGTGATCACCGCACCCATCTTTTCCAGGCCGCGAATGTGCAGATCGATCGGCCGTCCGCCAATCGCGCACCCTCCCGGCATCGCCACACGAGCCATGCCTGCGCGGGCGATAAGCGGACCCAGCACCAGCGAACTGGCGCGCATGGTTTTCACAATCTCGTACTTGGCCTCCGGCTCGGAGAGCGTGCGGCAGCAGAGAGTCGTCCGATGCTGCGCGCGCCCATAGCCCAGCTCAACCTCAGCGCCCATGGCGGCCAGCAAACGCCGCTCGGTCTCGATGTCGCGCACCTGGGGTATGTTCTCCAGCGTGACCTCATCCTCGGTCAGAATCGCGGCAGCCATGCAAGGCAGCGCCGCATTTTTGGCACCGGAGATACGCACCGTGCCCACCAGCGGATTGCCGCCGCGAATGACAAACTTATCCATAAAAGTGAACGACTCCGTAAATTCCTAATACGTTGTTCCAAAAACCTGGGTGCCCCAGGTCCGGATTTTCAAACCTGGCACCCACGAACCTAATGCGAGCGAAAAGCGAGCGTCTGCTGCATGCAATGCCCGCAGGTGGTGCTTACATCGCCTCTGGACTTTCAATGCCCAGCCAGCTCAGCGTCAGCACTAACTCGCGCAGCGCAACCGCTGCCGTCGCCAGCAAAAACGTCTTCCGTGCCGGGTCTTCTTCGGTGAGGATGTGGTGGTGATGATAGAAGTTAGTAAACTCCTGCGCTAACTGGAAGGCGTGCTTGGCTAAGTAAGCAGGCTCAGAGGTGTTAATGCATTGCTCCAGCATCAGCGTCCGCCGCGTTGCCCGCAGCCACAGTGTCCAAATGTCCTCAGCTTCCTCTCCTTCAAGATAACTGCCTAACTCCGCCAGTCCCGCTAACTTGGCTAACTCCGCCTCGGCTGTCGTTCTCGCCTTGCGGAAGATATTCCGCGCGCGCACCACGGCGTACTGAATGTAAGGCCCAGTCTCGCCCTCAAAGCTCAGCGCATCCTTGAAGTCAAAGGCGATCACCGAATTGCGCGTGTACTTGAGCATGAAGTAGCGCAACGCGCCAATGGCGATCTGCTCACTGATCTTCTGCCGCTCGGCTTCATCATGCCCAGTTTGGCGCGCGTCGGTCTCGGCGCGAGTAGCGGTGATGAGTTTGTCGATCAGATCATCGGCCTTGACGCCAAATCCCTTGCGCCCGCTGACTTCAATGTATGGACGCGCAAAATCTTCTTCGGAGATTTGGTAGCCTAACTCACGTGCGCAGCGCGGAGTGAGCGCCACCATCTCGTAACTGAAGTGCGTGTAGCGATCGGCTTGATCGGTGTGGCCCATGCCGCGCAAGGCTTGAATGACATTGGATTGCGGATCGGATTGGCGTGCATCGATCACGTTGTAAATCGCTTGCGCGCCGCCAAATTGCGGGTGGTTCTTCTCGCCATCGACCGTGGAGATCCAGCACTCATGCTTCGGATAAGTGAAAAACGGCTTGTAACCAAAATCCTTGCCAAGAAGGCCGAACTTCCATAAGTGGTAGGCAATATCCTTGCCCACATAAGTTACTGTACCGTTGGAGCGGACAATCACCTTGGCGTCTTCGTTGGTCTCGCCTTCGGTAACTTCAGCGCCGGGCCGAGTCATAACCCAGCAACCTTTGTTTTTGCCCTCATTCTCAAAGTACAACACGCCGCTCTGCTTGAGCTTGTCGAAGGCCGCTTCCCAGAATTTAAGATGCAGAATTTCGCTCTCACGCGGCAGAAAATCATACTCAATGTCCAGGCGTAGCATGGTTTCCAGATGGCGGCGCAGAACTGCCGTCGAGACTAACTCCGCAATCTCCGCTGTCTCATTGCCGCCGTGCTCGATCTCATGCAGCGTTGCATAACGCAGTTTCTTTCGCTCTTCATTTTCCTCGGCGCTGCCGCTCGTGTACCACTGCGAGGTCCGCGCATATAAGTCCCAGCAGAAGAAATCAATCCGCTCACCCTTGCTATTCAACTCATCGAGTAACTCGCGAACCTCGGCGGCTGACAACCCCAACAAGTGCAAAAATCCAACCACCACGTCGGCCACTTGCACGCCAGTGTTATCAATGTAATTCTGCACATCCACCTTTTGCCCGGCGGCGCGCAGCAGGCGGACGAAAGTATCGCCGAGAATCGCGTTGCGCAGGTGGCCGATGTGTGCGGCCTTGTTTGGATTGATGCTGGTGTGCTCGACGAGCGAGTGAATACCCGTGGAGGCCTGTGAAACGGCTGCGGCACTGGCCGTGCTTTGCACTTCAACGGCGCGATCTAGCCGCGCATTGATGTAACCCGCGCCCGCTACCTCAAAGGATGAAAAACCACAGAGGCTTCCGAGCGCGGCGATGATCTCTTGCGCGATGATCTTCGGCGCTTTGCGCAGCTTGCGGGCCAGCTCGAAGGCAATCGGTGTGGCCAACTCGCCGAACTTCAGATCGGGCGGAATCTCCAGCGGAATGGTTGCCAGCTCAAGATCGTACTTGGCCTTCAGAACTTCACGGAGATGCTGCTCGAATCGTTTTTGCAAGTCCAGAATCACGTTGGTGTACCTCGGAAATCCTTGATTTTCATGGACGATTCTAACAGAATCGCGCTTATTGGCGGGTTTAGTTTCACGGTTTCCCACCCATTCCACAAAGTGCGCGGAATGGATGGGGCACCCGACTTTCATTTCCCCATGTACAACGCCGGTTGGGGTTTGTGGAATCCCCGGTCTCAAAATCGAGACCGGGGGCACCCAGCATTCGTCTTTGGTCCCTTAGTCCCTCAGTCCCTCGCTCTTCACAGTTGGTCGAAGATTTCGCGGAACTCCCATGTGCCTTGTTTGCCACTGACCCACTCGGCGGCGCGGACGGCACCGTCGGCCAAGCAACGGCGGCTCTGGATTTCGTGGCGTAACTCCAGCGTGTCTACATCGCTGACAGCCGTAACAATGTGCTCACCCATGGCGTCGCCGATGCGATGCGAGATGACCTCGACCTCCGCGCCGGGCCGCGCCGCCTGAATGATCTGCTGGAGCGTGGCGGCAGTGCCGGAGGGCGCGTCGAGCTTGGTGATGTGGTGCGTTTCGTTGATCGTGAATTTGTAGCCGTCAAGCTGGGCGAGCGAGGCGGTCAGGCGAAAGAGCTTTTGCACGCCGATGGAAAAATTCGTCCCGTAGAGTAGCGCTCCGCCGTGCTTTGCGGCGAGGCTTTTCATCGCATCCAGAGCAGCGTACCAGCCTGTGGTGCCAACAACGATGCGCCCGCCGTGCGTGAGGACAGCGGTAATGTTCTCGACGGCGGCTTCTGGCGCGGTGAAGTCGATGACCGCGTCGATGCCGGTGAGCGCAGCGGCGGTGAGAGCGGAGGCGTCGCGGTTCTCATTGATGTCGAGAGTGGTGACGGCGTGGCCGCGCTCTCGCGAGATTTCGGCAACCAGACTGCCGGTTTTTCCTTTTCCCAAAACAAGAAAATGCATAATGACCTCGGAGTGGCGTATACAGTAACTTTCATTTTATCCGGTCTGCGGTGGCCTCGGCGTTATCCTGTAGTGGACTCATGATTGACTCCTCGCAGCTCGATTCAACGCCTGCTTCCTCCGCCACGCCCAACACACGCCGCAAGCGCCGCTGGCCGCAAATTCTGCTGGGGTGCGCGGGCGGCTTGCTGGCTCTGCTGCTGCTGGCCACCATTGCGGGCGCGTTGTGGCTGCGCTCGGCGGCGCGTGCCGCACTGCCTCAGTTGGACGGCGACGTGCAGGTGGCGGGGCTTTCAGCGCCGGTGACCGTCCAGCGTGACGCGCATGGTGTGCCGCACATTGAAGCGGCCAACGACAACGACCTCTTCATGGCGCAGGGCTACGTGACGGCGCAGGACCGCTTGTGGCAGATGGACCTGCTGCGGCGCAACTCGAATGGTGAACTGGCGGAGATCTTTGGTCCCTCGCAGGTGGCGCACGACCGGGCGCAGCGCGTCTTGCAGATTCGGCGGACGGCGCAGCGGATTTACGCGAATCTGCCGGCCCCGGACCGCGCCCGTTTGGACGCCTATGCGCGTGGCGTGAATCTGTTCATCGAACAGCATCAGGACGAGCTTCCGGCGGAGTTTCGTCTGCTTTTTTATCGTCCGCGCCCCTGGACCGGCGAGGACTCGCTTAGCGTAGGCCTCTCGATGGTGCAAGGGCTGGACACGCATTTTGAATCCAAGCTGACGCGGGAGCAGATCGCTGCCAAACTGAATAACCCGAAGCTGGAGGCCGATCTTTACCCGGTCGGCTCGTGGCGCGATCATCCGCCGACGGGAGTGCAACTCGACCTGAGCCAGCCGCATCCGGAGCCTCCGCCGTCCGGCGAGGACGATGATGAGGATGACCGCAGCCAAACGAGTATTGCGCCAATGGAACAAGACCGTAAAGGTTTCGAGGTATCCCACCCTAGCCGCAAAAACAACTACACGGCGAGGATGGGGCACCCATCTCTGCAAATTCAAGGGGGGAAACTGGGATTCCCAGGTCCCGATTCTGGGACCTGGGAATCCACAAATCCCAACCGGCAGCTAGCAGAAACTGCGCAGGAAGACCCGCGTCGCCTGCGCGCGCTGCTGGGCCTGCCTGCCTGCGAGGGCTGCGCGCCGGGATCAAACAATTGGGTGGTGGCGGGCGCGCACACGGCTAGCGGGAAGCCTCTGCTGGCGAACGATATGCACCTGACGCTACTGACGCCCAACATCTGGTACATGGCCGATCTGAAGGCTCCCGGTTTTCACGCTACCGGAGTCACCATGCCGGGTGTGCCGGGGATCATCGCCGGGCACAACGAGCACGTGGCCTGGGGCTTTACTGCGCTCTATGCCGATGTGCAGAATTTGTATATTGAAAAGCTGGATGGCAAGGGAAACTACGAGGATTTAGTAGGCCAATGGAAGCCGCTCGCCGTGGACCGTGAAGTGATTCATGTGCGCGGCGGCAGGGATGTGGCCGTGGAGGTGCAGTCCACCGACCATGGGCCGCTGCTGAATCCGATGTTTACCAAGGAGACCCGGCCTATCGCGCTCAAGTGGACGCTCTACGACACCACGCTGAACGCGCTGCCGATCTACGAGATGGACAAGGCGGCTAACTGGTCGGAGTTTTCCGCAGCGCTGGAGGCCTGGGACTGGCCGACGCAGAATGTGGTTTACAGCGACGATCAGGGGCATATTGCGTACCACGCGATTGGCAAGGTGCCGGAGCGTGGAGGTGGAGTCGGCTTAGCTGGTGTCCCTTTGCCACATGACACAAAAGACCCACGCGCTGTTTGGGGAAATTCGGTCTGTGCAGGGATCTGTCCGATCTACATTCCCTTCGACCAAATGCCCAATGCGGTTGATCCGCCCTCTGGATTTCTGGCCACAGCCAACTCGCGCGTAACCTCTGAGAAGTTTCCGATTCCGATCACGCATGAATGGATCGATCCCTATCGCGCCGAGCGCATCTACAAAATACTGCAAGGCCGCAATCAACTTACTCCCGCCGATATGCTGGCGGTGCAGAACGACGTTTACAGCGAAGTGGATCAGGAGTTGGGCCATCGCTTCGCCTACGCCATCGACCACGCGGAGGGCGTGGATGAGCGGCTGAGCAAGGCCGCCGACCTGATGCGTTCGTGGGACGGCAAGCTGACGACGGGTTCAGCCGCCGCCTCTCTCGTGACCGAGACGCGCTCCGCCCTCTGGCCGATGATTCTGGAGCCCAAACTGGGCAAGGAGATTGCCGGAACCTACACCTGGGCCGAAAAGAACTTTGCCGAAGAAGAGATCATCATGCACGCCAACCCCGACTGGCTTCCGCTCGGCTACAAGAACTGGGATGCGCTGCTGACCGCAGCCGTGCGCAAGGCGATGGACACGGGCAAGGCGCCCAGCGACGTGGCGCGATGGAGCTATGGAAGCTGGCACGTCATCGATCTGGAGCATCCACTCGGAAAGATTCTGCCTGACCCATTCCACGTAGCCGGAACCGGTGAGCAGCCGCTCAGCGGCGACACCACGACCGTGAAGCAGGTGGGGCGCGAGTTCGGGCCTTCGCAGCGCTTCACGATGGACTGGAGCAACATCGACGACTCGACGGAGAACATTGTGCTCGGCGAGAGCGGCAACCCCTACTCGCCCTACTTCCGCGATCAGTGGAACGACTACTACGGCGGGACAACCTTCGCGCTGCCGTTCACGCCCGCCGCCGTCGCCGCCGGGACGCACCACACGCTGCGGCTGCTGCCGTGATCAAGCGTGGGCCAGGAGGCCCACATTACAGCCGACCGGGAGGTCGGCGCTACATTTTACAGAAAGGCCCTGAACGCTCCCGGTGTACACTGCGATCAAGCATTTCAGATGCAATGAGAGAGGATTCACCCGTGTCTCAGATCACCATCGACCACAGTCTTTGCAGAAAGGACGGCGCTTGCGTGGCGGTTTGCCCGGCGCACGTCCTGGCTCTCAATGCGGAGGGGTTTCCGGAGGAGATTCCCGACAGCCTTTGCATCCTCTGCGGCCATTGCGCGGCAGTTTGCCCGCACGGCGCATTTCAGCACGCCGGATTGCCGGAAGGGGAGCTGCTGCCGATGCCTGCGGAGTTGCCTAGCGCGGAATTGATGGACGGCTTTCTGATGAGCCGCCGCTCGGTGCGGGAGTTCCGGGAGAAGCCGGTGGGCCGGAAGGTGATGGAAGAGTTGCTGGATGTGGCGCGGCGTGCGCCGACAGCATCCAATTCTCAAAAGCTGCATTGGATCGTTATCGAGGACCGGGCAAAGCTGCACGCGCTGGCTCAGGAAGTCGTGACGGGATCGGGTCCGAATGGCGTCCGGCCCTTCCTGTTGAAGCAATGGGAGGAAGGCTACGACTTTGTCTTGCGCGGCGCTCCCACGCTGGCCGTGGTGTGCGCGCCCAAAGACTATGGCTTTGGAAAAGAAGATGGAGCAACCGCACTGACCTATCTGGAACTGGCAGCCGAGGCGCGCGGTTTGGGCGCTTGCTGGGCGGGCTATCTGACCCGCATCGCCGCCGTGCATGAGCCGCTCTGCCAACTGCTCGCCGTGCCAGAAGGATACTTTGTGTGCGGCGGATTGATGCTGGGCAAGGGCAAGTACCGCTATCGTCGCATTCCGCCCAGAAAGCCGCTCAGCGTGCAGTGGGCATAGAGCGCCGTCTATAGATGCTCTTGACCATTTTCAAATCGAAGAAGTTTCGGGTGCCCCAGGTCCAGGGTCCCCACGGACAGGTCTTCGTCCGTGGGGTGGAGATCTCGCCTTTGAGACCTGGGAATCCATCTCGCTGGAGCCGCATCATCGGCCCTGCCGTCATCCTTCTGGCGGCTGCCGTGGCAGTTGTGCCGCAGTTGGTGCACGGTTCATCGTGCGGGCACGACTTCGACTTCCATTTGGCCTCCTGGTTTGATTGCGCCGCCAGTTGGCGCGAGGGGATTTTGTATCCGCGCTGGGATGCAATCGCCAACTATGGAGCGGGTGAGCCGCGCTTCATCTTTTATCCGCCGCTGACCTGGATGCTGGGCGCGGCGCTGGGCTGCGTGCTGCCTTGGACGATTGTGCCACTGGCGATGGTCTTTCTTTTCTTGGCGGGAACTGGCCTGGCCACGCGCGCGCTGGCTCGGCTGCTACTGCCCGACGGCGCGGCCACGCTGGCTGGTTGTGCGGCGCTCTTCAGCGGCTATGCGCTCTTCAACGCCTACGAGCGCTCCGCCTTTGCTGAGTTTGCCGGAGGTTTTTGGATTCCGCTCGTGCTGTTGTTTTTGTTGAGGGAGAGTGATGTTTCCCACCCATTCCGCAAAGAGCGCGGAATGGATGGGGCACCCAAGTGTATTGTCCATCCGGCCGAATCCGGCTGGCGGCGCGCGCTGGATGGCTCCGCCGCGCCTCTGGCCGTGGCCTTCGCTGGCTGCTGGCTCTCCAACCCCACCGTGGGCGTCATGGCCGGTTATCTGCTGGCCGCCGTGGCGCTCACTCTGGTCGTGACGCAGCGCTCCTGGGCGCCTGTGCTGCGCGCCTTTGTTGGCGGTGTGCTAGGAATGGGCGTCATCGCCGCTTATCTTCTGCCCGCCACCTATGAGCAGCGCTGGGTAGACATTCTGCAAGTCACCCGTGACCCCGGCCAGACCCTGGAAAACAGTTGGATCTTTGCCACGCACGCCGACCCGGTCCTCGCGGATCATGACGTGGTGCTGCGTCAGGCATCCATCATTGTCGTCCTGATGATCGCCGTGACGCTGGCCGGAATGCTGGCCGCTTGGCTGCGGGGCGTTTTTCCGATTCTTCCGGCTAATCAATCCAAGCGCTCCGTACCTCATATATGCTGTCATCCTGAGCGAGCGCAGCGAGTCGAAGGACCTGCGTTTCGTCTTCTGCTGCCGCTGGCTCTCATTCCTTTCGCCGTGCTCTTTCTCCAGTTCCCGCTCTCGCGCCCGGTCTGGAATCTCCTCCCCGAGCTGCGCTTCCTGCAATTTCCCTGGCGCTGGCTGCTGGTTCTGGAGGCACCGATGGCTATCTTCTTCGCCGCCGCCATCTGGCCGGGAAGTTCTGCGCGGAGATGGCAGCGTGTTGCTATAAGCGGTCTCTGCATCGCGCTCTTTGTGGGCATGACCGCCTGCGCAGAGCAGTTCTTCTTCCAAAGCTGTTACGCGGAAGACGCCGTGCCCGGAATGCTGGCCACTTATCGCGCTGGCCACGGCTTTCCAGGCACAGACGAGTACGAGCCAATCGGCTCCGACCTCTCGCTGATCCCGACCGGCCTGCCCGCTGCCTGTCTGGTCAGCGATCCCAACACCACGCTGGGCAAACCGGCCGAGTCGCCCGATCTGCCTCCCGTCTGGAATGCCGCGCAGGGAAGTTGCGAGGCAACTTATTCCTGGGCAGCGACTCCCGGCCAGGCCCCGCACCGGCATCTGCGCATCGCGGCCACGGTGGATCAGCCGGGCTACCTGGTCCTGCGCTTGCTCAGCTTTCCCGCGTGGCAGATCAGGGTAAATGGCCGCGCGCCCGCTTCCCTTCCCCACCGCGACGACGGCCTCGTCGCCGTTCCCGTGCCTCAAGGGGCAGTAGAAGTGACTGCGGATTGGCGCACCACGCCCGACGTGCTGGCCGGACGCTGGCTGAGCGCCCTCTTCGCTCTGCTGCTCATCGCGCTCTTTTTCCTGGAGCGGAGGCTGAAAAACCCCACCCGTCCTCATTTATCATCAAAGCAATGGCTACCGATGTGAATTCGATCTTGCAAGAAGGTGCGGCGCTTACCGACCGGGCGCTGGAAGAGCTGATTCCCAGCGTTGAAACGGTTCCCGCTTCAATCCACGGTGCCATGCGCCACTCGGTCTTTGCCGGGGGCAAGCGGCTCAGGCCCGTGCTGGCCTATCAGGCCGCCGTAACCATCGCCGGAGCTGTGCCCTCGGGGATTGCCAAGCTGGGCTCGGCGCTGGAGATGCTGCACACCTACTCGCTGATTCACGACGACCTGCCCGCGCTGGATAACGACGATCTGCGCCGAGGCAAGCCCACCTGCCACGTGGTCTTTGGCGAGGCCATCGCCATCCTGGCTGGAGACGCGCTGCAGACCCGCGCCTTCGAGGTTCTCTCTGGGCTGGAGTGCCCGCCCGCCGCGACGGTGCAGATCATCAGCCTCGTCGCCAACGCCGTCGGCACCGTCGAAGGCATGATTGGCGGCCAGGTGCTGGACATTGAAAGCGAGCACAAGAAGCCCACTCCAGAGCTGGTCCAGGCCATTCATCGCGCCAAAACCGGAGCGCTGATCCGCGTTGCGGTGGTGGCTGGCGGCGTCTTTGCCGGAGCCACGGCGGACGATGTGGAGCGGCTGACTATCTTCGGCAGCAATGCCGGACTGGCCTTCCAGATTGCCGACGATGTGCTCGACCTGACCACGGACTCGGCCCACCTGGGCAAGACAGCCGGCAAGGATCTGACCGCCGAAAAGGCCACCTGGCCAGCGGTTTACGGCATCGATCAAAGCAACCGCGACGCCGCACGGCTGATCGAAGAGGCCTTCGCCGCCCTCGCACCCTACGGCAGCCGCGCCGACGGCCTCAAAGCCGTCGCCCGCTACTTGGTCGAGCGGAAGAACTAAGGCTGTCGCGTGGGATTGAAGTTTGGTAAACCCGTTTGTTCTCGATTCCGGGATAGGCGCATAATTGCAGTAGAGGGTTTTCTATGCCACAAACCTCGATTCTCGTCCAACTCGATTCAGAGGTTCAGGCGCGTCTGGTGGCCATGGCGGATGATCGTCAGTTGCCTGTCTCCGATGTGGCCGCAGAGGTCATCTCCCTGTACTTTGCGCCCGATAGTTTGAATACAGAGGACGAATTGCCCACGTCAGTGAAACAGCATAAGTGCATGACATTGGAAGAACTCATGGAGGGCATCCCCAAGGGCACCGTTATGAAGGAGATTGATTGGGGTCCACCACGCGGTGCTGAAATATGGTGGGAAGAAGAAAAATGAGCTGGACATATATCAGTGGAGTACAAAGGCGAAAGGTCACATTCCAAGTTCTTTTTGGTTTGGTCTTGTGTACGGCGATCACCTACTTGATGCTGTACACAAATCTTATTTCAACTTGGGAGGGTCAGGAACTCGACGGATCGAGTTCGATTACCTGGCGCTCAATTGTTGTGCTTCTCCTCTTGATTGTAGTCACTCAGTGGATTTCATTCTGGACTTTTCGCAGACGTATCGCATTGCAAGTTTTTAGCGGCACAGTCTGTTGCATCGTAATTACAGCTTTATTGGTTCATTCGAGTTATGCCTTCGATTGGGAATCTAAAACTTCCGATGGTTTCTTCTCGCTCACATGGAGATCAGATATCGTGATCCTCCTACTTCTATCTGTAACACAAGGATTGTCTTTTCTTGCCTTTCGCTGGATACGGCGTATAGGTTGGATTGACCGAAAGCCTTTGTAGGTGTCCGTAAGCGATAAAATAGCCCTATGAGCCACTTGCAATATTCCATGGAGATTGCAAGAAGCGTCAGGGCACGACTTCAGTCGTGCCGCTAGTTCGGCAAGAAGATGTTGGGCTTTAGCCACTGCGTATCTTTGTTTTCATCTATTTGCAGTTCCGCAGCGGCTAAAGCCGGAATCGGAAGGGGCCATTTTCGGCACGACTTAAGTCGTGCCCTGACGCTTTTCAGCTAACGGAAGACAATTGTGCAAAAGACTCCGATGAAAAAACTCGCCATTCTCGGTTCCACCGGCTCCATCGCCGGTATCAAGCAATAGAAGGGAAGGAATTCGTAGCCTCATGAAAATCATACTTCCACTCTTCTTTGCTCTGATTGCCGCCGTCGGGAATGCCATGTTCGCTCTGGGACAGAAGAAGTCCGTGGGCATCAACGGGCTGGCTTTTGCCGGGACCTCGGCGTTGGTTGCCACTTTGCTGGCTTGGTCCGCCTCCCCACTGATGGGAGGCATCGATCTCCCCAAGCTATTGCACAGAAATGGTCTGAACATTCTGCTGGCTGGAGGTGGGCTGTTTCTGACCTATCTCGGCTTCAACCTCCTGTACACTCGCTATGGCGTCTCGCAATACGTTCTCTATGCCGTGCTTTCGATCCTGACGACAACGGTCTTTGTAGGCATCTTCCTGTTGCGCGAGCCGCTCAACGGCTATCGAATCGCGGCCATCGTGCTGGCTCTTGCTTCCATCATTCTCTATTCGCTCGGCCAGACCACCTCTGGCTAACTTTGCTTGATTCCAAAATCGAATTTTGCGACTTTAGGGATGCTTCAAGCCCTCAGAAAAACGACCTACGGTAAAAACACGTACTTCAAACAGGTTCCGCAAGGAACCGCAGGATATTGAAATAAGATGAAAAAACTCGCCATTCTCGGTTCCACCGGCTCCATCGGCACAAGCACTCTCTCCATCGTCGAGCAGTTCCCTGACCGTTACTCTGTCGCCGCGCTGGCCGCAGGGCGCAACCTGAATGTGGCTCTTGAACAGACCTTGCGCTGGCGGCCAAAAATTGTCTCCATGGCCACCGAAGAGTTGGCCGGACAGATGAAGCAACTGCTGCGCCATGCGGATGCCGGCGAGATCGAAGTCGTCTACGGCACCGCTGGCACCGTTGCCTGCGCCACGCTGCCTGAAGCGGATTTCGTCGTCTCGGCCATCGTTGGCGTCGCGGGCCTGGAGGCTACTCATGCGGCCATCCTCGCCGGTAAGCCCATCGGCCTAGCCAACAAAGAGTGCATGGTCGCCGCTGGGGAAATCCTCATCGCAGCCGCCCGTGAGCGCAATGTTCCCATCTTGCCCATCGACAGTGAGCACAACGCCGTCCATCAGTGCCTGCGCGTCGGCCAACACAATGAAGTCAAGACCATCTGGCTGACGGCCTCGGGCGGACCTTTCCGCAAGCTCCCTCTGGCCGACTTTGCCAACATCACCCCGGAGCAAGCCCTCAAGCACCCCACCTGGGTGATGGGCCGACGGATCACCATCGATTCCGCTTCAATGTTGAACAAAGGCCTGGAGATCATCGAAGCCTGCCGCCTCTTCGACGTGCCACCCTCTCAGGTGCGCGTCACCGTTCATCCGCAGTCCACCGTCCACTCGCTGGTCGAGTACGTGGACGGCTCGATCTTGGCGCAGATCTCCGTCACCGACATGCGCCTGCCGATTCTCTACGCGCTGGCCTACCCGGAGCGCCCCGCCTCTATTCTGACCTTTGATCTGGCCCAGCTCTCGCATCTGGACTTCGAGCAGCCCGACATGGAGCGCTTCCCGTGCCTGCGTCTGGCCTTCGAGGCTGCGGAAAAAGGTGGCGCGCACTGCATCGCCCTCAACGCCGCCGACGAGGTCGCAGTCGAGGCATTTCTCGACCGCCGCATCCCCTTCATGGGCATTCCGCGTACAATTGAAAGGGTGTTGGCCGCCACGCATGAGGCGCACCCCACCACCATCGCCGAAGTGCTGGCATCCGACCGCGAGGCCCGTGAAAAGGCACGAACCATGCTTGCGTAACAGACTGCTGGTGAATGTCGGCTTTGTAATAGGGCACGACTTCAGTCGTGCCGAAGAGACGAAGAATGAATGTTGGGCTTTAGCCCCTGCGGAACCAAAGGAAAAACCGTAAATCTATGATTTTTCATCGACTTCTAGCCGCCATCGCCGCTATCAATCTGCTTGATCTGCTGATCACCATTGCTGCCTTCATCGTCCTGATCGGCATCATGGTGGTGGTCCACGAGTTCGGCCATTTCGCCGTCGCCAAGCTTTGCAAGGTCCGCGTCGAGGCCTTCTCCTTCGGTTTTGGCCCGCGCCTCTTCGGCTACAAATACGGTGATACCGACTACAAGGTCTGCGCCCTGCCCCTGGGCGGCTACGTCAAAATGGCTGGCGAGAACTTCAGCGAGTTGAGCGATGCCGCCGCCGGCACAGCCACAGTTGCACCCGTCGATGACCCCGGCGCGCTCACCTCCCATCCCCGCTGGCAGCAGATGCTGATCGGTGTCGCCGGTCCGGTCGCCAACTTCATCCTCGCCTTCGGGCTGATGGCCGTTTACTACAACTTCGTCAACGAAGTCCCCGCCGTCGTCGTTCCGGATACCGCCGTTGAATGGGTAATCCCCGGTTCGCCCGCAGCTCAGGCTGGCATCCAGCCCGGCGACGTCATCCGCCACTTCGCCGAAGCCGCCAGTCCCAACTGGGATGCGATCTTCGCGCAGCTCACTCTGAATCCCAACCAGACCGTTCCGGTTGCGATTGAACGCAATGGCAAGCCGCTGCAACTCTTCTTCCACATTCCTGCCCATCTGGCGGAGGAAGACATCGCGGGAATGCTGCCGCAGTACACAGCCGGTCCCATCGGCGTCGTGCAGGTGCAGCCGGGAACGCCCGCCGATCGCGCCGGTCTGCGCGCCGGGGACGGTATTCAATCTGTCGACGGTCTTCCCTTCCACACCGTCACCTCTTTGCTCGCCTATATGCAGAACGGCCAAGGCAAGCCCATCACGCTCGTTCTGGTGCGCAACGGCGTGGCTCTTCCGCCCGTTGTGGCTCATCCCGCACTGCTCGACTCCGGCTTCAAGCTGGGCTTTGTGGCCGCTCCCTCGCCCTTGCACAGCGATCCGCTGCCCCTCGGCGCATCTCTCGGTAAGTCCAAGGATTTCTGTGTAGATAACTCCACCCTCCTGCTGAAGATGTTGCAGCGCATCGCCACCCACAAAGTGGCCGCCTCCAGCGCTCTGGCCGGCCCTCTGGGCATCGCCCGCGCTGCCGGGGACGCCGCTGAGAGCAAGGGATGGTTCTATAAATTCAATCTGGCCGGCGTCATCAGCCTCAACTTGGGCATCGTTAACCTGCTGCCCTTTCCCATCCTCGACGGCGGCATGATCCTCTTCCTGCTGATCGAAAGCACCATCCGTCGCGAGATCAACATCGCCGTCAAAGAGCGCATCTACCAGGTAGCCTTTTTCCTGATTATGGCGCTCTTTGCCTTCATCATCTTCAACGACTTCGCCAAGCTGCCCATCGTCGAGCATCTACTCAAGCAGTAATGAGTGAGCTGCCACGGATGAAATTGTAGCGCTGGCCTCCTGGCCGACTGTAGCGTGGACCTCCTGGTCCACGCTTGTTTCGTATCAGTCCCTCACCAGCGCTGCCGACCCGCTAAATTGCCCCCACAATTTCCCCCGCGCCTCCAACCCGAATCGTTCAAAATAGACATCCCTTCAATCCGCCTGACACGCTCCAATAATTCCCGCGCTAGCGCCGTATCATTACGGTATGGGACTTGTGAAAGAGCTATTGAAACCGCTGGCCGAAGATGGCGCGGCGATGACGCGGGAGCAGGCGGCTGGGGCGCTAGAGGAGATTTTGACGGGCACAGTGCCGGAAGTTGAAACGGCGGCGCTGCTGACGGTGATGGCCACGCGCGGCGAACAAGCGCCGGAGCTGGCTGGCTTTGTGCAGGTGATGCGTGAGCGCGTGACGCCTCTGCCGCTGACCGAAGCCGAGCGCAACGCGCTGGTGGACGTGGTGGGTACGGGCGGCGGTGGCCCGCTGACCTTCAATATTTCCAGCGGCGCGGCGCTGGTGGCGGCGGCGGCAGGGGCCAAGGTGGCCAAGCACGGCAATCGTGCGGTGACCTCGCTGTGCGGTGCGGCCGATGTGCTGGAGGCGCTGGGCGTGCCCATCGACCTGAAGCCGGAGCTGGCAGCCGAGTGTCTGCGCGAAACGGGTTTCATCTTCCTCTTTGCACCGCACTACCATCCGGCGATGAAAGCCGTGGGACCGCTGCGGCGCGCGCTCGGCTTCCGGACAATTTTCAATTTGTGTGGCCCGCTGACCAATCCCGCCGGGGCACGGACGCAGGTGATTGGCGTGCTTGCGCCGAGCCGCGTGCTACTGGTGGGCCGCACGCTGGTGGAACTGGGGGCCAAGCGAGCCTTCGTTGTGCATGGGACCGACGGCATCGACGAGCTGACCACCACCGGCGAGTCGATTGTGGCGCGGATTGAAGAGTCGCCCGACGGCGGCAAGCCAACCATGCACGCCGCGCGCGTGACGCCGGAGATGGCCGGTCTGCCGCGCCGCTCTCTGGAGGAGTTCACCGGCGGCGATGTGAAGACCAACGCGGCTCTGCTCTATGACGTGCTGACCGGCCTGCCCGGCGCGCGGCGAGAGATTGTGCTGCTGAATGCGGCGGCTGGGCTGGTTGCGGCGGGCCTTGCCAACGACCTGAAGGAAGGTGTGCGATTGGGCGCTGAGGCAATTGACTCCGGTCAGGCGGCGGCAACGCTGGCCAAGCTGCGGGCCTTCGGGGCGAAATACGCAGGGGCGCGGTAAAGAGCGGAACTCTCCAGTTCGAAGGCAGTTGTGTCTATCAATCCATCCGTTCGAAGGCTTGCCGAATGCGGTCAGGCAGTGTGGCGGGTTCATCGGGGAGCTTGGAGCTTAGCTCGATGACTACGGCGGGCGGGGCGGGCAGCGCGTTGAGGGCAGAGGTTGCGGCAGGCCAGTCGATAGTGCCGTCGCCGGGGAAGAGATGCTCGTCCTTCAGGCCGTGGTTGTCGTGGGCGTGAAGCTGCGTGATGCGCTTGCCCAGCGTGGTGATGGCCTCGGAGACGCCGACGGTGATATGGGCGTGGCCTAGGTCGAGGCAGACGCCGATCTGGTCCAGGTGGCCGGTCTCCAGAATCTCAATCAGGTGTTCGGGGGTGGTGGATTCGTTGAGCAGGTTCTCGACCAGCGGACGCACGCCCAGCGGACGGGCGAACGCGCCCAGGTGTTCCAGTGCCGTGAGGGCGAACTCAAGAGAACGCGGCGACCACTCATCGTCGCGCTCGCCGAGGTGGACAACGAGGTTGCGGAAAGGGATCTGCTCGGCGGCTTCCAGGGCGCGCTTGATCTCGTCCATGGCGGCGATGCGGCGGGCCTTCTCCGGGTGCAGCAGGTTGACGGCGGGCGCGCCGCTGCGGCCCATCTCGCGATCAGGAAAGAGTGGCGCGTGCATTGACCAGGGCTGAAGCGGGTTGCTGCGGAACCAGGAGGCTAGCTCGGCGACGGACTCGCGGCTGGTGTAGTCGAAGTGCTGGCGCGCGGCAAAAAGCTCCACGGCTTCAGCGCCGGAGCGGGCAGCCAACTCCAACAGGCCCGGATGCAGCCGTTGATTCATGAACAAATGTGTGGACAGAACCCGCAGCTTGGCCAAAAGATTTCCCCTTCGCCCAGACGGGCGCTGCTTCCATTTTCGCATTTTTGCGGGGTTGGTTCTTTGGAAACGGAGCGGACGGAGGTTCGTGGCTTCCCACCCATTCCGCAAAGAACGCGGAATGGATGGGCACCCAGCATCCAATCAGATCAATTCTCTTTATAGTTTTTGTTCAACCGAATGCAAGATAAAGGGATGGCATTCGTCTCCATCCTGGCAGTCAGTTCCCACTTGCTGGATGCTGTACGATCCTCTACCTAGAAGAGTAAGATCCCCGCTATCAGGAGAGAAAATGATCTCGCGATTTCCATTGACTGAATCGATGACCAAAATGGTGGGGATTTCGAGCTTTGATCCGTCGGAAAGGATGATATGTTCCGCTCCGGCGTTTAGTGACTCCGTGTCTATCGTAAGGTTGGTGCCCTGCTCAGCAGTCAGCGGAGCATTGCTCTGAGCCTTTGCCATCACCGGAGTGTCAGCGCCAAAGCGGACAAAACGCGGGTTAGAATTCTGAGCCAACAGGGAAGGCTTCTCGCTACTATTTGTTGTCGAGAGGCTCATAAGGCTGACAGTTTTCCGAAACGCTGAATCGGCCTCTCTTGCTCCAGAGATTCTTGGAAACTCAACCCCCGAGTGAGTTCCCTCGATCGAACTCACTTTGGCGTCTACAAATTGATAGAGTTTTGATATGGACGAAACACCATCCCATGCTGGATGACCAACAAGATAGCTATGCAGAATTATGGCTCTGCCGCTGGATGACCGGGTAATCTCCTTTATCCCATTACTAGCTAAACTAAAGTTACCGGTGGCGCTCCATGGAATGGGCTTACCTGCGTCATCGAAAAGCAAAATGGTCAGATGTGTATCATACAAACCCCTG
>Ga0302140_10001964_pt1 | contig 26833 bp, 20 predicted proteins | sample I_Bog_E1_1_FD_202095 | JGI IMG/M metagenome (GOLD analysis project Ga0302140, IMG submission 202095) | Peat permafrost microbial communities from Stordalen Mire near Abisko, Sweden - I_Bog_E1_1 | ecosystem: Environmental > Terrestrial > Soil > Wetlands > Peat | place: Sweden: Abisko, Stordalen... | reverse complement strand
GTCACGCCTTCGTCGCTTGGAGAGGGACGGCATCATTGAACGCCGTCTATACCTGTCGCGCCCTCCTCGTTATGAGTACTTCGCAACCCCCAAAGGCAAGGATCTAGATGTGGTCCTCTTTGCCGCCGGAAATTGGAACATTCGATGGGGAGATCAGACCGAGGAACCGTCGGTTGCGGTTTACGACAAAGTCACGGGAGTTCGACTCAGCGCAATCCCAAGGGGAGTCGACAAAGGGCGGACGGATACAAAACGTAAGAAGTAGAGGAGTGCCGCAGGTCAATTTGATCAGTCCGTCCCTTTTGTGTGCCTGCCCACCCCCCGAAAGAAGGTTGACCCCCTTTTGTAGACACTTCATAATCTGAAGTGACACATGCTCGTGCTTAGGTGAGTTCGAGATCAGGCAGCCCGCGTTTTGGCAGCAGAGTCTCCCCCTTTTGCGCGACCGCGAGGACGCCTCATGACTGAACTCTACATCCCGACTGAAACTGCGCTTTTGGTGATCGATCCCTACAACGACTTCATGAGTGAAGGAGGAAAACTCTACGACTACCTAAAAGTCGTTGCCGAATCTGTCGGGTTTCAGCAAAACATGCGCAGATTGATCGAAGTGGTCAGGACCGTTGGCGTCAAGGTCTTTATCGCACCGCATCACCGCGCTCATGGCCCCGATCTCGCGACCTGGAGGCATGTGAACGCCTCTCAACGCAAGGCGGACGAGATGCAGTTGGCAGCAGTTGGCACTTGGGGCGGAGATTGGCACCCGGAATTCGGCCCTGCTCTTGGGGACGTCATCGCCCAGGAGCATTGGGGACAAAGTGGATTCGCGAATACGGATCTCGATACTCTGCTGAAGCAGCACCGCATATCCAACGTAATCGTAGTCGGAATGGCCGCCCACACATGTGTGGAGTCCACTGCCAGGTTCGCAATGGAATTGGGCTACCATGTGACGCTCGTTAGAGATGCTACGTCGGCTTACGATGACGACTCTATGCGAGTTGCGCACGAAGTCACGGGCCCTACGTTCGCCCATGCGATCGTCACCACCAGTGAGCTTATCCCTGAATTGCAAAAGCGATTCAATCCAGAGATTGCTACACCTAACAGCACCCAAGCGCGTGTTTCGCGGCAATAAGAGGAGAAATAGTGATCCGTCCTGAAGAACTGCAAAGCATCCCTCTCTTCAAGTGTCTGAACGACCAACAGAGGCAGAGACTGGCTGCCAACGTCGCTGAACTCAACGTCCAAGCTGGCGAGTGGATCATTCGAGAGGGAGAAACCCCATCGTTTTTCGTACTACTCGCCGGCGCCCTTGATCTTGAGAAGGAATATGGAGGCGAAAGCAAGGTCCGGGGTCAATACAAACCTGGAGATTTCTACGGGGAGACCCCGATTCTCTTGGACGCTCCTACGATTGCCTCGCTCCGAGCGACCGAACCATCTCGCTTAATCCGACTGGATCGAAACCAGTTCAAGGAGCTGATTGATTCCTCCACGGAATGCACCAATCTCGTGGTCCAGACGATGACGAAGAGACTCGCCTCGATGAGGGAGTACATGCGGGAGAACAATCCTCTCCGGGTGCTGGTGGTTGGTTCTCCATACAGCGACGAATGTCGGGACGTAAGAGGGTTCTTGGCGCTAAATCGTATCCCCTACGAATGGGTCGATGGGGAGCGTGAGCCAGACCGCATCCCCGGGTCAAAGCCTGACGGGCTTGTAATCAACTCGCCACTGATCCAACGGGAATCATCCGAAGCTAAAAAGACTACCGGTAGGGCAACATCGTCCGGCTCTCCCATGCGACCGAGTGGCGTCAGGGAAACGTAGTGCTTTTGCATCGGACTATCCTTGAGGCCCGCTGCTATGAATCCTTCCGTGGTGATTACACCTGGGTTGAGCGAGTTGACGCGGATCTTGCGCGGGCCGAGTTCCTTCGACAGCACTTTCGTAATCGCGTCTACTGCAGCTTTACTGGCGGAAGAAATAAGCGAGTTCGCCGGTGCCACGGAATTTACGCGAGAGCCGATATTGATGATGCTTCCGCCTTCCGCGGGAAAGAGTGGGAGAGCTGCCTTCGTCGTCAGAATCAGCCCCAGCACATTCAGATTGTGCTCGTGATGATACTTTGCGGCCGTGAACTCCTCTATCGGGCCAAACGCATAGATCCCAGCATTGTTCACAAGGATGTCGAGGCGGCCAAACTGTTCCTTTGTTCGCCGAAATAATTCCGCAATCTGTTGTTCATCTGAAACGTCCGCGCCAACGGCGATTGCTGTTCCCCCAGCGGCCACAATGGCTGATACGACTTCATCAGCTCCCTCTTTGCTGGTGTGGTAATTGACAACCACCGAAGCCCCTTCCGCTGCCAGATATTTAGCGGCGGCCGCGCCGATACCTTTTGACGCTCCCGTAACAACTGCGATTTTGCCTTGCAATTTGCTCATTGAGTGTTCCTTCCAAAAATAAAGTGACCATGCATGAAATCAGATGCGAGGCCCCGCCGAAACGATTGCAAAAGTTAGGACTTTTCGCGAATGGTGTTTTTGGGGTGAATATGACAGCTCTTTTGGGGGTTGTTGACAAGGCGTCCATGTACCTTCAATATATGAAGGGAGTGGACATACTGTCCTCTCGGTCAGCTGAGCACAATCACGTTATGGCTGCAACAAATCAGAATTGGGGAGAACACATGAAGGTCCTTTTTATCGCAACAAGCGTTGAGCATGGTCTGTGGTTGGCAGAGCTCACTCATCCTTACTGGCACCTGAGCGAACGCGAGATCGAAATCGACATCGCGAGCCCTAAGGGTGGCAAGCTGACTTGGTTTGCTGCCAGTGATCCATACGACCCAAACTCACAAGAGGCCAACGACATCGTCAGCAAGGGGTTTCTTTCTGACAAGTCCCTGGTCGCCAAGCTCGAAACAACTCTGCCTCTGGCAGGTTTGGATCTGACCGGCTACGACGCAGTGCATGTGGCTGGTGGCGGTGGCGCAGCCGTCGACCTGTATCCGAATGCCGACGTGGCGAAGATATTGGAGCACTTCTTCGCTAGCGGGAAGGTTGTCGGTGCAATCTGCCACGGAGCAATCTCTCTCGGGAACAATCCCGAGCGGATCAAGGGCCGGCAGGTGACCGGCTACTCACTCGCAGAAGACGTGGAACTGGAAAAATATTTCGGCAAGAACTTCCTGCCGAACTACCCTCAGCCTATTCTGGAACAGGCCGGGGCGATCTACAGTTGCGCTCAACCGAATGGTCTTCGTGTCGTGGTGGACGGAAAGCTCGTCACTGGCCAGAGCCAATACTCCGCGTCTGAATACTCTCTGCAGTTTCACCACTTGTTGACGGGCAGCACTCCCGTTTTAGTTGCTTGAGCGATTCGAGATCGCGGTGTGAACGCATGGACCTCCCGCTTAGAAGTTCGGCTCGTATCAGCCGTGCTTCTAAGCCGGAAGCGCACCGAGCGAGTTCCGTTTGTGACTGAATTGATTTTCGTTAAATGGATTGAGAGTCATGTCGAGAAGAATATTGGATGATGCACGATACGAACCGCGTTATTGAGGGCAATGAGCAGAGTTTGTATGCAAGGACCTCGGATACGAACCCGAGTGCTACCCGCTTGTAAACAATGCGATCAACTCCATCGCAATCGTTGAAGTACTAACCGACCGAGCATACCGCGAGGCCGCTGTCGTCCATGATGTATTGAATGCGGCAAAGGACGGTATCGGAGAGAAGGGTCGCAGGCCCCAGTCTGGAAACTACTGAAAATAGATCGAGCGTCCGGATTTGCTTGCCAAAGCGGTGCGGAGCCAGTTGCGACGACAAGATCCGCAAGATTTAGAACGAAAAGCATAAGGAGTTCTCTTGAAAGCAGCTTGGTATGCGAAGAATGGCAGGGCGAGGGATGTACTGCAAGTGGGGGAACTGCAGAAGCCTGTTACCTTGCCAGGCTGGGTTCTGGTTCGTATTCACGCGATTGGCGTCAATCCGTCCGATTCGAAAGCGCGGACAGGCGCACCCTTGCCATCCGGGGTCAACCGTATCGTCCCACATCAGGACGGTGCCGGAGTGATTGAGGTGGTCGGCGAGGGTGTGTCCCCATCGAGGGTTGGCGAGCGAGTGTGGATCTACGAAGCCTTATACTCGGGCGGTACGGGTTGCGCTGCGGAATACGTAGCTGTGCCGAGTGTCAATGCCGTCCATCTCCCGGATGGCGTCTCCTTTGAGGTCGGAGCCTGCCTTGGTGTACCTGCCCTCACGGCCCATCGCTGCGTCTTTGCGGATGGACCGGTGACCGGTCAGAGCCTGCTCGTAACGGGTGGCGCGGGATCTGTTGGTGCACATGCGATCCAGTTTGCCAAATACGGTGGTGCCTCAGTGTTCACAACCATTAGCAACGAGAAGCAAGCCGCGATTGCCGTTGCTGCCGGCGCCGATGTGGTGATCGACCGGACGAAGGAAGATCAAGTTTCTCGTCTGCGGGAGGTGGCGGGCGGTTCAAGTGAACGGACAATTGACCGGTTGATTGAAGTCACTTTCGGAGCGAACCTTGAAACCACGATGAAGGTGCTCAAGGAAAACGGGGTGATCGCCACCTACAGTTCCGATTCGAAGCCAGAACCGACTCTATCATTCTTTCCCTTGCTCAGGCTTGCCGCTACAATCCGCTTCATCTTCGTCTACAGTATGAGCCCCGAAGCGCACCGTCTCGCGATTGAGGCCACCAATGTGGGACTTCAGGAAGGCTGGTTGCAGACCACCATCGCGGCTCGATTCCCTCTTGATGAGATCGTGGACGCCCACGAGTTCGCCGAATCTGGCAATAGCATTGGGAAGGTTGTGATTCTCGTTCACTCGTCATCTAGCTAAACAGACTGGTGTCCAATGGCAGTCCAATGTTGAAGAGCATGGGCAGAGTGTCCAGGAATCCAAGGGACCGGCCGTCGCTACCCCTCTAAAGGAGGTCGAGCTTTCCATCGAAGGTGGCTGTCCATGCTTTCAGATTCAAATTACTTTGAGTTTAGCGTTTGACCCTGACCGATCTGATATTCCGAAACGAATTAGTTGCACGTCGGGTCGTCGGGGATTTCGCCGCGTATTCAGAGAGGACAGAATGATGACAGCAAATGTTCACATGTCTCAAATGCAAAGCGAACCACTGGAGTCGATATTGGATGAAGTATTAGTGGATAAGGCCAAGGCCGGGGACAGCACTGCGTATGCTGAGCTGTGTCGCCGTCACTCTGGTATGGTGATTCGGGTGGTGAACCGAATTGTACGGAACACTGAGGATGCAGAAGATGTGCTTCAGGAGGCCATCCTGAAGGCCTACCGTCAATTGCGTGGCTTTGATGGACGTTCGAGATTTTCAACTTGGTTTACGAAAATCGCTGTCAATTCGGCGTTAATGCTCTTAAGAAAAAAGAAAAGTCGCCCCACGCTATCCTTGTACGAATTTCCGCGCGATCAGAAGGGCGAGGCCTTTGCATTTCCGGATGCCGCGCCCGGTCCGGAGTTGTTGGTACTGCGATCTCAAGCGTCGTCTCAATTGAGAGAGGCAATTCGAAAACTTCCGCCCGTTCTTCGCGATGTAGCAGAGATCAAGCGAACCAGTGATTGTTCAATGGAAGAGATTTCAGAGAAGGTAGGCATATCGGTCGCCGCAACGAAGTCGCGACTTCTTCGAGCACGAAAACTGCTTGCAACAAGAATGGTGCCTCGATCCTATCGCCCGGTGCGAGCAGCTGGCTACGAAATATGACCGTAGCTTCCGCCTCCCGCCAGATGAGTTGGGAGAACTATGGTGAGCGTCGCTTTGGCAGAGGATATCCAGTTCCGTACCTCTTGCGTCAGCACTTCAACGGGGCGCCATCTCACTGGGAAAGAGCTTCAATTGATGCTCCTGCAACAGACCTCAAGCTCATTATGTTTAGTGATGAAGGTTGTGGCCGTCCAACTGCTTAAGTGTCAAAGTCAGTTTCTCTCGGAGCGCTTACTGAAATATGAAAGTTAAGACTTCAACAGGGCGTGCAATTGAAGCCGAGAGGGGTTCCGGAGCAGAGACGCAGCCAGGGTCGCGTCTTAAGGAGACCTTGGTTGCGGGGTTCGTAGTCTTTCACGTGTTAGTGATCCCCATCTTTGCGATGCCGGTTAATATCTGGCCGGCTAACTGGATGCGGGAGTTGGCATCCCCCTATATGCAGTGCATTGGGATGGGCGAGGCGTGGAATACTTTTGCTCCTCGCCCAAAATCTTCCGAGCAATATCTCAAGGCAATTGTCCAAACAGTGAGTGGGCAGAACAGGCTCTATTCGTTCCCCAGGATGGAAGAACTCCCGTGGATAGACCGATATCAGAAGGAACGGTATCGCAAATTCATCGAGAGTGCGTTATGCAAGGAATGTAAGGGTCTTTGGCCTGATATCGAAAGGAATGTTCCCACGCCGCTGCGCTGACCTTTGCTGAGCAGTGACCCGGAGCAATGATGATCAAACGAGTTCCCGTCGTAGCTCTTCACCCTCTAAACAAATCGGTCGGTCGCTGTAGTCGTCTTTTAGACAACCACTTTTCTCAGTTGTTGCTAACAGATGTGGCTGTTGAAAAACTCGATTTCTGCAAAAACGGCCTCAAATCCGGTGACAGAAAATGTCTACCTGGGCTGAGAAAATCGCTTGTGGGGCTTCCTGGCGCGATGAATTTTCTGTGAGTTCTCCGAGGATGAGTTTTTCAACACCCACAGGTTAGAGCAGAATCAGCATAGGTGTCCCCGATCCGGTATTTGTGCGGTTGGATTTTTCCTGGCAAAAAATCCAGGCTGGCATCTCTGCCGATGGGTACAGTTGTGCTGATTCTGTTCTAGGATACTAGCTGCACGATAAAAATTGGGCGACCTTACAAGTTGCGAAAGACCTCATCGCCATGAGTTCCGGGCCGAAGACGGTTAAGTACTACGACGCGTATCCTGCTCTGAACGCCAAAGCGAGCGTTGATTGCGATGAGTTTCTCCGCAAAACGCTCAGGTTGGCTGATCAACCGCTGTGCAACGCTCACAATCTCATTGGTGGAAAGAATCGAACATGCGCCACCCAGACTCCCGAATCCGGCCCGTGCCTCCGCTCACTTCGCCGCCATCCGCAATAGCAAAACTCCATGGGCGGGGATAGTAGCCGCGTATTCACCATTGGTGAGAGTCACCTCTCGGTGGGACCACAGATCGCGCGCAGACTTAGCGATGAAATGCGCGGGAAGCTCACTCTGCTTGATTGTCGCAGTCTTGGGAGAGCTACCTAGATTTACGACTCCAACCGCCACCCCGCCATCGCTCAATGGCTTGATCCAAGTCTCCAGATCTCCGTCTTTCCCGGGCGATGCTTGCTTGCCGAGTGGATCCTGATCAACCGCAATGACTTCCTTATTGAGCAGGATGGAACGAGTCGATTCCGACATGGTGCGAATGTCGTTGCCGGCCAGTAACGGAGCGGCTGTCAGCGCCCAGAGGCTCATGTGGGTGCGATACTCCTCGTCGGTCATGTGTCCGTTGCCTATTTCTAGCATGTCGGGATCGTTCCAGTGCCCCGGCCCGGCATAGGGAGCAGTGGGCACCTGTTTCTCGATGTTATCGATCATGCTACCCCACTCATCGCGTATATCGCCAGTGGTTCGCCAGAGGTTGCCATCGACATCAGCGCCCCATTTCTCGACGCTCCCGTTGCCGTATTCGCAGAGGCTGTAGACAATAGGGCGACCAGTTGCGCGAAGCGCCTCGCCCATTCTCTGATAGATGGGCTGCAACTCAGTGTCTTTATAGATCGTGGAAGCGCTGCACCAGTCGTATTTCAGGTAGTCCATGCCCCAATCGGCAAACATCTTTGCATCCTGTGCTTCGTAACCATAGCTGGCCGGATAGCCGCCGCAGGTGCGCGGTCCCGGAGACGAGTAAATCCCGATCTTGAGGCCTTTGGAGTGGACATAATCGACAAGAGCCTTCATGTCTGGAAATTTATGATTGGTGTGCAGCACTCCGTTAGTGTCGCGGGTGCCTTCCCAGGTGTCGTCGATGTTGACATAGATATAACCGGCATCTTTCATGCCGCTGGCGACCATCGCATCGGCCATGGTGCGAACTGTCTTGTCGTCGATCCTTTCCGCGAAGAGATTCCAACTGTTCCATCCCATCGGAGGCGTTTTGGCCAGTCCGTTGTACGGCACTTTGTGCAGAGGCGGAGGATCTATGTAGGCCAGCTTGGGAAAGTCGTCTGCTGAAGTCGCGGGAGTCGCGGTGAACTTGTCTCCCCATTGCGTTCCGACGAGCTTTCCATCCGCCAAATCGCCGACTAGAAATGGCTTTGGATCATTCCAATCCGCGCCGAAGAACTCAAAGTGCGTTCCAGTGATGGTCCCCTTCACCTTAGCCTCAAATCCGAGGGAGCGGATGGATCCGGTAAGTTGATCGCCGTCTTGCTTGATATCGAGGATGGCCTTCTGAATTTCGCCATTCTCGAGCTTCTTGCCGGTAGCTACCCACCGTCCCTGAATGGTTTGAGCGGGAGCCACGGCGCAGACGGCCAGTAAGACTCCGGCACAGAGCGATCGCACCCAACGTGAAGCGAGCGGAGATTGTTTGAATTTCAAGCGAGCCTCCTTGGCAAAAGTACGATGGTTTCTAGCGCGAACTGCCTGATTCTTTCAGCTGGTTCGAACTGCCGTCCGGATGAATCTCGATCACTCGCATCATTTGGCGATCGCGCTCGTCCTTGAGATTCCTTACTTCTTCGAAACGCCGCATCTGCTGCTCGCGCCTTGCGTCTCCGGTGCGCGCGTATATCTGCAGCAAGCCATAATTCGCCAAATAGTTATCGGGATCGTTCTTTAAAGCGCGCTCGAAGTCCTTCTCGGCATTCGTATAGTCCTGATCCGTAAAGTGAATTTGACCCAGTTCGGACATGGCGACCGGTTGATCTGGACGGAGCGCGAGTGATTGCTTCAACTCCGTCGCTGCCTTTTCCAGCTGTCCTTGCTGACGCGCAATTCGGCCCAGATACAGATGGGCGTCTGCTGCGGTCGTTGGATTTGAAGCAGCTTGCTGAAGCCACTTTGCGGCGCTGTCGAAATCCTTGGCGCGGAAACTGGCGGTGCCCAACGCCAGCAACCCTTCGGCATCATTGGGGCGCAGTGCGTGAAACCGGTCAAGGTACGGAAAGGCCTGCGACGGATCTTCGGAGAATGAAACGACCAACCCCATGCTCAGGTTGTACTGAGGGTTTTCTGGCTCGATGCGAAGCGCCTCGGTGAGCGCCTTGCGCGCCTCTCCCAGCAGGCCCATCCGCACGCAGATTACTCCGAACTCGTAGGCATAGCCGGCGTTGGCGGGCTGCAACTGACGCGCGTGGGCTAGATAGCCGAGCGCACCCTGGTGGTCGCCGGCGACTTCCGCAACCCGGGTGAGGTCGGTCAGCAGCTCCGCGTTGGTGGGCTCGAGGGAAAATGCTTGTTCCAAAGTAGCGCGAGCTTCGGCAGGTTTGCCTTCGGCTTCCTGAGCCAGACCCAGCAGTTGCACTCCGTTGGCGGAGAGCGGATGAAGCTTTGCGGCTGCGGCATAGACGGCGTCAATCATGTCGGCCCGGTGCGCTGCACGGAGCGCAGGCAGGCAGCCTGCTGCATCTTGCTCGCTAAGGTCAGGATTGGCGGCCAGAGCCAGAGCGGCTGCGGTAGTTTGTTCACGATGGCCGAGAGCTGCCTCATCGGAACATCGAATAGCTTGAACGCCTATCTGGCTAGCCGCGCTCTGGCTGAGCTTTGCCAGATGAACCAGGGACTGCTGATAGTTCTTTTGCCAAGTAAGGATCGAGGCCACGTTGTAAAGTGCCTCATCGCTGGCTGGATCGAGTTGAAGAGCCTGCTCAGAGAGCCGGAGGGCCTCTGCGCGGCGCGCCGGAACGGTAGCCGCTTCCGGCATATCCAGACGGGAGATGTTCAAATAAGGACTCACCAGACGTGGACTATGACGGATGGCTGCGTTGAAGGAAGCTCGCGCCTTTTCCGGACTCCCTTGCTGGATCTCGACGACGCCGAGCAAATTTTCCAGGCCGCCGTTGTTGGGATACCGGGCGAATGCTGTGACGATCGACGACTTCGCCGCATCGAGATTGCCGGCCTCAATGAGTTGCTGAATGGAGAGAACGGTCTGTTGATAAGCCGAGCCTGAGGCCTGGGCGGTTGCCGGTTCAGGCTGGGACGCCAGCCCAATGACCAGAAATGACAGAGCACAGATCAACCGCCATGAAACGGCGCGAAGCGGCGCGAAAATGGCTGCGACGACTGGTGGCAGTGGCGCTCTCCGAGTCCGGTCCCATAGACTTGTGTGCATGTTTGCAAGGATTGGGAAGACGACCTGGGTGCGCGTATTGGGCCTGGTGTTGTGTAGTCTTCCGCCGGGAGCCCGGGGACAAGCCGCAGCGGGAGAACCGGTTCCCGCAGCGGGGTCTGGCATAGCGTCATTGCGCTCCATGGCCGATACCCTTCCCCTCGACACGGCTGCGGCACAGGCGCTGCGGCAGGCGATCGACGCACGCGACTACCCGAGCGCCGAGGGAGTGCTGATTGCTGAAATCAACAAGTCTCCGCATTCGAAGGCCGCCGCACGTTTGTTGGCCTTTGCGGGGAGCGTCTATTTTCTCAACCAGGATTTTCTCAATGCGGCGATTGCCTGGAAGAAATCGGACTCGATTTCTCCGCTCGACACGCACTTGCAATTCTCGCAGGCGATGGCCTACATGCGCATCTCGCGGCCAGACTGGGCGCGTAAGCAGTTGGAGTCTCTGGCCGCACAAGACCCTACGGACGCGCTCTATCCGTACTGGCTCGGAAGGATTGAGTATGATGAGCAGCAATTCAGTGAGGCCATCACGCATTTTCAGCACGCCATCGCATTGGACCCAGCAATGGCGCGCGCCTACGACAATCTTGGACTTTGCTACTACCGCAACAATTGGAACGATCAGGCGATAGCGACCTTTAAAAAGGCCATTGAGTTGGACAAGGCTTCGCCGCATCCTTCGGCGTGGCCGTACCTCAACCTGGCTATTACGCAACAGTTTGTGGATCAAATATCGGACGCCGAGACAAATCTGCGCGAAGCGCTCCGACTGGACCCGGATTTCGCGCAGGCCCATTTCCAATTGGGATGTCTCCTCGAAACGCTGGGACGACTGGACGCCGCGATCGTGGAGTTGAAGGAAGCTGTCCGGTTGAATCCCAGCTATCCCGAGCCGCATATGGCAATGGCACGAATCTATAAGCAGTTGGGGAAGAAATCGGAGGCGCAGGAGGAAGTGAAGATATATTTGCGACTTCGTCCTCATGGAACTCCTTGACTGGCGTCGAAGGGAATAGGTTTCGTGCATTATCTTGTAGATGGCCTGAAACAGAGTTCTCCCCCTGGTCGACGATTTGTCTACCAGGGGAAGAATAAACAAGCAATATGTTTCAGGTTGGCTTAGAACTCGATTCGTCCTGCAAATTGAATCGAGCGCGGCGACGAAGCGTCGCCGTTCCAGGCTCCAAACGATGGGTTGGAGACATCGGTCACGAACGCGCCTCCCGGTCCGTTGCCCTGTGAGATCAAGAAATGATTGTTGAGTGAATTGAAGAAGTTTGCCGATAGCTTGAAGTTTGCCCTCTCGGAGATCTTTGTGTTTTTGGTGAAGGATACGTCGAGATTGGAATAGGACGGTCCGTAGATCGTTGAAACCGCCTTGCCGAAGCCAGTGTATCCAAAAGTGTTGAAAGCGGTCCCACTCTCGAACGCAGCGGGGTTGAGATAGGTTCCACCGTTGGCTGGATTGAACCCGTTGCGGCCGTGAGAGTATACCGGCTCCCCTGGAACGACGCCCGGCACGCAGCCCTCTCGGAAGGAACCTGCAAGCGTTGCAGTCTTGCAATTCGACGACGAGAACGAGAATGGCGTCCCGAATTCGTAACGATACACTGGGCTGACCTGCCACCCTCCCACGATCGTGTTTGCAAATCCCGAACCATTCAGGAAGGCCTTGTTTTTGCCAAATGGCAGATCGTAGACGACAGCGATTTGACTGGTGATTGGAACATTGTCCGGAGCAAGCGCCCTGGCGCGGCTGGGATCGTAGGGCGAGAAGGCTGAAGTGTTGCCCGCTCCACCCGAGTTGCCCTGCGTGGAGAAGGTACCGTTGGTGTACATCTTCGACACCGTGAGAGAGCCGAGTGCGTACAGACCGTGGTTGAGATGCCTCTCCACATGCGCCTGGAAGGAGTTGTAGATGGAGTTTGCGTGCCCTTCATTATCACCCTGCAGGTCTCCGCAATACTGCGGGAATGGCAGTAGCGCCTGCTGGATGGTGGGGGAACAGGCTGTCATCTGGGATGCCCAGGCATCATATGGCACGCTGACCCCATCCGCCTTAAAGGTCGCCGGACCGTTGGGACTGGTGTAGCTCACGTCCAAGTCGCTGCCGAGCGCAGCGATTGCCGGGTTAAGCGGGTTAAGGACGTTGAGCGGGCTGAGGGCTGAAGGCAAGTGCGTTCCCTTGGTACCCACATAAGAAACGCCGGCAAAGAAGCTATGCGGCAGCTCCCGCTCGATCGTCAGGTTCCACTGCGAAGAGTAAGGCCTCTTGTTGCCGTCCAGTGGGCGGTACATCGATGGTGAATTTCCGTTGTCGAAGCCCGAATTGATGTTGCTGGCGGTGGAGCCGGTTTGCGTCGCAGAAATACCCGACGAGAGGTAGAGAGCCGGTGTTCTGAAGTTGCCGCTAGGCGACTCATTCAGGTTGACGTACTTGTTGAATCCATCCTGACTCATACCGCCATTCCAGCCTGGATAGAACGCCTGGCCAAAGTAGATGCCATAGCCGGCTCGTACCACGGTCTTGTCGTTGACGGAGTAGGCGAAGCCCACGCGAGGCGCCAGATTCACCCTCTTCGGGCGTTCCGGGTAATCGGCGCCGTAGCTTGCCGCGCCGAATTTGTTGCCGGCAAAGGCCAACCGGCCCTTGAGGTAAGTGTTGCTGACCGTATTTAACGTATCAGGATTCGTACCGAGTGGATCGAAGAACGAGAGGTTGTTGTACTTTTCCTTAAACGGCTCGACGTCGTCCCAGCGGAGACTGTAGTTCAGAGACAGCTTGGGGCTGATACGCCATAAGTCGCCCAGGTGGGCCGCAAACCCATATTGACGCGGATATTCGGCGTGCACGTTGTAGTAAGTTGTGGTCGCGTTGCCGACCGCGCCCAGGTAGAAGCTGGCCATGGCGTCGCCAGGACAGCCCCCGGGGCATAGAGCCGTGCTGGTGGTGCCGGTCGTGTCGGCGATGAATTGGAAAGTGCCCCCTTCGTTGGTACCTTCGTGGATGCTGGTTCCCGCCAGGCGATATTCAAATCCCGCCTTCAAAGTGTGCCGTCCAAGCACGCGGGTGAGAACGTCGTTGAGGGCAGTGGTGCCGCGAGTTGTGACGGTCCCTGCCGACGTCGGCGGATCGTTGTTGCCGAGCTGCGTGTAGTAGTTACTGAAGGTCATCTCTGGAAGAAAGCTAGGATTGGCCACGCCGGGAACCTTGGGCAGGTCGGCATTGCCATTCAGCGCATAGTAGCCTTCGTTGCGGTTCAGGTAGCCGAGGGTAAGGTGGTTGGTCATCTTCTCGGAAAACGTATGCTCCCAGTTCAGGCGTTGAATGGGTGCGTTCTCCGGCTTCGCCGGACCCGCGGTTGAAATAGCGATTGGAAGGTTGGTAGCCGTATTCAACCCGCTGTATTGCCACCAGTAGGTGTAGTAGAGATGATCCCTGTTACCCAGATTGAAATCCGTGCGCCAGAAATATACGTTTTCGCTGCTGGTCAGCGATCCCTGTCCGGCTTTGGGAATATAGTAGTTGTTGATCTCGCCGCTTCTGTTTGTCGCTGGCATCGCGGCGATCCAGGCTTTGGCAATGGGATCTTCGTAGGCCGGGTTGATCTGGTTCGTTACCCCCTGGTAAGCGATCGGAGTTCCAGCATCCGCGCCATACTTGGTCGGATCGTTGGGGTAATACAGCTGCGATCCCCATCCGCTGAAATTACCGTTGCGATCAGCCGCTGAAGCGAGCGACAGAGTTGCCGAGTTGGCGGCTCCGTGGTCCTGGAAGCCTTCCCATGCGAAGTAGAAGAAACCTTTTGCCCATGAATTTGCGCCGTGGAACTTCGGAATCCAGATCGGGCCGCCTACATCCGCCCCGAAATCGTTTTCCTTGTCCGGCGGCTTGCTGCCCCCATATGGAGTCGCGTTGAATGCGTCGTTGCGGATGTACTCGAAGCCGGCGCCATGGAATTTTTCTCCGCCGCTCTTGGTCTCAATGATGATCTGACCTGAGGTCGTGTTGCCATACTGTGCGTCGTAGTTCGCGGTCAGCACATGCACTTCGCTCGTGATATCGGGCGACATGCCGAAGTCGGTCTCAAGGGCCACCATGCCGCTTTGATTCATGTAGCCTTCCATCGAGGTCGCGCCATCCACAATGGCCTCATCGCCTGTCACCAAACCGCCGTTGATGCGCGTGTTGTATACGTTGCCGCCGCCGCCAGTCTGCACGCCGGGAAGAAAGATGGCAACCGTTGCCGAAGACCGCGGGGCACCCGAAACCACCAGAGGTAAATCCTGCAGAACCTCCGGGCTGATACCGCCTTCCAGCGTCTGGTTATCATAATTAATCTGCGACGTGTCAGCGGTCACTATGATCGTGTCGCCGGCTTGGCCTATCGGCAAATGCACGTCCTGCCGCGCGGCCTGATTGACGGCGAACTCAAGGCCCTTCTCGTTGGTGGACTTGAATCCGGACGCCGACACGGTCAGATCGTACTTGCCTGGCGTCAGGTTGTGGAAGCTGTATTCCCCGGCCGAATCCGATACGGCTGCGGATTGAAACGCGGTTGCTTCATTGGTGATGGTCAATTTGGCGTTGGGGATGGCTGCACCGCTTGGGTCTGTAACGGTTCCTGTGAGCGAGGCGTTGGTATCCTGCCCAAAACTCATATTCGTCACTGCTGACAGGATTATCCCAAGAAAAACCAGCATCCGGGAATGTCTCAGGAGTGTGTTCGTTCTCCGCATAGCAACTCCTTCAAAATCGTTGAACTGGAAAATCCAAGCGCCCTCTTCTGAGAGCTGCTCCGTTGAGCAGGCCATGACCGCAAAGTCCAGGGCTCGCACTGCGTTCCGTGAACCCCTCACGAATTTTTAGCCCGGTGCAATACCGGCTCGCCGGGTTATACCTCTGACAATGTTTCCACCCGAAGCTCAGGAGCAAGATCGCTGTGGACAACTTCAGACAATATGCGCAAGCCCGATAAATGTCCCTTGAGTGAGATCAAAGAAGATTGGGGGAAAGAGGCTCAGATCTGAAACCCAATTGCAAACGTTATCATTCACGCTCGCCTTCTGCTGAATTCCCGGGGCGATTCGCGACGTAGTCAAAGAACGACGCAAGAGTAGGCCAGATGTGATCCGACTGTCAAATACATATTTCATTTCAGGCTCTCGAAACGCAGCATGCTTACGAGTGTTGATATCGAGTCTCGATATGTTAGGCTCACGTAAGCTGACAATGTATCTGCCCTTAGACGAAGGCTTGTATTCCCCGCGTCAGAAAAAGTGCGACTGCGAAGCAGAGACACGCTATCATATTCCCTGTGCTCATGGCAGAGAAATCCGAGTCTCAAAAGATTAAGTCCGTATCCCGCCGAACTTTTCTCGCCAATTCATGCGCCATCACGCCAAGCTTCCTGGTGTCACACCCGCTATTCTCATTGATGCGTTCGACCAGCCCGCCTACGCAGGGTGCCTCCGCGACCCTCCCAGCAGGAAAGACACCGTCACATGAAAGCTGGACCGGCCGTGAAGTTACCGGCCATAAACCGGGCTCCTGGTTTACAGATGTAGTGCCCCTCTCCAACATCCAATACCACACCAACAACGACTTTACGGGGCGCAAGTACTTTCCTCAGCCCATGTGCGGCGGCATTGCCGCAATCGACTACGACAACGATGGCCTCATGGACCTCTTCTTCACCAACGGCGCGAAGCTCCCGGAGATGGTCAAATCCAGCCCAGATTTCTACCATTGCCTTCTGCGCAACAAAGGCGATGGCACTTTCGAAGACGTAACAACGAAGGCCGGCCTGTCAGGAGCAAATCTGGGACTCAGCTTCGGCGTAGCCGCAGCCGACTATAACAATGATGGCTTCGACGATCTCTTCATCTGCAACGCAGGCCCCAACGTCCTCTACCGTAATAACGGCGACGGCACCTTCACCGACGTAACAGCAGCATCTGGACTGGAAACCAAACCGAAAAACGTACTAAGCGTAGGAGCTGCCTGGTTTGATTATGACAACGACGGCCTGCTCGACCTGATCGTTACCAACTACACGTACTGGACACCCGAGACCGACAAAGTGTGCCGAAAAGACGCCGAGCGCGACGAATACTGCAGCCCCACTATCTACAAAAGCGCCTGCTCACGCCTTTACCACAACCTCGGCAACGGTCGCTTCGAAGACGTCACCGACGCTAGCCAGATCGGCAAAGCTCTCGGCAAAGGCATGGGCATCGCTATCGCCGACTTCAATGGCGACGGCTTCATGGACATCTTCATCGCCAACGACACCGAGCCCAATTTTCTTTTCATCAACCAGGGCAACGGCACCTTCAAAGAACAGGGTCTCGAATTCGGCGTAGCCTACAATCCTCAAGGCGATACCGTCTCCGGTATGGGCTGCGATGCCAAGGACTATAACAACGACGGCTATCCCGACATCGTTTACAACGACTTGTCCGGACAAGTCTACGGCCTTCTCAGAAATGAGGCAGGCAAATCCTTCGCCGATGCTACCTGGGCCACCGGCTTCGGCAGCCTCACTCGCAACCTCTCCGGCTGGAGCATCGGCTTCATCGACTTTGATAACGATGGTTGGAAGGACGTCTATTCCGCCAATGGGGACGTCGACAACCTGACTGAAAAATCCAAACAGCACGACACCATGTTCCGCAATCTCGACGGCAAAACTTTCGTCGACGCAACCGCCGAAATGGGCCCCCATTTTTCCACGCCTGGTTATCAGCGCGGATCTGCATTCGTCGACCTGAACAACGACGGCTTTATGGATCTGGTGGTCACCTCGCTAGGCGAAAAGCCTCGCATCCTTATCAACAACGCTCTCAATGGCAACCACTGGATCGTCTTCGATCTCATGGGCCACAAGAGCAACCGCAACGGCATTGGCGCGGTCATTCAAGTCGTCACTCAATCCGGCCGCGCGCTCTATAATCACGTGACCACTAGCGTAGGCTTTATGAGTTCGAGCGACCGCCGCGCCCACTTTGGCCTGGGTAAGGAAACAGCGATCCGCTACGCTGAGATCCATTGGCCGAGCGGCATAACCCAACGCATCGAGGCCCCCAAAATCGACCAAATCCTGCGCGTCGAAGAACCCGTTCCAGGAAAACCAAAATAACCTGAACGCTCGGCCCTTCGTCTCCTAAGGCGCTTCGACAATCGTAAGGACCTGGTCGGCCTTCACCCCGGTCAACACCTGCTTGACGCCCGTAGGCCACGCCAACTCAATTCTCTCAATCACGGTCGCGCCGCCCAACCCAAAATACACTCGCTTATCGCTCGCTGAGCCATATCCCACAGCCGTAGTCGCGTGGTTATATTGCACGCCTTCCGCAGTCATAATCTTGACCTTCGTTCCAAGCCCATCTCGATTGTCCTTCGTGCCCACCAGCTTCAGCGTGATCCAATGGTTCGCATTCGCGGTGCGATTAATGAGCAGCTGCGGCCTCTCATTGATCGCGCTCACTAACACATCGACCTTGCCATCACTATTTACATCGCCAAAAGCCGCGCCTCGGTGCATCTCCGGCGTCATCAGCGCCGCGCCTGCCGTCCCACTTGCATCTGTAAACTTCATGCCGCCTTCATTCCTAAAGATCTTATCCGGCAGAAGCGCAGGCCGATGCAGGACATCCATTTCGTTGTCCAGGATCGCGCCGCCGGCAGCAAAAATGTCTTTGTTTCCATCGTTATCGAAATCGAAAGCCCCGGTTCCCCATCCCGTCAACTGCCGGCTGAGCGCTGTCATGCCGGATGCCTCCGTAACGTCGTCAAACTGCTTGCCCGTGTTCCGATACAGTGGAAACGTATTGCCAAACATCGCAGTAAGAAAAATCTCCGGGCGCCCATCGTTGTCCAAGTCGCGAAACTCCGCTCCCATCCCAGCCACCGCTTCGCCATTCGACGTATAAGCCACGCCCTGCTCAAACGCAACGTCTTCAAATGTCCCATCACCTTTGTTATGCAACAAAACGTTAGGTGAAGTGTCGTTAGTAACGAAGATATCGGTAAACCCATCGCCGTCATAGTCGGCGAAAGCCACACCCATTCCCTTGCCTATATAGCGTCCAACATGAGAAGCGGCAGAAACATCCGTAAAAGTCCCATCACCATTGTTGCGATATAGAATGTTCGGAGTTCCCTGGAAATTGCCGGGCGCGCAATAAGTCCTCGCCTCTCCAATACTGCACAGCTTAGCGTCCGCCAGCTTGTAGTTAAGATAGTCGACCACCATCAAGTCCAGACGGCCATCGTTGTTATAGTCTACAAACCCTGCTGCCACAGCCCAAGGCTTGCCGTAGCCTGTGACCAAGCCGGCCACGCCTGCCTTATCCGTAACATCGGAAAACGTTCCGTTCCCGTTGTTATGCAGCAATTGGTTGCGATTCACGCCCGCAACATACAAATCGACATAGCCGTCGTTGTCATAATCCCCGGCAGCAACGCCCATCGAATAGCCAACACCCTGCACTCCGGCCTTCTCCGTCACATCCGTGAAGGTACCATCTCCGTTGTTCCGATACAGGCGATTCCAATATTGCGGCCCGGTCTTTTCCAGCGAGGGGATCGCCGCGCCATTGGTCAAGAAAATATCGAGCAGACCGTCGTTGTTATAGTCAAACAAAGCGACCCCCCCCAGCATCGTCTCAATCGAATAACGCTGAGGGGATACGCTGTTCAAAAGCCGGAACTGAATCCCGGCCTTATCTGCCAGATCCTCAAACCGGATCGGCCCATTGAGATTCGAAGTTGCCAGCACGGCACTTTCCGACTTCTGCCCATGTTCCTGAGGCGCGAGAGAAAAGCCTGCAAAACAGCATGCAAACGTCAACCCAACCGCCAATCCCCAAGGTCGCGATGAAGTTGCGCAGACGTTCGAGATCTCCGTGAAAACGCGCCAACGGGCGCACAAACACCTTTGCAATGGGCCGTTCATACGGCCACCAGTATAGCGCCGTTTCCCTGCCTGCCTTTCAGCCAGGGCCGCTAGATCAGTCGCGCCGTCCAGTGGGCCGCGACAATCGGCACACCCACCTCAGCCTGCTTCGACAACGACACAATCTGCTCTATGGAAAACTCGTTTTTCATAGGCAAAATCTTCCGCCCGCTCAAGGGCTGGCTTCGACGAAGATACTAACTCTCGATTTGGATCAGTTCTGGCGAGGCCCATCAAACCCGTTTGGACGGCTTAATCGCGTGGGTCGCCAGTCAAATATTGGTAGCGGACGAATGCTACCTTTGCGCTGGCCTGCGACCAAGACGGAACGTTGATGGTGCCCTGACCGCCGGAGAGTACATCCACTACGCTACGCAGTTGTAGTCCAACTGCCTGCTTGGTCGCCAAGGTGCTCATCTAACTCAACGCTCGAGCAACATGGCCGAAAAAGTTGGCTTTCCGCAGAGGAGACTCTTGGCTTAATTGCTGCGAGAGCACTCATCCGGATTGAATTCCGCGTGACCGGTAGGATTGCCACCCTAGAACGCCGATGTCACTGAGAATGCTCTTGGATTGCAGTTCAGAGGCCAAGTCATCCACGGAGTAAAGGGCCGGATTCGCCCTGGCTCACATTGAGGCAGGGCAATTCCATAAATGGTCAATTCGCTTCGGTCGTCAATTAAGTGGAGTCTTTTGGGAGTCAGCAAGAGGCACGACCAATTGTGGCCCGTTGCCTTTGAGATGGGAGACCATCCAAACCTACATACCCTCTGAGGGGTAGGTGCGCACCGGGTCTATCGGAAGGTGCGACGCCTCCGCTGAAGAACCGAACCAAGGTCTGTGTGCGCGCCAAGGTGGAGTGGCCCTTCCGCATCTTGGAGCGCGTCTTCGGCTTCACCAAGGTGCGCTATCGCGGCTTGAAGAAAAATCACGGATGGCTGTGCGTGGGAGTCGCTATGGTTAACCTCTATCAGAACCGCATACGGCTGGCCAGAATCAACCAACTGTTGGCCCTCTAAGGGGCGTAGTGTGTGTGCCGGAAGCCACGCGAGGGCTCCGCCGAATAAAAGCCATAGCTAGATGAAGAGCAGAGGCCAACTTGAAGCCGATTCTGCGAAACTTCGGATCAGGAACCTTATAACTCGGCGTTGATCAGGGGTTTCTTAAGGGAATCGCAAGTGCGTCATAGTCAACGCGGAGTCTTTCCGCCCCCTCTTCGTGTGGACTATCTGCTTGACATACTTTACAAGCTGCTTGCATTCCTAAGCATCCCACCGTCAATGAAGAATGTGCTGCCTGTGACATAGGCAGCGTCGTCGGAAGCGAGATACAAAGCGAGTTGAGCGACCTCTTGAGGCTTACCCCAGCGTCCGAGAGGAATCCCCGCAAGGATCTCAGCGTTCAACTTTGGATCGGCTTCGGTCTCCCGATCGATAGGTGTGTAAATAGCGCCCGGGCCAATGTTGTTTACCGTAATCTGATACTGAGCTAATTCGACGGCTACTGTGCGCATCAACATGCGAAGGCCACCCTTAGAGGCGGAGTAGGCGGCATTCTTCACCATGGGCAGATCTTCGTGCACAGAAGAAATGTTAATCAACCGCCCGCCGCCCCCTTGCAGAACCATCTGCCTGGCGGCGGCTTGCATACAAAGAAATGGGCCGCTCAGGTTCACCGCGATGATCTTCTGCCATTCCTCAAAGGGATAGTCGACAAAGTCGATTCTCTTTTCGATCCCCGCATTGTTCACGATAATGTCGAGTCTACCGAATGTCCTAATGGTCTGTTGAATCAAACCACTTACCTGATTTGGCAGGGAAATGTCCGCATCGACCGCAAGGCAGTTGCCGTTCATGGCACGAATCTTGCCGACTGTCTCTTGAGAGACGGATGTGTCACCGACGTAGTCGATGACGACGGATGCTCCCTCTTGTGCAAAGGCGATGGCGATCGCCTGGCCGATTCCCGTGCCCGCGCCGGTAACCACGGCGGTCTTGCCTTCGAAACGCATACTTCACCTCTGCAGACGATCGTAGCGCGTCGCGCAAAGGTACCCTGTCGCAAAAGGAACGCTTTGCACATCGAAGTTTTGACTCTATGCGAGCAATACCGGTCATGTCGATTCCATCAATCGTCCTAGAATCAGACTGGATGAGGTGTGTGGATGGAGGGTGTTGCAGGGAGTGAAGCGTTCGGGAAACCTGGTATTGAGCCTCGCTGGACTCATAGCAACAAAGATGGCATAGGGACAGCTTATTCCGGTTCGAGCCATTTGTGGTTCACTATTTGGAATGGAATCGTTACCGAGGTCTACTACCCTACAGTCGACAGTCCCCAACTGAGGGATCTGCAATATATGGTGACCGACGGTTGCAGCTTCTTTCATGAAGAAAAGCGGGATCTCCACGCGACCATTGAGCGTATCTCCGACCACGCCCTGGGCTATCGCTGCACCCATGCAGACAGAGACGGGCGCTATACGATCGCCAAAGACATCATCGGAGCCCCGCACCTTCCTTGCCTGCTTCATCGCACGACGGTTTCGGGTCAGAGCGAATCGTTCCTTGCCAGTCTGAAGATCTTCGTGCTGTGCGCTCCTCACCTTGAGATCGGCGGAGCGGGCAACAACGGATACATTGCCATCGCCAACGGTCAGCGCATTCTGATGGCGCAGAAGGGCAACACCTGGATGGCCATGGGCGCGAACGTTCCGTTCCTCCGCCTCTCGTGTGGATACGTCGGCTCCAGCGATGGATGGACTGACTTGCAGAATCTGGCGATGGATTGGGAGTTTGAGAAGGCCAGCGATGGCAACATCGCGCTGACGGCGGAACTGGATTGGGGCAGAACCAAAGAATTCACGCTGGGCCTGGCATTCGGTGACAGCGAGCATCGAGCGGTTTCCAATTTACTGCAATCGCTTGGAACGCCCTTCGACGAGCATCTTATCAAGTACAAGGAACAATGGGAGGATACAGCAAACCATCTGAAGCCTTTGGCGGAATCTTCCTTTGACGGGGGCAACCTTTATAACAGCAGCTATAGTCTGCTGCTGGCGCATGAAGACAAGTCCTTTGCAGGTGCGCTGATTGCTTCGCTCGCCATTCCATGGGGGGAAGCGAAGGGCGATAAAGACCAGGGCGGCTATCACCTGGTGTGGACGCGCGACATGGTCAACAGCGCGACCGCACTTTTGGCTGCGGGAGATGCCGCCACACCACTCCGCGCGTTGATCTATCTCGCTGTGTCGCAGCATCCGGACGGCGGATTCGCACAGAACTTCTGGGTCAATGGCAATACGTATTGGAGTGGCACTCAGTTGGACGAGACGGCATTCCCTATCGTACTTGCATGGCGTCTTCGCTGCGAAAATGGATTGGCTGATTTCTGTCCTTTGAATCTGGTTCGAAAGGGTGCGGCTTTCCTCATTCGGAACGGTCCCGTCACCCAGCAGGAACGTTGGGAAGAGGCTTCTGGATATTCCCCATCGACACTTGCCGCGAATATAGCGGCGCTTATCTGCGCAGCGGTGTTTCTGAGGGAGGACGGAGATGAGGAGGGGGCCGCTTTCATCGAGGAATACGCCGACTATCTCGAATCGCACCTTGAAGAGTGGACGTTGACCACAACCGGATCGCTGCTCGAAGGCGTGAGCACTTATTACATGCGCATTCTGCCCGAGCAGGTAGGGCAGGAGAATCCAGCCGAAGGCAAGGAGTCGCGGATCTTACACATTGCCAATCGTGCGCCGGGAGAGGCCAGCGATTATCCAGCGCGCAACGTAGTGGATGGGGGTTTCCTGGAGTTGGTTCGTTATGGCATTCGCGACCCGCACGATCCGAACATACTGGCCACGATCAAAGTAATGGATGCGACCCTCAAGACGATGACCCCGAAAGGTGCGACATGGCATCGCTATAATCACGATGGCTACGGACAAGGCCACGATGGAGCGCCCTTCATCCATTCCGGTGTCGGACGCGTTTGGCCGCTCCTAACCGGCGAACGTGGGCACTATGAGCTTGCAGCAGGCAACAGCACCGAGCAGTACATCCGGACGATGGAAGGTCTGGCAAGCAAGACAGGGCTGCTACCCGAGCAGTCATGGGACGAGGCCGATCAACCGGAGATCCACGAGTGGCTGGGTCAGCCGACAGGATCCGCGATGCCGCTGATGTGGGCTCATGCGGAATACATCAAGCTGCTGCGCTCCACGGCAGACGGCAAGGTGTACGACGCCATCCCCGAAGTGGGCAAACGCTATCTTCGTAAGAACCCAAAGAGACTGCGGTTGGAGGTCTGGAAGCCAACACGCCATGTTCGATTCATGCGCGTGGGTGAGGTGTTACGCGTACAGGGTGATGCACCTTTCACGCTCCACTGGTCGGGCGATAACTGGAAGACTGCGAACGAAACCAAATCGCTAAGGAACGGTCTTCAAATCGACTTTGCCGACTTGCATGAATTTGTTTCGGAGGAGGGCGCTTGTGTTCGCTTCACGTTTCTTTGGACGGAAGGCAATCGCTGGGAAGGCCGTGACTACGAAGTCGCCGTGCGTTGAGTGGGAGTTGCACACAAAGAAGCTCAATGAAGAGTTCGGTGAATGCTGGGGTCGCTGGCATCACTCAAAAGAGCATTGTCTGGAAAGGGAAGAAGTGGTTTGATGGCTACAGTTTTCGATCGATGGCCGGCCATTGCATTCAAGCGGAACTGGCGGCTTTACGTCTACGAAAGCGTGGAGTTGGCAACCTTCATGATCGCAGCTTGCTGCGCCAGCGTCTGGCTTTTCGATCCAGCTTATCCGATCTTGCATCTGTTGCCGAGCAGTGCACTCCGAAGACTATTCATGGGAATTGCGATGGGAACGACAGCAGTTCTGATTATTCAATCTCCGTTTGGCAAGCGTTCAGGAGCGCACTTCAATCCTGCCATCACGTTCACCTATTTTCGGCTCGGCAAGATCGGTACTTGGGACACTATCTTCTATATGACATTCCAATTCCTGGGCGGAGTGTATGGGGTTGGGCTTTCGGCCATTTGTCTGGGTAAGAGCCTCGCCGGGCCATCGGTTGACTATGCTGTTACCGTTCCAGGGCGCCATGGCACAACTGCCGCTTTTATGGCCGAGTGTTTTATGGCAGCACTGCTGATGGCAGTCGTCCTCTGGTTCTCGAGCCGGCCTGCTTTCTCCAAGTACACGAGCTATCTAGTTGGAATCCTTATCACGTTCTATGTCCTCATCTTGGCGCCTGTTTCAGGGTTCAGCATCAACCCTGCGCGGACGGTGGGATCAGCAGTATTTGCAGGCTTATGGACCGCGGCGTGGCTCTACTTCGTGGCGCCGGTATTGGGCATGATGGTGGCCGCTGAAGTTCATCTGCGCGTTTACGGTATCGAGAGCATCCTGTGCGCAAAGCTGTATCCCGACCCAGACTATCCGTGTTCGTTCCGCTGCCATTACCCTGGACATCGTCACCGATACCAGACTGACTTTCCACTCGCATCAGAACAGAATGTGATTTCTTGAAGAGAGGATTGAGGCGGAAACCGGTACCGAATCTCCAGGGCGTTCAAGGAATAGGGTATTCGCCATCTGCCAATCATCGATATGTCCAATCAATACGACGCGATCATCATTGGAACCGGTGCGGGCGGTGGAACGCTTGCCCTTCATCTCGCTCAGGCCGGCAAGAAGATCCTCATTCTGGAGCGCGGTCCGTTCATGCCCCAGGAGAAGCTGAACTGGGACACCTCGGCAGTCTTCCTCGACAACCGATATCACACCAAAGAGACCTGGCAGGACAAAGACGGTAAAGACCTGCATCCGCAGCAATCTTATTTTGTCGGCGGCCAGACCAAGGTCTATGGCGCGGCGATGTTTCGCATGCGTGCCGAGGACTTCGGAGTCATTCAGCACAAGGGCGGCATCTCGCCGGCATGGCCCATCTCATATGCCGATCTGGAGCCGTACTACACCCGCGCCGAGGATCTTTTTCATGTCCACGGCGACCTTGGCACAGCACCATCAATTCCTGGTGGATACGGCTCCTCATTCGATCCAACCGAACCCTTTCACTCGAAGAAGTATCCCTATCCCGCATTCGCCAATGAGCCCCGGATGCAATCGATCGAGAATGATGTGCGCAACCTGGGAATCAACACCTTCCCCATACCACTCGGCCTCAAGTTGAATGAAGCGGATCCGCTTGCTTCGAAGTGTCTTCGTTGTGATACCTGCGACGGCTATCCGTGTCTTGTGCATGCCAAGTCCGACGCCGATATCAACTGCATCCGGCAAATATTGCTTTTGCCCAACGTCACGTTGATGACCAGCTCCCGCGTGACGCGCCTGCTCACCAATAGCACTGGAACGGCTGTTGTTGCGGCTGAAGTGATCCACTCCGGTCCTGGCAAACCGTATGGGTCTTCCACGAACCCAACAGAATCGACCGCGCCTCCAGCATCGGCAAGCAAGCAACCCGCAATCTACACTGCCGGTCTCTTTGCAGTGTGTGCTGGCGCGATCAACTCCGCAGTCATCCTGCTCGCCTCCGCGAACGATAAGCATCCAAGCGGACTTGCGAACAGTTCCGACCAGGTTGGCCGCAACTTCATGTATCACCAGGCCGATGCACTCCTCGCTCTCAGTACGCATCGCAATGAGGATGCGTACACCAAAACCTGGGGCACCAACGACTTTTATATCAAGGACACTGATCCCGATTTTCCCTACCCACTGGGACAAGTACAGCCTGTCGGCAGTTTCCATTTTGAAATGATGAAGGGGGATGCGCCTCCACTGACCCCTGGCTTTGTGCTCGAAACAATGAAGCACCACGCCGTTCCATGGTGGCTTACGACCGAAGACCTCCCAGACCCTGACAATCGCGTGACTCTCCATAACACAACTCCATCCTCGGTGGAGGGTCTGCAGCCAGGACTCTCCGGCGCGCATCCTTCGGGCGACACAGGGCGCAGCAACGAGTCCGAACCGGTGACGGAATCCGCGCCCAGGCGGATACAGCTTTCCTACACGCCCAACAACGTTGAGCCTTTCAACCGTCTCAAGGATCGCTGGGTCGAGGTACTCAAGCGGGCTGGCCACGCAACCACCTCTGTCCCGCTGCATGCTTACTTCAAGAAGCGCATTCCGCTGGAGGGCGTAGGCCACCAGAACGGCACTTGCCGCATGGGCAAGGATCCAGCGACAAGCGTCCTCGACGCATACTGCAAGGCTCATGCTCTCGACAACCTTTACGTTGTCGATGCCTCATGCTTCGTCTCAGCGAGCGCCGTAAATCCCTCGCTCACCATCATTGCAAATGCCATTCGCGTCGCAGACCACCTTTTAGCGGAACACATATTGTGAACGACCATTGGTGGCGATTGGGACCAGATGCTTGTGTATCCCAATGAGGGTTCATCGCTCGCCTTGATTCTGCGAATTCCTGGTTTCGCAGCACGGATTTTGCGGACGGCAGGGAATT
>Ga0302140_10001962_pt1 | contig 26876 bp, 25 predicted proteins | sample I_Bog_E1_1_FD_202095 | JGI IMG/M metagenome (GOLD analysis project Ga0302140, IMG submission 202095) | Peat permafrost microbial communities from Stordalen Mire near Abisko, Sweden - I_Bog_E1_1 | ecosystem: Environmental > Terrestrial > Soil > Wetlands > Peat | place: Sweden: Abisko, Stordalen... | reverse complement strand
CCCAGCGCATTCCGGCCGATCATCCGGCGCGGCAGATTCGCGCACTGGTTGACCGTGCGCTGGAGCGGATGGATGCCGAGTTGGAGAAGTTGTACTCCGACACCGGCCGGCCCTCGATTGCCCCCGAGCGGCTGTTGCGGGCCACGCGGTTGATGATTCTTTAGTCGATCCGCAGCGAGCGGCAGCTGATGGAGCAGATGAATTACAACCTTCTGTTCCGCTGGTTTGTCGGCCTGGAGATGGACGACGCTGTCTGGGATGTGACGGTGTTGACCAAGAATCGCGAGCGTCTGATTGCCGGCGCGATCAGCCAGCAGTTGTTGGAGTCGGTGTTGATTGAGGCGCGCGCGCACGACTTGTTGAGCGAGGAGCATTTCACGGTGGATGGCACGCTGATTCCGGCCTGGGCGGCGGCACGCAGCTTCAAGGAGAAGAGCGATCCACCGGCGCCCGGCTCCGGTTCTCCACCCCAGCGACGAAGACCTGTCGCCGGGGGCCCCGGTTCGGGCAGCAAAGGCGCGTTGCTGTTGCGCGACAAGGTGGAATCGAGCACAGACCCGGAGGCGCGGCTGTACAAAAAGTCCAAGACCGACAAGTCGGTGCCCGCCTATATGGGCCATGCGTTGATCGAGAACCGCAACGGCTTGGCGATGGCCGCCGAAGCCACCGAGGCGGGCAACGCGGCCGAGCGCGTCTCGGCGCTGGCCATGCTGGACCGCACGGTTCGGCCGAAGCAAGAACGCGATCCGGAACTGGAGATCACGCTAGGCGCCGACACGTTGTATCAGGAAGAGAAGTTTATCGAGGCCTTGCGGGATCGGGAAGTGGCGCCGCACCTCAGCCAGTACACGCAACAGAGCAGCAACCTGGGCAAAAACAGCTTGAGCGAAGCCGAGCGGGCCGACCCGCGCCGCGCCATCAGCCAGCGCAAACGGAAGCTGATCGAGCGGGTTTTCGGCTGGTCGAAGCTGGACCGGCCGTTGCGCCAGGTGAAGCTGCGCGGACTGGATCGGGTGGATTGGTTTTATCGTTTGACCATCGTAGCGCATAACCTTGTGCGCATGCGGAGGCTGATTCCGATTGAAGTGCTGGCCCGTTAGGGCCGAAGTGTGCCTGGAGGCCGGTAAAACGGCATCCAGACGCAAAACGAAGAGAGGAAACCGCGGCAAAACCGGCATGAAAGGGTAAAACAAACGGCTCAGGAACGAAACCGGGCTGGAATCATGGGTTTTTCCGCAGCCTGTGAAGCCCGTAGCCTTCAAACTACCCAACAAACGTTTCAATGGCCGCATTGACCCGCCGCCCGGTTTCCCGTAGACTAAGGAATTGCGAGGGATGCGGCTCAAAGCTGCATTCTGACACCGCAACATTCTGCCCGAGTTCTGGGCCCTGAGACTTAAGGACAAGCAATGGCAAACCATGTATCTTCGCTGAAGCGCGCCCGCCGGACCGTAACCCGCAGCGCGGTGAACCGCGCCAACCGCAGCCGCGTACGCACCAGCCTGCGCGATCTGCGCGAAGCCTTGGCCAAGGGCGACGTGAAGGCAGCCCAGGAGCAGTACCGCTCGACCGTCTCCGCCTTGGACAAGAGCGTGCAAAAGGGGATCTTCCACGACAACACCGTCTCCCGCTACAAGAGCCGCCTGAACGCGCGGCTGAAAGCTTTGGTTCTGGCCAAGGCGTAGCGCCAGCCCGCGAGGGCCGAAAAAGATCGGAAAGACAAAGGCAGCCGGGATAGCTCCCGGCTGCTTTTGTTTTTTTGCGCGCCATCGCGGATGGGAACCAATTACAGCCTCCCGGTGAACAGGTTGATTTTGCGAACCAGCATTCCCTCAGGGACTAAACAGGCTGCAGAAAAAGACCTGATCTCTGAAGATTCGCCGCAAAAACATACCTCGGTGGCTAAAAGCCACCGCTGATTCCATTGTCTTTATACCGGGGATGAATCCCCGGCCTACCGCCCGAATGAGTTTTTCCGCAGACTGTAAAGTCGGGCATTTGTCTTGTTGGGTTTGCGGCACGCCTAAAGCCGTGCACTTTCAAAGCATCGACTTAGCCAGAGATATCTTTGGCTTCGCAGCGAAAGCTAAACTCCGGCTGCCTTTGAGGCCTTCTTGGCATGAACATCGAAATCTACGCCGTATTCGCAATGGAGCCGAGCAAGCACTTCGCCAATGATCTCTTCGAATGCGGCAGCATTGTGGTCACGCTGGTTCAGACGCCGCCGAGTTACGCCGTGGTAGTGATGCGCCTTCTTTTCAATAGAATCAAGTCCAAAGTCAATGAACCTTGCGCCAAGGCCGTACTTAAGATGACAAAACATGTCTGCGCCCGTATCGCAGCAGAGGAGATTAGGCCGCTCGTTTTGGTAGGTTCGGCGTGTTCCGCGCAGGAAATCGGCCTGTATTCTCTTAATCACCGGGAGAAAGAAACGCATAGAAAGAGCCTTCGCCAGCCAGGGAACAACGGGCAATTCATTGGGGACCCAACGGTTGATGAAGGAATAGCCCTCGCGCAGAGCATCCTTGATAAGGGCGACCTTGAGAATCGTAAATGGAATCCACATCCGTTGCTGGTAGAGTACAACCTTGTCGGGAAAACCGTGTAAAGGTCCCAGCCATGTTGGCCCGTGTATAGCTCCCGCGCCAAACACGTTCGCGTCCTTTACGGCTTCAAGCATCGAATCAACAACATCAGGATCCCTGATTTCCAGGTCAGAGTCGATTAAGAGAATGGTGTTGTCTCGCGCTTCCATAAACACTTTATCGAGAACATTGCCATGCTTTTCAAGGCTCTTTGAACAGAGATCGAGACGCGGTTCGTTCGCCATGAGCTGCACGAAGTGCTCCCAACTTCCGTCGGTTGACTCAAGGTCTATTACCAGCACGGGAAGATTGGAGTATCTCAATGCGCTCAAAACGGCAAGCGTAGAGACTTCCCTGGTAGACACATTGACGATGATGGCTCGACAGAACGCAGGTCGCAGTGCGGAGATTGAATCCACGATCATGATCGTCAATTCCTCAAGTCAGCAAATCGTCCCGCACAGCATTTCGCCACGGCATGGAGGTTGAAAGCCGGCCTGTTCGCGGTAACAGCCGATGGCTACAGCATTTCAAAGATACCCGCGGCACCCATGCCTCCACCAACGCACATGGTGACCATGCCGTAGCGGATGCGGCGGCGGCGCATCTCGGCGAGCAGCGTGGCGGTGAGTTTGGCGCCGGTGCAACCGAGCGGGTGGCCGAGGGCGATGGCTCCTCCGTTGACGTTGATGCGCGCCGGGTCGAGGCCCAGTTCGCGAATGACCGCCAGGACCTGCGCGGCGAAGGCCTCGTTGAGTTCGATAAGGCCTATGTCGGCGAGCGTGAGGCCGGCGCGGCGCAGAGCCTTGCGAATGGCGGTGACTGGACCCATGCCCATCTCCTCGGGCAGGCAGCCGGTGGCGGCATAGGCCACTAGGCGGCCAAGGGGGCGAATGCCCAGGTCGCGGGCGCGGGCGGCGTCCATGAGAACCGCCGCGGCGGCGCCATCTGAGGTCTGCGAGGCGTTGCCGGCGGTGACTGTGCCCTCGGCGTGGAAGGCGGGCTTCAGTTTCGCGAGAGCCTCGAGCGAGGAGTCGGCGCGCGGACCTTCATCGGCGGCAAAGACGCTCTCGATCAGCGAAGGCTGGCCGGGCTTCTCGCCTGGGACGGCGGTGGTGACCGTGACCGGGACCAGTTCCCCGGCAAAGCGGCCCGCGGCCTGGGCTGCGAGAGATTTTTGATGGCTGGCGAGAGCGAACGCGTCCTGATCGGCGCGGGAGATCTTGTAATGAGCCGCGACCCGCTCGGCGGTCAGTCCCATGGTAAGCAGCGCCGCGGGATAGTGCTCGGCGAGCCAGGGATTGGGGCTGGGCTTGAGACCGCCAAAGGGCAGCAGGCTCATGGACTCGACTCCGCCGGCCACCACGACGCGTTCGCCGCCGGAGCGGATGCGCAGATCGGCCTGGACTATCGCTTCAAGACCAGAAGCGCAGAGGCGGTTGACCGTTACGCCGGGAACCTCGACCGGCAACTCTGCGCGCAGAGCGGCGAAGCGGGCGATATTCCAGCCCTGTTCGCCCTCAGGCTGGGCGCAGCCGAGGATCACGTCATCGACTTCGGCGCGGTCGAGGACGGTGACGCGGGCCAGTGCCGCGTTCAGTGCAGTTGCGGCGAGGTCGTCGGGGCGGGTGGTCGAGAGAGCGCCCTTGGGGGCGCGGCCCACTGGGGTGCGAACGGCGCTGACGATTACGGCTTCGGGCATTAGGGAACTCCATGTCGGGTTAGTTGGGTGATCGGAAAGTCATGGCGAGCCGCACGATCAATCCAAGCAGGGCTCCGAGTAGTCCATAGAAAATAAATGGCACGCCGTTGAGAATCAGGAAGAAGAGGACGAGGTCGAAACCATGTGGCGTGTAGGAGGGATTCCCACCGTAAAGGAACAGTGTGGGCATCAAGCAAAAAGGGACAGGCGATTCGGGGTGAAGTACGAGAACCAAAGCAAGGGCCAGTGAATTGAGAATGCCGAATCCAAGAAACCAGGCGATGAGCGGAGTTCTGCGTTTTGCAGAGGCTTGAGGCATCTTGCTCCCAACTTATACCGGCTCTAGACACGCCGGAGTGCGAACTGCCGACAATCATGAAACTACTCCGGCATCTGGAGCACGGTCCAGGCGTTCTTCAAATAGAAGTGGTAAATGGTTTTGCGGTCGACGAGCGAGTCGGCGAGGGCGTCATGGTCCAGGAACGCTGGGCGATGCTCCAGGCCCGACTGCGCCTGATGAACCTGTTCGGGCGAGGCGGGGTCGATGCCCCAGTTGAAGCCGAGAACGCCGCTCGGGTCGTGGGACTGGAGGCGCTCGGTCTCCGGCGCGGCGGCCAGCACGAGGAGCTTGGCTGGGGCGCTGGAAAAGTAGACCAGCAGCGAGACCGTTCCCCGCTCCGAACAGAGAACCGCCCAATCGGAGGAGCCGGCACGCTCCAGGCTGGCGTGGACGACGTTTTCAGGGCGATGGGCCTCATAGGTCTGCGGAATCAGGCAGCCGCGGCGGTTGAGCTGGGCCGCCAGATCCTCTGGCAGGCCGGGAAAGGAGCTGACTGGAAGATGGCGGACGAGGTAGGGTGTGGAGCGGCCGGCGACAACGATCTGGCCTGATTCGATGAGTTGCGGTTGGATCTGCTCTTTGTGTTGGGCGGGGGAAAGAGAGGAGGACATGAGGAATCCACTCAGCAACCAAACGCTCTTTCTCAAGCCAGCGCAAACCATGCCGATTGCATTCCCTCAGGGGCTGAAGCCCGCACCTATTTTGCTGCGTTTGCGGCACGACTGAAGTCATGCCCTGACACTAGTACGTGTTTTTTCAGAGCCTGTTCAGCCGCGTACAGCTTCTTCGTCGATGTCCAAAACGTCTCCGATTAATGCCTCCGCCCATTCCTCTGCTTCCATTTCATGCTCAACGTCGGCTGCCATTTGGCGGTAGCCCTCGGCCAAGTCGGCTGGGCGTGTCTGTTCGGTCTCGGGCACAGCGGAATCGCGATCCATAAGAACACCCTCTCTGTTCATCATCGACTCAATATACCTCGACTGCAAAATCAGTTCCGTAGCGGCTTGCCGGTTTTCAGCGTGAAGGCGATCCGCTCCTGCGTCTTGGGCTCGCCACAGAGGGAGAGAAAGGCCTCGCGTTCCAGGTCGAGAATGTATTGCTCGCTGACCATTGTTCCAGCCGTCACTCGGCCGCCGGCCAGTATGTAGGCGGCCCATCGGGCGATCTTCTGGTCGTGTTCGGAGGCGTAACCGGCTTCGCCCATCAGAAAGGCTCCGGTTTCGAGCGTAGCCAGCGCCGCGGTGCCGGGAGCGGGAATCTGGGTGCGCGGCTGCGGAGGCGCGTAGCCTATTTCTGCCAGCAACGCTGCCTGAGCTTTGGCGTCGAGAAGCAGCCGTTCGCGGTTGAGGGTGATGCGGTCGGCGGGAGACAGAAGGCCGAGCGGACGGGCTTCGGCAGCCGAGGTAGAGACCTTGGCCAGGGCGACGGTTTCAAAGGAGCGGCGCAGGGCTGTGTTCATCTCCGCCGACTGGGCAAAGCGCGACGGCGGGTCTCGTGGATCGGGGGGCGCGAAGGCCGTGGCCGCGTCGATGGCTTTGAGGAGCATCTCTTTTGTGCCGCCGCCTGCTGGGATGAGGCCGACGCCGGCCTCGACCAGGCCAATGTAGGTCTCGGCGTGAGCCTGGCGCCGCGCGGCGTGCAGGCAGATCTCCGCGCCTCCGCCAAAGGTCATGCCGAAGGGCGCGGCGACCACCGGCCGCGGGCAGAATTTGATGGCCGAGGTCATCTGCTGGAAGCCGTGAATGACGGAGGCCAGCTCCTCCCATTCGCCCTCCTGCGCCGCTAGGAGCAATTGCATCAGGTTCGCGCCGACCGAGAAGTTCTCGCGGTCGCTCGCAATGACAAAGCCCGAAAAGTCGCGCACCGCGTCCGAGGCTGGGTTGAGCACCGCAGAGATCAACGCCAGCACGTCGCCGCCGATGGCGTTTTTGAGCGAGTGCAGCTCGATGCACCCGATGCCGTCGCCGATGTCAATTAAAGACGCGCCGGGGTTCGAGCGGACCACTCCGTTGGAGCGGCGGAAGTCGGCAATGCGGGCGTGGCCGGGAATTGTGGCGACGGGTGCGAGTGCTTTCTTCTCCGGCTGGAAGCAGAGCTGGACGCCGCTTTGCTCGTCGCGAGAGTACCAGGAGGATTGGCCTGCGGCAAGTAAAGCCTCAAGGCGTGGACTGACCGGGAGGCCGATGGCCTTCATGCGGCTAATGGTCGAGGCTACGCCGGCCGCATCAGCCATTTCAAAAGGTCCTAGCTCCCAGTTGAAGCCGGCGCGCATGGCGCTGTCGATCGAGGCAGCGTCGCCGGCCACTTCGCCGATGCGGTCGGCGGAATAGTTCCAGAGCGCAGCCAGAAAGGGCCAGAGGAAAGCCGCGGCTTTATCTTTGGCCGGGTCGTTGGCGAGCAGCATCCGCAGGCGCTCGGGCAGCGATCCGGCGTTCTTGGCCATTTCGAGCGCGGGCAGAGCAGGCTTCTCCACTGGGCGATACTCGTAGGTGGCGAGATCGAGCACCATGCGCTGGTCTTTTCCGTCTTCACCTTTTATTTTTTTGTAGAAACCCTGGCCAGTTTTATCGCCGAGCCAGCCGCGCTTGAGCATTTGCTCAAGAATGCCCGAAAAACCGCTTTGTGTGACGCCCTCGGGGAAGTTGGCGGCGACATGCGCGAAGATGTCGATGCCCACGAGGTCGGCGAGGCGAAAACTGCCGGTGCGGGGGAATCCGATGGCCTGGCCTGTGAGCGCATCGACCTCTTCGATGGTCAGTCCCTGTTCGAGCATGAGAGCGGCTGCCGAAAACAGCACCGAGATTCCGATGCGGTTGGCTATAAAATTTGGAGCATCGTTGGCGAAGACCACTTCCTTGCCGAGGTTGCGGTCGGCGAAGGCTGTGAAGGCGGCAACAAGGGCCGGATCGGTCTCGGCGGTCGGGATGACTTCGAGCAGACGCATGTAGCGCGGCGGATTGAAAAAATGTGTTCCGAAGAATCGGTCGGCCTTCCAAGAGCCCGTAGCGGCCAGGCCGGCGGCGATCTGCTTGATTGGCAGGCCCGAGGTGTTGGTGGTGAGCAAGGCGGTTGGCGACAAATGGGGCACGACGCGGTTGAGCAGCGCCGTCTTGATGGCCAGATTCTCTGCCACAGCCTCGATGACCCAATCGCAGTTGGCCAGCTTGGACAGGTCGTCGTCGAAGTTGCCAGGGGTGATAAGCGCGGCCAGCGACGACTCATAAAAGGCGGCAGGCTTGGCCTTGGCCAGCGCGCCGAGAGCCGCCTTGGCGAGGGGCGCGGCGTTCTTGTCGTCTGGAACGAGGTCGAGGAGGAGCGTGGGGATTCCGGCGTTGGCCAGATGGGCGGCGATGCGCGAGCCCATGGTTCCCGCGCCCAGCACGGCGGCGCGGCGGATTAGAAGCGGTGCGGTCTTTGGGGAAGACGTGCTCATGGGGGTTCTCCCTGCTTGTGTTGGATTAGCCTATGGAGCTTCGCGATTCGGTTGCTGTTGGTACGGCTCCCGGCTGCCAGATCAGCAGCAAGAGCAGAGAGCCTGCAAACAGGGCTATGACCAGGTTGGAGGTACTGCCCATCATTCGCAGAACAAATCCAAACAATGCTACCGATTCCGCCGTTGCAAATCGGATCACGTGTCCAGTAAACCATCGGCCCTGAGGGGTCGAACTCTGTCCCGGTGCATTAGGCCGGTCGGGAGCGTTGAGTATCACGCGTTGCATAATGAATCCCAACATGGCGGATGCAATAGCGCAACACACAATGGCCAATTGGACGGAAGTGTTCACGCTTTGCGCGGCGGGGCGAACGATATGAAGGACAAGCATAAACAACAATACGGAGACGATGATGGCAAATTGCAGGATGCGAACCACGCGGATGACCGGATTCATTCGTACTCTCCACGCACCGGTTGGATTCGAGAATCATCCACCGAGCGGAAACCATCGCAGAATACGGCGGGGCGCGGGGCGCGGTCAAGGACGAGGCAGTAGAGGAATATGAGCCGGGTTGGTGGGCTGTGAAAAAGAGCCTGCTTCCGTACAAATAGCTCGAAAGAAATCCCGCAGGGGCTAAAGCCAGCAATTCTATTGCTTTTGAAGCGGCACGGCTAAAACCGTGCCCTTTCAAAGCGCATCTATGCAACCAACTCCTGGGTAAGCCCTGGTCACTTTGAGCGGCGATCCGTCGAAGAGGCGCGCCGATCTCTGGTATTTACGCGCCGTTCCACGAAAGGGGCCGCTGGTTCCACCGGATGCGCCGTTGGATGAGGCACAATGATCGGCTTGCGAGGCTGGTCGGATGCATCGCTGGCCGCCTGTGGATTCCTGGTGGCTGGCTGAGTTCCGCTGGTGAGCAGCTTATGCAGAACCGGAATATTCGCTCGCTGCGATTCCACGAAGTCCACACCCTCCGCGGTGAGTGCGTATTTTGCGTTATCTGCTCCCACGAGATAGGTTTTCTTTTGCAGATACCACATCGTGAATTCCAAATAATCACGGGGAAAACCCATGCGAAGTTCAATCTCAGCCAGTGAAACCTCAGGGTGGACTGGATTTGTGCGGCGCTGGATATAGAGCAAAGCCAGCACCCCCAGGCGCCGGTTCAACTCGCCTTCCATTTGATCCATAAAGTCGATTGACTCAGATAAGGGATCCGAATCGGGAGTATCGTTTTCGTGGCTCGCATCATATTTGGCGCGCCGCCCTGGATGGGATAACACGTCGTAGGCTTGCTTCAACAGGAAGAACTTATCCGCATCGCCTGTCTCCGGGTTGTCCGGATGAAGACGTGCCGCCAAAAACTTATAGACGCGGTGGATGGTTTCGGGCTCGGCGTTGGGGCTGATTTGGAGGAATTCGTAGTAATTCGGAACATCCAATATGGTTTCCTCGGAGATACACTTCATTAATCGGAAGTCTTCGTCTTGCCGTTCATCTTTGGATCAATATACTCCACTTTCCCCAGGGCGGGCTTCGTCGATTTGTTGAAAATGGAAGACCCCAGCTCTGCCGGGGCGACAGTCGGAGTTAGACATTTAGAGAGTCGCCCCCGGTCTTGTGTTATTTCACCCTTCTTGTGAAAGAGTCAAAAGAACGCGTGCGATGAGATTGCGCCGTCCCTCTGGGACTCCGGCGCTGTTATGGTGGGGACGCTTACCCACGCTGAAGCGCGGGGCTAACCAACGCTGCGCCTACGGCGCGGATTTCAGGCTGGCGTTAGCAATACGCTTGCATTGGTATCGCGCGCAGCCATGCTCCTTTGAGGGGCCACAAACCGTAAAGCCTCCGGCTTTGCCGGGGGTATTTACTGCTTTCCTCCTCGGACGAAGGATCTGGGAGGACTCGGCGGGGGAAACGCCAGCGACTACAGTTTCTTGCGCAGGTACTCAACGACCATGTATCCGATGAACGCGGAGACTAGAGCGATCACGAGATTGGTCGCGGTAAAGATGTCCATCAGTGCGGCGGCCAGGGTCTTGTCATGACCATTGGCGAATGTAAACTCGCCCATCAATAAATTCGAGTAGAAGAGGAAGACAATAAATCCGACCTCGATCACCGCCCGCCAGATGGGGATAAGGCGGCGGCGATTTGTCCTCTGGCCAGGCATGATGATTCCATGGTAGCAAGGAAAGGTTGAAGTTCTCGTAAGGGATGCAAAAGGGACAGTGCGCAGGAAGCGGGAGCGGAGATCGAAGACAGAGTGTCAGCTCTCAATATAGCTTCCGGTTTGACCCCGCTTGGCCGTGGGCACTAGCTTGGAAGAGTGACGAAGGTGCAGTATTAGCGTCCCTGTATTAAGGAGTCCGGATGAAAAACAGATTTTCCCCATGGTTTTGGAAGGGCGTTTTGGCACTGGCGACGATCGCGGCCCTGGCTGGCGCGGCGGCCATTCAGGCTCAGGACCTGAAGAGTTTCGAGCAGAAGATTACCACAAAGGTGCTGCCGAACGGACTGACGCTGCTTATCTGCGAGCGGCCGGAGGCGCCGGTCTTCAGCTACACCACGTTTATTGACGCCGGCGGCGTGAACGACCCTTCGGGCGAGAGCGGCCTGGCGCACATGTTCGAGCACCTGGCCTTCAAGGGGAACAGCGAGATCGGCACCACCGACTACGCGGATGAGAAGATCGCGCTGGCCAAGGTGGAGGCGGCCAACGACGCCTACGAGGCCGAGTATTTGAAGGCCGTGGGGCGCGATGAAGCGAAGCTTGCCGAGTTGAAGAAAGCATTCCTGTCGGCCCAGGCGGAGGCGCACAAGTTCGTCATTCCCAACCAATTCACCGACGTGGCAGAGCGCAACGGGGCCGAGGGCCTGAACGCCCAAACCGGGCTGGACGAGACGATCTTCTTCTGGTCGATGCCGGAGAACCGGCTGGAGCTGTGGGCCTGGCTGGAGAGCGGGCGGCTGGCCGATGTGGTGCCGCGCGAGTTTTACAAGGAGCGCGATGTTGTCTATGAAGAGCGGCGCATGCGCACCGATTCGAGCCCGATCGGGAGGCTGCTCGAGCAGTTCCAGGCCGCCGCCTACACCGCGCACAACTACCGGCGCAGCACCATAGGCTGGCCCAGCGAGGTGGCGCAGATTAATGCCACCGAGGCGATGGAGTTCCACAAGAAGTATTATGTGGGGTCGAATATCGTGGTGGCCGTGGTGGGCGACGTGAAGGCCAGCGAGGCTCTGCCGATGCTGGAGAAGTACTTCAGCAAGATTCCTGCCGGCGCCAAGCCGGAAGAGATGACCACCATCGAGCCCAAGCAGTTTGCCGAGAAGACGGTGGCGATCCGCGAACAAACGCAGCCGGTCTACATTGAGGGCTATCATCGTCCTGATTATCGCGACCCGGACGATGCGGTCTACGACGCGATCAGCGATATCGTGTCCAACGGCCGCGTTTCGCGGCTCTATCGCAGCCTGGTGCGCGACCAGCAGATCGCCGCTGAGGCTGGCGGGTTTAGCGGGTTTCCCGGTGTAAGGTATCCGGGGCTCTTCGCGTTCTATGCCTTCCCGCTGCCGGGACACACACCGGCGGAGATGCGCGACGCCCTCCACAAAGAGATCGACAAGCTGAGGACAGCGGACGTGACGGATGAAGAACTGGCCATGTTCAAGACTCGCACCCGTGCCGACCTGCTGCGCGGTCTGGCCGACAACCAGGGTTTGGCGAACTCGCTGGCCGAGACCCAGACCCGCTACGGCGACTGGCGCGAGCTCTTCAATCAACTGGACAGAGTGGATAAGGTGACCAAGGCCGACATTCGCCGCGTGGCCAACAAGGTCTTTATCCCCAGCAACCGGACCAGCGCGTGGATTGAAACCGAAGCTCCCGCGGAAGCGGCCAAGAACGATGGAGGCGCGCAATGAAAAACAGTGGACAGTGGTCAGTGTTCAGTGGTCAGCGGTTCGTGGCTCTGAGCATGCGCATGATTCTCTTCTTTGCAACATTTTTTGTTGCGCTGTCCGTCCTGGCGCAAGAGATCAAGCCTTGGGAGCAGATTCCCACGCCCAAGCTGCACGAGTTCAAGCCGCAGCAGCCCAAGCGGATCGTGCTCAAGAACGGCATTGTCCTCTTCTTGCAGGAGGATCACGAGCTGCCATTCGTCTCCGGCTCGGTGAATATTCCGGGCGGCTCGCGCGATGAAGACCCGGCGAAGACTGGCCTGATTGGGCTCTATGGCCAGGCGTGGCGCACCAGCGGCACCGCCAAATTGAGCGGCGATGCACTCGACGATCTGCTGGAGGCCAAGGCCGCGCACATCGAAACCGCCGGCGACGCGGATTCGACAGCACTCTCGTGGAATTCGCTCAAGGGCGACGCGGACCAGGTCTTTTCGCTGGCAATGGATCTGCTGTTGCATCCTCAATTCAGCGCGGAGAAGCTGCAATTGGCCCAGCAGCAAGAGGCCACCGGGATCGTCCGGCGCAACGACGACGAAGGCCAGATAGCGCAGCGCGAATCGGCCAAACTGGTCTATGGAGCTAACAGCCCCTACACCCGGCAGCCGGAGCTGGCCACCATCGGCGCGGTTACCGTGGACGACTTGAAGGCCTGGCACGATAACACCATTGGCGGCAATCTGATTGTCTCAGTCGACGGCGACTTTGACCCAGTAGCGATGGAAGCCAAGCTGCGCGCGGCCTTTGAATCGCTGCCGCCGGTGAAGGCCATGCCGGCCCGCCACGACCAGTTTACCGATCCCAAACCCGGCGTCTCGTTCATCAACAAGGACGATGTAAACCAGTCGAATATCGAGATCGTGGGCCTGGGCACGGACCGGCACAATCCCGATTTGGCCTCGCTGGCGATCATGAACGAGATTCTGGGCGGCGGGTTTGCCAGCCGGTTGTTCCAGAAGATCCGCACCGAAAAGGGACTGGCCTATTCGGTTGGCGGTGGCTATGGCTTCGCCTGGGATCATCCGGCGACCTTCCGTGCCGTTGCGCTAACCAAGAGCGCCTCGACCGTGGATGCAACAAAGCTGGCGCTGGAAGAGATCGCGGGGCTAACGACAAAGCCATTCACGGACGAGGAGCTGGCGCGGTCAAAGGACAACATTCTCAACTCGTTCCTCTTCCGCTACGACACCAAGGAGAAGGTGCTGGCCGAGCGGGTGCGCCTGGAGTTCTATGGCTATCCGGCGGACTACCTGGAGAGCTACAGGGCGGCGCTCGAAAAGGTGACCATGGCCGACCTTGACCGGGTGGCAAAGAAGTACATCCATCCCGACAAGCTGGCCGTGCTGGTGGTGGGCAACGGCCCGGAGATCAAGCCTGGGCTGGACGATCTGAAGCTCGGGCCGGTGCAGCCAATCGACATCACAATCCCCATGCCCAAGCAGCCGGCAGCGTCAGAACAGAAGCAGTAACTAACTCAAGGAATTTTCAGGGAGGGGATGTCGGAGGGAGAGGGGATGTCGGAGGGAGCATGGGCCTTCAGGCCCATGAATACGTCCCTCAAAACTGATTAACACAAAAGTAGGTGAGTTCAAAGGTACAGGGGGCACCCTCAACTTGATAAAGGGACGTATGAGACCAGGGCCCCCGCCCAAAGGTCTAGCGCCAGCCTTCTGATGACATCAACAGGCTACGACCAAATTCAATCTTTTCGAGGAGAATTTTTTGAAGCCCCGACGACCGCAATTGCACCAGAAGGAGACTGCCCCTGCTGTCCTTGCGCACGCGCGCGGATTTCCCAATCTGAAATATCTCGGCTATTGCATAACAGTCTAACTTTACGTCGTTAATCTCGGTCGGTTTGAGTGACAGCATGCAGTCTAAATTTATAGTCACTGTCGCTTGCTCGAGTCCCGTGGGTCCTGGCCAGCACTTGGTAAATCTTCCCGTCCATATCGTGTAATCCCGACCACACGGAGAGTTTGTTTGAATATCAACATCCAAAGCTTCGAGTTCTGGCCTGGCTGCAGATACGAGATTATTCAGCTCGACCGCAACTGTATCAATGAATGGCTCTACGGGATACATGATACGAATTGTAGCCGACGTGGTCATAGTTGACGAAGAGTCCTCACACTACGGCAGGTGGCCCGCTCATCAGACCCAAAGAATCATCCTTAGCCATGAGAAGCTGTGCCCCGTTCATCGCGGTTTTTTCGCGATGAGCGGGCGGAATGCGGGTCTCCCAGGTCTCGATTTTGAAACCTGTAAGACCACGAACCCCATGGCGCGTAAGCGCCGGTTGGCCCCGCCGCAGGGGTTTGCAGATAATTTGTGCCGCATGGCGCACAATCAATCTGGAGTGAAAAAATGTCCGTTGCCATGATGACTAAAACGCCAACAATAGAACGGTCAAGACAGTAACCAGAAAGGCACTCCCCCCTCCCCCCCTATACCTCCCTGGGGTATAAATCTCCCTAAAAACCTTGCAGATAATTTATAAATTCAATGAAATCAATGCCTGTGGAAATATTTCAGCCCTAAAATATCCCGCATCGTGAGAAATGGCCTCGGAAAACCACCGGAAAAATCCCGTGTTTTACCCGAAAAACCCGCCTTTCTCGTGGGGATCACATAGGTTCTTTCGCTCAAAACCGGGTGACCAATTCTTCCCACTTCGCGCGGCAACAGCATCGCCTCTGCGCCATTCAGCGGCTTGGACGGAGAAACTACAATGGGAGAGAAGAGTTTTTGGTCAGGGAGCGGCGCATGGACGGGAACGCAAAGCTGGCTGTGGTCATCATGGCGGCGGGCAAGGGAACGCGGCTGAAGTCGCAACGGCCCAAGGTGCTCCACGAGATTGGCGGCAAGCCGCTGCTGGCTCGCGTAATTGCCGCTGCCAGCCAGCTCGCGGCGCCTGGTGACATCTATGTTATCGTCGGCCATCAGGCGGAGAAGGTGCGGGCTGCCGTGGCACCGACCGGTGTCCAATTCGTCGAGCAGACCGAGCAGCTTGGCACCGGCCACGCTATCCAGTGCGCGCGCGAAGCTATCAAAGGCTACGAAAACATACTCGTTCTTTCGGGCGACGTGCCGCTGATCCGGCCCGAGACCATCGAGCAGCTCTGGCAGTTCCATCAGACCCAGGAGGCGGCGATGACCATCCTGACCGCCGCTCCCCGAGATCCCACCGGCTACGGGCGCATCGTGCGCAAATCATCGCTATGGCCTGACATCATCCCACCCGAGGTCGAGGCCATTATCGAGCAAAAAGCGCTGACGCCCAAGCAGCAGAATATCGCCGAGATCAACTCCGGCATCTACGCATTCAATACCGCGCCGCTGCTTGCGCAATTGGGGAAGCTCACCGCCAACAACGCCAACCATGAGCTGATTCTGACGGATGTGGCTGGGCTGATGTTTTCGGCAGGCGAGCGCGTGGTCGCCATTCAGGCGCACGATGCCGGCGAAGTCCTGGGGGCCAACACCATCGCAGAGCTGGTGGCTCTGGACGCCACGCTGCGCGCCGCGAGTGCGAGCCGTTTAATGGCCCAGGGAGTCACCATCTTTCGTCCTGAAACCAGTGTCATCGACGCCAGCGTCGAGGTGGCAGCCGATACCGTGATCGAGCCGTTTGTGCAGTTGCTGGGACGCACCAAAATCGGCGCCGGTTGCCTGATCCGGTCCTATTCCGTGATTGAAGACTGCACGCTGGGCAACGAAGTGCTGATTCGCCCAAGCTCGGTGCTGACCGGCAGCACGGTTGCCGATGGCGCCAAGATCGGCCCATTCGCGCACCTTCGTCCGGGCAGCGAGATCGGCGAGAATGCCCACGTGGGCAACTTCGTCGAGACCAAGAAGACAAAGCTGGGCAAGGGTGCTAAAGCCAATCACCTTACTTATTTGGGCGATACGGAGGTGGGCGAAGGGACCAACATCGGCGCCGGGGTCATCACCTGCAACTACGACGGCGTTCACAAGCACGCGACGCGGATCGGCAAGAGCGCCTTTGTGGGCAGCGACTCCACGCTGGTGGCGCCGGTGACGGTGGGCGATGGAGCTTATATTGGCGCCGGCTCCTGCATCACCAAGGACGTTCCAGGGGATTCGCTCGCCGTGGCTCGCGCTCAGCAGATCGTCAAGGAGGGCTGGGCGGCGGCCCGGCGAGCCCGTCGCCAAACGGATTAGACCGGCGGCCGCGGTTCGTGCCAAGATCCATAATGGTTCGGTTAAGCCTCTTGTGCTCAACAGGTTGCAGGAGGGATTTTCCCGCCGGAAAACTCGAATCATCTTGCCTCTAATTCACGCCGAATGTAGAGAATACCGAATTTGCCGATAAGGTAAAGATGGCGGCAATCTCATCTACGGTGTAGTATGAGATTCCGCCGGATTTTTGCCGCTCGATGCGAGCACGTCATCGCGGCTTTGCTTGACTGGCAAGATCATTGGGGGAATAGGCCTTGGCATTTGACCTGGCAGGACTAGGAGTCTTGTTTTCCGGCGCGGACTGGCACGCAAATTCACCCGCAGGGGGGGGGAGTACGCGTGCGACCGCAAGGAAGCACAGGACGTCACGAATGCCGGCACAGATTCTGGTTATTGATGACGAGACGCACATCCGCTCGATGATCGGCGCCACTCTGGAGCGCCAAGGATATCGGGTGCGGAAGGCTGCCAGCGGCCGCGAAGCGATCGACATGCTGGCAGAGAATGATTTCGACCTTGTGCTGACCGAAGTCGTGATTCCGGACTGGAATGGCATTGCCCTGATGGAACAAATTCGCGGGCAGCATCCGCAGCTTCCCGTGGTCATGGTTACCGCCGTTCACGACATCACTGTGGCCATCGACTCGATGCACCGCGGCGCCTACGACTATCTGCTCAAGCCCTTCGAGCGGGAGCATCTGCTGAATACGGTTGAGCGCGCCCTGGAGCACCGGAAGACGCTGCAGGAGAGACACAGCTACCAGCAAGAACTTGAACAAGCGGTGGGCGCCAGAACCGATATGCTTCGCCAGGCCATGGAAGAGCTGGAGCACTCCTACGACGTCACGCTTGAGGCGCTGGGCGATGCGCTCGACCTCAGGGACTCGGAGACCGAAGGCCACTCCAAGCGGGTAACCGCATATACGATCATGCTTGCCCGCGCAATGGAGATCAGCCCGGCAAAGATCAAGGTGATCGCGCGCGGCGCATTCCTGCACGACATCGGCAAGATGGCGATTCCCGACGACATTCTCCGCAAGCCCCGCGCGCTGTCAACGAGCGAGCTCGCGGTGATGCGCAATCATTGCACGCGCGGCTACCATATGCTGCGAAAGATCCCGTTTTTGAGCGAAGCCGCTGAGATTGTCGTCACCCATCACGAGCACCACGATGGCAGCGGCTATCCGGCCGGGCTGAGCGGCAGAGGAATTCCCATCGGATCCCGGATCTTTGCGGTCGCCGATGCATTTGACGCCATCACCAGCGACCGGCCGTACCGCAAAGCCCGCACCATCGACGTGGCTCGCGAAGAGGTTCTGCGTTGCTCCGGAAGCCAGTTTGACCCTGGTGTTGTCGAGGTCTTTCTCAAGTTTCCCAATGGCCTTTGGCACGATTTGCGCACGGAGATCACCGGCCAGGACAAGTTGTTTGCAACCTTTGACATTGCCGACGCCTCAACCCAAACAAAGGTCTAGTGGAGCTGAAGCCATGCCCGTATTTTCCCCTGAAGAAGCTGCCGCCCGTCTCAGCGCTCTGCCCGGCTGGCAGATCGAAGATGGGGAGTTGACGCGAACATTCAACTTCAAGGATTTCCTGGCAGCGCTTGCCTTCGTCAACCGTGTGGGTGAGCGGGCTGAGGAGGCCGGCCACCATCCGGATATCGACATTCGCTACAACAAGGTGCGCCTGAGCCTGGTCACTCACGACGCCGGCGGCTTGACGGCCAAGGACTTCGATCTTGCGGCCGTCGCCGGCAAGCTGGTTTGACAGCTCCCAGAACGGCTGACTCGGCTGCGCGTCGAGCTTCAGCAGGCGGGGTGCACCCTGGAAACCGGGACTCTGAAGCGCTCGCATCGGGGCGGTAAACCCCAGCAGGATATCTTCCCATTTCGTGGGGCCGTTGCGACCTTCCGACAAGAGCATTTTCACAGTTCCTGTAAGGCGAGATTTCGTGGTTTCCCACCCATTTCACAAAGAACGTGAAATGGATGGGGCACGGAGCTTCCTTACCCTATCAGTGAGACTTCACAGCCAGGGCCAATGCGACGGCAATCTACCCCGGATTGTGTCTGCCGGAGCTACCCTGTTCCGCCTGATTCAATCCAGCAGGTCGAAGGCTTTTTGGATGCGGGCGGGCAGGGTGGCGGGCTCGTCGCAGAGCTTGGAGCTAAGTTCCAACACAACCGCGGGCGGCGTGGCGAGAGCGTTCAGTGCGGCGGTCGTTGCCGGCCAGTCGATGGTGCCGTCACCGGGGAGAAGATGTTCGTCTTTGACGCCGTGGTTGTCGTGCGCGTGGACCTGGACGATGCGAGGGCCAAAGGCGGCGATGGCTTCCTGAATTCCAACGGTGAAGTGGGCGTGGCCGAGGTCGAGGCAGACGCCGATCGAATCCAGATGGCTGGTGGTGAGGATCTGCATCAGGTGCGCGGGGGTGGTGGGCTCGCCGGTGAGGTTCTCGACCAGCGGACGCACGCCGAGGGGATGGGCAAAGGCGCCCAGATGTTCGAGAGCTGTAAGGGCGTACTCGATGGTGCGCGGCGACCACTCGTCGGTGCGCTCGCCGAGGTGCACGATGAGGTTGCGGAAGGGGATGGAGTCGGCGGTCTCGAGGGCGCGCTTGATCTCGTCCATGGCTGCGATGCGGCGGCTTTTTTCCGGGTGCAGCAGGTTGACGGAGGGAGCACCGGCGCGGCCCATCTCGCGGTCGGGATAGAGCGGGGCATGCATCGACCAGGGCTGGAGGGTGTTGGAGCGGAACCAGGCGGCCAGTTCGGCGACGTGCTCGCGGCTGGTGTAGTCAAAGTGCTGGCGCGCGGCAAAGATCTCGACTGCCTGCGCACCGGAGCGGCCGGCCTGCTCAAGCAGGCCTGGGTGAAGGCGCTGATTCATGTAGAGGTGCGTCGACAGGACTCGCAGCTTGGCCAAGATCTCCCCCGCGCCGGTTTGATGCGGATTACAAACCGCGCGCTTCTGCCATTCTCGCATTTTGGCGACGGTTTGTGCGCAGGATGAGAGGCTTCTATGAGCTCCATGCGGGCAGAAAACGCCCCTTGGCGGAGGGTGGTATCTTGCCGAGGTTTCACAATACCGAAGCGTCATTCGATTCTCTGAAAGCCAACTGGATGAAAATGAGCAAAAAGGAACAGATTTTAGCTTCCCTTTTCCATCATTTTGGTACTTAAATCGGGTTGGTACGTCTTCCAGGGCCAAGCACGGAAAGGCGGTGTGACTCGGGCACTCTACGGAAAGGTTCCCACGCAGGATAGTGGTGGGGAACGGAGAATTCGAGTGGCGGATCTGAAGCAGGAGCGGTTTGATCCGGCTGTCTTCTTGGCGCAAGCCGGGTTGGGGCGGAAGGTTGCGCAGTTGAAACCGAAGCAAGCCTTTTTTTCTCAGGGCGATACGGCCGATTGCGTCTACTACATTCAGAGTGGTCGAGCGAAGCTCACCGTGATGTCCAGAGCGGGCAAAGAAGCGACCATCGCGCTGCTCTCGGTGGGTGACTTTGTGGGTGAGGAGTCGGTAGCTGGAACGCCGGGGTTGCGGATGGCGACGGCCACGGCCATTACGCAATGCACGGCGCTCAAGATCGAGCGGGCGGAGATGATCCGCGTGATGCACGAGGAGCGCGCTTTCTCTGACGTGTTTCTGAGGTTTCTGCTGGACCGCAGCATGAGAACCCAGGCGGATCTGGTCGATCAACTTTTCAACTCAAGCGAAAAACGGCTGGCGCGTATTCTGCTGCTGATGGCGGAGTTTGGCCAGCCGGGAGAAACAGAGACGCTGATTCCCAAGATCTCCCAGGAGACGCTGGCGGAGATGATCGGGACGACGCGCTCCCGCGTGAGTTTCTTCATGAATCGCTTTCGGAAGCTGGGGTTCATCGACTATAACGGCGGCATCAAAGTACACAAATCTCTATTGAATGTGATTCTTCACGACTGAGGAAGCCTATTGCATTGGGAGAATCCCCGGCTTTGCCGGGGTGCGCCGTCCCTACGGGACTCCGTATGAATTGTTGGTTTTGCCTACCCCACGCTAAAGCGCGGGGCTAATAACCGTTGCGCCTACGGCGCGGGCATTGTCACACTAGAGTAGCTTATTGAGGGATGCGTTTTGCGCGGGGAAGGTCACATTAGATCAGCTTGCTAAGGGATGCGTTTTGCGCGGGGAAGGTCAAAGCGTCCTGCTCTGTCCGGAATCTTCGATCTAAAACCGTAGCGCCGGGGAGGAAATCCTCAGCTTCGGGTGTCGCCGCTCCGTTTGCGGAAGACTACCTTCAGTTCGCGGCGCCAATGCTCGGTGAGCGCAATCAACTCCCACTCGACCTCTGGGGAAAAGTAACGCAGCACGGGCTCGTTGGCGGGATGGATGCGCAGAGCCGGGGCGGCGAGCAAGAGGCGCGGCGCCAGCGGCGAAACCTCCGCGCCGGCGAAGTAGCCTTGGCGCTCGAAGGCCGACAGCGGCCTGCCGCCCTCAGCGCCCGCCACAGGCTGCCGGTCGCTGTTCAACGCGCGCACGCGAATCCAGTAGTCCAGGGCCTGCAAGGGCAGGTGCAGGTCTTCGTCTGCCTTGAGTTCGATCACCGACAGGCGCCCGTTGCGGTCCAGTGTCAGCAGGTCAAGCAGCCCGCGGTCGCCGGTGGAGAGCGTTGGCACCTGCGAGTAGAGCAGATCGCCGCGGAGGCCCGGCAGCAGCTCGGCAATCTCGCTGCGCAACCGTGCCTCAAGCCAGCGCTCCGGTTGCAGGCGGAAGAGCGAATCGGTGTGCGCGCCGTCGCCCTGGCGGCTCAAGAACAGACGCGAGAAGAGATCGCGGCAGAGCGGCTCGTTCTCCGGCGTGAGCGGGGTTTCATTGGCTCCCGCGCCGAAGGTGATCTCGTCCTCCCGGGCAAATGAGTTGGCTGCAAAGCCATGGCGCACACGCGCAAACTCAAGCCCGTGCAATAGCAGCCCTACACTGGTGGCCGAACTGGGCCGAAGCTCGACCCGGTTCCTGGCGGCGGGTGGGACAAGCGCCAGCAGCCGGGCAATGCCCTCTTGAGCGCGCTCGATGGCCGCGGCGGAGGAAAAGGCATGCACCAGCCGCGAGTCGAGGTTGCCGGTATCGCGAAAGTCCACGGATACAAGTTCTTCGCTGCGCTCGTCGAGCGTGAAGAGCTGGAAGTCCGCGGCTGCGTGGTTCAGCCAGGCCATGCGCTCTGCAGTCGTCCGCCACGCTCTGGCGGGGACGACGACCTTGAGCGAGCCAAAGTGGCGTCGGCCGTCGCCGTGCTGGCGGCAGTGGTCGAGCCAGAGAATCCCGAGTGTCAGAATGCCGTCCACCGTTGATCCCGACTCCGCCTCGCTGACGCCGATCACCGCCTCCGCGGCGGTTCCCTTCAGCAGGTGTCCGCGCACGTAGGCCGGGCCGAAGCTGTGTTCGAGATCCATCGCCGAGCGTAGGCCAGCGACTTTAGCGCCAATAAAGTGGCGAGTGAGCACGCGCTCCAACAATCGTTGGTAATTACGGCGAGCGGCCTCACGCGCGGTGGGCGTTCGGCGGTCGCTGGTGGGAACAAGTTCCAAGGTCTGCGGTTTGGTTGCGCCCATGCGCCGGGTGGCGATGCGCAGGCATTGCGCGCGTTCCTGCACTTCGACCACGGTGCGAATCAGGTTGCGCTCTTCGCTCCACAGTTGCAGAAGGCAGCGCCCGTGCTGCCCGGTCACGGCGTAACGCGCTGTGCGCATGTCAAAGAGGACACGCCCATCCTCAAGCAGCGCGGCTGCCGGATGATCGACCAGGTATTGTTCGATGCATTGGACCAACCGTTCCGGTGAGGCAGCTTCAGCAATAGCGGCCATCTGCCTCTACCAGCCCCGACGCGTGCGCAGGCCGGTGATGTGCGCGGTGTGATGGCGTGAATGCCAGTCATACATGGCAAGCCCCCCGGCCAAGGTCTCGCGGCCCCGTTCGGGATGGTTGTAGCCCTTCTGGAAATCCTCTTCAGAGAGCGCCTCGAAGAGCGTCACCCAGCGGGTGTGCAGGCCATCGATAATGCCTAGCGAGACTTCGATGGGCAGGCGGCTATCGGGCAGATTGGCCCAGGCGGCCTCGTCGTAGGGCTTGATGGTGGGCCAATCCTCGGTGAGCCCCAGCTTGCAGCGGATGTAAGCCATGGAGTGGCTGTCGGCCACGTGATGCACAAGCTGGCGCACGGTCCAGCCGGCCTCGCGGTAGGGCGTATCGAGTTGGGCATCGCTCAATCCGGCAACGGCCGCGCGCAGACGCTCGGGGAGCATACGCAGCGTTTGAATTTGCGCCGCGCGGATGCCCGGCAGGCTTGCAGCCGGTGGGCTGAAGCGTCCGATCGGATAGCGGAGATCGTCCAGATCTGTCATGGCGCTAATTTAACGATTTTGGCTTGCGTAGATCAAGCCGAGTTGAGGAACCCGGCCCCGGCGGTGGAGCTGTCTCGGGGACCGGCTTCGTCTCAAGCGTGGCGGTGATGGTGATGGTGGCTCGCGTGATGAGCGCTGGCATGGTGGGCGTTGGAGTGATGATGCTTCTGGGCAGCGAAGGCCGGGCTTGCAAACACCATCAAAAGGAATGCGGCGACGAGAAACTTTTTCATGCCCCCAATGTAACACGAGGGAGATGCCAGCGGTAGAGGCGAGTTCGACCCGCATCAAGAGAGGAACGGGGGCGGCGTGCGCTCTCGCCGATGCGAAAACCAGCGTAAACTGAAAGACACGATGAGCATACTGGCTACCTCCCCGCTCCCGAGCCACAAACGATTTTTTTTTGAGAAATTCGGCATCACCGAGCGGCTGCTGGAACGCTGCCTGGGCGAGGCGCTGAGCGCCGGCGGGGACTATGCCGACCTCTACTTCGAATCGGTGACTGCCACAGCGCTGGGCGTGGATGAGCAGATCGTGAAATCCGCCAGCCAGGGCGTCAGCGCGGGCTGCGGCATTCGCGTGCTCAGCGGCGAACGCACCGGCTACGCCTACACTGACAACCTCAGCCCGGAGCGCCTGCTGCACGCGGCGCGCACAGCGGCGCTGATCGCCTCAGGGCCGGCCAAGCAGACTGTGCAGGGATTCACCGAGGCGCCCGCCGCGGACCTTTACCCCGTTCCGCTCGGCGGCTACGATCTGGACCTGGCCGCGCGGCTGGAACTGATCCTGAGAGCCGACCGCGCCGCCCGTGCTTATGACCCGCGCATCGTGCAGGTGCGGGCGAGCTACTCGGAAGAGCTGCGGCGGATTCTGATTGCCGCCTCCGACGGAGCCTTTGCCAGCGACACCCAGCCCCTCTGCCGGCTCAACGTCTTCGTCATCGCCAAGGAGGAGACGAACACCACCAAAGGCTCTGCGGGCGGCGGCGGGCGTGCGGGATTGGAGCAGTTTGCTGGTTCAAAAAGTCCGGAGAGCCTGGCCCGAGAGGCCGCGCGCGGGGCGATACTGCAACTGAACGCCGTGGCTGCTCCGGCCGGAGAGATGGAAGTGGTGCTTGGTCCCGGCTGGCCGGGAATCCTGCTGCACGAGGCGGTGGGTCATGGCCTCGAAGCCGACTTCAACCGCAAGAAGACTTCTGCGTTTACGGGCTTGATCGGCCAGCAGGTCGCCAGCCCAAAGGTCACCGTGGTGGACAACGGAACGATCTCAGGGCGCCGAGGATCGCTCAATGTGGACGACGAAGGCTCGGCGACGCAGGAGACGGTACTGATCGAGGGCGGCGTGCTGCGCGGCTACCTGAGCGACAAGCTCTCGGCGCGGCTGATGGGCATGGCGAACACAGGCTCGGGCCGCCGCGAGAGTTATCAATCGATCCCCATGCCGCGCATGACGAACACTTATATGCTGGCCGGCGATGATGCCCCCGAGGATATTCTGCGCTCGGTCAAGCGCGGCCTCTACGCGGTCAACTTCGGCGGCGGGCAGGTGGACATTACAAATGGGAAGTTTGTTTTCTCGGCGTCGGAGGCTTATCTGATCGAAGACGGCAAGATTACCGCTCCGGTGCGCGATGCGACGTTGATCGGCAACGGGCCGGATGCGTTGAAACACGTGTCGATGGTCGGGCATGATTTGAAGCTCGACGAAGGCATCGGAACCTGCGGCAAGGACGGGCAGAGCGTGCCAGTCGGAGTGGGAATGCCGACGATCAAGCTGGATAAGATGACGGTGGGTGGAACGGGACGGTAGTTCCACGGAAATATCTTGCGCACTTATCTCAGATTTGAGATAAGATAGATTATGTCTTGGCACGTGGAAGTCCTGAACGAAACGGTAGCCGAGGAGATTGCCGTTCTTCCGGCTGATATGCGAGCACGGTTTTTTACGGCTTGGTGAACGCATCGCGCAAGTTGGCCTGGAACATATGGGCGAACCGAACGTGAAGCATCTGGAGGGCAAGCTCTGGGAGATGCGGCTGACTGGAAGGGACGGAATTGCACGCGCTCTGTACGTTGCCGCTATTGGCAAGCGTGTAGTGGTAGTTCGAGCATTTGTGAAGAAGACTCAGAAGACGCCGCGCACTGAAATCGACCTGGCGTTGCAGCGGGCACAGGAGGTTCAATGACCATTCCATTTGAAGAACTGAAGGTCAGATTGCTGGCTGACCCCGAGGTCAAGCGCGAGTACGATGCGCTGGCTCCAGAGTTCGAGATTTCCGCCGAGTTATTGCGTGCCCGTCTCCGCGCAGGTCTCTCACAGTCTGAGCTGGCTGCGCGCATGAGCACCAGCCAGTCCGCCATTGCACGGCTGGAGAGCGGGCAAACTCTTCCCAGCACCAAAACACTGCTGCGTTTTGCCGAAGCTACCAGGTCGAAGATTCGGCTGCGCTTGTCTGCGGCGTGAGGAAATTAAGCTGAAAAAGATGGCAGTTGGGGAACGGACGGTAGTCTTCGAGTGAACGATGGCTCGAATGGTTCAGGCGGAAGTGAGGAGATGGTCTGGCGTGGGAGGGGAGCGAATCCCATTCGTGCAAGCCTACTTCCTCAAAAACTCGACGACTTTCGGACCTACCTGACTGGCGCGCTGCATGGGGGCACGATGGCCGCAGCTTGGGAGGAGCTCGAATCGAGACTGTGGAAGCCACGGCTGAGTCAGGTCTTTCATGTCGATGCGCTCCCTATCTTGGGCACCGGGAAGCTTGACCCGCGCGGTGTCAAAGCGCTCGCAGCCGGATTGGCGTGATACTACATTCGTTATTTCCTCAACTCCCAGAGAATCAACAAGAGCCGGCGGCGTAATCTGGCTGCCCTGGCGGACGCGTATAATTCTCCGTTGCTTCTAAATGAGGCAGCGGAGGAAACGAATGGACGTGATCTACCTGATTCCGCTGGGGGCATTGGCTCTCTTCTTTCTTATTCTGGCTCTGAGCAGCTTCTTTACCGTGCGCACGGCTGAAGTAGCCGTAATCACGCGCTTTGGCAAGTTTCTACGGGTTGCCGAGCCCGGATTGAACTGGAAGCGCCCGTTTTTCGACACCGTGGCGGGCATCGTGAGCCTGCGCGTGAATCAGATTTCGCTGACCATGGAGACCAAGACCAGGGACAACGTCTTTGTCACGATTCCGATCTCGGTGCAGAACCGGGTGCGTCCTGAGAAGGTCTACGACGCCTACTACAAGCTCTCCGACCCGACGGCGCAGATCAAATCTTATGTTGAACAGGTGATTCTGGGCCACGTGCCCGGCATGACGCTCGATGAGGTCTTTGCCTCGCAATCGTCGATTGCCGCGGCGGTGAAGCAGGAACTCGACGCGGATATGGCGACCTTCGGCTTCGAGATTGTGAATGTGCTGGTGACTGATATCGTTCCCGACGCCAAGGTGAAGTCGGCGATGAACGACATCAACGCCGCGCAGCGCGAACAGGTGGCCGCGAACGCCAGAGGCGAGGCGGAGAAAATTCTAGTGGTAAAGAAGGCCGAGGCCGAGGCCGAAAGCAAGGCTCTGCAAGGCCAGGGCATCGCCAACCAGCGGAAGGCGATCATCGAGGGCTTGCAGGTCTCCATCGAGCAGTTCCAGAAGGTGGTGGATGGGGCGTCGTCGAAGGATGTCATGCAGTTGGTGATGGTTACGCAGTACTTCGACACGCTGAAGTCGATCGGCGAAAGCGACAAGACCAACACGCTGTTCTTGTCTCACTCGCCGTCAGCGGTGAAGGATGTATCGGAGCAGATTCTTGACTCCATGGTCGTGGCGGCGCGGGCGAATGGATGATTGAGCCGACAGTACTCCCATCCTTCCTGCATAGGACGCAGGAGGGATAGGGAGCCCGGCCGCCGTTCGCAAGCTTGAGCAGTTTCACTGTTCCAGTAAGGCGTGATTTCGCGGTTTCCCACCCATTTCACAGAGTACGTGAAATGGATGGGGCACGGAGCTTCCTTACACGATCAGTGAAAGTCCTCTAAATGAATCAGAATAAACAAGATGAGTCGGTCTGCTGAGGTGAACTCCGGCTCAACGCCTGGTCTCGTCACATCTCAAGAGAGAGATGTGACGAACCCGCACCTGCAATTGGCGCTGGTTGAGGTTTCCCGCATCTCAGAATCGAGATGTGGGGCACCCGCATTGCGCCCGCGAGTTGTCGAGTCCGGACGGGCCTTCTCTAGGAGGCCATTTTGAGCAATTCCTGCTCCGCCCGCAGCCAATCCTGC
>Ga0302140_10001960_pt1 | contig 26882 bp, 12 predicted proteins | sample I_Bog_E1_1_FD_202095 | JGI IMG/M metagenome (GOLD analysis project Ga0302140, IMG submission 202095) | Peat permafrost microbial communities from Stordalen Mire near Abisko, Sweden - I_Bog_E1_1 | ecosystem: Environmental > Terrestrial > Soil > Wetlands > Peat | place: Sweden: Abisko, Stordalen... | reverse complement strand
GATGTTGGGCTGGTGGGGGGTACGGTTTGGACGGGGGTGGAGGCCACGCCGGAGGCTTCGGCGATTGCCATTCGGGGGAGCCGTGTGCTGGCTACGGGTAGCGACGAGGCGATGCTGAAACTCGCATTGCCGGGAGCGACGATCTTTCAACTGAACGGGGAGCGCGTGTTGCCGGCCTTCAATGATTCGCACGTGCATATCCAGATGGGCGGAGCGAACCTGGTTGGCGTGCATCTGACTGACAGCAAGAGTCAAGCGGAGTTTCGCGAGCGGATGGCGGTCTATGCGAAGACGATCGCGAAGGGCAAGTGGATTGTGAGCGGGTTGTGGGATGAACAGCGATGGACGCCGGTGGCTCTGCCAACGCACCAGCTGATAGACGATGTGACGCCGAATAATCCGGTAGCTGTCTCGCGGACGGACCTGCACATGATTCTTGCGAATGCGTATGCCATGAAGCTGGCGGGCGTGGACCGGAATACCAAGGACATTCCGGGAGGAGTGATCTTGCGGGACGCTGCGGGAAATCCTACGGGGATTTTCAAGGACGCGGCGAAGGACTTGATTCTGTCGAAGATTCCTGCGGATACCGAGGCAGATATGGAGACGTATATTCTTGCGACGCAGAGGGTGGCGGCGGAGAATGGCTTGACCAGCGTGCAGGATATGGCGGTGAGCACGACGGATCCGACCGGGCCGCTGAAGCTGCAGGCGCTGCAGAAGCTTTCGCGCGAGGGCAAGCTCAGGCTGCGCGTGGCCGAGTGTTTGCCGCTGGTGTACGGGAAGCAGATGTCCGAGATCGGGATTGAGGAACCGTTCGGGAACGAGATGTACCACATTGGGTGTTTGAAGACGTTTGTGGATGGTGGGCTGGGGGCTGCTACGGCTTGGTTTACGGCTCCTTATACGGATAATCCGAAAAGCTATGGGATTGCCAGTGACTCGATGCTGCATGAGGACGAGATGTATGCGGGGTTCAAGCTGGCGGATGAGGCTGGGCTGCAATTAATTACGCATGCGATTGGTGACCGGGCAAACCATGCGGTGCTGGATATGTATGAGCGGCTAGAGAAGGAAGATGGACCGGGCGAGCGTCGGGACCGCATTGAGCATGCGCAGACGCTGCTCCCGGAAGATATTCCTCGGTTTGCGCAGCTGCATGTAATTGCCTCGGTGCAGCCGTTTCACGCGATCGATGATGGCCGGTGGGCGGAGAAGCGCATTGGGCCGGAGCGGGTGAAGTACACATACGCGTTTCGGTCGCTGATGGATTCGGGAGCTGTGGTAGCGTTTGGATCGGACTGGCCGGTGGCTCCACTGGTGCCGTTGACGGGGATTTATGCGGCAGTTACTCGGCGAACGATCGATGGGAAGAATCCGAACGGATGGGAGCCGCAGCAGAAGGTAACGGTCGGGGAATCGGTGAAGGCGTACACGTATAACGCGGCATATGCGGAACGAGAAGAAACGATCAAGGGTCGGATTGCGCCGGGGCAGTTGGCGGATATCGTGGTGCTGTCGGATGATATTTTCGCTATCGATCCAGTGAAGATTGAGGACGTGAAGGTGGAGATGACGCTGCTGGGAGGGAAGGTGATTTATCAGCGCGAGATGCGCTCTATGGATTCAAGCCTGAAGCAATGATTCGCGCGTGACCAGCTTGTGATTGACGTAGTTATAAGGCGAGACGGTTTGGCCGCGGAGAAGGGATAGGCCCAGATGGATGAGGCTGGGGCCGTAGGATCCCGGTTCGTGCGAGACGGATCCGATCAGGGGAGATTTGTCTCTCTGCATCTCGGCGATGGCTTCGGCAATGCAATCCTGTCCCACGATGGCGACGTGCTTTTCGCGCTTGTGTTCGCGGACAGCTTCAACGGCGCCGAGGGCGCTAGAGTCCGTGGCGGCGGCGATGAGGATGTGCTTGTCACGGGGATGTCGATCGAGAAATTCGGATATGAGTTTTTTGCTCTTATCGCGGAGACCTCTGCCATCCATTCTGACGAAGATCTCTACAGGAAGATCAGGGCGGCCGCTGCGTACGCCTTCGAAGGCTCCGGTGATGCGGCTTTGTACAAGCTGCCCGGCCTCGGTCAGGTCGAGGCCAAGGATCCAGTCGACTTTGCCTCCCCATTGGCTAACTGCATAAGCGGCGAGCGCTTCGCCAGCCTCGATGCCTACGCGATAGTTGTCCACGCCGAAGTAGGTGGCATGGGGATGGGGGATGTCGATGGCGATAAGCGGGATGCTAGCCCCGGCGATCTTGTCGCCGATGACGGGAGCAACTTCCTGTTCGATCTGGAACTCGATGATGAGGTCGACTTTATTGCTGATGAACTCTTCGACGTTGCGAATGGCGGTCGGGCCGTCATAACAGTTGTCGAGGATGAGAAGGTCGACGCCAACTGCGGCTGCTGCCGTCTTTAGGCTCTCCGTGACTTCGACGGAAAAAGGCATCTCGGAGCTTTGGCCCGCGAACCCGAAGCGGGTCTTCTTGGGACCCGATACATGCCGGTACATACCGTCGGGTGAATGCGACAGATACCCGCGATGGACGAAGGTCTTGAGGACTCGGTAAACGGTGGTCTTCGAGATGTGTGTCTGGCGATGGATTGCCTCGAGAGTCATCGGCTGATTCACAGCCTGAAGGAGCTCAAGGATGTCGATCGCTTTCGACAGTACGGGGATGAGATAAAGCCGCTTCGTGGTCTTTCGCACTGGTGTCGCTCACCGCTGAGGGAAGGTCCCGTAACAAGATTATCTGACCGACCGCGAATTCCCCTAATGGAATATGATTGACAGCTTGAGATGCTGAGCCTTATGCATACTGACCTCCGACATTTGTGTTCCTGGCGCTTCGGTCGCTTGTGATGGCCTGAAGATATCCACTGTCGGCAAGAGCCTTGAGCGGCTGGGGCGGAAGGCCTCTGGCGATGCGCCACTCGCGAACAATGGGACGAACGTCCTGCCAGAAGGCGGTGCGGAAGCACTCCTCCGCTTCGACCAACCTGCAGGCCTGCTGCAACTCCGCCAGTCGATCCTGGTCAATCAGGGCGGCCTTCGCATAAAGCTCCTGAGCGGTGGTGACGGTCTGAATCATTGCCTCTAACTTGCCTTTGAGGTTGTGGCTCTGGTCGATCATGAAGGCGATGCTGGACCGCTGGATTAGGTCGGCGGTGAGAATTTCATGGAAGATACGGAAGACCTGGTAGGGATCAATCGAGCCGAGCGTCAGGTCGTCGTCGGCGTACTTACGGTCATTGAAGTGGAAGCCGCCGAGGGCTCCGAGATGGATAAGCCATGCGACGATCTGCTCAATGTTAGTGCCCTGGTAGTGATGACCCGTATCGACGAGCACTTTGGCCTTAGGGCCGGCGCGCCGAGCCAGCTCGAGCGCCATACCCCAGTCGGCAACGTCCGAATGGTAGAAGAATGGCTCGAAGGGCTTGTATTCGACTAGAAGGCGCTGGTCGGGGCCCAGTGCGGCGTGTGTGGAAGATAGTGCCTCTTCGAGCCAGCCGATGCGCTTTCGAATGCTTTGGGTGCCGGGATAGTTCGAACCGTCGGAGATCCAGAGGGAGATGTCGCGAGATTGTAAGGCGCGACCGATCTCTACGGAGAGAAGAAGATGCTCAATCGCGTGCTGGCGAATCTCCGTGCTGGGATTCGCGATGGAACCAAACTTGTATTGTTGGTCCTGGAAGAGATTGGGATTGATCGAGCCTGCCTTGATGCCGTACTTCTTCTCGAGCGTCTTAATCGCGGGGATGTCGGCGTTGCCGTTGGGAAGATCCCAGAGAACATGCAGGGCGATGGTGGGACTGGCTCCGGTGAGGGCGTTAACCTGGGCCGCGTCACTGAACTTTTCTTCGAGGCTGGTGGCGGCTCCGGCTTGGATGAACTTACCGAAGCGGGTACCGGTATTGGCGAAACCCCAAGAGGGAACCTCGATGCGAAATTCATCCAACGCGGCGAAGACCTGTTGCGACCCAGCATCGACGATATTGGCCATTTTCCTACTCCTCTGCTACGTGTGCCCTATAGAAATATACTATCTATTGAAATTAGAAATCTCGCGAATTCTCTATCCGTTATTTAGTTGGCTATTCGATTAGAAGCACATCGAGAATGCGCGGGCCGTGAACGCCTTTGATACGAGTCATCTCAATATCTGCAGTAGCCGATGGGCCGGAGATGAAGGTGGTAGCGACGGCCGCGGTGGATTGCAGGCGCTGGAAGCCCTGCGGGACGGTTTCGACGACGTCTCCAGCGTTGACGACGCAGAGGTGATAATCGGGAACGAGCGAGATGGCTCGACGTCCCTGGCCGGGGAGACTCTGGAGGACTATCGTGCCGGTCTCGGCGATGGCAAGGGTTGCGCCGGTGAGAACGGCATCGAATGCGTCCAACTGAGCGGGGGCGAGGCCCTCGTCAATAACGAAGGTGAGGCCGTTTGATAGCCACGCTGAAGGGATTCCAGACGGGATAATGATTTGATGTTTGCCACGCTTGGCCAACAGGCTGGCGATGGTGAGGGAGACATTCTGGCGGTTCGTCCTTGTCACAGTCGCGTCGTAGTCTCGAAGGCGATCTTCCAGGAGTTGCAGGGTCGCCATCGGGTCAAGCGATCCGGCTCGTTTGTAGTTTCTGGATAGATTTTGCCAGTCGCTGTGAGCTGCCCGTTCGGTCGACGGGCCGCCGTTGGCTGCGTGAATCCTACGAAGGATCTCTACTTTCGAAGACATCTCAACGGCCATCTTTTTCTCGCTTCCCCCACCAGTCGCGGAAGGTTTGCTTTGGCATTTTCTGGAGGTCTCTGGCCTGTGTCCAGCCACCCAGCATACCTGGCAGCCAGCTGATCCATCCATTCTTAGAGGGCAGTAGAGCTTCCGCCGCTCGACCGAAGCGCTGGGCGGCGCGGAATCTTCGTTCATCCTGGAATATGGCGGCCATGGTCTTCATGGCGAGCGCTTCGAGGTCGAAGGCGCCAGAGATTCCAGCGGTGTTTTGTTCGACGACCTTGTTGCGGAGGTGGATTAACACCTCGGGAATATTGATCTTGACCGGGCACACTTCATAACACGCGCCGCACAATGAGGAGGCATAGGGTAGACTTTGCGCGTGGTGCATCTCCTGTAACTGAGGGGTGAGGATTGCGCCAATAGGGCCGGCGTAGACGCTGCCGTACGCGTGACCACCGGTCTGCTTGTACACAGGACAAGCGTTCTGGCAGGCGGCGCAGCGGATGCAATGAAGCGTCTGGCGAGACTCGTTGTCGGCGAGAATCTCAGTGCGCGCGTTATCCATCAGAATGACGTGGAATGTCTTCGGGCCATCGCCTGGATGAATGCCGGTCCAGATTGAGTTGTAAGGGTTCATGCGTTCGCCGGTAGCGGAGCGGGGCAGCAACTGAAGCATGACTTCTAGGTCTTGATAGCGGGGCAGCACCTTATCGATGCCGGCGATGGTGATGAGGGTTTCGGGAAGCGTGAGGCACATGCGCCCATTGCCTTCGCTCTCTACGATGCAAACGCCGCCAGTTTCGGCAATGAGAAAGTTGGCTCCGCTAACTCCGGTTTTGACGCGCAGGAATTTCTCGCGAAGGAAGATGCGGGCGGCGTCGGCTAAGTCTTCGGGACGATCGCCTAGGTCGGCCAGATGCATCTCGCGCTGAAAGATTTCGCGAATCTGCCAGCGATTTTTGTGCAGGGCGGGGACGACGATGTGGGAGGGGAGATCGTGCCCTAACTGGATAATGAGTTCCGCTAGGTCCGTCTCAAAGGGATGGATTCCCTGCTCTTCCAGAGCGGTATTCAAGGAGATTTCTTCGGTGGTCATCGATTTGATCTTGATGACCTCGTTCGAGCCAGAGGCTTTCGCAAGGCGAATAACGATCTCGCGAGCTTCATTCGCGTCCTCCGCCCAGTGCACAACTCCGCCGGCTCGTGTGCAGTTGGTTTCGAATTCCTGTAAATAGAAGTCGAGATACTGCATGGTGTGCTGCCGGATCTGCTTGCCTGCTTCGCGAAGCTGCTGCCAGTCCGGCATCTCGCTGACAACCCGAGCGCGCTTTGTCTGGATGACATCGGTCGCATGCTGGACATTTTTCCGAAGTTGGACGTCCTTCATCGCCGCGCGAGCCGCGATGGGAAAGGCAGGCGCGGTCTTTGGATCGAGGGAGGCGATGCTCACCTTGTCACCTCCCGCTCTCCGGCTAAGATCTCGGCTAAATGTAGCGTTTTGACACCAGTCTGTTGTCGATGGAGGGCGCCGTTGATATGCATGAGGCAGCTGTTATCGGACGCCGTGCAGATCTTGGCACCAGTGCTGAGGATGGCCGCGGTCTTCTCGGCGAGCATCGCAGTGGAGACATCGGCATTCTTGATAGCGAACGTGCCGCCGAAGCCGCAGCACTGCTCTAAGCCTGGGAGTTCGACGAGTTCGATGCCGCGGACTTTTCGAAGGAGCCGCAGTGGGCCATCGCCGACGCCCAGGTTACGGAGACCGTGGCAGCTGGCATGGTATGTGACGCGGTGGGGGTAGTACGCGCCGACGTCTTCCAAGCCGAGGCGTCTGGTTAAGAACTCGCTAAACTCGAAGACCTTTGGAAGTAGGTGCTCTACTGCTGATTCGAGGCCGGGATCGTCGATCTGGGTCGCCATTTTAGGGTAGTGATCGCGCATCATGGCGACGCAGGAGGAAGATGGGATGACGACGACTTCTGCATGCTGGAACTGGTCAACAAAGCGCTGCAAGAGGGGCGTCGCCTCCGCCTGGTAGCCAGTATTGTAGTGCATCTGGCCGCAGCAGGTCTGGCCCGGAGGGAACTCGACCGTATGACCAAGCCGCTCGAGGACGCGCACGACCGCTTTTCCCGTCTCCGGAAACAGCGTGTCGTTATAGCAGGTGATGAAAAGCGAGATTCGCAGGGTAGTCCCCTCCGGCCAGTCACTGAAAATTCAATAGAGATTCTATTTCCCAAATGTATTCGACGTCAGATACGATAGTACGCGATCGAGCGCAGTCACTCTCTTTGGATAGTGGAATGGGGGCACGTGGGACCAAATCCTTTTATTGGTGTGATCTATCACTGGATCGGCGGATTCGCCTCCGCTACGAACTTTATACCCTTCCGCGGGATTCGGCGGTGGTCCTGGGAGGTGTACTGGCTGATCCAGGGGTTCGCGGCTTGGATCGTCGCTCCGCTTGTACTGGCCGGGCTGCTGGTCCCGCACCTTTGGGGGATTCTTCGCGGTGCGCCACCTTCGGCCATGGGCTATGCCCTGTTATGTGGAGCGTTGTGGGGAGTTGGTGGTCTGACGTTCGGACTGGCGATCCGGTATCTCGGGATCGCCCTGGGATATGCAATTGCGTTGGGGCTGTGCACTGCCTTTGGGACGCTGATTCCACCTATCTATGACGGATCGATTCACGCGATTGTGCATGAGGCTTCGGGGCAGATGATTCTTGCGGGAGTTCTGCTGTGCCTAATAGCGGTCGGAGTCAACGGCCTCGCGGGTCTGTCCAAGGAGAAGGAGGTCACGGCAGAGGATCGGGCTGAAGCCGGCGAGGCTGACTTCTCTTTCGCTAAAGGAATTGCGGTCGCGATCTTTGCTGGAGTCATGAGTTCTTTTTTCGCATTCGGGCTTAAGGCCGGAGCTCCAATCGGCGCGATGACGAAATCCGACCTGGCGGCGCATCACAGGCTCGATCTCTGGCAGAACCTTCCCATCCTGGTCGTTGTGTTGTGGGGAGGATTTGTTACGAACTTTGTCTGGTCGGTGGTTTTGATTCTCAAGAACGGATCAGCGAGTCAGTTTCTCGGCGCTCCGGGGAACAATCCAATGCGCGCGGGGAAGGTTACGGGACAAACGCTTGTGGAGTTCGATCCGCTAGATCCAACGCTGCACCGAATCGCGCCGAAGACCTTGGTAGCAAATTATGTGTTCGCGTCGTTAGCTGGTGTGATCTGGTACTTCCAATTTTTCTTTTATTCGATGGGGCAGACCAAGATGGGGAAATATGACTTCTCCAGTTGGACCCTGCATATGGCTTCTATCATTATCTTCGCTACGCTCTGGGGGCTGGCGCTGCGGGAGTGGAAGGGGACCAGTCGGCGAACTAAGCTGCTGGTGGCCACGGGACTTTTTCTTCTGGTCAGCTCCACAATCGTGGTGGGATATGGCAACTACATGAAAGCGAATGAGTCTGCGGAGCGTGGTCGCATAGCGCGGATTCATATCCAGAGCCACAAGATGCAAGGCGGATGAAGTGGAACGACTAGGATTTATCAATTACGGTAGTTGCGCAGCAATTCATTCTTGTGATGATCGGAGCCCGTTTCAAATGTCAAAGCTTGCGTCCTTCCTCTTAGCCTTTGCAGTGTGTGCGCATGCCGCGCCGGTACATCTACGGACCAATGCATTGGAGAATCCGCTGGGCATTGACACAGTGCATCCCGCATTCTCGTGGCAGAGTGATGCAAAGACTCCCAATTGGACGCAGTCTGCTTACGAGATCGTGGTGGGAACAGATTTGGAGCATCTGCGTTCGGGCAACGGGGCCGTTTGGGATTCAGGACGAGTGACGTCTTCTGGGTCCGTAGACATTTTGTATGGGGGCGATGCGCTGCAACCGCATCAGCGATACATGTGGAAGGTGAAGGTATGGGACAACCATGGAAAGGAGACGGTATCTCCTACCACGTGGTTTGAAACCGGGCTGCTGAGCGAAGCCGACTGGAAGGCTGATTGGATCACGCGGCATGATCCTGCTGATGAGCAGGAGTTGAAAGCGATTCGCTGGATCTGGCTTCCTGGCGCAGATGCGAAACATGTGGCCTCGGCAACCCCGGCGGAGTTTCGTTATCAATTACATCTGGATTCGAAGCCACAGGCAGCGAGCCTGCATGTGCTGGTGCGCGGACAGTTCACAGCGAGGGTGAACGGCACGATCACCGGCCATCATGACGAGTGGGGTGCCTTTGATCGCGAAGAACTTGCGAGCCTGCTTCATGCTGGCGACAACGAGATTGACCTGAAGGTTACATCCCATGACACAGGATCGCATTCGGAGACGTCGCCAGCCGCCGTAGCCGCGTCCATCCATATAACGCTGGCAAACGGACAGAAAGAGCGATTAGTGAGCGATGAGCACTGGCAGGTGCGCTCGTCGTCGAATGGGGCGTGGGAGGCTGCGGCGGTTGCGGGGCCGATGTCTGCGGATTTCGCGATGGGGACGGACAGGCAAAGTGCAGTGCGAGGTCCGGATCGCGTGTCGACGGACGCGTCCCTGCTGCGCAAAGACTTCAGCATCCACTCCGGCGTGCGATCGGCTCGTCTGAGTATTACCGCGCTGGGAGCCTACCAAGCTTACCTTGACGGAAAGCGGGTCGCACCGGGCACCATGTTGGCTCCGGGCTGGACAGACTTCCACAAGCGTATGCTGTACCAGACCTATGATGTGACTTCCCTGCTTCAGCGCGGAGACAACACGCTCGGCGTGGTGTTGGCAGGAGGCTGGTACAGCTCGCCGATGACGTGGGCGGGCTATCGGGAGTATCCCGGGCCGAATCTTCTGCGGGCGCAGTTGGATCTGACATTGGTGGATGGCAGTCATCAGACGATTGTGACGGATCCATCTTGGTTGACGACGGCGTCACCGATCACGTTCGCGGAAATCTACGGTGGAGAATCTTATGATGCCCGACTCGATCAGGCGGGATGGAGTACACCGCACTTCGATGCGTCGCAATGGACGCATGCGGCGGCGGGAACTCCGCCGGATAGCGGGATGGCGGTGACAGCGCAACCAGATCTCTCGATCCGCACGACGCTCACGCTGCATCCGATCAGGGTGAACCATGCCAGCTCGGCTCATCCTGCCGTATTCGACATGGGACAGAACATGGTTGGAGATGTGCGCCTGCATGTTCGCGGTCCACGAGGCTTGGTGGTGAAACTGCGTTATGCTGAACGGCTCAATTCGGATGGAAGCATTTACACGCAGAACCTACGCAATGCCGATGCGACTGACACCTATGTTCTTTCTGGTGAGGGCGAAGAGACATGGACGCCGGAGTTCACTTTTCATGGGTTTCGGTATGTGGAGATTTCTTATTTAGGTGGCAAGCCAGCAGCGTCACCGACTCTATCGACCATCGACGGCCTAGTGTACAACAGCTTGCAGGAGCCGCCAACGGTTCGTCTGACCAGCTCAAGCGAGACGCTCAACAAGATGAACCAGCTCGGTGCGTGGGGCCAGCGGGGCAACTTCGTGTCGATTCCTACGGACTGCCCGCAGCGCGACGAACGGTTGGGTTGGATGGGCGATGCTGGCGTCTTCTGGCGTACAGGGACGTACAACTTCAACATCGACGCGTTCACGCACAAGTTCATGAATGACGTGGTAGACGCTCAGACCGCAGAGGGAGCGTTCACGGACGTTTCGCCGAACCTGCTGGGATCGGGACCGGGTGCACCCGGGTGGGGGGATGCCGGAATTTTCATTCCGTACGCTGCATGGCTGCAGTATGGGGATGTCGGTGTAGTGGAACGCTCGTGGCCGGCAATGGAGCGCTGGATGAACTTTATTGCCAGCAATAATCCCGATTACATTCGACATAAAGGCGTGGGCAACAATTTTGGAGACTGGCTGGCACCGGATGAGCATACTCCTAAGGCGCTAATCGATACGGCCTACTGGGCACTGGTCGCGCACGAGATGGCAGAGATGGCCACGGCTCTTCATCGTCCTTCTGAGGCGGCCAAGTATCAGCAAGAGTATGAGCAGATTGCTGCGGCCTATCGCGCGGCGTTTGTCAAAGAGGATGGAAGCGTTGCGGGCGATACGCAGACGGGCTACCTCGCGACGCTGTTTACCGGCATCGCGCAGGATTCCCTGCGCGCGAGCATGGTGGACCGCCTGACAAAGAATATTCACGCGCATGGCGACCACCTGACAACCGGATTTCTGGGAACGCCATTTCTTCTGTTCGTACTCGACGAGAATCAGCAGACGGACCTGGCGTTCAAGCTGCTGCTATCGGATACCTATCCGTCGTGGGGCTACATGGTGAAGAAGGATGCGACGACATGGTGGGAGCGGTGGAATGGCGACACCGGCGATCCTAGCATGAACTCATATAACCACTACGCGTTTGGCTCGGTGATGGCTTGGGTGTACCGGCGAGCGGCGGGGATCGACACGGACGCGGGGGGTCCAGGATTCCACCACCTATCAATTAACCCGCATTTCGATCCGGCGCTACCTGCACTGCATGTGGAATACGACTCGGAGTATGGAACCGTTGTCTCGGACTGGAAGCAGAGCGAGCATCGCTTCACAGTGACGATTCCGGCAAACACTACGGCGACCGTCACGTTGCCGCATCGCGAAGCAGAGACGATTGGAAGCGGGACGCACACTTACACAGTTCAGTAGTGCATCTGCTGAAGCGCACGCTTACTGGATCATCAGCGTGATTGTGGCAACGTGCTTTACAGACCCGCTTGTGGCAGTGATCGTGAGGGTGTAGTTCTGCGCTTGTTGAATGAAAAAGCTGGAGTCCGCGCCGCAACCAGTAATAGCCATGCTGGAGAGCGCACCGCCTAGAAGAATTACCACGAACAATAGCCTGCCAAAGCGCTTGCGGTTGCGCCGGGTGAAGCTGATCGGAAGCAAAAGCAGGCCCAGCGCAATAGCTCCCATGTCATCATGTATACGAATCAGCTTAGCTGTAGCTGCAGCCGTCTGGATAGTTACATGCACCGTTGTGGGTGATGTGACGGCGGTGAGGGCTGGCGGTGTAAAGGTCGCAGAGGCTCCCGAAGGCAGGCCGGTGATGTCAAATGTGACCGGTCCCGGATAAGCTCCGGGTTGGGGTGTTAGAAGGAGATCGAAGTTGAGTGCCCCTCCTGGAATCACACTGAAGGAGGTCCCGGATGTTGGGGTTATGGCCGTATCCGTGCCAGTAACGGTGATCGTTACAGTGCCAGCAGGTGTTCCGCTTGCCGCCGTACCAAGGAAATTGCCATCACCTGCATAGGTCGCAGTGAGGACATGAGCAATGCCCGGCGATAGCGCTGTAGTCGGATAGCTGACGGAGCCACCGCTTAGAGTCAGGGATGTGAGCGGACCACCGTTATCAAGTATCGTCACGATGCCTGTCGGCGTACCGGACGCGGAAGGCAACACCTGGGCAGTAAAGGTGACACTCTGCCCGGAGGCAACCGATGTGCTGCTCGTCGACAAGATGATCGATGTTGGTGCCTGTGTGACCATCAACGTTCCATAGACGACAGTCTCTGTGTAGGAAGAGACGTTTGTACCGGTCACAGAGGGTACGATGGCATAGGTCGCCACCGGCGAGAGCACAGTAGCAGACGTGGCGAAGCCTTCGGCGAACGTATCTCCTGGTTGAGCGCCGCTCACAGAGCCAGTGAATATGGGATTCGTTGCTCCGTAGAAGCGGGTTGCATCGTTCGCCTTGATGGTCAGCATGCTCGCCAATACGGTGAAACTGGCGTTCTTCGTCGCCGAACTGTAGTTGGAGTTGGCTGCTTCCGACGCCTGTAGCGTTACCGTCCCTGCACCGGTGAGTGTGACGGTGGAGCCCAGGATCGTCGCCGGACCGCTCACAACCGAATACGTAAACGCACCGTCTGAGGTGGAACTGGCACTCACGCCGAATGCTCCGTCTCCGTAAATGTGTGTGGGCACCGTGAAGAGAATGGTCGGAGCCTCAACGTTCACCGCCAGGCTGAAGTTCGCCGTCGCACTTGCATTGTTCGTGTCCGTAACGGTAATGGCATAGATCATTGATGCACTTAGCACATTGGGCGTGCCTGCAATTGTTCCAGTGCGTGAGTCAAAGCTCAACCCCGTGGGCAACGAGGGCAGGATGCTATAGGCCAGCGAGCCAAATCCTCCTGAACCCATGACCGGCGTGAATGCCTGTGTTGCTTGGTTCGCGGTCAGGCTGGTGGTCGCTACAGTCTGCGTCGCAACCACCGACGTGACGATCGTTAGATGGAACGTTCCCGTTGCGGTCTGGCTGTTCGCATCCGTCACCGTCACGGTGTAAACGGTCATGGCACTCGCCGCCGTTGGCGTTCCGCTGATGACTCCCGCCGTCGAAAAGCTTAGGCCGGTGGGCAGTGCAGGAAGCACGCTGTATGTGAGCGCGCCCGTGCCTCCGCTGCCCGCCACAGGGGTGAAGACTGCGCCTGGATAGTCTTCCGTCAGTGTCTTACTGGAGATAGTCGTCGTCGCGGATACCGCGGCATTTACGATTTCGGTTGCGACTGCATCGATCAGCGAATGGGACGATGCAGTATATGTGTAGGTTCCCGGAATGGTAAGTGCGGCTGCTGAAACATTGAAACTCGCCACACCGGCAATGGCATTGGTCGGCCCATAGTTCCTTGCAGTAAAGCCAACAGGACCCGTGACTGCAAGAGTGATGGGGTCAGTCGCTGTGACTACAAGATTGCTGGAAGGGTTTTCCTCCAACACGGTGATAGCGGGGCCGCCATTTTGACCTGCGGTCAAAGGTGTCGCAGGCGAAGTACCGAAGACCAGCTTGGAGGTGTCGGATAGCACGGAGAAACTTCCAGCAGTCGCCGAAGCGCTTGTGTAGTGTATGTCTCCTACATAAGAAGCATTCAATGTATGTGACCCCGCAGCGAAGCTTCCGCTGTAGGTGCAAAGGATGGGTGTGACAGTTCCGGTGCATGAAGCATTCACCGGGGTGCCACTATCGATACTGAAGGTAACCGTACCGGTCGGAGCAGCGCCACTACCCGTCCAGGAGAGCGATACGCTCAGGTTCGATTTGCCAGGATAAGTCACTGTTGTGACATTCAATAGGGTCAATACCGGAGATTGTTGACTGATCGATAAGTTATTCGCGGCACGGGAAGCGGTATAGTTGCTCACCGCCGCGAAGCTGGCCGTAATGTCGTTGGTGTATGTTCCTGCAGCGAGAGTACCGCTAGGCGTGTAAACCGTCGTGCATGTGCCCTGTACAGTGAGGGTACAGGTTGCCGGATTGAAGCTTCCACCGACGCTACCGCTAGTGCCAAACGTCACTATACCGCCCGTAACGACGCCCGCTGCACCGCTCTCGGCTGCCGAAACCGTAGCGCTGGTCGTAGAACCATACACTGACGAGACGGTACTTACCGTAACCGTAGTTGGGGCTACGAGGTTCACCGTTAACACCTGCCCCACGGTATCGCGGCTCGTTTCAAAGAGCGCCGTATTGGATGGGGTATAGGCAGCAGTAATCGTATTTGCGCCTAGCGTGGTCGCAACGTATGAGAGGCTAGCCACGCCATTCGTCACAGGCGCCGTGCCCAGCGTGTTCGTTATCGATCCTACTGTGCCGTAGAACGTTACGCTGCCGACAGCCTGGGTTGCAGGGGAAGTCGTGTCCGCGACGGTCGCACTTAATACTGTGGTTCCTCCTAGCGCGACGCTAATCGGGTTCAATCCCACTGTCGTAGTGGTCTTATCTCCCTCCTCAATCGTTTCAGTAAGGGTTGCGCTGCTGGCGCTGAAATTTTGTGTCCCGAGGAACGTCGCGGTAATGGTGTCTGTGTCGCCGATGCTGAAGTTTGCCGAGCATGTCGCTTGATTTGTTTGAGGCACAACCGGGGTTCCTGCCACGGCAGAGGTATAGACGACCGGCACATCGCTGCACAACGTCGTCACAACCGATGCGCTGGAGGTGCTCGTAAACGTTACGCTGCCGGTTGCACTTGCCGTCAGCGAAAGTGGCGTCACGCTCGCGGTAAAGGTCACTGCCATGCCGATGCTTTGCGAGGTATGGTCAGCCGTCAGTGTCGTGGTCGTAGCGACCGGTTCAATGATGTACTGAAGAGTCGTGATATTGCCAATTTCCGGCGAGTTGCCGGTCTGGTTTAAGGCTCCTGCTGACGTGCCTTCACTGCCATATGCCGCATATACATACAAAGTGTTCAGGCCCAGCTGCTGGAATGGCGGCGTTACCGTAAAGGTCGCCGGGTTGCCGCTGGCGGCCGGGGAGACTGGCAACCATACACCACTCCCGCCATTAACCTGGTAATAAACCGCGCTCGGATTCGGGTTCACCGGGCTCGGAGTCTGGCTACTGCCGGTGTACGTCGAACTCGAGGTATAGGCACTGGTCACCGTCGTAGTGAAGCTGGGCGTCGGGTTCGTCGTCTGGAAAATGTTGGTTGTGCTGACCGTGCGGGAATCCAAAATAGGGGCAATAGTTGTAGTGAGCGGCACCGTGTTGATGGTGGCCGGGGCGAGAACGGAGACTGTGGCGCTACCGTAATTTGGGACGTATACCTGTCCGGTGGACATGTTTACAGCCACCGACCGCGGACCACTCCCGACGGCCACACTGCTAACAGTGTTGGTCGCACCGTTGATCACCGAGACCGTGTCTCCGCCTTGGTTTGCAACATAGACAGTGTTGAGCAGTGGATTAAGACTCAGCGCATACGGGATCGAGCCGACCGAAAGAGTGGCGGTAACGGTATTGGTCGCGCCATTGATTACCGAAACCGTGCCGTCGGTCCGATTTGCAACATAGATGGTGCCAGTGGCCGAATTGACAACGAGAGCATGCGGACCTCCGCCCACCGCCACGCTGCTCACAGCGTCGGTAGAGCCGTCAATCACCGAAACCGTAGCGGCACCGTAATTGGCGACATAAATCGTATTTGTCAGCGGATTCACAGCCACCGCATTCGGGTTCGAACCCACGGTTACGCTGGCTGCGAGATTGGTCGCGCCGTTGATCGCCGAGACCGTGCCGCTGCCATAGTTCGCAACATAGATCGTGTTGGTCGCAGGGTTCACGGCTATGGCCTGCGGAGTCGTGCCCACAGCCACTGTTGCGGAAACGGAGTTCGACGTGCCGTTGATCACCGATATCGTAGTAGCGCCGGTATTGGCGACATAGATCGAGTTGGTCGCAGGATTGACAGCTATCGCCTGCGGACCCGCCCCCACCGTCACACTGGTTACGGCACTGGTGACGCCATCGATCGCCGAGACCGTGCCGTCGGTCTGGTTCGCGACGTAGATGGTGTTGGTTGCCGGGTTAATGGCTAGAGCCTTTGGGGTCGCACCAACGGTCACGGTGCTAACAGCATTGGTTGCCCCATTCATCACCGAGACAGAATTACCTCCGCTGTTGGCGACATAGACTATATCGGTTGCTTGATTCACAGCCGCTGCTGCAGGGTTCGAGCCCACCGAGATTGGCGCGGAGACTGCATTGGTTGCGAGGTTGATCACGGACACCGTCGTACCGCGTGTCGTGGGGCTGCCGGCGTTGGCGACATAGAGAGTATTCGTTACCGGATTGACCGCCATCGCAGCCGGCCCTGCGCCCACGGTGTAAATGGTGCCCGATACTGTTGCAGGGGCAGTAGCCGTTGCACCGTTAATCACATTGATCGTGGTACCGGTGTAAGAAGCATTGTTCGCAACATAGATCGTATTGGTCTGGGTATCGATGGCAAGTGAAGTGGGAGCTGTTCCAACTGCCAGATTGGAGACCACTGCCCGGGTAGCTCCGTCGATCACCGTAACGCTGTTGCTTCCCAGATTCGCAATGTAGATGAAGTTCGTTATGGGATTCAGCAAGATCGCAGACTGCGTATACGCCTTGATGCCGAGCTTCACTGACACCAACGCGTTCGTCGCGCCATTGATGTATTCAATCCAGTCGCGGTTGCCCTCCGCAGAGTAGATCGTGTTGGTTATGGGATTCACGGCCACCATCAAGGGGCCGACGCTCGCGGCAGACGTTATGTTCGCGATAGAAGCATTTGCACCATCGAGAACGGACACGGTGGGACTGCTGTTGTTGTAGTTGACGGAGTAGGCCATGGTGGTGACCGGGTTGGACGCCATGGCCGAGGGGAACTGGCCGGAAGTCAAGGTGGTTACTGCATTCGTCGCGCCATTGATGATCGAGCCCTGGCTACTTCCCCAATCCGCCACGTAGATGATATTGGCGGCCGAATCCACCGCGATCGCAGCAGGATTTGTGCCGACGGTCAGCGTTGCAGTGACAGCGTTGGTCACGCCACTGATCACGGACACCGAAGTCTCGCCGAAGTTCCCGACATAGATCGTGTTCGTGACTGGGTTTACAGCTATCGCCATTGGATTATTGCCCACCGGTATCGTGGCGACCATGGTGTTGGTCGCACCATTGATCACGGACACCGTATTGCTATCGTGATTGGTCACGTAAATGGTGTTGGTCGCCGGATTAATGGCTATTCCCGCCGGGTACGTTCCCACGGTATCCGTCACAACGGTGCTCTGTGCCGGTAACCTCGATCCGGCCGCCAACAACAGGAGGAACAATACACTCAGTTTTGCCCACCCGCACCATCGAACCCGGGGCCCTCGAAAATCTGAAGTGTGGCGGAGGAACGGGAAAGATGGGAGACTCAACGACGCAAAAAAGTACAAGATGGAGACGAACATGGGCCTGAAACTCCAGATAGAACGTATTCAATGCGCGAAACGTTCTTCGACCCAAAAGATTGTGAGGACAGGAAGCCCTATGGGAGGTAGAAATTAAATAGGGTAACCAAACAATCGTATTCCTCGATTCACTAGGTGGTCAATATCTATCAGCGAACAGGTCGCTTGCGTAAGGCCCCGCCAAGGCAGCCTGCGATCAGCGCCGCACCGCAACTCTGCCGGTTCGCTTCCTGTCTACCAGCGATTAGCGAATATGGGATTCCGGATCGGCGAATCCATATTCGCGAGTCCCTTCGTAGAGGGCCGCCGCTTCTGCTGAAGGCACTGGCGCGGAGAACAGAAATCCCTGAACGTAATTGCAGCCTAGCCGGCGAAGTTGAGATAGCTGTTCCTCCGTCTCGACGCCTTCGGCGATGACCTCCAGCTTGAGCGAGTGGGCCATTTCCACAATGGCCTTGACGATATCCAGACCATCGCTGTCAGCGCTTAGCTCGCTAACAAATGACCGATCGATCTTAAGCATGTCGAAGGACAGGCGCCGAAGATAACTCAAAGAGGAGTAGCCGGTACCAAAGTCATCAATCTCGAGTCGGATATTCATCGCCTTCAGACGATCAAGTGTAGTTATCGTCTGTTCGATATTCTCGATCAAAGAGCTTTCCGTTACCTCGATGAACAGAAACTCGGGCTTCAATCCCGACTCGGCCAATGCGAACTCTACGTCCTCAACCAGTCGGCAATCACTCAACTGACGGGAGGAGACGTTGACGTTGATCGTGAAAGGAACAACGGAAGCGAAGTTCCTATGCCATTCGGACATCTGACGGCAGGATTCACGTAGAACCCATCGGCCCAGCAGCATGATGAGATCACTCTCCTCGGCAATGGGAATGAACTCACCAGGAAGGATAATTCCGCGTTCGGGGTGATTCCAGCGAACCAGAGCTTCGAAGCCCGAGATTCGCTTGTCGATGAGTGAAACGATTGGCTGATAGTGGAGGACAAGTTGCTGGTTGTCGATGGCCTGACGCAAGCCGATCTCCACTTCGAATCGAGCGACAACCAACTCTCGCATGGCGTCGTTGAAGAATTCGAAGCGAGACTTGCCATTTGCCTTGGCATGATACATAGCCGTATCCGCATCGCGGAGGAGAGTTTCCGGTGTGGATTCCGGAGAACCAAGGGCGACTCCAATACTGGCGGAGACAGAAACGTACCGCCCCTCAATATAGAACGGCTCACCGAGCCGCTCGAGGCTGCGCGCGGCGACGATGCCCGAGTCGGCGAGATTCCGCATATCGGTGATGAGAATGGCGAATTCGTCTCCACCCAGGCGCGCGACTACAGATTTCGCTTCTTTTGGCGAGCGCGACCGGTTGCGCATGCCGTTCCGCAGCCGACCAGCAACATCCACGAGCAACTCGTCGCCGGCCGCGTGACCAAGACTGTCGTTTACTGCCTTGAACTGGTCGAGATCAATGAAGAGGACCGCGAAAAGGCTGCCTTGCTCACGCGAGGCTTCGATTGCAGACTCAAGGCGATCGATGAAATATAGGCGATTCGGGATATGCGTGAGGGGGTCGGAGATCTTTCCTTCAGTGATGTCCGTCTGCGAGCCGGCCATACGGATTGCCTTGCCAGACGGGTTGCGGACCGCAATCCCGCGACTGAGCGTCCAGACATAGCCGCCTGAGCTATGCCGCATTCGGTATTCACTGACGAACTCCGCAGTCTTTCCGTCTCGATGTGCAAAAATACCCGCGCGCACTCGCTCGCGGTCGTCGGCATGAATGTGGTCAAACCACTCCTCCATGCCCGACCAGACTTCGCTCACGGGATAACCTAGCATGTGGTTCCATCGGGGAGAAAAGTAAATCCTATCGGAGGCGAGATCCCAGTCCCACAGACCATCATTGGCTCCCCGCGCGGCGAGAGCATATCGTTCCTCGCTGTCCTTGAGCGCACGTTCGTGCGATTCGATCTGGGTAAGCATGTCATTAAATGATCGGATGAGAAGGCCTGTTTCCCCACCTGCGCGGATCGTCGCACGCAGGGAGTAGTCCTGGTTGGTAGAGACAAGGCGCGCCACGGCTGCCAGTTGGACAAGGGGCCCACCGATGGAGACCGCCAGTTTTATGGAGACCAACAGCGTTGCGAGCACGGAAACAAGTAGGACTAGAAACGCAATCTTGGCATATTGCAGAAGCCGAGATCTCATCTCGCTGAGATCAAATACAAGCGCAATCGAGCCAGTGCGGTCCCCGTTCAGGCGGACACCGCGAAAGAGGGTTAGCGATTGGCGACCGAAGTAGGCTCCGTCAGGACGCAGCCCGGGAGACACCATGTCAGCCTTGCGGTCAGGGTCGCGATATTCGGCAAAGATGATGCCCGCATTATCGTAGAGCCGGGCATCGATAACATTGGGCTCTGTCGCGAGCGCACCTAGCATGACCCTCGCCGTAGCCGGGTCGTCGAACGCAAGGGAGGCGGCAGTATTTGCAGCGACGGTGTCGGCTAGGGCCGTGGTTTCGCGAATTGCACTGGCACGATAATTCTGCCGCTCATAAATGCCGAACCCAACCGAAGCCAGCAGGACGGCCAGCACGCTTGTAGCAAGAATGAGGAAGATCAGGTTGGCGCGCAGAGATAGATTCCTAATATGCATAGCTCACCTTTGCCTTCCAATTCCAACGCCCGAAGTCACAGTAGTTGCGAGAAATAGTAGCCTGGAGCTTATCTTGAGGTGGGATAAATCTGCATCGCGCACATTGATATCGAAGCGGACCTTATCCCCTTCGAGGTGAAACCGTATCATTCCTCCTTCGAGGAGGAAGTTGTCACTTTCTCCCACGGTCAACACCGGCAGGCTGCGCAGGCTCTTGAGGATTGACGTTTGGCGCCAAGCGTCATCGTTGCTTATAAAGAGCATATTGCAGCCCTGAATCTCCTCCGCCCGATTCATTATCCGGACATGCAGTATCCGCGTCCCGATAGCCTTTCCTTCTAGCGTGCTCCTCAGCTCCATTTGGCGTGGCTCATCTTTGAAGATGCATAGAATGATCGATTGGTCGAAACTGCTCAGTGCGCCGGGTGGCCATTCGACAAGCTGCGCGAAGTGGAAAAGAAACGCGGCCTTCACTTGGTACTCACCCGCCGTGCCCTGGGCTCGTGCGGCTTTCGCGATACCGAACCAGAGCACCGCCGCGTAAAGCATGATCACGACCGGCGCAGATCCGCGAGTTCGCAAATGGTTCCTGCACGCCGCCACGTGATTGGTTGCGCGATGCAATCGCTACCTCCCGCTCAAAACGACCACATCGCCTTGGCGTAGCCGCCTCGCCGAACTAGGCCGGACTGCAGTGAAGAATTGGGACCAGCGTATTCCGGGTGAAGCGCTTTGATAAGGTCTTGCCCTTCCACGCTGATCGAAAAATGCTCTCCTGCACGCCAGGTCAACCCGCTGTCGAGGCGAGTGTAGGAAGGTATCGACACGGCTGAAAGACGGTCGACAAAGTAAGCCGACGTATTCCACTGCAGACTCTTTGGCAGGCTTACGCTGGAACGCAATTGCGCCTGGTGGTGTGGAGAACCGCCTTCGGTTTCCACAGGGTCGGTAAAGTCCTGACTACTGGCGGATGCGTGTAAATGCGCAGCGAGGAACGAATAGCCGGGACTCAACGTCCAGAAACTAGACACCTTCCAGTTGGCGAAGACTTCGATGCCGTGCATCTCCCCATACTGTCCATTTCCAAATGTACTCGGTACTAGCAGGTGGACGGGAGCAGGATTCTGTTCCACAACTGTGGCACCGGGCTCAACCGACAACAGGTCTCGATCACGATTGAAGAAAATAGTTGCGTCCAACGAGAAGCTACTGGCCCAGGTGCTCCGATAGCCCGCCTCGAATGCGATGAGCCGTTCATCTTTCTGCTTTGGGTTGCCGAAGATACTTACCAGAATGGGTAGGCCGGGTCCCGGAAGAGCCTCATAGTTTACGCGGAGATCGGTGTCGCTGCGTTCCGGAGTGCGGTCCGCCTCGGAGACCGAGGCCCAGAGCGTGTTCTTGCTATCGAGGCTCCACGCCAAGCGTGCGGAGGGCTGGAAGTTGAATCCGGTGTAGTCATTGTGATCGAGCCGTGCACCCAGGCTCAGGTGAAGCCGATTGGGCCGCAGAGCGATCTCATCCTGCGCGAACAAGCTGAAGAGTTGGAGGAACCGGTTCTGAGGGGTGAACGAGATCCGCAGCGTCGGAACTGAGCCATTCGAAATGCCACGGTACCCCAGCCCCCAGACGATGTCCTGCCGTTCGCTTGCCCTAATATGATTCTGAAAGTCGACATCGAACGTGTTGGAGCTAACGTCGTAGGTCGTATCCCCTCGATTGGTTCGGTCGAAGTACACCTGAAGTGATGTGTCCGATCGAGGCGACAGGGTGCGATTCCAACGCGCAAGAACGTTCCAGCCGGAATAAAGGTCCCGTAGCGCCAGTGTCGCAGTGACAGGAGGCGAAATGGACAAAGGCGTCAGAGCAATCTCTCCTGCGTTGCCGTGGTACACCTCGCCCTCCGTGATCAGAGAATCCTTGGGGGAGAGGGTCGTGTCCGTGCGGAAGCCACCGTGGGCAAGATGCCAATCATCGTGACCGTCCAGGCCTGCGAAGGTCGGCATGCTGTTGTATTGGAATCCTTGCACATAGACGCGATAGGCACTGATGACGGGTGCCTTTCCGCCGTAACCAATGATCGCCGGACCGTAAACAGTATTTCCGGCGCCGCCGGCGATATAGCCTCCCTGCGTGTCATTCGCGTTTCGAGTGATGATATTGATAACGCCGCGGACTGCATTCGATCCCCAAACCGCTGCACCCGGTCCCCGAATGACTTCAATGCGCTCAATGGTATCCAGGGGCACAATTTGCGAATCCCAGAAGACTCCCGCAAAGATAGTGTTGTACACCGTGCGGCCGTCAATCAGCACCAGTAGCTTATTGGAGTACTGGCCATTGAAACCCCGAGCGCTAATGGACCATTTGCCAGAGTCGATCTGAGCCACATCCAAACCAGGGACCATGCGCAATAAATCGGGAATGTTGAGCGCACCCGAGCGGCGGATGTCCTGACGGGAGATGACGAAGATGGCTGCGGCAGCCTGTGAGGTCTTCTGCTCCTTCTTGGACACAGACGTAACCTCGATGTTCATCAAGTCTTCCAGGCTCTTCTGAGTTAAGTCAGGGATCTGTGCAGAGAGGGCAGGAGCCGCAATGGAGCTTAATACCAGAGCGGCCGCGAATATTCGAAACGGTCCCTGGACGCTGGTATAAAGAACCGAGAAGACGTTAGACACCGTCTGCAAAAGATCAAAGACGCCATGGCCCACTTGCATGTCAAACACCGGAGGGCGACTCAGACACCACGCCAATAACTAACTGTACACTCTTGCAATATAATGTTCTTCCCGTTTCGGATCACAGGGGACCCGACGATCCGGGTTTGATACGGCTGCCCCCTCATCGACACGCGTCCGAGTAGATGGGGAAACGCTCGAATATGTTTATGCGGGCACATATTCAGACGCGCGGCTAGATTCTGTCTCACACCAGCGATAGCCCTGGTTCTGCTCCTTGTCGGCTTCTTTAAGGCGGTCGAAACTCGGCTCCTTTCAGATCAAGGAATGCCTTGTCTCATTACGGGCAGTTGGAGTGTGAATTGTGCCCCTGGCTTGAAGCCGGCGGCCCTCTAAACGGTGTCATACTGGGCTATACTCGGCCGCGCTCGTGTGAAGACATGCCTTCACACAGAGGTTGAATGAATCCTCTGATCATGAACAGCAACGCCAACGGCTTTGCTAGGTCAAGCACGAGTACGCGCACGCGGGGACGTGGGAGGACTTCCCCACTTCCGAATCAACCTTGATGGGAGTACGGTCGGTATAAGCAATGAAAAACATCGGCACCTATGTGCGGAATAGGTCAGATTAATACGCAGATTGCTGCAACAATCTGCCTACGCTGCGGAGATACCGCAGACTTTGAGAGAAAAACGAATCACATTCTCCCGAAAGACCAGACTGCCCTATCCTGCGACGAGAATAGGAGATGTATTCACATCGAACTCTCGGCGAATATCATGAAGATACATTGGTTGATCGCAGACCATTCCTTTTCAAACTACCAAAACTAGCATCAGGAGCAGGTCACGCATGAAACTGTACGTGTTGAAGGTGAGCACCGTCCTTATGTCTGCGCTTCTCTCATCCGGTTATGGAATAGCGCAGGAGGCACCCGAAACCATGGATGCGAGTTCACACTCGAAAGTCTTAGCCACATCGTCTCCCTCCAATTCGATGGGATCCGAGGCAGTTCGACCATTTTTGCGGGCAGGAGTGGATCTTCATGTAGGACTCAATGGTGCCGGCTTTGATGTGGCGGCACCGGTGGCGGGCAAGTTCAACGTTCGCGCTGGAGCAGACTTTCTAACTGTATCGAGCAGCTTTCAAGAGCAAGGTGCAGATGTTGAAGCAGATCTAAGGTTCCGCTCGGGGCATGCCTCTTTGGATTGGTTCCCCTTTGGGGGAAGATTTCGTCTAAGTCCCCAGGTTGTGTTTGCCAATAACAATAGAGTCCAGGCAACTGCCCTGATTCCGGCAGGCAGTACCATCACGTTGAACGGACAGGATTACACCAGCAGTACTACCGATCCGCTGCATGGCGCTGGACTAATTGACTTTCGCAAGGTCTCTCCTGGATTCACAATTGGTTTTGGCAATATCGTTCATCCACAAAAAGGTCACTTCAGTATCCCTGTCGAAATCGGCTTCTACTATGTGGGACAGCCTCGCCTCGCAGTAAATTTTAGCGGTAGCGCCTGTGATCCGACACAACCCCCTGCAATCGGCTGCCAATCGGTTAGCCAGGATGCTGACTTTCAACATGATTTAGCAGCATTCATTGCACGCAATAACAATAATCTGAGCTACGCATCCTTTTTCCCGGTGCTTTCCCTTGGCGTTGGTTATTCTTTCTAGCGGCCTAATGAATACCTGAGTCTCACCTCGATCGGAGTAAGGCTGAACAATCGCTAAAGCTGCATACCTCGATGCCGAAGAGTGCCAGTTAAATTCCGGAGCTGACGACCTAGAGAGCGACACTGATAACGCCAAAGAGACGTCGGCCTGTCGTATCAACAGACCGAGAACCTGAGAGTTGTGAGGAACTCGGCTCGCATCTCTTCAAGTAGATAGCCGCCGAGCCTGCCCGATGATTCACCTCGGAGGGAACAGGCTTTGCACCGCAGCGTTTGAGCTCTCGCCCCTCAGTTCTTGCTCCGCTGAAATCACCCTTTGAACAGAACGGTGTTTCAGGCGAAGTCAGTCTGCTTAGGAGCGAGATTCGTTTGGGCCTCAGTACAGAATCTTCAAACCGAACTGAACGATCCGGGGCTCAAACGTGCTGGTTACCTGGCCGCCACCACTTGGAACGCCTCCTGTGATGGCACTCTCCGGTGGTACCGCGCCCACCCCAAGAGTCTGCGCGGTGGTTCCGAGTGTTCCACTGATAGTGCCAGGCAGATACAGATTCGTATGGTTGAACAGGTTATAGAACTCCGTGCGGAACTCCACCTTCAACCCCTGTATGGGGGTAATGAAGGTCTTGTTCAGCGCCAGGTCCGTCTCATAGAACGCCGGCGATCGGCCTGGGTTCCGCGAAGCATTCCCAAACGGACTCAACAAATTCCCGGCCCCATCCTTGGTTGGAGGCAGGATAAACGCCTTTAGATTCACGTAGTTCACATACCCCGTATTCGCCGCGCGCGATCCCCGTCCTTGCGTTACCGACTGCCCGGGTACCTTATCCGGCCGATACTCATTCGCACCGCGGTATGTCGCTGGAATCTGCGGGCTCACGGCATTCGTCGAGCTCGGCGAGTACGTGATATTGAACGGAGTGCCCGCCTGCGCCGTATTGATCACGCTCACCTGCCATCCCCCCAGCAGGCCCTCCATTACACCCTTGCTGTCAGTCATAAACCGCTTGCCATGCCCAAAGGGTAGCTCATAGACCAGGCTTGTGATGTTCGCCACGGGCAGGTTGTAATCCGACTGCGAATAGTCCGCGCGAATATTATTTCCGTCCTGCGGCGAAGGCGTATTCCCCTCCAGCGATGCGCTCGCATTATCCAGCGAGTGTTCCCACGTAAACGAGTTCAGCAGCGTCAAGCCCCCCTCCATCCGCTGCTCATATTTCACCTGCAGCGAATTGAAGTTGGAATAAAACTCGTTCAACGCCTCCGTAATATCGCTCGGCCAGTTCGCATACGGCCTCGCAAATCCCAGCGATGGATTCTTCTGGTTCGCATTCAAAAAGCCCTGTAGCTTCAATCCATGATTGCCCACGTACGCAATATCCAGCAGCGAGTTCTTTGCTAGCTGCCGCTGCACACTCAGGAAGTAGCTCTCCACATAACTGTCCTTCGTATTCTTTGGCACGTAGGTAATGTTGTCCGTCGCTGGATTGAACGTCGTTACCAAGCCCGAAGGGTATCCCTGGTCCGATGTGGCAAAGCAACTCGGCGTCGTCGCTCCGGCCGCGATAATCTGCGCCGGCAGCGGATTGCAATGGTTCGTCGTCGTAGGCGTCGGCTGCGTCACCGAAGCAAACTGCGCCTGCGGTGCATTGATCGCCAGGATGTCGCCCGAGCCGGCCCGCGTGTAATGCGAGTAGCTCATCCCGAACCCACCGCGCACCACGGTCTTCTCATCGGCCGCATACGCAAATCCCAGCCGTGGTCCAAAATCTGCCAGGTCAGGATTCACCAGCGTCTTGCCATACACTCCACCGCCCGAGTACGGCGTAATTCCGTTGCCAGCCGTCGCTCCCGGAGTAATCGTCAGCACTGTTTGCGTCGCCGGATCGAAGTTCGAAATATAGTTATGCTCCTCCGAATACGGCGACCCATACTCCCACCGCAATCCAAGATTCAGCGTCAGCTTCGAGTTCACCTTCCAGTCATCCTGGGCATACACGTTGTCCATCGTCTGCCGCAGGTGCGCCACAAAGTAATTCGCCAACGAGTAATTGTTCGTGTTTCCAAAAAGGAAGTCCGCCCAATAGTTATCGCTCACTGTCGTATTCCCTGGCAGCGTGCTCGAACCAGCCGCGTAACTGAACGATCCATACAGCGGATTGTTATCATTCACCGCCATCCAGATATGCTCATACTCATAGCCGAATTTCAGCTGATGATTGCCCTTGACCCACGTAAAGTTCGCCTTCGGATCCAGCAGCGAGGGGTTTTGCCATTGCGGGTTCGTGCTCTGCCGCCCAAACCCCGTGAACCCCGTAATCGCAACCGACGGCAGGCCACCCGAGATGCCCGGAAGATTCG
>Ga0302140_10001959_pt1 | contig 26903 bp, 26 predicted proteins | sample I_Bog_E1_1_FD_202095 | JGI IMG/M metagenome (GOLD analysis project Ga0302140, IMG submission 202095) | Peat permafrost microbial communities from Stordalen Mire near Abisko, Sweden - I_Bog_E1_1 | ecosystem: Environmental > Terrestrial > Soil > Wetlands > Peat | place: Sweden: Abisko, Stordalen... | reverse complement strand
AAACCATGCTTGAAGCGGACACGCCGATGAAAGACAACCGCGTCACAGTCCAATTCAAGGATTATGCGGTGACACCGGTGGACCACGGGCTTTATGAATTCACGAGCGAACCGGCGCAGCTGGCAGTGTACGCCGGTGAAGCGGACGTCACAGCCGGCGGGCAAACGGTGCGTGTGAAGGCGGGGAAGAAGCTGATCTTAAGCGCGGCGCTTGCCCAGGAGCGCTTCAACGATAAGGACGGCGACTCACTCTATCGCTGGAGCAAGCTGCGCAGCGAATACGTCTCGGTAGCGAACGTTTCGGCGGCGCGGCAGGCGTACTCCAGCGGCTCCTACGGAGGAAACTTCGACGGGTTAGGGAACGGGATGTGGTTTTACAACCCGTTCTACAACATGTACACGTACCTGCCGGGTTCGGGAATGATGTTCAGCCCGTTTGGGTTTGGCTTCTACAGCCCGTACGCGTTTAACCAGTATTACGGTGGCTACGGCGGTTACGGGGGCTATGGCGGCTACTACTCGGCGCCCACGTCATCCGGAAGCGGCAGCAAGCCGGGAAGCAGCAGCGCGGGCTCGGGAACCCATAGCTTCAATCATCCGTACCGTCCCACCATCGGACCGGTTGCGTCGACGTCGCGCGGTTCGTCCGGCGTTGGAGGCGGCTCTCACGACGGCCCGTGGAGCGCGTCATTGCCCAGCGGCACTTTACCGAGTAGCTCAACGAGCAAGCCGATTGGGGGCATCCCCACTTCCGGGTCCGTGGGCCACGGCGGGTCCGGCGGCTCTCACAAATAGCGGCGTTCATTTCGAGGTTTCGGCCGATCATTATGCTGACGGGCCGATTCTTTGAAACGATTCATTCCTCTCGCACTTGCTGTGTTGGTTACACAGGCTGCGGGCAATACCCTGGTCACAGAACCTGACCAGGGCCTCGGTGTGATCTATAGCCTGATCAACGCGGCCCAGCACACCATCGACATCACGATGTATGAACTGGACGACCCCACGTTTGAACAGGATCTGGCGAACCGAGTTGCGGCGGGCGTCGCGGTGCGGGTGATACTCGATCAAAACCTGGAGGGAAACAACAATCAGGCAGCGTACGCATTTCTGTCGCAGAACGGAGTTGCGGTGCATTGGGCAAATCCGGTTTATGCGGCGACTCACCAGAAGAGCATCACGATCGATGGCGCTCAAACGGCAATCCTGACGTTGAATCTGACGCCGCGATACTACTCGACAGACCGCGATTTCGCCATCATCGACTCCGATTTGAACGATGTCTCGGCGATTGAAGGAACGTTTCAGGCCGACTTCACGAACTCCGCAATCACGCCGGCCCTGGGCGACGACCTGGTCTGGAGCCCAACGAACTCAGAGGGCGCGATACTTGGGCTGATCAATTCCGCGCAAAAGAAACTGCAGGTGGAGAACGAGGAGATGAGCGATCGAGACATCGTGAATGCGCTGGCGTCGGCGGCCCGGCGCGGCGTCGATGTGCAGATCACGATGACGAATACCGCGGGCGAGTATGCCAGTGAATGGAGCCAACTGACGGCGGCCGGAGCAGGCGTCTCCACGTACCTGCCGGACGCACCGCTTTACATCCATGCGAAGGTGATTCTTGCAGACAACCTGCGGGCCTTCGTGGGGTCCGAGAATTTCTCCAGCGCTTCGCTGACGAGGAACCGCGAAGTAGGCTTGATCGTTAGCGATTCTGAAATTGTGGCATCTCTGAATGCGACGTTGGCGAGCGATTTTCTGGGCGGTACGCGGTGGCCGGGGGAGCCGCGGTGCCCGAACATATATGGGCCTCACACGTTTGGGGAGAACCCCGACGTGAATTGCCGCGGCTTATCGCTGAGTGCCGCGGCGTGCGCGCCAACCGCGTGCGTCAGCCCATCGAGATCATATCCGCCTTCGAGCACCGAGACCAGACGGCCGCCCGCATACTCGCCGGCGATGGCCAGCAGCGTCGCCGTCAAATCAGCGAAATCCTGGTCAGTCAAGCGAAACTTGCCCAGCGGATCGCCCAGGCGCGAGTCGAATCCGGCCGAAATCATCACCAGTTCGGGACGGAACTCACGCATGGCCGGCACGAGCCTTTGCTCAAATGCGCCCAGGATCTCGGTGCGACCGGAGCCTGCCAGAAACGGGCAGTTCATGGTTGTTCCGGCGCCCGCCGCTTCGCCCGTCTCATTCGCCGCACCCGTGCCCGGATACCAGGGCGATTGGTGGGTGCTAAAAAAGAATACGGAGCCATCGGCGTAAAAGATGTCCTGCGTACCATTGCCGTGGTGGACGTCCCAATCGGCGATCAGCACGCGCTCGACTCCGTGCTTCTGTTGGGCATATCGCGCGCCGATGGCGACATTGTTGAAGAGGCAAAAGCCCATGCCGCGATCGGGAGTCGCGTGATGTCCGGGTGGGCGGACGATGGCGAAAGCGTTCTTCGCCGCCCCGGAACACACCAGATCCAGGGCCGTCATGACTGTGCCCGCCGCGCACCGAGCCACGTCGTAGGAGCGTTCGCAAACCTGTACATCGCCGGTGGATAGTTCGGTGGCTCCGGCCTGGACTTCGTGTTCCACGAGGCGGATGTAGCCGCGCGTGTGGCAGAGCGCCAGTTCGTCGGGCGTGGCGGCGCGTCGTTCAAAGCTTGTGAGGTCCAAGCCTGTGAGGTGAAGGCCAGTTACACCCCGCACCGCGGCATCGAAGCGCGCGGGCTGCTCGGGATGGCCGCAGCCGGGGTCGTGCTGCTTCGAGATGGGGTCGGCCAGAATTGCGGTGTGCATTCTCCCGAGTTTAAGTCCCGTGCCACAATCGGTCATTCGCAACCCGACGCCCGAAATCAAGAAGACACTGGAAAGAGTGCTATCCAAAGCCGGCCTGGGTTCGCGCTCCGAAGCGCGTTCGTGGATCCATGCCCGGCGGGTGCGGGTGAATGGACGCGTCGTTGAAAACCCGGATCACTGGGTGGATCTAAAGCGCGACAAAATCCTGTTCGACAATCAGCCTCTGGCGGCTGCCGAGAAGCGTTACATCCTGCTCTATAAACCCAAAGGCTACATCACCACTTATGGCGATCCGGAGAAGCGGCCCACGGTTTACGATCTGATCGCGGACGCCGGCACGTGGGTCGCGCCGGTGGGGCGGCTGGACCTCGATACCAGCGGGCTTTTGATCCTGACCAACGATACGGCATTCGCCGAACGCATGACCAATCCCGATTTTCACGTGCCGAAGACCTACCTGATCAAAGCCTCCACGCTGCTGAGCGACGAGCAGCTCGAACGCCTGCGGAACGGGGTGGAACTGAGCGATGGCCCCACGCGGCCTGCGCAGGTGAATCGCCTGCGCGATTCGACCAAATACACACATCTCGAAATGACCATCACCGAGGGTAGGAACAGACAGGTCCGAAGGATGCTGGAAGCGGTGGATAGCAAGGTTTTGGAGTTGGTGCGGGTGGGGATTGGGAAGCTGAGAATCGGGAATCTGCCGATTGGCAAGTGGCGCGAGATGGAGCCGCGGGAACTGTAGGGTCACAGTCACGCTATGATCGACTAGACTCCAGAAACAACATGCGCATCTGTGTATTCTGCGGTTCGCACTCCGGGAACAACGAGATCTACGTTGAGGCCGCGCGCGAGATGGGCCGAACCCTTGCCGGCCTGAAGATCGGTCTGGTATATGGTGGCGGCCGCGCCGGAATGATGGGCGCGCTGGCGGATGCGGCGTTGCTTGGCGGCGGCTCGGTGACCGGGGTGATGCCGCAATCCCTGATCGACCGGGAGATTCAGCATACGGGGCTCACCGAATTGCACACGGTCGCCTCCATGCATGAGCGAAAGACCCGGATGGCGGAGTTGGCCGATGGCTTCATCGCTCTTCCCGGCGGCGCGGGCACGCTGGAAGAGATCTTCGAACAGTGGACCTGGGCGCAGCTCGGCATTCACCGGAAACCCTGCGGATTCCTGAATACCAACGGCTATTTCGATCCCTTGCGGAAAATGGTGGAAAGAATGGCCGGAGACGGCTTTCTGGCGCCGGCGTACGCGTCGATGCTGATCTTCGATGTCGCGCCTGCGGCGATCCTTCAGGGATTTCGCCATTACACCGCGCCGCCCGCCAAATGGCAGATGCCCTGAGCGCAGCCGGGTCGGACCCGGGGCTAGTAGTTTTCCCAGTCGTTCACAAAACAGATTTAGCTCAGCCTTATACTTGAAATTAAAGCAGGAGCAGTGTATGAAAAAGAACGCGAAGTTCGCCCTTCTCATTGTTCTCATCCTCGGAACCCTCGCCTGGATTGGAACTTCGGCCGTCAGCAGCACCAAGAGCTATTACAAAACCATCTCGGAGGTGCAGACGCTGAATGACAACGCGCGTTCGGAGCGCCTGCGCGTGGCGGGAGACATTCAGACCGGGTCGATCCACAAGAACGGGCCCGAGACAGACTTTACGCTCACCCAGGAGCACCAGACCTTGAAAGTGGCGTATACCGGCGAAGATCCGCTTCCCGATACGTTCCGCGATGGAGCGCAAGCACTGGCCGAAGGCAAACTCGGGGCGGACGGTGTTTTCCGCGCCAATCACATACAGGCTAAGTGTTCGTCGAAGTATCAATCGAAACCCGGCCAGGCGCCGGCCGGATTGAAACCGGTCACGGCGAGCAAAGCATCTCTCTAGTGGCGCCAGAACCAGAAATATGGAAAATATAGGCGCTCTTGCTATTCTGCTCGCGTTGTGCGTGGCGCTTTATGCCGCGGTGGCGTCCGTAGTCGGTAAGCTCAAATCCAAACCATACCTGATCCTGAGCGGCGAGCGCGCCGTATTGGCGGTTTGGGTACTCATTACGGTTGCTTCCGGCATTCTGGTATACGCGCTCATCACGGGCGATTTCCACTTTGCGTACGCTGCGGGACACAGTAACCACGCCATGCCGACGCTGTATAAGTTTACGGCGTGGTGGGGAGGACAGGAAGGGTCGGTGCTCTTCTGGGGCTGGCTACTCTCCTCTTACTCAGTGATCGTCGTGCTGCAGAACCAGCGGCGCCATCGCCAGATGATGCCCTACGTGGTGGCCATCCTCAGCGGCGTGCAATCGTTCTTTCTGTTCCTGAGCGCTTTTCTGGTAAGTCCGTTTGAAGTATTGGTGTCGTCGGTTACCCACGCGATTACTCCGGTGGTGGACGGGCTAGGGTTGAATCCTCAGTTGCAGTATCCGGCCATGGCCATACACCCGCCGATGCTGTATCTGGGTTATGTAGGCTTCACGGTTCCCTTCGCATTTGCGATGGCTTCGTTGATTACCAAGCAGAAGGGCGACGCCTGGATACATACAACGCGACGATGGACCATCGTGGCGTGGCTCTTCCTGAGCGTGGGAATCATACTCGGTTCCGGCTGGGCCTATCATGCGCTGGGCTGGGGCGGCTATTGGGCCTGGGACCCGGTTGAGAATGCATCTTTGTTGCCGTGGCTGAGCGGGACGGCGTTTCTGCACTCCGTGATGATGCAGGAAAAGAAGGGCATGATGAAGATCTGGAACATGGTGCTGGTGGCTTCCACATTCTTCCTCTGTATCTTCGGTACTTTCCTGACGCGGTCCGGTGTGGTGAGTTCGGTCCACGCATTCGCGCAATCGCCGATTGGCAAATATTTCGTTGGATTCCTTACAATCGGCATCGCGGCTACGGTCTATCTGATCCTGGAGCGGCGTAAGTTCCTCAAGAGCGAGTCGCACCTGGAATCGGTAGTCTCGCGCGAATCCAGCTTCCTGTTCAATAATCTGGTTCTGCTGGCCAGTTGCTTTGCAGTGCTATGGGGTACCTTGTTTCCGGTGATCACCGAAGCCCTGTCGGACGAAAAAATCGGGCTGGATAAGGAATGGTTCAACCGGTTGATGATACCGATCGGACTCTTTCTTCTGTTACTCACCGGAGTAGGACCGTTGTTCGCCTGGCGGCGCACATCCGGCGAGAGCTTGCGCAAGAATTTCCTGGTCCCCTGCGCCGCGGGTTTGACGCTGGCCGCGGTTCTTTTCGCCGGGGGTGCGCGCAGCCCTTATGGAATCGTCGCGCTTTCCTTCTGCATGTTCGTGATGTGCGCCATCCTGCTTGAGTTCTACCGGGGTTCACGGGCCATCCATCAAAAGGACGGAGTGAACTACTTGAAGGCTGCGATCGAACTCACGCACCGCAACACGCGCCGCTATGGCGGATATCTGGTGCATATGGGGATTGTTCTGATGTTCGTCGGCTGGAGTGGTTCGGCTTTCAACCAGAACATCATGGCCGACGTGGGAATTGGCGATACGGTACACATTGGTCCTTACGCAGTTGAGGCCGTGGATTTTCATACCGGTGACAACGGTAACTATGTTTGGGATAGCGCGGAGCTCAAAGTTTCGAAGAACGGCGACTATCTCGGCGAGATGGAGCCGGAGAAACGCCTGTATACAGTGAGTAAGCAGGGGCTCACTCACGTGGCAATTCGCACGCGGCTGAATGAGGATCTTTATATCAGTCTGGCCTCGGTGGAGCAAAACGGCCAAAAGCTGACGGCCACGTTGCAGTTATGGGTTTTCCCGCTGGTGACGTGGATCTGGATCGGAACGGCAGTCCTTGTATTCGGGACGCTGGTGGCTCTGTTGCCGAGTAAGGTTGCGCGGCAATATGCGCGCACGGAAGTAGTCGGGGTAACTCGCAAACATGCAGTTGTGGAAAGCTAGTCTTATCGGTCTGGTGGTGTCATGCGCCGCATTTGCCGATACGCCGCAGATCGATAGCGAGGCAGTGCGCCGGGTGGCGCGGCACATCGCGTGCCAGTGCGGCGCGTGCAAGGACACGGCGGTATGCCCCATGTCCATGCAGGGTTGCGGCTTCTGCGTGCCAGCCAAGAACAAGATCGCGCGGATGCAGCAGGCCGGTTTTTCAGACCAGGCGATTATCGACCAGTTCAAGAAGGATTACGGAAACGATATCTACCGGGCGGGTCCCAGCAACTTCTTCTGGCTGGTGCCTTACGGTTCTCTGGTGCTGGGAGCAGGCGCGATTCTTTGGTTTGTACTGCGGTACGCCAAAGCTCCCGTCCCGGCGGTGGTGGGGGGCGCGCCCATGGTTGATGATCCAAACTACGCCCGGTACCGGGAGACCATTGAGCGGGATATGGGGAGATTCGATTCGTGATTCTGGTGAGCGCAGCCGCTCTTTCCATTCTGGTACTGACTGCGTTACTTCTGGTGCGCGAGACCGATCTTCACAAACCTACTCCGGTTTCTCCCTTCCAGCACCTGGATGAACGGAAAGCGGCCATCTATGAAAACCTGCGCGACCTGCAGTTTGAATTTCGCGTTGGAAAGCTTTCCGACGCCGACTACCAGCAGACCAAGCTCGACTTACAAAGAGAACTTGCGCAAGTGATGGCGCAAGCAGACCAGTTGAAATCGGAACTGAAGCTTTCCCCTCAGCCGGTCACTTTACATGAACCGAGGCCTACAGAGAGCGTCAGCGCGGCCACACGGTGTTCAACCTGCGGCGCGACATTCCCGCAACCGCTGAAGTTCTGCGGCGAATGCGGCGCCCCCATGGGATCTCAACAGAAAGGTCAACGGGCATGAGGCTGGCTCTCGTTTTCACTCTGCTTGCGGCGACCAAGGTCTTTGCGATCGACGGTACTGTACATAACGCCACCAAAGACAAGCCGCAGGCGTCCGCTACGGTATCGCTGTTCAATATCACCTCAAACGGACCGGAGATGATTACCAGCGTGAAGTCCTCGGCTGACGGCTCCTTCAATATTCAGCCGCCGGCGGGCAGCGAAACGCCCGGACCGAAGCTGCTGCAGGCGGCCTATGATGGGGTCACTTACAACAAGATGATTCCACCGGGGACGCCTACCCAGAACCTGCAGATCGATGTCTTCGAGTCTTCCGCCAAACCGGGAGACTCGAAGGTGACCACTCATATGATGCTTCTGGAGCCGGTGAATGGGCAGCTTCGCGTGAGCGAGAGTTACGTGTGGACGAACTCGAGCAAGATTACCTATAGCGATCCCGACCGTGGAACTCTCCGCATCTATCTGCCCGCGGCTACAGAAGGGAAAGCGGAAGTGAACGTGATCGCGCCCAACAGCGTGGCCGTTCGCCGCTCGGCGGATCCAACCAAGGAAGCCAACGTTTATAAGATCGATTTCCCGATCAAGCCCGGCGAGTCGCGCGTGGATCTTACTTACCAGATGCCTTTTACAACGCCGGCCCAGTTTACAGATAAGTGGCTGTTCCCGAATCCGAATACGAAGTTACTGGCACCGGTTGGGGTTTCTTTCAAGGGACCGGGACTTTCCCAGCTAGGCGCTGAGCCAACGACCAAGGCGACCATCTATAACTTCGACGGCGCGGCACTCACCATGGATGTGCAAGGCGCAGGCGCCCTCCAGCAGGGCAATTCTCAGCAAAGCGATGGCACCGCTTCCGATGCATCCGGCAGCGGCGATTCCGACGATCAGATTGCCGAACTGCTTCCCCAGCTATACGGGAAGGCGAGCCCCGTCGACGGGTTTCTGGGAGCGTTGAATGCGGTCAAGTGGATACTGTCACTGGCGGTTGCAATGCTGGCGCTGGGTTTTGTCTACCTCTACCGAAAGCCAACTTCAAATCCCTCATGAGCCCGGCGAGCGAGGCGGTGCTCGCAAGCGATGTCTGGAAGTTCCACGGTGACTTTCCGGCTCTGCGAGGTGTCTCCCTCCGCACCGAGCGCGGGACCTGTCTGGCTCTTCTGGGCCGCAACGGCGCGGGCAAAACCACGTTGCTACGCATTCTGGCCGGCCTCTCCGCGCCATCTCGGGGCGACGTGCGCATCCTCGGAACCGCACCACGTTTGCCCGTGACGCGGCGGCGCGCCGGATACCTGGGGCACGGAATCGGCATCTACGATGAACTTACGGCGCGAGAGAACCTGCTGCACTTCGCGCGTCTCTACGGCGTAGAGAACAAGGAAGCCGCGGCCTCCAAATGGCTTGAGCGCGTGGATCTGAAACGCGTGGAAGACGGCCGCGTTCGGGAGTTCTCGCGGGGCATGCGGCAGCGGCTCGCGATCGCCCGAGCGTTCGTGCATGAGCCCGATGTTCTGCTTCTTGATGAGCCTTTCACCTCGCTCGACGACCGGGCGATTCATTTGCTGCAGAACCTGCTGCGGGAAGCCTTTGCGCGAGGCTGCACGGCAGTGCTTTCCACCCACCAACTGCGCGAAGCCCTGGAACTTGCGACGAACGTGGCGCTGCTGGATCGCGGCAAGCTGAAGTTCGCCGGTCCACGGACGCAGGCCATGCTCGACCTGCCTCCATCCATTTATTTCGAGACGGAGACTGAAGGTTGAGAGGCGTATGGGCCATTGCGCGGAAAGACTTCCAATCGGAATTGCGCAGCAAGGAAGCCATCAACGCATCGGTGTCCTTTGCGCTGGTGATTCTGTTGATCTTCAGCTTTGCGTTCGAGCCCACGGCGGACGAAACACGCGCCATTGCCGGCGGCTTACTTTGGATCGCGTTCGCGTTTGCCGGCGCGCTGATTCTGAACCGCAGCTTCGCGCGCGAACTACAGAACGATTGCCTGGATGCGGTGATTGCCTCGCCGATCGCCGGTTGGGAGCTATTCCTCGGGAAAGCGCTGGCGAGTTTTCTGCTGCTGCTTGTAGTGGAACTGATCTGCTTCCCGGTGTTCAGCATTTTCTACGGCGTCAATCTCACGAAGGCTTTCTGGCCGCTGTTGCTTGTCCTGATTTTGGGAACCTGGGCGCTGACCGCGCTGGGGGTTACTTTCGCCGCGCTGACCGTCAATATCCGTCTGCGGGAGTTGATGCTTCCGTTATTGCTTTACCCGGCGCTCTCGCCCGCGCTGATGGCATCTATGACGCTGACCACTTCGCTGCTGACGGCGGGGGTTTTCGGCGCGAACGACCAACCCTGGCTCCGGCTGCTGGTGGGATTCGACGTGATCTTCACGGCGCTGGCACTGGCCCTGATCGAATTCGTTTTGGTGCTTTGAAAGAATGAAGAGATGAGTAAGCGCGAAAAATGGGTTTACGCCCTGGGGGTATCCGGCACCGTGCTGCTGATTGTGAATCTCTATCGCATCCTGCTGGTGCTGGGTGACGAGATGCAGCAAGGCGCCATCTACCGCATTATCTATTTCCACGTGCCGGCGGCGTTTATTGGATGGACGCTGTTCCTGGCAGCTTTAGTGGCCAGTGCTTTGTATCTTTGGAAGAAGGATCTGGCCTTTGATGGATTCGCGGCATCGGCAATTGAAGTGGGTTGGGTTTTCTGTTCCATCAATCTGGTTACCGGGATGATCTGGGGCCGGATCATCTGGGGCATCTGGTGGACATGGGACCCGCGGCTTACCAGCATGTTCATTTGCTGGCTGCTCTACGGGGGATACATTGTGCTGCGCAGCGCGATAGACGATGCAGGGCAGCGGGCGACCGTATCGGCTGTGCTCGCCATCTTTGCGTTTGCGGACGTACCGATCGTGTTTATGGCAATCCGCTGGTGGCGCACGCAGCATCCATCGCCGGTGCTCGAAACGGGCGGGCTTGCACCGGAAATGCGTCTCCCGTTCTGGTTGAACGTATTCGTGTTTCTGCTGATCGGCCTGGCGATTACGCTGGTAAGAGTTGATCAGGAAGATACCCAGCGCGAGCTGGAGGGGCTGCGCCGCCGGGCTTTCTAACCGCGGTTCCGAACAAGGACTCTCAATGGATAAACGAAACTTTCTCTATCTGTTCTATGGCCTGACGCTCGCGTGGGGCTTGCTCGCGGCCTACCTGTTCATTTTGATGCAGAGGAGCCGTAAGCTTCGCGCGGAAGTGGACCGCGTGAAGCGAATGGTTGGCGATAACGAACGCTGACGCTAAGCGCCAGAACTAGAAAGACCAGACCGAGAAGACAAACGGCATTCCAGCGTCCGGCGGTCCAGCAGATTGCCGCCAGCGCGGAACCAAAAGCGCCTCCACAGAAGTAGGTGAACATATAGACCGTGTTCAAGCGGCTGCGCGCGTTCGCGTCAATCGCATAGATCCGAGTCTGGTTGGCCACCTGACTCGATTGCACGCCGAGATCGAGGAGCACGACGCCCAATATGAGAACGGGCAACGAGGAGGCGCCGAACATAAGAACCACAAACGAGACCATCGTAATGAGGATTCCGAGCAATACGACCACCTTCGGGCCGCGTTTGTCGGCGAGACGGCCAACCAGAGGCGCAGCACCGGCGCCGGCCGCGCCCACTAAGCCAAAGAGGCCGGCGACGGATGCTCCGTAGTGGTAGGGTGGGGCGGCCAACCGGAAGACGATGGTGGTCCAGAATACGCTGAATGAAGCAAACAGCATCGCACCGGAAAACGCGGCGCGGCGCAGTTCGCTGTGTTGGCGTACCAAGCGGACAAGCGATCGCGCCAAGTCCGGAAAAGAGATCACTTGAGAAGCAGGGATATCCGGTAGCTGGGTTCGCAGAACACCGGCCAGCACCAACATCGCCAGAGCTGAGATCCAATAGACCGCTCTCCATCCCAGCCATGAGCCTACAAAGCCGCTGAAGGTTCTGGCCGTGAGAATGCCGAGCAGCAATCCGCTCATCACGATGCCCACGACTCGGCCGCGTTCTAAAGGCGGAGCCAAATGGGCGGCAAAGGGAACGATGACATGGACGGCGGAGGCCGTTGCTCCCACGCCGAAGCTGGCGATGGCCAGTAAGTATATATTCGGCGCCAGTGCCACCGCTCCCAGCAGCAGTGAACAGGCCAGCAGCAGACCGAAAATCAAGGAACGGCGATTGTACTTGTCGCCGAGAGGAACGAAACAAAGCATCCCGGTCGCGGCGCCGATCTGCGTGAGCATCGCGACCACTCCCATTGCGGTGACGCGCGCCGAAAAATCGTGGGCGATATTGGCCAGCAGAGGTTGTGCGTAGTAAATGTTGGCGACGATCGCACCGACGCTGATCGCCATCAACATGGTTAGACGCCGGGTGAGCACGTACCTCAGAGATGCGCGGAGAAAGGGGAAAGCTGCAAGGGTGTTATCCTGAAAAAGCCCTCAGGAGAGATGGCCGAGTGGTTGAAGGCGCACGCTTGGAAAGCGTGTATAGGGGAAACTCTATCCAGGGTTCGAATCCCTGTCTCTCCGCCATCCTTGAAACAATCCCGGCGGTGATCGGTCGCGCCGGGTCCCCGAAGGCTTCGCGTTGGGTAGTCACACCAGATCTGGGCTCGGAGCGCGGCCTGGTTGATTTGGCCAAGCATTCGAACGCATCAAGCGGACCAGCTTTCATTACCGACAGGACACCGTGGACCAGTTGCTCGCGGACGCCACGCGCAGAAACCCCTGAGTTTCTCAGCCAACGTTTTCTTGGCCGGCTTCCGAACCGCTCCGCTATCATCGAAGTTAGTGAGCCATGAGGGGCGATTCGTGAAATCTAAAACTCACAACGCGTGGAAGTTAACCCGCAGCGTCGGGCTGTGGACCATCGCCGCCAGTGCAAGCGCGCTCGCGCAGACAGCCGCGCCTTGTACCGCTGTTGTGAGCGATGCGCAAAGCGTCGTCACCGCCGCGCAACGCCGGGCTGGCGGCGCGAAGGCAATACCGCCAATTACCGATACACAGAACGGCTTTGCATGGCCGGATTCCGAATTCGGGGTGATGCGTACAGCGAACGGATACTCCTTCTTCGCGAGCGATGGCGGGCATCACACCGGCAACAACGAATACGGATCTGTGGTGCGCACCGAAGGCTCGCTCGATAATCCGCTCGGCTCGGCTCCCCCGATTGATGTCATCGTGCATCCGAATCCCGACTCCTCGGTAAACCCCAACTACCCGACTTACACCTACCTGGGTGGCGGACGAATCTATCGTATTCCACCGGGCCGGCCAGGGGCGGGAAATTTGCTCGATGTCTATCACGCCGAGATCAATACCGCGACCAGTTTCTATTCTCTGCTCGGCATGTCCATTTCCCAAGACGGCGGAGCGCATTGGACGGATTTGGGCGAAATCGTGCGCCCAAATCAGCCCTATCAATCCGATCTTGCGGGATTCGATATCGGAAGCCCGAGGCTCGCTCCGTCGCTGGATGGGCAGTACTTCTACGTTTATTTCCCGGATTGGATTGCCAACGGCACCACCCAGCCGACCACAGTGACCGTCATTTCGGTCGCGCGCGCGCCGATTAACGCGGTGCTGGCCGCTGCGGCTGACGCGACGCCTCATGCAGCAGCTTTCGAGAAATATTACCAGGGTGCATGGAGTCAGCCGGGGATCGGAGGCCTCTCGACGGACCTGGACCCAACCGCGGCGTACGCCGGTTCGTCAAACGTCGCGTTTAATGACGTGCTGCAGCGCTTCGTGCGGATTGCTGACGATACCCAGCATATTTCCTATTCCGAATCCATGGACGGCCTCACGTGGAGCACCAGTCTGTTGCTTGTCGAGGACCCGAACACGCAGACCAGTTTCGATTACGCAGTGCCCATCGGGACGGGCGAGGATCCCAATGTGCTCGGGACGCAATTCTACGTGTACTTCACCTTCGGTTCATCGCAAGGTTGGCCGGGCAATACGGTCCAGCGGTTCACGGTTACCTGTGAGTGAACCTGGTCAACCCAGTCGATCTCGCACTACTCGATATCGTCAGAATCGTCGCTATCGTCGGGCTGGGCGGCAGGCGGGGCAATGAGGATCGCGGGCAGGCCGGCGGACTTGAGTTCCTGATTGAGCGGCTCGATTTCGCCGGTGCGAAGTTTTTCCCATGCCCCAATCGCGACCGGGGCGTCGCGTCCGATTTTGGATATGGCGCTGGATTGCGCGATGGTGGGCGCGACGTCCGCGCCGCCGAGCTGGCCGTAGAGCCCGGATGCCTGTCCGTTGACAGACGCGAGCGTGGGCTTGGTGGGCGCGGGTCCGAACGCGCCTCCGGAACCGACGACGGTCTTGACCTTCGCGCCGAGCGCGGTGAGGCGGTCCTTCAACGGACCAGGTGCGTCATGCTCCGCTTTTTCGATTTGCTCCTGCACCGATCGGGCTTCACGGATGGCGGCCGTGGTCTTTGAGATCGCGGAGGCGAGCAGGCGTTGCGCGTCGAGCTGCTTGCGCAGATCGAGGGGCGAAATCCTTACGCGTGGATCGAGCTTGACGGTCAACGGCGCTTTATAGGTCTGTCCGTTGGCGATGAGCTGAACGGTGTATACGCCGGGAGTCGCGAGCGGCCCTTCGGGGCTGGCTGGCGTGCGGAAGGGAACAGCCGAAATGGGATAGTCATGCCGCAGGGATACGGGCGCGGTCTCGTGAAGATCCCAAACCCAGCGATGCAGGCCGATTGAATCGGGCAGAACGCGGGAGGGTTCCACCCAGAACGCCGGAATGCTCAAGGCTTTGAGATCCGCAGCGGTCAGCTGCGGGGCGTCGGCGCTGGAGTACCGGCGGATCACTTTACCGGCGCCATCGAGGATCTCGAGTTTTACGGGGCCCGAAGGCTTCTGCGCCAGGAAGAAATCGATCACAGCGCCATCCGGCGGGTTCTCGGCGATGGGCTCGTCGGGCGGGATGGGCGTGTCGGGATTGGTGTCGCGCTGGACGCGGAATGCCGTGGCGGGCGTCGAGAGCCAGGCGGCGTTTTGTATGGCTTTCGAGTCGAACTGGCGCAGCGGAGTGATGTCGTCGAGAATCCAGAACGAACGGCCGTGCGTGGCAACGATCAAGTCGCCGTCCTTGATCCAAAGATCGCGCATGGAGGTGTGCGGCAGGTTGAACTGCAGCGACTGCCAGTGGTCGCCATCGTCCAAGGAAACCCAGACGGCGTTCTCGGTTCCGGCGAACAGCAGGCCTTTGCGGACGGGATCTTGACGGACGGTATCGACCGGTGCGTCAGGCGGAAGGCCCTCTGTGATGAGCTGCCAAGTCTTGCCGCGATCGTAGGTGCGGTAAATATACGGCTTCAGATCGTCAACGCGGAAGCGGCTGACCGAGGCGTAGGCGGTCTGGTCGTCGAAATGGGAGGCTTCGAGTTGCGTGACTTTGCTCCACGCGTTGAGCGCGGGCGGCGTGATGTCTTTCCAGTTTTTGCCCGCGTCGGCAGTACGCCAGATGAGGCCGTCATCGGTCCCGGCCCAGATGGTATTGGGGTTCTTGAAGGATGGCGCGAGTGCGTAGATGACGCCCCGCTGCTTGAGCGCGCCGGGGTCTTTCGCGGCGAGATTGCCGAGGCTCGCGGGGATGCCGGGTTGGGGACGAGTGAGGTCAGGACTCATGACCTGCCAGGAATGTCCGCCATCGAGAGTCTTGAGCAGCACCTGCGTGGCGTAGTAGAGGACACGAGGATCGAGCGGAGAGAACATGAGCGGCGCGGTGCGATCCGCGCGCAGGGTGCGGGATTCGGGAGGACCGGTAGTGAGCGGGCCGGGGCTGATGATTTCCACCTGCCCGGTGGCACGGTGAAACTTAGAGACCTGGCCGCGTCCGGCTCCGTAAATGGTGTCTGGATCGCGCGGGGCGGGCGCGACGTAACCGTACTCGATGACGCCGATGGGATGCCACTCGCGATAGGTAATGAGGCCGTCATTGCCGCGGCTGGACACGCAAACCGAGCCGCTTTCCTGCTGCGCGCCGCAGACGCGATAGGGGAATGCGTTGTCGGCGATGGCATGATAAAGCTGCGCGGTGGGCTGGTTGTACCAGGAACTCCAGGTGCGGCCGCGATTGACGCTGACGAGCGAACCCTGGTCGCCGACCAGGAGGATAATGTCGGGGTTTGTGGGGTTGATCCAGATGTTCTGGTAGTCGTCGCCGCCGGGCGCGCCTTTCAGGGCGGTCCAGGTTTTGGCTCCGTCGGAGGAACGCCAGGTTACAACGCTGGCGCTGTAGACTGTGTCGGCGTCTTTGGGGTCGACGCGTGGGACGGGCAGATCGCCGCCACCGATGCGGTTAGCGGGACGGGGATCGGTAGTGATGCGGCTCCAGTTTTCGCCGGCGTCATCGGACCGGAAGATGCCGACCTCGTGGCCGAAAGCGGCGGTGGCGTAGAGCCGGCGCGAATCGGTGGGCGCGATGGCGACGTAAGCCTGCTCCACGTCGGGAAGGCCTTTGGTGAGCTTGGTCCACGTCTTGCCGGAGTCCACTGATTTGAAGATGCCTCCGTGCTTGCCCGCGTAGGTGTTGCCGAATTCCCAAGGGCCTTCGCGGGCTTCCCACATGGAGGCGTAGAGAACTTCGGGATTGTTGGGGTCCATCGCGATGTCGGATGCGCCTGTGTTGGCGTCGATGAACAAGAGCCGCTCCCAGGTCTTGCCGCCATTGCGGGATGCGTAGACGCCGCGCTCTTCGTTAGGACCGTAGGGATGCCCGAGGACGGCGGCGTAGAGGTGGTTGGGGTCGCGAGGATCGATGGCGAGGGCTGGAATCTGCTGGCCGTCGCGCAGGCCGAGGTGAACCCAGGTCTTGCCGGCGTCGGTGGACTTATAGATCCCGTTGCCGACAGAAAGATCGGGGCGCTGGAGACCTTCGCCGCTGGCGACGTAGAGGATGTTGGGATCGGAGGGAGCGACGGCGATGGCGCCAATGGACCCGGTGGGTTGGCTATCGAAGATGGGGTTCCACGTGCGGCCGTAGTCGTCCGTTTTCCAGACGCCGCCGTTCACTTGCGCGGCATAGAAGACGTTGGGCTGCGCGGGGACACCGGCGGCGGCGCGCGTGCGGCCACCGCGGAACGGGCCGATGTTGCGCCAATGGAGGTCGTGAAAGATGTCGGAAGAGATTTGCTGGGCGGGTGAGGAGACGGAAACGAGGGCGGCGGAAACCAGGAACGAGCGGGATAACCAGGTCGAGAGCATGTTCTGCTATTATGCGCCGCCGTTGCGGGAGCATTAGACGACGCTGATCGGCGGGAGCACGCTTCGTACCCGGAGTTCCGCGCCTGGGGCGGCGAGGGGCGACACCGATTCTTTCTCCTGATAAGCCGCGACCGACGAATACCGTCCGTTTCGGGGATCTCGGTGAACAACAATACGGCGGCCGTGAAGGTCGAGGACCCAATACTCGATAATCCCCGCTCTTGCATACAGGCGAGCCTTGGTGGAGAGATCGAAGGCGAGTGTAGTGTCAGCTACTTCGATCACCAGATGCAGATTTTCTGGTTCCGGGTTGGAGTGAAGGAATTCGGCTTGGTCGCGGTTGAGGACAATCAGGTCGGGTTCCGGTTCGGTCGAGGGATTGTCCTGCAGAGCCACGTCGATTGGTGCCTCGGAATTGACGAACGGAAAGGTGAAGGTCTGAACGAGCCATTTCAGCATCAGGCTCATGCCGATCACGTGCGGGCGCTTCTTACCCGTCTTGGATATCAGATCACCTTCCACCAACTCGAGGCTCTGCTCGCTCAGAGTGGGCGAGGTGAGGGCCTCATACCCGCTTCGGGTCCAGCGCTTACGAGGGGGAGCGGATTTTGTGGGCTGAAACTTGAGAGCAGCGGGCACGGACGTTCCTTTCCTGATGATACGTCGCAGATTCGCGCGGTGAAAGTCCTCAGTGGCCCCGCTCTCAGGCTCGTAGCAGCGATTGAACGTAGTCCGGTTTCATGGGGAGGCGGCGCGCAACCTTGCCCGTCGCGTCCAGGAGTGCTCCCGCAATCGCTGGAGCAGCCAGCGCATTGGCTGCCTCGGAACCCTGGCCGTACGATCCCACCTCGGGACGGTTGATCAGCACAACTTTGATCTCCGGCAAATCGGCCATCGTCGCGATCGGGTAGCTTCGCCAGTCGGCTGAGGTTACGCCGCTTTCATCGAAGCGCAATTCCTCCAGCAACGCGATGCTCACACCCATCACTGCGCCACCCTCCACCTGGCGCTTTAACTGGGCGGGGTTGATCACAATACCGGGGTCTACCGCGACCGTGATCTTTTCAACTTTGATTGCGCCGCTGGTCATGTTCACCGCAATCTGCGCGACGCAAGCCCAGTAGGTTCCGGACCGAAACATGACCGAGACGCCCTGGCCCCGGCTCACACCCTCACCAGCGCCTGGGCGGTGAGTACGGGTTTCCCAACCCGAATTCTGGCGAACGGACTCCAGCACGCCAATCACCCGCTTCTCGCGCGCGTGTTGAATCCGAAACTGAAGGGGGTCTACTCCGGCGAGCACAGCCGCCTCGGTGATGGCCACTTCGCGCGGGAAGTTCTGCTGATACTGTCCGGGAGTTCTTAAACTGTGGTCGCGCAATCCAACGTTCAGAGGCGAAGAACTTTGCCCGATCTGCATTGTCCCGAACGAGCTTTCCAGTACCGCCGGTGTCGCTTCGTAAACCCATGGGTCGTGCATGCTGTTGGCGATTCCGAAGAGAGACCCTATTTCATTCGGTGCGGGAATTGTCGGGAGGCCGGCGAGGATCGCACCCACTAAGCGGTCATCCTGCATGGCAGGCATGAAGTGATTGATCTTGTACGCGGTCAAAGCGCCTTTGGCATCCACACCGAGTTCAACTTCGGAAATCGCGGCCGAGGATTGCGTGGACCATTGCAGGTCATCCTGACGGGTCCATTGCACGCGAACGGGCTTGCCCAGGGCCTGCGAGAGGATGACCGCCTCGTCTTCCGCGCCGGCGTTACCTCCGTTGGAGCGCCCGTAATGACCAGCGCCGGCGAAGGTGCGCACGACGACGTGATCCACAGGCGTGGCGAGCATCAACGCGATCCCGGAACGGAGTGCCTGCGGGTTTTGGGTATGGGTGTAGACGTACACGGCGCCGTCGGAACGAACGTCGGCAACCGCCATGGTGGGGCCAATCGGCGCATGCTTCAGGAATGGAAGCTGGTACGTCGCCGAGAGCTTCTTGGACGAGGCTGCGATGGCGGATGGCACGTCGCCTCTGTTTGTCCTGGCGGTGGCTACGGGAGCCTTTTTCCAATCCGCGTCTTCCTTGAGGAATTGGAAGAGACGCTGATCGCCGGGAAGGCCTTTCCAATCGGACCATGTGGTGGCTGACGCAACTTGTTGAGCGGCCTTGATGGCTTCCCATTCAGTGGGCGCAACGACGCCGACGAGATTTCCCTTCACGACCACTTGCGAGTTTGGAAACCGGTTTTTATCCAGGGCGCCGACGGAAATTAACTTTGAGCCCAGCGTCCGTGGGTGAACCATGCGGGCATGCAGCATCCCGGGAAGGCGCACATCCGTCACCCACGTCTCCTTCGCTGTAACCTTCGAGACGGTAACGGAATTGGGGAATGACTTGCCGACCACGGTGTATTGACTTACTGGCTTTAGCGGAGGGTCCCCTTCTACTGTGAGGCCGAACATGCTGGAGATATCGCCCTTCACGGGTATCGTGAGGTTCAAAGTCTGATTCTTAACGAGGTCTCCATAGGACACGCTCCTACCACCACCGGAGACGACGCCGTCTTCGACGGTGAGTTGGTCCTTTGGCACGCCAAGGCGATCGGAAGCTAAACTGAGTAGCGCCTGATAAACGTAGGCGCCGGCTTTTCGAACATTGGGCATGCCGTGCGACAGCAGATCAAACGTGCCGCCCCCATCGGGCGTACGGTCGGTGTCGCCCGAAACAACCGTCGCTATGGCCTCAAACCGTGCGCTGAGTTCTTCGGCCACAATCTGACGGTAGGCTGTGAATATGGTGCCCTGCCCGAAATCCGACCTGCCGGTACGGATCAGGATCGTGTTGTCCGCATGAATTTCAATCCAGGATTCGGGCCGGCCGGGATTGAGCGCATCGACAAGGCCGGGCTTCTGCTGGCCTTCGACCTTGGGCAATGCGAAGCCCGCCAGTAAGACTCCGCCGGTCTTTACGAAACCGCGGCGAGAGAGTGCCGCTCCAAGAACCTTGGTTCGATCGCTCATGCCTGGCTCCTTTTCGCCATCGCCGCACCAGCCCGTTGCACAGCCTGGATGATGGCCGTATAACTCCCGCAACGGCAGAGATGCGGGGAAACGCCGGAGGTAAAGGCATCTTTGATCTCTGTGACCGTTGGCGACGAAACGCGCTCCAGAAGTTCGGTGGCTTTGATCATCATGCCGTTCTGGCAGAACCCGCATAGAGGAGTTTGTTCCTCGATCCAAGCTTCCTGGACGGGGTGAAGCGTCTTCGCCGCTTCTTCGTCGGGGAGCCCCTTTTGTTTCGCCCAGCGCGCCGGGAGGCCTTCCAGCGTGGTCACTTCCTTACCGGCCGCCGAGCCCAGGGTCATGATGCAGGAACGTACTTCCTTACCGTTGAGCAGAACGGAACAAGCGCCGCACTGCGCGAGCCCGCAACCGAACTGCGGCCCGGTGAGCTCAAGATCGTTTCGCAGCACATAAAGCAAAGGAGTATCCGTCGGCGCCTGAATCTCGCGTCTCACTCCGTTCACGGTGACAGTGGTCATTCCAATCTCCTTTGGGCGTCGCCTCAACTAGAATCATTATCCGCCTTCGCCCAGCGTTCGTTATTACTCGGCAGTTCAGGCCCTGTACTGTTCGTCGCTCACCTGTTCCAGCCACTCGGCGGTCTTACCGTCGAGCTGCTCCTGAATGGCGATATGGGTCACCGCCGTTGCCGCGGCGGCTCCGTGCCAATGTTTCTCGCCCGGTGAAAACCAGATCACATCGCCCGGGCGGATTTCCTCGACCGGTCCGCCCCAACGCTGCGCCCGGCCACAACCCGCGGTCACAATCAGGCTCTGGCCCAGCGGGTGCGTGTGCCATGCTGTCCGTGCGCCAGGTTCGAACGTGACGCTCGCACCCACGACGCGCGCCGGAGCGGGGGCACTGAACAGCGGATCGACGCGAACCGTGCCTGTAAAATAATCCGCCGGTCCCTTGCCAGAAGGCTGTGAGCCAACTCTCTTGATATCCATTCTTAAATTCTTTCACTTGTCTCAATTGAGCGTGAACGCAACGGTCTGACTAACCGTCTCGGCTCCCTGCAACACGAAGAACTGGGCCTCGTAATTTCCGGACTCCATCCTGCCGGGAAATGCGCTGGCGACATACTGAATACGGCCGCCGGCATCGGGCTCGGGCAAAAGCGCCGATCCACTGCCCACTGGAACTCCGTCCCGACTGAACTTCATCATCAACTCGGGTTTCCTGCTGTTGTTCCTGTCGGCGAAGATCACCATGTAGAAACGCAACCCCTGCGGGTCGGTCTTCGCCACAGGGCCCAAACTGGGTGTGATCACCTTGGCGCCCACCTGAAACGGGTCGTCCGGCGAAGTTGCTTCTAATTGATCCCGCACGCTGCGCACCATGACCACGCTGCTGATCTCGAGTTTCGATTGCGACTCAGGTACGAGGAACCCCGATTTGCGGGCGCTGATCCGGTTGTCCATCCGATCGATCACCGCGGCTTCCAGCGTGTATCGCCCCGGCGGTAACGGCAGGTTACGCGAAAATATAAAGTGACTGTTCTTCAGGGTCTGCACCTGTGCCGCCGCCCCGGCTAAAGGAACGTTGCCCCGGAACTTCTCCACCACTTCGCCCTGCATGCTCTTCACGATCGCGACGTAGGCCAGGTCGCCTTGATAGGGGTTTTGCGCGTTGGCTTGCCGGAGCGTCACACTGGCCAGAGGAATATCAAGAACCACGCTGCACGTCGATTCCTCGTGTGGTCCGCGGAAATGCAGTCCCGCTGATTGAAAATCGAAGGAATGCGGCAGTGGGCTGATGTTCAGAGCCCGCATCAGCGGTATCTCATAAGGCGCCAGAATCTCGCGGTTACCAGCGGAGGCGGGCAGGGCGAAGTAGCCGGCGCGCGAGTGGATGCGCAAACCCGCGCGCGAAGACCGCACCTCTATCTTTCGATACGAGCCATCGTACGAGGTGATTTGCGGGTTGTACGTGACTTCGTAATAGCTCTCGATATCCTCGCTCACCTTGCGCAGCCCTTCGCGAAAGTCGTTCGAGTTCGCAATCAGAAAGCCGCCGGTGGATTGTGCCAGATCGGCGAGCGTGTCCTGGCCGTTGCTCTTCCCTGCGTTGATCGCCGTGTCGATGCCATTGGCCATTGCCGGCGTCACCGTTCCCGCGCCTGTCATCGCGCTGGCGCGGGAGGCTGAAGACGCGTCCTTCAATCCCGCGACGGCTTCGTCGTTGGCACCAGCGGTGTCAAGCCCGCGCGCGTCGATCGAGTAGAAGGTGACATTGAAGCGGTTGGCTGTACTGATCAGCATCTTCCAGGGTTCCTCCATGCCTTGCGGCACGCCAAAACCCGATGAGAATAGCAGAATCGATTTACGGCCCGGCAGGTCCGTTTGGCCCTCCACCGCCGACATCAGTCCCCAGACGGCGCTGCGTCCCGGTTGTGCGAGTTCGGAACGCTGCGTCAACTGGAGCATGTTCAGTATCATGCGGGCCAGACGCATGCTGGTGGAAGGACTCGACGCTGCGACCGCGGCCTTTGAGGTGGGGTACGAAAGCGCCAGCCAATTCAATCGCGAGTACAGCCGGTTCTTCGGACAACCGCCGATGCGGGATATTCGGACGCTTCGTTCGCCAGGTGCGCCGCCGTTGGAGTCGGTTGGGAGTCCGCAAAACGCAGTGTGACTGCCCAGTCCGGGGTGAGAGCGATTCACCGCGATGGGGTTCCCTTCAGCGCGCGGGCGAGACGCAACGTCGACGGATGCGGATGAAACTGCCACGCTCGCGGATGCGATGAGACAACTCAATGCCTTCGCGGACCAATCCGGGGCCGGCGGCGCCTGCGATGCATAGCGTAATACCCGTGTGCGATTGCGCACATGGTCGATTCCAACCAGACGCGGCGGCAGGATGAGAATGGTGTCAGCGATAAAACGTTGCTGGACCCAGCGGCCTGGACCCGGATCAGATCGGGCACGTCCCTGTAACGCGAATATCAGGCAGACCTGATGTACGACCACGGGAGGAACATTCCGCTTTACCTGGAAGTTCAGGCGTTGACAAGCACCGGCAGTTCTGGCTGCGAAGGGTAAGTCAGCTTCGATGCACAGTATGTCAGTTACAGAAAGGAACACATGCCGAACATTACGACGAAAGATGGTGCGAGTATCTACTACAAAGATTGGGGCGAAGGGCAACCTATCGTCTTCAGCCACGGCTGGCCGTTAAGCGCGGACGCGTTTGAGGACCAGATGATTTTTCTGGCAAACCGCGGGTATCGCTGTATCGCGCACGACCGCCGCGGCCATGGGCGGTCGGGTCAACCCTGGGATGCCAACGACATGGACACCTATGCCGATGATCTCGCTGAGTTGGTTACCGCGCTCGATCTTCGAGAAGCCATCCACGTGGGACACTCCACCGGCGGCGGCGAAGTGGCCCGTTACATCGGCCGTCACGGAACTGCGCGGGTCGCCAAAGCCGTCCTGATCGGTGCGACACCACCGCTGATGCTAAAGACGGATGCGAACCCAGCCGGCTTGCCGATGGCCGCTTTCGATGAGATACGCGCCAATGTGCTGGCGGACCGGGCGCAGTTTTTCAAGGATCTTAGCGCTCCTTTCTACGGCGCCAATCGTCCCGGCGCCAAGGTGTCGCAAGGCCTTCGAGACTCCTTCTGGCGGCAGGGCATGCTTGCCGGCCATAATGCGGTCTTCGACTGCGTCAAGGCGTTTTCAGAGACCGATCATACCGAAGACCTGAAGAAGTTCGACGTGCCGACGCTGATTCTTCACGGCGATGACGATCAGATTGTCCCTATCGTTGCCTCGGCGCTGCTTTCTTCGAAGATTGTCAAGGGCGCCACGCTTAAGATTTACGCAGGTGCGCCGCATGGAATGTGTTCGACGTTGAAAGACCGGGTGAACGCGGAGTTGCTCGCTTTCATTGCACAAGAAAAATCAGCCACGGCCTGAACCGAGGGTCGATTGTGTCGTTTTTTGATGGGCGCGGGATGCCGTTACTGCGAGATGCCCGCGCCTAGCCCGCCGGGTTTTCCCGCTGCTTCGTTATTGTTGCTTCCCCTCCCGTTCATCGCTACTGCCCCGCCGACGTTATAAACTGCTTCTAACACATGCGCATAAGACGCTCTTTTCTCTTCCTGCTGGCTCTGGGATTCACGACATGCCACGCCGACGCCGCGAACTCGTCCAAATACTCGCGGTTCGATGCGAAGGCCAAGGCGGTGCTTCAGAAGATGACGCTCGACGAGAAAATCGGGCAGATGCTGCAGCCGGATCAGGCGTTCCTCAAGAGCCTCGACGACATTGAGAAATACCATTTCGGCTCGGTGCTCAGTGGCGGGGATTCCGACCCCAAGACCGGCAACGATCTCACTTCATGGACCAATCTCTACGAACACCTTCAATCCCGCGCGATGGATACCCGGCTGAAGATCCCGCTGATCTATGGCATTGACTCGGTGCACGGCAACAGCAACCTCGAAGGGGCGGTGATTTTTCCGCATAACATCGGGCTGGGTGCGACGCGCGACGCACGGCTTGTGGAGAAGATCGGCGCGATCATTGCCGAGGAGACGCGCGCAACGGGGATTCAATGGGCTTTTTCGCCCTGCATCACCGTGCCGCAGGATATTCGATGGGGCCGCACGTATGAGGGTTACAGCGAGTCCGCCGACATCGTAAAGCTGCTGGGTGACGCGGCGGTGCGCGGGCTTCAAGGGTCTGACATCAGCGGTCCAGAGCAAGTGGCCGCCTGCATCAAGCACGCTGCCGGCGATGGCGGAACCGTCTACGGAACCGGCCTCAAGCATCTCATGGATCATGGCGATACGGTACTGGACGAGGCTGATTTCCGGCGCATCCATTTGGCGGCTTACAAGACTGCGATTCAGCAAGGCGCGGCCACCATCATGCCCAGCTACAGTTCCTGGAACGGCGTTCGCTGCAGTTCCAACAAGCACCTGCTCACGGACATTCTGAAGAACGATTTTGGCTTTGAAGGCTTCCTGATTTCGGATTACAACGCGATCGATGAGATTCCCGCCGATAGTTACAAGGAGAAGATTCGCCTCTCTGTAATGGCCGGTATGGACATGTTCATGATTCCCGAGCGCTACGCCGAATTCTTCGATGACTTGAAGCGGCTTGTGACTGACAAGACCGTGCCGGAATCCCGGATCGACGATGCTGTCCTGCGCATTCTTCGCGTGAAAGCCGCCATGGGAATGCTGGACGGGAAGCACTCGCAAATGGCCGACCGGAATCTACAGAAGGAGTTCGGTTCCCCCGAGCATCGCGCCGTCGCGCGGCAGGCCGTGCAGGAATCGCTGGTGTTGCTAAAGAACGATAATCAGGTGCTGCCGCTTTCGAGGAGCGCGAAGCGGATTCACATCGCGGGGAAGAGTGCGGATGACTTAGGCAACCAATGCGGGGGCTGGACCATCACGTGGCAAGGCAAGAGCGGAACGCCGACGACCGGCACGACAATTCGCGAGGCATTAGTCAAAGCCGCCCCGAACACGAAGGTGACTTACTCCAAAGATGGAACCGGCGCGGAGGGTGCGGATGCGGGAATCCTGGTGATTGGCGAAAAGCCTTATGCGGAGATGTTCGGCGACCGCACGATCGAAGGACTGCATCTGGATGCGGAGGATAAATCGGCCCTCGCGAACATGAAGGCCGCGGGAATTCCAGTTGTTGTGGTTGTGATATCGGGGCGACCGCTGCTGATCGACGACGTGATGGATCAGGCGGGCGCGTGGGTGGCCGCATGGCTTCCCGGCACCGAGGGTGAAGGCGTCACGGATGTCCTGTTCGGAGACCGGAAGTTTCAGGGGAAGCTATCGTTTACGTGGCCTAAGTCGAGCTCCACTTCATTGCACATCGGCGATCCCGGTTATCAGACAATGTTCGCCTTGGGATTTGGGCTTACGTACTAAATGCCGTGACGCCTGAAATCACTTGTCGGAACTGGTGGCGGGCACCGGGGTTGCGGGCTTCGACGTCTCAGTCTTGGTGCTTGATTCCGACTGTTTCGATTCCGAGGAACTCTCCGACTTGGCTTCGGAACCGGATTTTTCTTTTGATTCCTTGCCTTCTTTTGAGCCAGATTCCTTGGAGGGGCCGCCGTTCTTGGCGTAGTCGTTCACATACCATCCCGACCCTTTGAACTGCAGGGCCGATACCGAAATCAGTCGCTCAACGGGCCCGGAACCGCACTCTTCATGCACAGTCAGCGGCTCATCGGAGAACTTTTGGATCTTCTCAAACTTCTTACCGCAGTTCGCACACTTATATTCGTACAGGGGCATACAGCTAATCCGATTCTAACAAAGGGCGTGAAAAAGGGCAGGCCACTTGCGTGGCCTGCCCGCCTCTGATTCGAATCAGCGCTTATTTCTTGCGGTGAACAACCGGCTTCTTGGCCGGTGGCTTCTCGACTGTGATGCCAGTGATCTTCGACTGGTCGCCGTCAAAAGTGACCAGGAAAGGATCTTTTGTAAACGCCGCGGCGTTGCCCTGGATGGTGATGGCGTCCCCGGCGTTCAACTTTGCATGCAGTGGCTTTTCATACTTGATCACAGCATCGCCGGAGGGATCGTCAATCGAAATCTTGATCTCGGTCGGATTCGTATCCGGGTTCCAGGAGACGATCTTGGCTTTGAACTCCTGCGGAATCAGCATTCCTTTCATGCTGTTGGTGAAATACGTATCGCCGTCCGGCGCGGTCAACTGCGCCTTCAGGTCGCGCCAAAGCTTGATATCGGGATGCTGTGCCAGGAATGCCTCTTCGCTTCCGGCCTTCTCTTTCTCCCGTTCCACTACGCTCTTTATGGTCTTGTCGATGTCATCAGGAGGAATACCACTCTTGGCGGCCATGGCCTTGAGATCGGTCAACTCCTTGGGAACATCTGCGCCGCAATACCCGTTCCACGCTCTGGTTAAGTAATCGTCGGCGGATTTCTTGCCCGCGGCGCCGAGTGCTGCTGGC